>Ga0209403_10003661_pt1 | contig 17205 bp, 19 predicted proteins | sample ArcticOcean_MG_C_8_FD_187440 | JGI IMG/M metagenome (GOLD analysis project Ga0209403, IMG submission 187440) | Marine microbial communities from western Arctic Ocean - ArcticOcean_MG_CB11_86 (SPAdes) (version 2) | ecosystem: Environmental > Aquatic > Marine > Oceanic | place: Arctic Ocean... | reverse complement strand
GTTGTGGATCCGGTGTTGTTCGTAATAATGATCAGGGAGAAGTAATCCGGTCTTGTTTGGAACCGGGAATGCTAGCGGGGAATGCAATCGGTCAACGTTTCATTAGATCCAACCCCTACAATAATCTCGCGGACACAACTGGCGGGGCCCTCACAGGTTCTTCCGCGTTTTTTACGGGACTCGGCGGTGTCAGGACTCAAGAGACCTTTATAACCGAACCCGCCATTTCATGTAGCGACGTAAATAATGGTGGTTTTGCAAACGATCAATCATCAGACCCACCCGTAGTTGAAATGTGTCAAGAAGAAGGTGGGGAATTCATTATCAGTGGATGCGATCCGGCTAATATCCCACCCGCCACATGCTTAGGTTATGACTGTTCCGGGGTAATTCGCGATCTCGTCGCTAATCCTGAAAGCATCAATTGTGCGACATCTTTCTGTCAACCTCTAGAGTGCTGTATTGGGAATTTTAAAGATATTAATTGTCAGGGTCACTTTTCCCCCTGTACGGGTGCGTGTGAAAAGGCTGCTGATAGGATTTGGTATGAGGCCCAAGCACAAGTCTCAGGTGGATCGCCATGTCCAACACCTACAGACTGCGCGACTGGAGAAGATAGTTGTGTGGATGCACGGGCCGCGTGGGAAAGGAATTGTTTTCTCCCGAACCCCGAGCGATTTGCATCTAATCGAGTCGAGGGCAATGAAGACCATTTCATTTTCTCACGACCATTCTATACAGATCCAGAATTTATAAAAAACGGTTATTCATTTACAGGCGACGCCGCATTTTTTTCGGATCTATCCCTCAAGCAGAGACCTGAGAGTGATTTTGATGTGGACGGAATACCAGGGAGCCGCCAATACATCGCCTGTAGAGATCTCGAACTCACGGATGCTGACTGGTATCCTGTGAACCCTTGCGATCTGCAAGAACATGCTTCTTGTCCGGAGATATTGCCTTTCTCTCTGACGGGTCCGCAGTTTCAAGCAGCCTGCCAGACAGATATGTCGAAATATGGGGAAAGTGTAGACGCAGAACATCCGCAAAACATTGTGAGAGAGTACTGTCGTTCAACCTGTGGACCGTGTGGAACACCACCAGTCCCCACAGGAGTTGATATGGATTTAATGAGAACAGATCCACCAGTTGTTGAAATTTGTGAGGTAGAAGGTGGAGATTTTAGTATCAGTGGTTGCGGGACGCCCTGACCTATATCCCTTTAACAAACGGGTCAATACCTTAACTTGATACGTGAATGTTATTTGTGATATTAATCCCCGTTATATTTTTATTCAGGAATAAGAAATAATTTTTATATATTTTTTAAAATAATAATAATAGTATAATGAAAGGTGGAACATCAGGTAATTGTTCAATAACAATTAATAAAGATTTTATTCAGAAGAATTATAAAAAAAGTGGACATAATGCGTTCATTAATGAGTTATACTTTTATTTATTAGGAAAAGAATTAAATCTAGAATTCATTCCTGAACTTTTAGATTACAATGTTTCTAAAAGGATGTTAAAGATAAAAAATGTTGGTAAATCATTACATGAACTATACAAAGGAAAAATGGATGAAAAAAGAGCAATGATTCCTAAAGTAATGGAAGAATATAAAAAATTAGTTAAATTAGGATTTTACCATAATGATTTAAGATACAAAAATATTGTTTACAATGAAAGAGAAGAACAAATATATTTAATTGATTTTGAGTTCACATCAACTAAATTCTTAGATAAAGATGATGAACATATTATTAAACCTCTCAAAACAATAAAATCAAATAATAAAAGATCTAATAATAAAAGATCTAATAATAATAAAAGATCAAAAAAGAAACGATCAAATAAACACAGTATCAGTTCTAGGAAAAAGTCTGGGAAAAAGTCTAGGAAAAAGTCTGGGAAAAAGTCTAGAAATAAAAAATAAAATATTATCTATAATAATAATGTTTGAAAATACAGAACAAAACTTAGAAAATCTAAAAAAAGATATAAAACCAGGTGGACTAACAAATATCATTATTTTTTCTGCGATTACCATAACATCATATGGATGGTTGGAAAATTTCGGTGTTTTTGACGGATTTGATAATTTCCATCATATTCTATGGATTTCAATGATCTTGGGTCAAGTTGCCTACATTGTTTATACAATGTTATTAGATCCTTTAGAAAGAAATAAAATGGGAAAAGAAATATATAAATTATTTACTGAAGGTGGTATAGAGCCATTAAGAAATATTATTATTATTTCGGATGAAGAACCCATGTTTGAAGCCTTTTTAATATTTACTGCATTAGTAATGCCTTTTCCGTTTAATCTCAAGATGAACAATAAATATAAGATAATTTTAGGTCTATCAAAAATCGGGGCATACCATTTAGTTGCGGCATTTATTAAGCATCATTGATAGAAAAGCCAGATACTTTTTCTTCTGTCTTAGAAACCCCATTTTCTACAACAGTTGTTCTCACTATTTTCTTACCATTATGAATTATAGTTGATGAACTTATAGAGTTTAATGTATTATTTAAAACAAAATCTGGTGATAAAAAACTATTATCAAATGAAACATTATTTTGGTGAACTGGTGGATTCATGAATCTAGACATCATCATATCCATATCTGAGTTTTTAAAAATCTCTTTGAATAAATCATTTGGATTCATAAATTGATGACCAAATGTTGAATAATTCACACCATGAGAACAATTGTAATCATATTGTCTTCTTTTATTTCCATCAGATAGGATTTCATATGCCTCTGATAATTCCTTAAACTTACTATCATCACCATTATTCTTATCAGGGTGATACTTTAGAGCCATTTTCCGGTAAGATTTTTTAATATCTTCTTTTTCACATTCTTTATCTACTTCAAGTATTTTGTAATAGTCTTTCATAATAACTATTCTTTTATTTTTTTTTTAAGTAAATTTGAAATACAAATTCACTAAATTTTAAAATTTTAAAAGAAATGATTGGAAAGGATATTATGATTCCTGGTGAAATTCAACGCTTTCTTCTGACACTACTCATTATTATGATTATTAATGTCGTTTTCTTCTCTACATGTGGTTATTTCGATTGTTATCAATTAAATTTAATGAATCTACTCAGAACGAATTTAATTTGTAATGGTTGTAGTGCGTTTTCATATCATATTATGAATCATCAAATTGAAATTTATTTGGGATTAGGAGTTTATTTTACAAGTTCCCTTAAAAAGACATTTGATACGATTATAGATAAGATACTCTAAAGGTTGTATTCCTTGGATAATTATTTTTTTTAATCATAAATTTTTTAATCATAAATTTTTTAATCATAAACTAGTCCATATTTCTCTATATATTTGTTTTTTTTTGTAATATAGTCATTATTATATAGTGAAAGTAGTGATTTATAAACAAAGAAAAACCATCTTTCTAAAACAATTATTTTCCAAACGTGACTTTGATCTTTATAAAAGAATAATGACAGAATAAAGTAAGTGAAAGGTGTTCTTATAAATAATAGGATTTTAAGTTTTTTGTATTTAACGTAGTTTCTTATTAACCCTAATAGGGGTGTTATCAAAAATAGCCAGATCATTGTATCATGTGGTTTCTATAATTATTTAAAACTATTATCTTAAATAATAATAATAATAATAATAATAATAAATGGATATGATTAATAAAGATAAGCGGCGTAGATCAGAAATGCAAAGGCAGGCAGATTACAACGAAGGATGGAAATTATCATATCAATATTCCTCAATTCTAATGAATAATATAGATTCGGGTGATTTATATACAATTTGTTGTTCGGAACGTGGGGAGTTTCTACACGAATTAAAGGTCAATGGTTTGTCTGGTAATAAAAAATATACGCAAATATGGTTGACAATGTTAAATACGGTTTATGATAAAAAAAATAAAAATAACCATAGAGCTGCTGTAAGATTATTACATCAAACAAACCAACAGAGGACATATAATTATTTAATTTGATTTTCAATGATAATTCTTTTCAATGATAATTCTTTTCAATGATAATCCCCCAATTTCCTTTTTCATAAAAACTCTCAATAATTTTTGTATTTTCGGGTAATAAAGATTCTAATTCATTTTTTTTGAAAACATAATAATATCTTTTTCCTAATAAATTTTGATTTTTGTCTCTCCAATCAACCAAATTTTCCTGTTCTAGAAACTTTCTCTTAGAATCTTTCTCTTGTTCTAATGCCCAAACGAGGATTAATATTTTTCCTCCTTTTTTTGTTACTCTTACTAATTCATTTACAGCTCTTTTTCTTTTCTCAACATCAGATAAATGGTGGATCACAGCAATACATAAAGTATTGTCGAACATATTCTCTTTAAACGGGATATCTAATACATTCCCATTGATTACATTTAAACTTTTTTCCTTACATATTTTGACTAATTCATTACTGAAATCACAACCATAGAAAGAACAATCATCCCTGTAGGTCATATTTTTACCATTCCCACAACCAATATCCCCGATTAAAGAGTTTTCCCCTACGTTGTCTAAGAATCTTTCAACGCAAGTCCAGGGGCGATAACGAGTTTCTGAAAATTCATTTGCGGTTGAATTGTAAAAGTCTTTGACATATTTGTCTTCTAAAGACATTATTAAAAAATAATAATTTTCTTTGATGATTCCTCCATTATAAATAAATCAAATTTTATTTTAAATCAAATTAAATATAAGACTTATATTATAATGGAGGAATCATCAAAGAAAAAAAGAAGTTCAAAAAAAACTACTTCAAATAAATCAACAAATAAATCAACAAATAAATCAACTTCTAAAATGAAACGCATTGAAACAAATCTAATGTTTATGAGAAATTTTGAGGACTATTTCTTGGAGAAAAACCATATGATTTGTGATTATAATATGGTCTTAAAAAAACCCACAATGAAAGAATTAACATGGTTATGTGGTGACGTTATGGATTCCAATATTCAGGGGAATTTGGAAGAAGGAAATACTTTTAAATTCGTAATCTTGAATTCAAAAAAAAAAATTGTCGCTATAATTACTGGTTATTTTGAAAAGGGAGAGTTAGTTGATATATCCCGTTGTTCAAAAATTCCTGGTGGTGGAGAAGTATTGTTGTATTATTCTCTTTTAAAGTTTAATACGATCCATAATACAAAATATTTACACGGATATATTGCTGGTGCAATCCCACCCATAAAAAAAGGTGATTCATCTGAACTTATAGTTGAGAAAGAAAAAATATTAAATGACTATCATGGAAAAAGAGGAGCAAAAGTTTTTGAACATGAAAATGGTAATCGTGGATTTACTTATTCATACCCTGATATTCTAGATAATTGTGATATTTTATTAAATGTTGGTGGTTTAAGATTATTAGAAGCAAAGAAAGTCCCATTACCTTCATCGGAATAATAAATATATGTATTGTTATATGGATATGGATATGGATATGGATATGGATATAAAACACGGATTTATTAATAAAAGTAATATAAAATATGTCGTAACGAATACTAAATGTGGTGATGAAGTTGTAGCCTTGATAAGAGTTAATGTTGGATCTCGTGATGAAGCCGATGAGCTCAAAGGGATGTCTCATCTTTTAGAACACATGTTTTTCAGGGGAACTGAGAAATATCCCACCCAAAGTGATTTAACAAGTGTTTTATATCGTTGTGGTGGAGGATTCAACGCGTATACATCTTTGGATACAACCGTATTTCATATTACAGTCTCAAAAAAATGTATCGAAGAAGGTTTGGATATTTTGGCGGATTCTTTTTACAATTCATTATTTAGAGAAGAAGACTTAGAAAAAGAGAAAAAAATTGTTATCAATGAAATTAATGATTATTTATCAGATCCTTCCACATTAATGTATTATGGATTGAGCGAATTAATGTATAAAGGGACTCGTTTGGAAAAAGATATTGCGGGATTATCAAGGACTATCAGGAGTATTGATATTGATATGATGAAAAATTTCATCAATACTTATTATCAAAAGGATGTTGTTGTATCTATTTCAGGTAATGTTGATTGTCAAAAGATGGTTTTATTAATCAAAAAATTTTTTAAAAAAAAGATTCATTATGATGTTAAAAAAGTAAATAAATTGATTACGAATGATAAAAAAAGAGAATTATATCCTCAATTATTAATGAAACAAAAAATTTTTCAAACAAAATTTGTTAAGAAATCAGAAGAACAATCATTCTTAGGGATAGGATTTACATCATATGACCACAATGATCCTAAAAAACATTCATTAATGATTATAACTGAAATGTTGACGGGATATTTGGGATCTGAACTATACAAGGTTTTAAGAGGAGAGAAAGGGTTAGTCTACGGGGTCCAAGCTGGTATGGATACATTTATAGATACAGGTGATTTCTCAATTACATGTAGTACCGAGAATGATTCTGATAAAGTAAATCAGTGTATTGTCATTATTTTAAATGAACTAAAAAAAATAAAGATGGGGGAAATAAATGAAAAATTATTCGCTGATACGAAAAAAAATTCAATTATCACTATCAAGGATATGAAATATTCTCCCGAATCATTAGCAATTAAATATGCCGATGATTTAATTTACTCAAAAAAAGTTATATCATTAGATGAATTACAACAAAATATAAAATCAGTTACAATTGAATCTGTAATTAATGTTGCCAATGAATTATTTACACCTGAGAAATTATGTATCTGTTACACAGGATCTAATATATTACATTTACGATAAAATTATTATCTAAATATATTATCTAAATATATTATAAAATGGATAATTCTGAATTACCCAAAGGCCAGTATAGAAGGAATACCCGTTCTCACCGTATGAGAGATAAAAGTAAATCAAATGGGAGAGAGAAAAGTAAATCAAATGGGAGAGGTAAAGGTAAATCAAAGGGAAGAGGGAAAAGTAAATCAAAGAGAAATCCTTCGAGACAGAGGAGGAAAATAGCGAAAATTAAATCATCTAAGAGAAAGAAAAAAAGGACTAAGAAACGAACCATGCGTGGTGGCGCTGAAGCAGCAGCGGATGCAGATCGCTGCGCTAATATTATGACCACCACAGAATTGATGTCCCGCAAAATGTGCGTAGAAGAAGCTTGTTTCTTGACACAAGAAATGAATTGTATTCCCCAAAGAAAATTACCAAACCTTTACAATGTCGATGATATTGCCGAGTGGGGGGGACTGTCTGGTATGTTTGGAAATGTAAGAAAAGGTAATAGCCAAACGAATGATTACCAGGAAAACACAACCCAAACATCTGGGTTTAATGTTTCAGGTTTCTCGGACGTTAGCGCTAAACATTTTAATGGGTCTTATGTTTATATGGGCGAACACTACGATCGTTTCGATGAAATGCTCCACGACTCAACAGAGACCAAGACTGAACCTTTTTTGTATTATACACCAATTTTTTATAAACGTTCCGGAAATGACCACACCGCCGGTATTTATATACACAAAAAAGCTATCCGTCCCCACGGGGAAAAAATACAACTGGTGTGGCATGTGAGTGAATCGGTCCTAAGTAATCCTGTCCGCAGGGGATTTGATATCGATATAGGAACTGGCAACTATAAGGATATGAAAGGAATGAAAGGAATGAAACTCTTGGAAGTTGACCCGTGGTTGGTTGACTACAGAAATGTTGCGTTCTGGGAAACAAGATACATCGCCTACACCGGTCTAAAATCAGGTGAAGGAAACGTGTTAACAAAGCACACGAATGAAGATATCATAGCAAAACGTAAGCTAATTGAGGGCACCAGCAGTGGTAGTACCACGCGACCTGGACCCGACGACTGGGGGCGCAGCCCCCCTCCCCTACAACCTGTTCCGGCCACCACGGAGTCCACCACTTCTCGTGCGAAAACGGACTCTCCCCCTATTAGTCCTGTGTCACTCCCGGCAGAATTGCCCCCCCGCCCTCCTCCCCGAAAAATATCAAAAGAACAGACCCCTCTGAACGTTTATTATCTTCCGACTCCTGGGGATTTGGATGCAAGAAAAGGCGAAGAAACCATAACAATAACACTTTTATTAATTCAGTAATGTCTGAACCATTTAATGTTTCTTTTTAAGATTGGGTCCTTTGCATGTTTAATAATGTTCTGATTCAATCATATCATATCATATCATTGTTAAATGTGAGTAATGAAAGGGACATTATTTAAATCTTTTAAATTTTTATTTTAAATTATTAATGTAATTTTTAAAAAATATGGGTTATTCATTAATCATGAGGACAACCATTTTCATGAAGATATTTTAAACATTCGAATTGTCCTCCTAAAGCAGCATTATTACATTTCTTTTGACCAAGGACAACCATTCTCATGTAAGTATTTTAAGCATTCTAAATGTCCTCCTAAAGCAGCATTATCACACGTCTGTTCTGTCCAAGGGCAACCATTTTCATGAGCATATTTTAGACATTCTAAATGTCCGTTCATAGCAGCAGCGTGACATGTCTTTACTGACCAAGAACAACCATTCTCATGTGAGTATTTTAAACATTCTAAATGTCCATATAAAGCAGCCCACTCACAAGTCTGTTGGCACCAAGGACAACCATTTACATGAGCATATTTTAAGCATTCTAAGTATCCCTTTTCGGCAGCAAATATGCATGGAAATCTAGTCCAAGGACAACCATTCTCATGTAAGTATTTTAAGCATTCTAAGTGTCCATTTAGAGTAGGGAAATCACATGTGGTTTCTGACCAAGGACAACCATTTACATGAGCATATTTTAAGCATTCTAAATGTCCGTTAAAAGCAGCACACTGACATGTCCCTTCATTCCAAGGACAACAATTCTCATGTAAGTATTTTAAGCATTCCAAGAACCCGTTCATAGCAGCACACTCAGATGTACCTTGATTCCACGGACAACAATTCGCATGAAGATATTTTAAGCATTCTAAATGTCCGTTAAAAGCAGCAGCATGACACGTCAGTTCATCCCAAGGACAACCATTTTCATGAAGATATTTTAAGCATTTTAAATTTCCATTACGAGCAGCATGACTACATGTATCTTCTGACCAAGGACAATCATTTCCATGAGCATATTTTAAGCATTCTAAATGTCCATTATAAGCAGCATCACGAGATGTATCTTCTGACCAATGACAGCCATTCTCATGAGCATATTTTAAACATTCTAAATGTCCATACATAGCAGCATCATGACATGTATTTTCGTGCCAAGGACAATCATGTTCATGAGCATATTTTAAACAGTCTAACCGCTCGTTACTTTTACCATTTAATATTTTCTCAATTGTTCTAGTATTCCAAGGACAATTGTTTCGATGAGCATATTTCAATAGATTCAGATTAGAGGTTAGATAGTTTAATGATCCTATTAATTTTTTATTTTCATTTTCATTGAATATTTTTAGTATCTTATATAATTCCTTACATGTTAGTCCTACGATAAGATGATATTCTTTATCAATATTATTTACTATCATTTCCAGAATATCATTGTTAAATGCAAGTAATGTAAGTAATGAAATTGACATTATTTAATAAATCGTGTTTTTTATAAATTATTAATCAATATTTAAGTAATTGTTTAAAGATAAAGAATTTATAAATACTTATATGTCGTTTAAAGACAAACCATTAAAAAAGATTGTGGCAGATAAAAGAGTAACACTTGATGTCATTCACACCGATGTTGTTGAGAAATTTAAAAAAAATAGAGAAGAATACGAAGAAAACAAATTAATACTGGAAAAGTTACAAAATGATAATGATAATGATAAAATAATAAAATTAGAAATGGAAATCGGTAAATATGATAAGAATGAGGAAATAGAATATTATTTTGATACAGGTGAAATATTATCCGAATATTATTCGCAAAAAAATGGAGATGTTCAACAAGAAAAAAAGTATATTACTGTCGTTGATATTATGAATAAGAAAAAAACGAATGAAAAACCTAAGAAAGATATCATAAACGAATACATGTCTAAAATTGATGATAATGTTATTCCGGAGATATATGAAGAGAATATTGATATTTGTCCCAAATGTTATAATCAACTTATTCTCAAACATACGGATTGTTTATTATTGTGTGAGAAATGTGGATTTACTGAAAAATATTTAATAAATTCAGAAAAAACATCTTATAAAGATCCCCCACGAGAGTCATCTTATTTTGCTTATAAAAGAATTAATCATTTTAATGAATGGTTGGCACAGTTCCAGGCGAAAGAATCAATTGATATCCCTCAAGAACTTTATGATGGAATACTAATGGAACTAAAAAAAAATATTTTTTTAGATATTAAAGATGTTAAATATACACACATACGTCATATCCTTAAGAAGCTAAAACATAATAAATATTATGAAAATATTCCCCATATTATTAATATATTAAATGGTCAGAAAGCCCCTATATTAACCCGACAACATGAAGAACAGTTAAGAATGATGTTTAAGGAAATCCAAACACCATTTATGCAACATTGTCCTAAGGATAGGAAAAATTTTTTATCATATTCATATGTCCTACATAAATTTTGTGAGTTAATTGAACTAGATGAATTATTAATATATTTTCCACTTTTAAAAAGTCGGGAAAAATTACAACAACAAGATAGAATATGGAAAGACATCTGTACTACTTTAAAATGGCAATATATTCCCAGTATTTAATTAATTTAATCTAAGAATGATGTGATAAAATCTTGGATTTTTTTTTATAGGTGTTCTTTTTCTTTTTTCTTCTTGATGAACTCCAACTTCTCCTTGAGCTCCTTCTTCCACTAGATGAAGACTTAACACTACTTGATCTTTCATCTGAACCTTCTCCTATAGTTGATAATGATCTATTATATTTAACAACTATAGGTTCTTCTTTAGTAAATTGCGAATAGAATCTAAATAATTTCGCTTTGTTGATATTAACACTTAGATCTTTATCATTATTGTGAACTTGTTTTAACATATTTCTCATTTCCTTTGTAGCTTCTTTTATTAATTCTTTTTCAACTTTAAAAACTTTACATGAAAAGGGTTCTAGAAGATAATCTTTATCTTTTTTTGATGAAGGAATATGACCTATCCAATGTCCGTGTGTTAACATCATAGTAATACGAGGCTGTTTCATATTATCTTTATTAAACGCACATACATTATCACCTTCAAAAAAATAATCATTCACCAATTTTGATAATTTATTCCCACTAATACCCGCACCTGAGTTTGTAATACTTAATGATGAGGCTTTCCCGATTAATAATTTCATAAAATCTTCATCAAGATCATTAAAATTTTCTTTAATAAGTGAAAGGATAACTGAAATTAAAGAATAATAACCACATTCATTTGATTCCCGTTGTTTAAAGGAGATTAAGTTTTTATATGTATTGATAGTTACAAATTGATAACCACCTCCATCAGTATTAACTCTCATTTCTTTTTCATTATCTCTAAATTATCTACATTGATGGGTTCTTGAAAACGAGTATAAACCATTTCCCAATTTCGGTTCTTATTTTTTTTTTTGCATACTTTCAGCAGATTTACTCGAAGTTCTCATTAATGACATAATTATTTACTAGTTATCAATATTTTTTATTATAATTTTCATAAGATGGCAATATTCCTAGTATTTGATTATTTTAATCATTCTTTTTTATAATTCTCCATTATAACGCTGGGATAGATTCTATCAAGAATTGCAAATGTGGTTGATGCTAATAATCCAATATAAACCGCATGCTCATTAATGATGTTACAATTCGGAATATAAAAGGTTGAACCAGCGACAACACAGAATAAAATAACATATTTTACTAAATTATTCATATTAATATCCATTTTATTATAAAGTTTATATTTTTATTTTATTATTTTATTATAATAATATAATAATGTCCAGAATTCAGATTGATAATAATTTTCAATCATCTTCACTTGATGAAAAAATACAAGAAATAAATAATGGATTTTTAAAAGATATTCGGGTTGTAAACGAAGAAGGTGGTAAAATACAAATGAGAGATCCAATCATGTTTCATAATACATCAGAATCTGCTTTAAAAGGGATCCTTGAGGAATCAGCTTTAAGTGAACATTTTTTTTCAGAGTTAAATGTTAAATCTCTCCAACAATGGTTAAGATATGAGATCTACAAAAAGAAAAATAAAGTGATTGAGTATCAATCTACAAGCGAATTAAATGTTATTATGAGGTCTATATTCTTACAATTTGGTGACTCAAGGGTTCGGTCTGATGAATTTATAGAGCATATTCAGGATTTAAATCAACGAGTGATTGGATATTCATTGAATGAAGTTGAAACTCAATTAGATCAATATGGAGGATACATTGATAAATTAGAGAACCTACCAGTCCCTATAGAATTCCCTAGATATGAAAATAAAAATAACTTTACTTATGATATTTCTAATCTAATGTAAAGTAATGTTTAATTAATCTACCTCATCAATTGTTGGGTTAGTTTGTTTTGTTTCTTCAGGAACAGATCCCATACCACTCATTCCACCCATCATGGAAGCCATATCTTCTGGTGTCATCCCGTCCATTCCTTCTGCCATTCCTTCGGGCATTGAATTCATATCAGGCATATCCCCCCCACCACCTTGATGAAGTTTCGTCATAATTGGAGAAACATTATTATTAAATTCAATATATTTTTTATCATAGTCCTCTTTTTCATGATCATCAGCGTTTAACCATGATTCAATATCATTTAATGCGGTATTAATTGTTGTTAAATCATCAGATTCTAATTTTTCAGTAACTTTCTCATCTGAAATGGTATTCTTAACTTGATATACGAAAGTTTCTAATTTATTCTTTGATTCGATTTTTTCTTGGATTTTTTCATCTTCTTCTTTATATTTCTCAGCTTCTTGAACCATACGATCAATATCTTCGGTAGTTAGACGACCCTTGTCATTTGAAATGGTAATGTTGTTCTTCTTACCTGTCCCCTTTTCACATGCTTCAATATTCATAATACCATTAGCATCAACATCAAATGAAACTTCAATTTGTGGGACACCACGAGGTGCTGGAGGAATATCTTCTAGTTGGAAATTACCTAACATATTATTATGCTCTGTCAGTGCCCGTTCACCTTCAAAAATCTGTATGGAAACACCAGGTTGATTATCCTGGTATGTTGAGAAAGTCTGTGATTTTTTACAAGGGATTGTTGAGTTTCTGGAAATTACTTTTGTCATAATCCCACCTGCGGTCTCTAATCCCAAAGATAAAGGAGTGACATCTAATAATAATACTTGGGCCGCATCATCTCCTTCTTTCGACCCCCCTGAAAGAATCGCAGCCTGAACCGCTGCTCCGTGGGCAACAGCCTCATCTGGATTAATTTTCTTACATAATTCCTTACCATTAAAATAATTTGTAATTAACTCCTGGATTTTTGGAATACGAGTTGACCCACCGACTAAAACAATTTCATCTACATCGCGCTTACTTACATTCGAATCTGCTAGGACACGACCAACAGGGTCAATACATTTTTGGAATAATGACATACATAGTGACTCAAACTTCGCCCGTGTGATTGATGTAAATAAATCATTCCCTTCGGCCAATGAATCAATTTCAATACTAGCAGTTGTTCCACTCGATAATGTCCTTTTTGCCTTTTCGCATCCAGTCCTTAAACGTCGTTTGGCTCTATTATTCTCACTAATATCACATTTTGTTTTCCTTTTAAATTCTTGAATAAAATGTTGGACAAGAATATTATCAAAATCCTCACCACCTAAATGAGTATCCCCAGCAGTCGCCTTAACCTCAAAAATCCCATCATCAATGTTTAATAGAGAAACATCAAATGTGCCTCCACCCAAATCAAATATTAAAACATTCCTTTCTTTATCAGATTTATTATCAAGACCATATGCAATCGCTGCAGCAGTTGGTTCATTAATTATTCTTAGAACATTTAATCCCGCAATTGATCCAGCATCTTTGGTGGCTTGTCTTTGGGAATCATTAAAATATGCTGGGACAGTTACAACTGCATCTTTTACCTCTTCACCTATAAATGACTCGGCAATCTCTTTCATTTTAACAAGGATCATTGAGGAAATTTCTTCAGGGCGGAAATCTTTTAACTCTCCTTTATATTTTGCTTGAATAACTGGTTTATTATCTTTATCTATAACACTAAATGGGAATTGTTTAATATCATTTTGTAGTGTCTTATCATCAAACTTACGTCCTATTAATCTTTTCGCATCAAAAATAGTATTCTCTGGATTTGCCGAACATTGATTTTTAGCACCGTCCCCAATGATCCTTTCCTTTTCTGTAAATGCTACATAGGAAGGAGTCGTCCGGTTACCTTGATCATTCGCAATGATTTCACAACGATTGTCCTTCCACCATCCAACACAACTATAAGTAGTTCCAAGATCAATACCGATCGCTACCATTTTATTATTTTTTATTTTTATTTTATTATTATTTATTATTATTTATTTTATTATTATTTTTTTAAATATATTTAAAATGAAACTGATTATTTATTCCACTGAATGAATGAATGAACAATTTTCTGAAGAAATTCTAAAAATAATTCATAAAAAAACATTTATCAATGAATGGAAAAAAACTAAATTTAAGGAAAAACCATTGATCATTTTTGGGAAGAATGGATCCGGTAAAAGTCTCCTAGCAGATTATATTTTAAACGATACAACAGTGATCAAAATAGATATTGAATTTTGTAGGAATAAAATAGATTTCAATGATTTTCTTAATATGTCATTTAATAAGAAGAGCATCACGATGATGTTTAAAAACGATAAAAAAAATGATAATCGTAAATCTATAATTATTGATGATTTAACTTATATTCAGAAAAACGATAAATCATTGTTTAAATCAATATGTGAATGGACACGGAACATTGCGAAGATCAAAAATCATAAAATAATATTCATCTGTAATAAAATAACAAACAAACATATATGTTCAATTTATAAAAAATGTTTCCCAATCAATACTCAAATGAACCTTACTCATCTTATTTCTCTAACTGAAAAATTTATATTAAAAGGCGATGAACAATTATATAATAAGGAGACCATACGGGAAAACATAATACGTTCACAATATAATCTACATACTATCAAAAATAATTTATGTTTTCACAAAGATAAAGTTGATAACATTCATGAAGTAAATTTAGAACAAGAAAATACATTGCTCATTATGAAAAATTTAATAGAAAAGAACAATGTTAATTATACATATCAACACTCGTTGAATGATTATAGTATTCTGGGGTTAAATTTCTTAGAAAATTGTGGAAATATTATTAAATTTAATCCCATGATAAGAAATAAAAAGAATAATGATAAATTAAAAGATATTATAAAATTATATCATAGTTTAGTTCAAGGAGATTATTTATATACAATGATATATCATCAAAATTCATGGGATAATATAGAACATGTAATCACTTTTAATGTATATGTGCCATTACATTACTATATCAAAAATTGTGATAAGATAAAAGAAAATCAATTAACCTATAATAAGTATTTAAGTCATTCTATCATCTATACACACAATTCAAAATTATTAACACAGAATAAATATAATATTCATGTTATTTTTAAGATTTATGATCTATTTTATGATTTAAATAATTTAAATCATTTTAAAGATAATAAAGAAATCATAAGAAAAGAAATTAATTATTTATTAAATTATTATGAAATAGATATAAAAATCCTCAATAAATTCATAAAATATTATGAATTTTTATTTTCGAATAAAAAGATAGATAAAAAGTTATTTAAGATCTTTTAGATCTTTTAGACCTTCTAGACTTTTTTTTCCCTTTATTTCCCTTATAATTCATAAAATCTTTATTTGTTAATTCATATCCCCAGTGCAACAATACTTGTCTTATAACAGGTGATATAGAATAATCATTATATTCCTTATTCTTTTTAATTATTTCATTCATTAATCTTCTTCGGAATCTTCCATTAGGACCAACAATCCCCAACCACCTTTTAATTTGTCTTGAATCATCTTTAGTCCGCCGGCCTTTAAAGAACCTACAATACCATTGAAACCAACCATAAGGGTCCTGTTTAATAATCCAACCTTTGGATTCCCAGTCCTCCAATGAAGATCCACATTTGACGCCATACTTATTTACTTTTTTATCATAGTCCTGGGATATAACCATTTTTTCAACATCTATTCCTTGAAACCAACTTTTAGGATATTCACGAATAGCTGTTTTACCATTGTGTGTTTTCCCAGTAACACCAGAGTCAATTGTTCTAAAGTATGTCCCTCCGAATGCCCCACGTTTAAATACGTTTTTAGGAGTTACATTTGGAGTAAAATCTGGATGATTTTTAAATTTCATATTATATTTTATTATATTATTTTTTATTTCATTTTATAAATATATAATGTTTGGTTGTTTTTCTAATTTAAATAAAAATAAATGTTCGTGGTGTAAAAAATATAAAAAAGATTCTAGAAAAATAATATTTTACTGTAAATATTATAATAAATACATTTGTAAATCATGTTATGATATAATATATTTAGACATTACAAGAATACCTTTTGAAAAACGTTTTGATATTTTTGGTTATTAATTTTATTAATATATATTATTAAAATAAATGGTTTCAAGAAGCAATAAGCGAAGCAATAAACGGAGTGATAAACGGAGTAATAGCAATAAACGGAGTAATAAACGGAGTAATAAACGGAGTAATAGCAATAAACGGAGTAATAAACGGAGTAATAGTAATAATAAACGGAGTAATAAACGGAGTAATAGTAATAATAAACGGAGTAATAATAAACGGAGAAGCAATAGTAATAATAAACGGAGTAATAGCAATAAACGAAGTAATAAACGGAGTAATAGTAATAATAAACGGAGAAGCAATAGTAATAATAAACGGAGTAATAAACGGAGAAGTAATAATAAACGAAGTAATGGACTACCGAAAATATTTGTGATAAATTTAAAGAGAGATGGAGAAAAATGGTCTAAATATAAAAAAGATGATAGATATATTCGTTTTTCGGCATGTAATGGTGTTGAAATGAGTAAAGAAAATCCTTATTTTGATAGATTA
>Ga0209403_10003658_pt1 | contig 17215 bp, 16 predicted proteins | sample ArcticOcean_MG_C_8_FD_187440 | JGI IMG/M metagenome (GOLD analysis project Ga0209403, IMG submission 187440) | Marine microbial communities from western Arctic Ocean - ArcticOcean_MG_CB11_86 (SPAdes) (version 2) | ecosystem: Environmental > Aquatic > Marine > Oceanic | place: Arctic Ocean... | reverse complement strand
ACATCCCATCCGGCGCCCGCCGCTTTCAGGTAAGTCTCGGCGCCGATACCGCGCCCCCCCCCCCGTTACCATCAATACTCCACTCATCCTGCGATCCACATATATCTGTCCCGGGTGTCTCTATCCGGGCAATCGACCGGCGTCGGACACATCAGTCAACAACCGCAATTGACCGCCGTTGATCTGGAAACGAGAATGCGAAAAAAGAGGATCGAGTTTTGGGCACAAAACAAAGGGAAGATATCGGTATCCGACTTGCGGCCGATATCGGCGGGACATTCACCGACATTGCCGCATTCGATCCTTCGTCCGGACGGCTGCAATTCGGCAAATCTCTATCGACGCCGAACGCGCTGATCGACGGCATCGCCGACGGCGCTGTAAAGGCAGATGCCGCGTTTTCGGACGCCGACATTTTTCTTCACGGGTCGACGATCGCGATCAACACGATGTTGGAACGGACCGGCGCGAAAACGGCACTGCTGATCACCGAAGGGTTTCGCGATATTTACGAGATCGGCCGCATCAACCGGCCGGATTCCTACAATCTGTTCTTTCAGAAACATGAGCCGCTTGTCGAACGCGCGCTCCGGTTCGAAGTGAATGAACGTCTCTTTGCCGAGGGCGATGTTTACAAACCGCTCAATGAGCAGAACGTTCGCGACACCTGCAAAATTCTGAAGGATGAAGGCGTCGAAGCGGTCGCGATCCTGCTGCTCCATTGTTACGCCGATCCGACGCATGAAAGACGTGTCCGGGAAATCGTCGAAGAAGAACTGCCCGACGTCTTTGTCTCGACATCGCACGAGCTTAGCCAGGAATACCGCGAATTCGAACGCTGCTCGACCGTGGTGGCGAACGCCTATATCGGTCCGAAAGTGAAGGGCTATATTGGTGGGATCAATGACCGGATTCACGCCGACGGCTTCGATGGCTCATTTCTTGTCGTCCAATCGACCGGTGGGCTCTATGACGGCGAGCAGGCCCAGCGGCAATGCGTGCGCATGCTGGAATCCGGGCCCGCCGCGGGCGTCATCGGCACCCAGGCATTGTGCGACGTGCTCGGTATGGAAAACGCCATCGCATTCGACATGGGGGGGACCACCGCAAAGGCAGGCGTCATCTATGGCGGCGAGGCGCTGACGACGGGCAGTGCGCTGATCGGCGGGTATGAGCGTGCCTTGCCGATCCAGATTGCAATGATGGATATTTTCGAAGTCGGGACCGGCGGCGGCTCTATTGCCCAGGTCGCCGCCGAAGGCGGTTTGCGTGTCGGTCCGCAAAGCGCGGGCGCCCAGCCTGGTCCGGCGTGCTATGGACAGGGTGGCGACAATCCCACGGTCACAGACGCGAACGTCCTGCTGGGACGGTTATCCCCCGACCGGTTTCTCGGGGGCGAAATGACCCTTGACGTAGCGGCGGCTGAAAGCGCCATCAAAAAGAAGATCGCCGACCCGCTCGGACTCGGCACCGTGGAGGCCGCGCAGGGCATTCTGCGGATCGCTGTGACAGCCATGTCCCACGCGGTGAAGGCGGTGACGACGGAACGCGGGCTGGACGCGGGCGATTTCGCCATGGTTGCCTATGGCGGCGCCGGCCCGCTGCACGCCTGCAATATCGGTCGGGAAATGGGCATCCGCAAGATCATCATCCCCCGCTCACCGGGACATTTTTCCGCCTTCGGGATGCTGTTTTCCGATCTGCGTTACGACTATGTGCGCTCTCGCTTTACGCGCCTGACAGACGCGAATTTCGACGATTTAGAAGCGGTCTACCGGGAACTTGAAGCCGAAGGAATCGCACAAATTGGAAAAGTGTCGGTGGCCCCGGAACGGGTGGTCATCGCCCGTGGCGCCGACATGCGATATGTCGGCCAGGAACACTCGGTCACGGTCGATCTGACGCCGGACCTATTTGCCAATCAGGACCGCGCCGGGATCAAGTCGCGATTCGATGCGGTACACGATCTGCGCTATGGGACATGCGCGCCGCAGGAACGTAGCGAGATTGTCAGCCTCCGGGTTACCGTGACCGGCATGCTCGAAAAGCCAACGCTGGAAAAAATAGAACAGGGTGACGCGGCGCCCGTCGCCGATGCCAATAACGGCACTCGACCGGTCCGCTTCGGCGCCGATCTGCATGACACGGTGACCTGGGACCGTGGCCGGCTGCTCGCGGGCAATGTCATCAAGGGTCCGGCCCTGATCGAGGAGCATGCCTCGACGACGGTGCTCCACCCCGGCGACACGCTGGAGGTCGACGCGTTCGGTAATCTGATCATATCTGTAGGAGGTCGCGCATCATGAGCGGGTCGAAGGTCAAATCCGATCCGGTTATCACCGAGATCGTGCGCAACGGCGTTATCGCCATCACGGAGGAAATGAAATCCAACCTGATGCGAACCGCCTACAACATGATCATTTACGAAGCGCTCGATTTCACGGTCGGGCTGTTCACCGCGAAGGGCGAAACGATTTCCATCGGTCTCGGATTGCCGATGTTCATCCGCGGTATGGCCGAAACCATCAAGGCGAAGATCGAGCATTGCGGCCCAGGCGGGATCAAGCCCGGCGATATCCTGCTTACCAATGACGCCTATATTACCGGCAGCCATCTGAATCACATGACGTTTACGATGCCGATCTTTCTTGGCGAGGAACTGATCGGGTTCGCCTGCTGCATGGCGCATTGGCCGGATATCGGCGGCACGCTGGACGGCATCACCACCGATATCTATTCCGAAGGCCTTCAGATGCCGATCGTCAAGTACCAGCGCGAAGGCGTGGTCAACGACGAGCTGGTTGAGATCATCAAATCCAATGTCCGCATTCCCGACCGGGCAATGGGAGATCTGCGGGCGCAGTTGACCGCGATCGGCACCGGCGAGCGGCGTTATCTCGAACTGGTTGAACGCTACGGTCATGAACAGGTTGTCGCGTCGATCTCCGACATAATGGACCAGTCGGAACGGGCCGCCCGCGCACGCACCCTGTCGATCCCCGACGGTGTTTACGAAGCGGAATCATACATGGACGACGACGGGGTCAGTATCTCCGACCGTATTCCGATCCGCGTCCGGGTCACCGTCGAAGGCGACGAAATGACGGTCGATTTGTCCGAGGTCGCGGCGCAGGTAAAGGGGTTTTACAATTCCGGCATCACTACCGGCCACGCGTGTTCGCAGGTGGCCTTCAAGTGCATCACGTCGCCGACCGATTACCCGATCAATGACGGCTCGTTCCGGAACCTAACTGCGATCGTGCCGGCGGGCCGGGTTGTCAGTGCCGTCAAGCCAGCGCCAATGCGCTGGTGGATGACGTTTCCGATGACCATCGTCGACACTGTGTTCAAGGCGCTGACGCCGGCAATCCCGGACCGGACGATCGCCGGCCACCACGCCGACCTTGTATGCGGCATGCTCAACGGCATCAATCCGATGACCAACGAATTTTACATCGCTTTCATAGGACCGACCGGCGGTGGCTGGGGCGCCAAGCGGACCCAGGATGGGGTCGCTGCGACTGTCTGCATCAACGACGGCGACACTCATAACAGCCCGGCCGAGCAGCTCGAAACCAAGTACCCGCTGTTGATCGAAAACTACAAGCTGCGCGACGATTCCGGCGGACCGGGTCAGTACCGCGGCGGGTTGGGATGCGAAAATACCGTACAGGCGCGCGCCGATTTGATGCTCAACGCCCAGGTCGAGCGAATGCACTGCAAGCCCTGGGGGCTTAACGGCGGCATGGATGCCGCGGGGAATGCAGTCGTGCTGCGGGCCAATGGCGAATGGAAAGAAGATTATCCCAACGCGAAGCTGCTCACCGCGCGCATCAAACAGGGCGACGCGTTCGCCCTGCGGTCGGGCGGCGGTGGCGGTTTCGGCGATCCACGCCTGCGGCCGGCGGAAAAAGTCGCCGACGATGTTCGCCAGGGTTATGTGTCGGTTGAATCGGCGGCGCGCGACTACTGCGTTATCTGCGACGCAGCCGGCAGGCTCGACGTCGAGGCAACCGAATCAGCCAGGGCCGACGTCCCGGCCGCTTAATCCCCCGGTTTCTTATTTCCGCAGGCCATTTAATCTAACGGCAGCGAGATCATCCCGTCGGCGAGCTTGGGCTCGAACCAGGTCGATTTCGGCGGCATGATCCTGTCGGCATCGGCCACCGCCATGAGGTCGGCGAGACCTGTCGGAAACAGCGTAAAGCCTAGCGCCATTTCCCCGGAATCGACCCGCCGCGCGATTTCCTCGGGGCCGCGCGAACCGCCGACAAAATCGATACGTGTATCGGTGCGCTGGTCCTCAATGCCAAGCACCGGCGCCAGGATCGTCCGCGCCAGAACCTGAACGTCGAGCCGTTCAACCGGATCTTCCGTCACGGCCGGCTCCATCGGCGTCAGCAGCGACCACTGCCCGTCCAGATACATGCCGAATGTGCACGAAACCCCAGGCCGGATGGGATCATCAGAGGGATCAATGCGGAAATATTTCGATAGCGTGCTTATGAACTGCGCCGCATCCATTCCGTTCAGATCCCGAACGACGCGGTTGTAATCGAGTATGGTCACTTCATCGTCCGGGAAACTGACGGCCAGAAAGCCGTTATAAGCTTCGGTGCCGTCATGATCGGGATTGGCCGCGCGTCGGGCCGCAGCGATCCGCGCGCCTGCGGCCGAGCGATGATGACCGTCTGCGATATAAAGCGCCTCCATCCGATTGAGTATTACTGCGATCGCGTCGATCGCCGCGGGGTCCGACACAACCCATAATTCGTGCTTCGCACCGCCTACACCGTCGGCCAGCGCATCCGGTTCGTTCTCCGCAGCGCGGTTGAGCAGATCCGCCAATTCGTCATTGGCTTTATGGACCGTCAGGACGGGTCCGGTAATAGAATTGACCGCTTCGATCTGGCGAACCCGGTCATCCTCCTTCGAGGGCCGCGTCAATTCGTGCTTTTTGATACGATTCTCGAGATAGGCGTCGACCGATGCGGAGACGGCAATGCCGGTCTGCGAGACGTCGTTGGCGGTAAGACGGTACACGTAAAAGCACGGCGCAGTGTCGCGGACAAGCGCACCTGCTTCCTCAAACGTTTTCAGGTTCCGGGCCGCTGCCTCATAAACTTCAACAGCATAGGGATCGGTGTCAGGCGGCAAATCGATTTCGGCGCGCGATACGTGGAAAAAGCAGAACGGCCGGCCTGCGGCAATGGCGCGTGCTTCTTCGGTATTCACCACATCATAGGGAGGCGCGGCGACATCGCCGGCCCGACCTTGCGCCGGCCGCAAGCCGGCGAAAGGGCGAACAAGATCATTGCGGGATGAAGTCATAAAAGTTTGATGTTTTCTTCGAGCGCGCCAGAGTTTATCGGGACGGTCCAGCTGCACGAACGGACACCCGACCAGCCAGCAGACCTAAACGTCAAACTGACGTCAAAGCGAGTCGGCGCCGGCGCGGCGCTGGAAATACTCCCATGCGCGCCGGACCGACATTTCGCTCAGGAAGACTTCCGCACACATATCGATTTCACCGTCCGAGAGATATTCGATCTGCTCGCTCATATTCAGCGTATCCTGCAGTAACTGGGCATTCACCTGCAGATAGATCGACGTCATCACCGCGCCCTGAACCGACCGGCCTGTCACCGCGCAGCCATGTCCCCGCATCAGCACGACATTATTATCGCCGAGTTCGCCGGCGAGGTCCCGGCCCTGCTCCATATTGACGACAAGCAGGTTGGTATCGCCGAAATTGTCCCGAATGTCCCATACCGGAACATTCTTGCCGATCGATGCGCCGACATGGGCGACCGCTTTCAGTGGCGTCGGCGTGACCCCGAACGGGATGACCGCATGTGAATGATTATGCACCACCGAATTGATTTCCGGACGTGCTTCATAAATGCCGCCGTGGATATGGCGTTCCGCATAAGGCGTCCGGTCGTCATCGACGGCCACGCCGTCGAGCGTGAATTCCATCACATCGCCGAGCGTCACCAGTTCCGGGCTGCGCGAACAGCTCATCAGGTAGCGCTCCGGATTATCCGGATGGCGGATGCTGATATGTCCGTAGGCGTCGACGACGTTTTCACGTGCGAGTATGCGATTGGCGATGACCACTTCGCGCATGGTTTTCGTGAGTTTGTCCATTGCCCTGATCCTGAACCGTTATTTTTGCTGTAAAACTCATACCATGAGATGTTGCAAGCTGCGAGTCGCGCCGTCCGGAAATCCCGGCTACAATTCGCACAAACCGGAAGGGAATTTAACATGGCGCGCGATTTTGAGGATCATTGCTGGAAGGACATCGTTTCACCGGAAATCCTGAAGGTGTACGAGCCTTATCACCGCGACGTGTATGTCGGGGAAAGACCGGCATTGCTGGCGATCGACCTTTACAATTTCGTCTATCGTGGCGACCCGGCCAAATATCCGCATGAGCTGGTCGATGAATTTCCGAACGCCTGCGGCAAATATGCCTGGGACGCGATCGAGCCGACGAAAAAACTGTTCTCAGCCTGTAGAGCGGCAGCAATGCCGATCATCTATCTTTCCGGATCCACCCGCAAAGGTCGGGTGCGGTCGACCAACCGGCAGACCGGCTACGATGTCGGCGACGACATGATGGACATTCATCCGGCATTCGCGGTGCAGGAAAACGACATCCTGATTCGCAAGGAACGGGCCAGCGCCTTTCATTCGACGCCTCTGGTCGCTCAGTTGACACGACTTGGCGTCAACAGCCTTATCGTCTGCGGCGAGAGCACGTCAGGATGCGTCCGCGCGACGGCCGTCGATGGCTATTCAAACGGCTATCACGTTACCGTCGCGGAGGAATGCGTTTTCGACCGGTCGGATTTGTCGCATAAAATAAATCTGTTCGATTTGCATCACAAATACGCCGACGTGATGGTGCTCGATGACATCGTCGCGCATCTCGAACAAACATACCCGGCAGCACAGGCAGCGGAGTGAGGATGACATGTCTACGGTAATCGACAAATCGGGACTGCGCGCGGAACTTGAAGAATCGCTCGACAAGCATTGTAAAACCTATGCCACGCGGGAGGCGAATTCCCGCGTTTGGGAGCTGGAGACCAGGCTCGACAAAACATACGCACGCACCCAACGGCGCTATCTCGGCACCAGCGGCAATGTCGAACATACCGATCCGGGCGCGTTGATGGGCGACAGCTTCACCCTGTCCATTCTTCAGCAACCTCCGGGTCACATGCAGCCCATGCACCACCATGCCGATGAAGAAGAAGTCTTTTTCGTGCTTCAGGGCCGGCCGACGATCATCTGGGAATATGCCGGCGAGATCGTCAAACGACAGCTTGAGCCGTGGGACATGATTTACAATCCCGCAGGCCAGGTTCACGGTATTGTAAACGAGACCGATGAGGACTGCTTCTTCCAGGTGATGCTTGGAAATTCAGCGCCCAACCGCCCCCAGTATATGGATCCGGAATTGCGCCGGTTGCAGGCGGAAGACCGGCCTGACGAGGAAGTTCGCGCCAAGTCCTGATGTAGTCTGACCCGCGGCGGCGCGCGGCGGTGTGTCTCAGCCTTCCAGGAGATCGTCGAGCAGTTTTGAGACGTCTTCGGCGATGTCCATGCGGGGCCCTTTCGGCGGTGCGGCAGCCTGCCTAATCGATCCGGCTTCGATACCGGTTACGCTCGTAATCGCCGCGGACAAATCCTGCAAATTGATCGGCTTGGGGACATACTCATCCATCCCGGCAACCAGGTATTTCCCGGTCGCCCTTCATGGCGTTGGCCGTCAGTGCGATGATGGTAATCCCGCTCACTGCGCTGTCGAGCGCGCGGATGGCGCACAGGGCTTCCAATCCGTCCATTTCGGGCATGTGTATATCCATCAAGACGACGTCGAATTCATGGTTCTGGACTTCGTGCACGGCTTCAACGCCATTATTCGCAATGATCACCTCGTGTCCTAGTCGGAGCAACATTGCCATGGCGACTTTCTGGTTCACCACATTGTCTTCGGCCGGGAGAACTCTGATTGGCCGCGAACCCTTCCCGGAATCTCCCAGCCGGGTTTCACCGATTTCAGCAGAAGTCGATTTGTCCGGGGCGGTATTAGCCCCGTAACCGCGACACGCGGCCAGCTGACGAAGCAATAGTTGCGGCCGCACGGGTTTTCCCAGAACGCCGCTAAAGCCCATATTCTCGACCGCGGCGCCGCATCGCAGCAGCAGCGTCACGAAAATCCGGATGGACCATCTCGAATCCACGGCGGCGCACGAGCGTCTCCAAAGATGGCGCGGCGAACATCCGGAGCGCGGCCGGATTCGCATAGACGAACCGTTCGTTGCTGTTGATCAGAACCGCGTCCGGCGAAATCTGGAGCATTTCTCGATATTCGTCATAGCCTTCCGAGCGGCGCAACCGGGCCTTCACGGATTGATATTCAAGCCCGAAAATTCGACCCCAGACGAGAACGAACATCGCGCTGATCGCAAAAACCAGTATTTCGTTCAAGGTCGCAGAATGTCCGTCAAAGTCACCGGCCTGCGCATACACGACTGCAGGCGTGCACGTTATGTACGCTGTCGTGAGCGCTCCGGAGATACCGGAGTAGAAATGTTGCCGCAAAGTCGGCATTCCATTCCGCCGAGTTCGTTGAAATACCTGCAAAAAATACGGTGAAAACGGTTAATATTTGCTGAAGTGGGGCAGGTCTGCGAAGAACCCCAGAATGACCGAGCAATAATTTGGGAATAAAAAATGTCGGCGAAGCTGAAACTCACCCTCGCGTGCGGAGATTACGAGATCGTCCAGGCCCTTAAAAATGGCTCCGTGACGGCGGACGGTATGGAGCTGAACGTGCTGACCGATATGGATTCGTCGTCGCGGCACTGGCGCATGATCCGCAACGAAGAATTTGACGTTTGCGAGCTGTCGGGCTCGTCCTACCTGATGGCCAAGGACCGCGGACAGGCATTTTCGGCAATCCCCGTCTTTCTGCACCGGCGATTCCGGCACGGCTTTATCTTCACCAATACCTCCAAGGGTATCGTCAAACCCTCGGACCTGAACGGCAAACGCATCGGCCTGAAGACATATCAGGCAACGGCAATCCTCTATCTCCGCGGCCTGCTGGCGGACGAATACGGCGTCGATCTGACTTCAATCGACTGGGTGACCGAGCTTGAAGAGGAAATCCCCTTCGACACGCCGCCCGGAATCCGGCTGACGCAAGCGCCCGAAGGGTCCGACATTTCCGAGATGCTGGCCGAGGGCGAGGTCGACGCGGTCATCCATCCGGACATCATCGGCCCCATCCTGCGCGGCGATACGCGTGTCACACGATTATTCGAGGATTACCGCACCGAGGAAGAGGCCTATTACAGACGCACCGGCATCTTTCCGATCATGCATGCGACCGCCATCCGCAACGAAATCCTCGAAGAACACCCGTGGGTCGCCAACAATCTGGCGCAGGCATTCGACCGCGCAAAGTTCGCTGCCTACAAGCGGATGGGCAACCCGCGCATCGTGCCACTGGCCTGGTTTCTCGATGAATGGGACGCCCAGCGAGCATTGCTCGGGCCCGATCCGTGGGAATTCGGCTTGACCCCGGCGAACCGGAAGAATCTCGAAACCCTGATCGGGTATTCGAAGGCCGGCGGGCTGATATCCAAGCTGGAAACGGTCGACGATTTTTATTTGGACGTGATGCTTCAGTCCCGCGGCCGCGGAGAATCGGCGCGGGACTGACCCCGGATCAATGGGCGTGGATTAGCCGGGAGGCTAGCTCGGCGCTTGTGTGCCCACCAACGTCGTCCGCCGCAGCAGACGTCGCTCGTTGCCCGGAAAATCGGTGCGTGCATGGGTGATGCAGCGATTGTCCCAGATCACCAGATCGCCGGGGCGCCAGACATGCTCATAGACCAGCGAACGGTCTTCGGCGACAGTGAATAGTTCTTCAAGCAGCGCGTCGCTCTCGGCCGGATCGACACCTTCGATGCGCGCGGTCATCAGCCGGTTCACATAGATTGCCATTTTGCCGGTCTCGGGATGGCTGATGAAAACCGGATGGGCGTAATGGCCGACCTTGGTCAGATCGATGTCCTCACCCGGGCGTTCGGTGCGCTTGTAATCGTGCACCTGTAGCGCCTTTTTACCGGCCAGCCGGTCGCGGACTTCCGGTCGCAGATTGTCATAGGCACCATACATATCGGCAAACATCGTATTGCCGCCGGTTGACGGTAGTTCGACCGCGTAAAGCATCGTCGCGGTATGCGGAAATTCGGTGTAACACATGTCGCTGTGGAACCACATTTCACCGTCATGCGGCAGACCCAGCGGCTTGCCGTCGATGCGGATGTTGGAAACGATCATCACTTCCGGCGGCAAGTCGGGTACGACGTCGTGGACGGCCTGGGACGGCATGCGCGGCCGTCCAGGCTCTCCCAATTGCCCGGTAAAATCGACAAGCTGCTGCGGGGTAAGGTCCTGATCGCGGAACACGATGACCTGATTGTTATACCAGGCCTGAAGAACCATCTCGATTTCCGTCGCGGTGAGTTCTTTTCGGAGATCGAGCCCGATAATTTCCGCGCCGAGAGGCGCGTCGAGTTTCGATATCTCAAAGACTGCGGATTCTGCCATAGTGTTGTCCTTCTCGGTCGGTTCTTCGGTCAGGCCTTCAGTCGGCACGCATCATGGCGATCATGGCCTTGTGCAGGTCGCTCGCGGGATCGCCGAAATGGCCCACGATTGTGTAATGGTGACAGTCTGGCGCAGCGACTTCGGTTACCGCAAGCCCTTTCGCAGACCATGCCGCGAACAATTCGGTCTGGTGGCGCTGAAATTCGTCTGTTTCCCGCTCGCCAACCGACAGGATCATCGGCACATCCATCATCGGATCGAGATAAAGCGGGCTGTTGCGCTGCACGGTTTCCGGGACCAGTCCGATAGCTTCGTTCAGAACGGTCAGGCGCACCGGTTCCAAATCGTACAGACCTGACAGCGCGCACGCCCCCTGGAACGGTCGCGCCGGAAGTTCGGCATCGACCTGCGCCCAGTCGGTCGCCATCATCATCGCCGTCAGATGTCCGCCCGCCGAATGGCCGGCGACGTATAAACGATCGCGATCGACCCCTATTTCGGCGGCATTCTTCCACACCCAGGCAACGGCGCGGCGGCATTCATCGACGATGCGGTCCATATCGGCATCGGGGGTCAGCGTGTAGTTGAGGGTCACGAACGCAATCCCGGCGTCGAGGAAGGCGGGCGCTATATACGTCGTGTCGTTTTTATCGGAAAGCTGCCAATAGCCGCCATGGATGTAGATCAGCGCCGGTGCACCGCTACGGCCGTCGGTCGGCGGGAAGACGTCGAGCGCTTCTTTTTGCGTCGGACCGTAAGCGATATCCAGCCGACCCGGAATACGGCTCCGGGCCCGGGCGCTCTCGGTCTCGCGGTAGTTGATGACTTCGGGCACGTCGGGCCAGAGCGGCCGCAGGTTATACTGCGCATTCAGCGCCTCATCGTCGTAACTGCGGTAAATCCTGTCCAATGCATCGCTCCCCGTTATTCCCGGTAGACAACCGGTTTTCAGCGCTTATGTTCGTCGTGCCATGTCGTTGTATCTCTATAATACGCTGTCGCGCAGCAAGGAAGAATTCGTTCCGGCCGACCCCGACCGTGTCACCATGTATGTCTGCGGACCGACGGTCTATTCCTACGCCCATATCGGCAATGCCCGGCCGGCGGTCATTTTCGACGTTCTCATCCGCATGCTGCGCCATCAATGGCCAAATGTGGTCTACGCCCGCAACATCACCGACATCGACGACAAGATCAATGCGGCCGCCCTGGAACAGGGCGTCGAGATCAGCGTCATCACCGACCGGTTCGAGGCGATCTACCGCGACGACATGACGTCGCTCGGCGTCGGCCCGCCGGATATTGAACCGCACGCGACCGACCACATCCCCGAGATGATCGCGATGATGGAAAAGCTGATCGCCGAAGGACACGCCTACGCCGCCGAGGGACATGTGTTGTTCAACGTGCCGAGCTTTGCCGAATACGGCCGGCTGTCGAAACGCGACCAGGACGAGTTGCTCGCCGGCGCCCGGGTTGAGGTTGCCCCCTACAAGAAAGATCCATCGGATTTCATCCTGTGGAAACCGTCGACCCCCGATCTGCCCGGCTGGGACAGCCCGTGGGGCCGCGGTCGGCCGGGCTGGCATCTCGAATGCTCGTGCATGATCGAAAAGCATCTCGGGCGGACCATCGACATCCATGGCGGAGGCATCGATCTGGTGTTTCCCCACCACGAGAACGAGATCGCGCAATCGACCTGCGCCCATGGCGGCGACACCTTTGTGCGTTACTGGCTGCATAACGGTTTCGTCAATGTCGACCGCGAGAAAATGTCGAAATCGATTGGCAACGTACTGTTGGTGCACGATCTGCTGGATCAGGCCCCAGGCGAAGCGATCCGGCTGGCGCTGCTGAGCGCCCATTACCGCCAGCCGCTCGACTGGACCGATGACGGGCTGGCCCAGGCGGTACGCATGCTCGACCGGCTCTACGGCGCGCTGCGCACCCTGTCGGATATCGATGCCGATGGCGCCGCGGCACCGGATGCGGACTTTCTCAGCGCGCTAAATGACGACCTGAATACGCCGAAGGCGCTTGCCGCCCTGTTCGAGCTGGCCCGTCAGGCGAACACCGCCGGGACAACTGCCGACAAATGCCGGATCAAAGGCGCCCTGCTCGCCTCAGCTGCCCTGATGGGACTGCTTGCACTGGATCCGGAAGACTGGTTCGCCGGCGCAACGGATGATGGCGACGGCCCCGATGCAGATGAGATCGAGCAGCTAATCCAGGCCCGCAAAGACGCCCGCACCGCCAAGAATTTTGCCGAGGCCGACCGGATCCGTGACAGTCTCGCCGCGCAGGGCATTACGCTGGAAGACGGCGCCGACGGCACCAAGTGGCGACGCGGCTGATCTCCGGCGCTTGGAATTCAGCTGTCTTGCCGTCCGGGCAGCCGAAACCCCGCCCCGCGTATTGCAATGCTGACCACCTAAGGAAGTTTCCAGGACATGACGACGAGCAGCAGTTTTGACTACATCATTGTTGGGGCTGGTTCTGCCGGTTGCACACTCGCGGCGCGGCTGACGGAAGATCCAAACACGAAGGTTCTCGTCGTCGAGGCCGGCGGATGGGACAGAGATCCGTGGATCCATATACCGCTCGGCTGGGGCCAGATACTGCAAAAACGGCTGCACGACTGGATGTATTTCGCCGAACCGTCCGACACCATGGATAACCGTCGCCTCGAATGCGCCCGCGGCAAGGTGATCGGCGGTTCGTCGTCCATCAATGCGATGGCCTATTACCACGGTCACCAATCCGACTACGACCGCTGGGCGGCGCTTGGTTTACCGGACTGGTCGTTTGCCCACGTGCTGCCCTATTTTCGTCGGGCCGAAGACTGGGAGGGCGGTGAAGACGCCTATCGCGGCGCTGGCGGACCGCTGACGACACGCTATTCGACCTTCGAGGACCCGCTCTGCGACGCCTTTATCGCTGCCGGCCGGGACGCCGGATATCCCCACACGGAGGACTATAACGGGCGGGACACGGAAGGTTTTGCGCGCATGCAGATGACCTTGCGCAACGGACGGCGCTGGAGTGCGGCGGCGGCCTATTTGCGCCCGGCCCTGAAGCGAAAAAACCTGAAGGTTCTAACCGGCGCTCTGGTATCGCGGATCAAATTCGACGGAAAACACGCCGCCGGAATCACCTATAAGCGGCGTGGAAAGACAATCACCGCACGGGCGGATGGCGAGGTCATTCTGTCCGGCGGTTCGATAAACTCGCCACAGATTCTGATGCTTTCCGGCATCGGCGATCCCGATCACCTGGCCGAACACGGCATCGATGTCGTCGTCCCCCTCAAGGGAGTCGGGCAAAACCTGGTCGACCATACATCTGCCGCTTTTGCCTTTCGCCGCAAATCGGGCGGGCCGTTTCAAAAGAACATGCGGCTGGACCGTGTCGGCCTGGCCCTGATCAAAGCCTATCTCGGCCGAGGCGGATTCGCCGCCGATCTTCCGTTCGGGATTACCGCCTTTCTGAAGACGGCCCCCGAAGAGCCCGTGCCCGACGTCCAAATGCTGTTCTGGATGGGCGCGACGACCACCGCGTCGCCCTACCTGTCGCCCTTCAAGAAGGCGTTCGCGGATTCGTTTTCTGTCCGGATTATGCCGATGCATCCGGTCAGCCGCGGGCATGTCGCCCTCGCATCCGCGAATCCGGAAGACGCTCTCCTGATTCATCAGAATTTTCTCGGCACGGAGGAAGAATGGCGTGTGATGCGCCGCGGGCTTCGCATGATCCGCGGGGTTGTCGGGTCGGACCGGTTAAAGGAGTTCGGCGGCGAGGAAATCACGCCCGGCGCCGGCTGCCAGTCCGACGAGGAACTGGACGCCCATGTCCGCGCGACCATGGGGACGGTTCATCACCCGGTCGGGACCTGCAAGATGGGTGCGGATGACGACGAACAGACGGTCGTTGACGGGCAATTACGTGTCCGTGGGGTAGAAAGCCTCCGGGTCGTCGACGCGTCCGTGATGCCCGACCTGATCGGCGGCGCGACGAACGCACCTGTCATCATGATCGCCGAAAAAGCCGCAGACATGATCCGCGGCAATACGCCATTGCCCCCGGCAAGCCTTTAACGGGTAACCACCGGGGTCTTCGCCAGAAAGGGACATGGGGTCAGGCCCGATCGGTCCGTTCCAGAATTGTTGCCATTTTCCCGGCGCGCGGGCGCACCCATAGCCAGACCAGCACCATCACCAACGCGCCGCAACCGATGGTCGCCTGCAGTCCAGCCTGCGATGCGATCCAGCCGATGATCAATGCCCCGATTGCCGGCAGGCCGTGGGCGAATACGATAAACAGGCTCAGGACTCTCGCCCGTATGTTCGAATCGACCGCATTCTGTATCAGGCTCTGCGCGCCGACGTTTCCCAACAGAATGAACCCGCCGACCACCATAAAAAATGCTACCGCGATCCAGAGCTCGCCAAATATCATAGACAACATCAACCCAAGGCCCGTTCCCAGAATCGAAAGCGTCACCAATTCGGTCAAGCCCACCATATCGCCGCGCCGGGCGAGCCAAAGGCTGGAGAGCAGGGCCCCCGCCCCAATCGCCCCGAGCAATAGCGACAGCCCCGCCGGTCCCGCGTCAAACACCTGACCCGAAACACCCGGCATGAGCTCGATCACCGGGCGGATGAATAAACTCACCGCCACCATGAGGATCATCAAAAAACGGATTCCGGGATGGCCATGCACGTATTGAATACCACGCCAGATATCGACGAATAATTCGAGCGAAAGATTTTTGCCGCTCGCCGTCTCGACGATGTTGATGGTGCGCAACAGAAGATAAAAGCTGAAAAACATCATCGCGCATAACGCGATCACGATTCCTGTATTCGTCCAGATGATAAGCGCTCCCGCGATAGCAGGGCCGATTATGCGGCTGGCGTTGAAGGCGGCTGCACCCAGCGCTATCGCCGACGACAAATCCTCGCGCGGCACCATGCTGTGAATCGCGGCCATGCGCGCGGGTTGGCTCAGGGCTTCCGCCGCGCCGAAGAACACCGACAGCACGACGATGGCCTCAATGGTAATCAGATCGGTAAAAACCAGCGCCGCAAACAGCACCGAAATCATCGCGGACAAAATCTGGCTCAGCTTTACAATGCGCATCAGCCCGACGCGGTCGGCGATCGCGCCCGACAGTATGACGAACAGCATCATTGGCATCAGATCGGCAAAGGCGACAATCCCCAGCCAGCTCGTGGATTCGGTAAGCTCCCAGGTCAGCCAGCCAACCGCGGTGCGCTTCATCCAGCGCGCGACAGCAGCGAGCGTATTGCCGACCCAATAGGTGCGGTAGATCGGGTGTTTCAGGGCGCGACCGGCGGCGCCGAAAACCGATGAATGCGTCAAAGACGGAAATCCTACCAAACGGGAACGAGCCACCAATCGGGAACGCAGCACTTGGCTCCAAGAAACCGATCCGAACGCTAATGTCAATTTGGTCACTGACGATCAGCTTCGGGTAGTGGCATCCTGAAATCCCCGCACCGACCACTTTGTACGGAGTTGCCCAGTGATTAATTTAAGCATATATTTTCTACCTAACGGTTGTTAGTTTCTGCTTTCCCTCACTAACGCGTTGATATTGCCCAAAAGGATACCACCGGATGGATACCTACGAATTTCTTGTCGATCAGGAAACCGAGGATCTGGTCGAAAATCAGATCCGCATCGACTCGCTGCCTGCGATCGAGGTCAACAAGATATCGGTTGAGGCACCTCCGGACGACGTTGAATTTCTCGCCGGTCCCCGTCAGTACAGCCAGGGGGACACACTACCGGATGAGTACCGCGAGCTATTGATCAAGCTGATTTACAACCACGCGGAAATTCTCGATTCCGAACCCTACGCGACAATGATCGAATCCCAATGGCGGATGGCCCTGGAAAACGCGCCGACACAACTCGATCTGATGATGATGGCCCGATTCCATTATGAGGAGCTCAATCACGGTTTCATCTTTTCAAAAATCCTCCGTGGTCTCGGGGTCGATTTCAAAAACTTCGAACTGCGTCAGTATCTGTTCGAATACGACCGCAAGGACTGGCTCGATCTCGCTATTCATCATTTCCTCGCATCCAAGGTCGGGGTAATGCAAATCGCAGAATGGAACGATATGTCCTATGCGCCGATCGCCAATGTGGTGCCGCGCGTGTTCCGCGAAGAACGCGGCCATGCCGGGATGGGATACCGCCATCTGCGCGAAACCTGCGCAGACGACAAGGGCCGGGAGACCGCCAATGAACGCTTGAAAACCTGGTGGCCGATGACGCTCGATATGTTCGGCCGCTCGGATTCGACCCGCAACAAACGCTACCGCGCCTGGGGCCTAAAAAAGCACACCAATGCCCAGCTCCGCGAGGCGTTTATTGTCGACACCATTCCGCAGATAGAAGCGCTCGGCCTCAATGTACCGGATCATCTCGAAAACCGGCGGTTCCTGTAGAACGCGGGCAGACGCGATGACCAAACTCCGTAATCTGCCGATCGATGGTCTCACCGTCACCCGGATCTCCGTCGACGATTCCCTGACCCTGTTCTGCCGCG
>Ga0209403_10003654_pt1 | contig 17222 bp, 26 predicted proteins | sample ArcticOcean_MG_C_8_FD_187440 | JGI IMG/M metagenome (GOLD analysis project Ga0209403, IMG submission 187440) | Marine microbial communities from western Arctic Ocean - ArcticOcean_MG_CB11_86 (SPAdes) (version 2) | ecosystem: Environmental > Aquatic > Marine > Oceanic | place: Arctic Ocean... | reverse complement strand
TGTCCGTGCTGTAAAAAAAGAATATGCCCCAGGAATTATTGGTCCATTTTCACTACAAAGTGTCATAACAAAAGATTTGGAGATGATTGTATACGATGTGTCGTTACGAGTTCCAGGAAATCCAATTGTAGCAACGACTAGCCCATATACAAAATATCAATATGGAACAACATTTGGAATTGGTAGGCGTATAGCAATGGAAATAAAACAAGCCATAGAAGATGATAAAATTAAAGAGATCATTACATAGTCTCTTCTATAGGACTTTTGAGCATATTATTTCTCACAAGAATCGGAATTTTATAGTATACTGCCAACGCCACCGCATCAGATGCACGATAATTTCGTAAAACAAGGTCTTTTTTTCCAGTCAAGTATAGATTAGCACGAAGTGCATCACCACTCTCATAGATTTTTACTTTAACTAACAATAACTCATTTGCCTCACAGATATCTTCCAGCATTTTGTAAATTGTTGGAACTGCATCATGTTCATCATCTAAAAAACTTGCAATGTGTTGAGAGACCTCTCCTGAAAATGCACGCATGTGAAATTCTCGTTTATCATCAGAATGAAAAATGATAAGACCTTCATTTCCATATGGATCAACAAACCCTAAATTACTTATTGTGACTACGTCATAATCAGGATCTTGCTTTTCATTGATTTCCATTCTTGAGATTACTTACAGAGTATATGTTAAAAATATAATGACCCAAGTAAAAGATCCCACATGGAAACAAAGACTACTAAAAGTGGTCAAAATGATAAAAAATTAATAATTTTAGGATTTATCTCAATTGGAATTTTATTTTTGATCTATGTTAGATTCGAGTATCAAGAAATAACACCAGATGCAATTCAATCTATTGAGCGATTAGGAGTTGCATTTTACGTCTTGTTTACAATTTCAATAGGAATGATTGGAATTGGGCTAAGAAAATTTCAAAAAAGAGTTGCATCTACTGGAAATAACACTGCATTATCCATGATCTGTAGTAATACACTAGGCAGTAAAGCTAAGAAAGCATTCATTTTAACATTCATCATTTATGGAGTATTTTTTTCAATGACATCAGGGATTTTGGTTTATCAGCCAGAAGTTGTATTTTCGTACCATTATGGAGTAGATGTTCCATCAGCACATGTCACACCTTGTTGTGGCCCACCAGGATACATGCCAAAATTTGTCGCCTATTTTACAGAACATGTTGGAATTAACATAGTTCCAATCAATCTACTATTACAAATTACCGTATCGTATCTTGTTGCAACAAATACTGCATTAGTAGTAAACGCAATTGCAATTGCCAAAAAATCAGGAGGGCTTGGAGGCATTGGTGCAACCACAGGATTATTCATTGCATGTCCTACATGTGTAGGATCATTTCTGTCATTGTTTATTGGCGCAACAAGTGCTGTTGTATTTACAATTGCGATAACAGAACTACAAACTCTATTCATAGTAATTACAATACCAATATTGATTTTGACACCATTTATAATTTCAAGAAGAATGCTAAAATCTCAAAATAGTACTAACTAGACTTTACAGTGATTTGAGGATTATCCATATTCCCAATATCAAATCCATCTCTTCGTAAATACTTTAGAACTAATTTGTATACTAATTCATCATGATCTACTTCTTCAGATATTTGTTTCCAAGGCATAGAACCGTTGTCATTAATGAGCGGTTTTAATTTAGTATTGATTTCTTCTGCAATTTTTTTACAATCTTCAAATGAATTTCCATTCATATACGAAGTTCCACGACCGTCACATGTTTTCATACTTACAGACCAAAATAGTTGAATAATAATTTAATCACAAATTTTTCAATTTTTCAGTAACAATTTTGAAAATTTCATAATTATCAAGTAAGATACAAGGCAATTCATTTTCATCACATGCTTGACCACTTTCAGTATCTCGAGTGATGAGAATCATGTTATTTTCTTTTGCAAAATTGATAACTGAATAATCAGTATGGAGTTTCTTGCCTTCACTTCGAAGTTTTTTTACACTGTACGCATCATACCCGAGATGAATTAAACGCTCATCCATACCATCGTCCATCTCATCAACTAAAATTTTCATTTTATATTACTAGTGATGTTTTTGATTTGAGATATAATCTTAGATTTATCATTGATTGATATTTCAGGCTCCACAGTAACAAACAATGATTTTGTTTTTGCATACATAACAATTTGAGAAACATTTTCACGTTCCACATTCACAAATCTGACTTTGCCTAATGTTTTATCAAATTCTTCTCGCATCTTTCTACGTACTGTAACATCCTGACAGAATTTTTCTTCATTTTTTGTTTTAAGTAATGATGGAACTTCATCTCTCATTTCAGATTTTAGTATTTTTCCATTTTTGCTGATAATTGCAACAAAACGAATCTTTTTGTGCAGTTTACCAATTTTTTTAATTAGAGAATCTAATTCGTTTTTTTGATCCATGGAATTTATAAAAAATGATCAAATATAATGGTAATTAAAATTAAATAGAAAAAAAGGGATTAATAAAAGGCTGCGTTAGCAGTGCCGGTTATTTTTTCCACAGTTTTATGATCTGCAATCTCCGCAATTATCTGTACATTCATCATTCCAGTTACAACAAGAATGTTCTTCTCCCATCTATGAACAGCTGCTTGTACGTGATAGTTTTCGGTAATTTCGTATTTTGGTAATTCTACATCAGCACCTTTTGGGAATATTACCTCAAGATGTACGTGTGGCATCATATCTGGAAATTTTCGTTCCAATGCCATTACAGTCACCAAAAGATTTGAGTCAGTCTTTGGAAATACCGTTGAGACGCCATTCATGAAAGCATTGTACATGGCCTCCAATTTTGAGCCTCTTTCGTTGTTATTACCAGAATCCGCCATACCTCTCCACCTTTTGATAGTCTTCGTGTGTAATGCATCCAGCCATGAATCCCATGATTGCTCCAAATATTATATGGAGAATCAATGCATTGATGTAGATTTTGTCGCTGTTAAACAACAATGTTGCTAATGCTTTTTGTTCTTCCAAATCAAATTGAGATACATCAGTAATTATCAATTCTATCTCCATCATAGGGGTCATTACAAACATGTGAATTGGTAAAAATGCCAAAGTGAAAACTATGAGGCCAGTTAGTACGCCAGTCATTATTGCCTTTTGGACAGTCACCAATCTGAAGAATCTCCAAATGTTTGATGCCAATAAATACATGGAACCAATCAATGCTGCAACGCCCATGTGTGCAATAAAGCCCATAGCTATTGCCAATCCTTCATCCACACCCATTGTAATACCTATAGTTTTGTAGAATGTTCCTGCCGGGATATTTAACATTTGATCAATTGCAAAGAATGATGAGAATAGTGCAAAGCCGCCCATAAGGCCAGCCCCCATTCCTCCTTTCATCAATGCGATCTTTGTTGGAAGTGGTTGTGTAGTGCTCATTAAACAGTTTTTTCAATTTATGATATTTATGGGTTATGCACTAGGGTATGTCTAGTGGTAAATATTAGCACTAGACTCATCATAGGACACTAGGCTTTAATATCATAACATTTCAAACTCCAATATGACAGAAGAACAAGAATGGGCAAGTCTCCTGGCAGAAGTTTTTGATAAACTAACTGCAAAGCATGCAGCCATTTCATACAAATTCGATAAATTAGAACTTAGTGGAATGGTTGACCGCAATGGCAAAAAAGTTTCAACTGGAACAGTTATGCTATCAGGTGGCTTGACAATAACAACAAAATAAATTGGATAGGAAACTGAAATGAAAAGCGACCTACCTGCCAATTTTTTACTTTACCTCCGTAGTGGAGAATTCTCTATAAGTGATGGAGATGGTACCGCTATAGAATTTTCATCCAAAGGCAACATAAGACGACTGAATATCGCCCATTTACCTACAAAAATTCCAGGAAAAATGGGCCTTATTAAACAGTTAACTGAAGCCAAACACATCGGTAAAGTTCTAAAAAAGGAAAATGTCACACTTGAAGTATTACACAAAAATAAACTAGTCTTAAAAATGGGTAAAGATGCAAAACCAAAACTATCCTCACTTCTAACATTAAGCAAAGATATAGAAATTGTAGATCTCAAAGAATTACGTAAGTTGGATAAGGAGTAATTTTGAGTCAACAAGCCAGTTCAAGTAATTTAGAGAAAATGCAAGCATTAAAAGAAAATTCTTCCACTAAGGATTATTCAATTTTAGTCACAGGGGCAACCGGTTTCATTGGTAAGAAACTACTTGAAAGACTTGCCAAAACAGGTTACAAAGTTACTGCAATGTCAAGATCAAAATACCCAGATTCAGAGAATGTCAGATTTATTGCAGCAGATGCATTTGATATGAATTCATTATGTAATGCATTAAAAGGAATAGAGACAGCGTTTTATCTCCTACATTCTATGGAAGGTTCTAAAAAAGAATGGGAAGAATTTGCAAATAGAGAGAAATTACAGGCACAAAATTTTCTTAAAGCATCAGAAGATGCAGGAGTGAAGCGAATAATCTACCTAGGGGGGTTAGTAACTGAAAGTTTGGATTTATCAAAGCATATGAGAAGTAGACATCAAGTTGGAAAGATTTTAGCGTCAGGGAACATTCCTGTAACAGAATTAAGAGCATCAGTGATAGTAGGTGCAGAGGGCGGCTCCTATGCTATGCTAAGATATCTTGTAGAAAGACTACCTCTAATGGTATGCCCAAAATGGGTTAAATCGACAACACAACCAATTGCAGTAGATAACGTTGTAGATTATTTAGTGGGAGTTATGAAAAATCCTATCACTGCAGGAAAGACATTGGAGATAGGTGGTCCGGACAAAATGACATATGAACAGATGATGAGATTGTATTCATCAATAATTAATAGAAATCTCAACATTATACAAATACCATTTTTGACTCCCAGATTATCATCATACTGGATTGATTTGGTAACTCCAGTAAAGGCATCATTGGCAAGACCGCTAGTGGATAGTTTAGTACACGACTCATATGTAAAAGATAACACTATACAAGAATTAGTTCCTGTAAATCTCAAACATATGACTGAAGCGATTAAAGAGGCTAGAGATGAGGCAATAGCATTCAAACCAATTCAGAAAACACCTGAAGAAAAGACATCATACAAAGTTAATCAGAAATTACTTTTAATTTCACTATGTGCAATGGCACTAATTGGCTCCACATACTATTGGATGGATGATAGAACAGATGTCTGGGAAATTTCATGGTTGTTTGGTTCACTCATCTGGTACGCTGCAATTATTTTTGCAATATCATTTGTGAAACAAAAAGCAAGGCTTGGATATCTTATTGGCGGATTATTAGCTTGGGCAACTATGGCATTTTGGTTATTTGACAACTTTTACGTGGTATTTCAAATTTCGCTTTTAGGGCCAGAACCTAGTTTAGAGGTAACAATACGAAACTTCATAGGAGTTGCATTTGCAGGATTGGCAATATTTTCATCTCACAACGTATTCCATAAAGTCAGAGTTTATCAGGCAAGAGGAGAATCTGTTAAAGAATCAGCTGCTGCCGAGGTTCCAAATGGAGCCAGACCGATATACAATACAGATTTTTCATAATTAAGGATACATACAAAATTGTAGTTGCGAAATTGAAATAAGTTCTGATTTTAAATTATGGAAATTTAAGATGTGGGTTTTCTTCCAATGCACTCTGTAAGATTTTTTGAACTTGAAGATGTTTTGTAAGACATTCTCTTGATTCAAAGTTAGAGTGATCATATACAGATTTGTCACAAAAAACACAATCAACTTCTGGATCGGTAAGCATAGTTATTTCAAGATTTTTTTATTATAAAGGCTGATGAATTTTGGTAAGTATTAAAAAACTCACCATGGTGAGTGTTGGTTTATTAGATGTGAAAGGAAAAAGTCGTCATGCCAGATGTTATTAATGCAAATCAATTTTTAGAAGAATTAGAAAATACACACATAGTCCTATTTCATGATGGAAATGATGAAACAAAAGAAACAGAATGTAATTTTATTAAAAAAGGACTAGAAAACGGACAACACTGCTTCTACACAACTCAAACTCCTCAGAAAATCTTAGATGAAATGGCAGAATTTGGAATTAATGTTGAGAATAATGAATTGTTACACATAGTAGAGATTCCAAAAGAATTTGAGGATTATTCCAAAATGATATTAGACAAGGTGAAAGCCCTACCTGAAGAGTCCAAAATTAGAGTAATATCTACTCATTATTTTGATTTTAATACAGAAGAGAAAACTGATAGAATGGCAGAGATTGAACAATGTGTAGATGACGGTTTTGCTAAAATTAATGGGAATTTCCTTTGCTCATTTGAGGTTAAACAAATAAATCAAAATCTGAGAGATAGATTCCTAAATCAATTATTAGAATCCCATAAAGCAATAATATTTCAGACCAAAGCAAAAGGTACGGAAGTATTCACTACGCCATAATTCTGTATTTTCTTTATAAACAAAAAACTATCAATTGAACAGTACATCTTTCGATTTATTACGGACTAAAATAATACAAAAATTATGGCTAAGGAGAGAAGAACACGTATTCAACTCTATTTTGACATAATATCGGCAATTTTTGAAGAAGAAATGGATAATGATAGCATTTCACCTACACGTATTCAGTTCAAGTGTAATACTTCATATGATAAATTAACAAAATATCTTGAAGAAATGAAGAGAAAAGAGATTATCGACAATAATGAGATTAAAGTAACAGAAAAAGGCAAACAATTCCATAAAGACTATTCAAAAATAAATGATCTTATACAAGAACTAAGCATTCAGAATTAAATACCATGAAACCATCTAAATAGACATATTTAATATTAAAAGTCACGAATGTTAGCACCACATATACTTATTAGGCACTATATAAAAATTAGTGCGTGGTATATCTTCGAAAAAAGAAGGTAAAAGGTGGGGATTATCTGTATTTAGTTAAAAGTACATGGGATAAAGAGAAAAAAACATCTAGACAAGAGACCATAAAATATCTAGGAGAGTCATCTTCAGTAACAAGTGATGATATTCCAGAAGAGTTTAGATATAATGTAAAGATCAATTCATTTTTGTTTGAGAATACCCCAAAAGATAGAAAAAAGCGTGAAGCGCTGATTGAACAATTAAGAACCAAATTATTTTCATCACTCACAGAAGGAAGTCTAAAAGATACAATGGATGTCTATACAGCATTTGTAGCAAATAACACACTAGAACAATTCTATGAAAGAATCTTCACACCAGTGATGGCAGAAATTGGGTATTTATGGTCAGAAGGAAAACTTTCGATTGCAACAGAACATGTTGCAAGCAATATATCACATAGTCTAGTCAAAGTAATTACGGATGAAAATAGAAAATCTAAAAAAGAAAAAGGAAAAATAGTTTTAACTACCCCTGTCGGTGAAGACCATAATTTAGGATGTAATGTAGTTGATTCATTTTTAGTTTCAAAGGGATACACAACCTATAATCTATCACCATCTACACCTGCAGAATCACTGATAGAATTTATAAAAACAGCAAAACCTGATGTAGTCATATTATCCATAACACTAGAGGATAATGTTAAGTCCGGTCAACGAATGGTCAAAAAAATTCATGAAGCATATAAAAAACTTCCAATTTTCATAGGGGGCCTAGCATTTTCTGAAAAGAAGAATTTTAAATTTGATGGAACAATCATTGTAAATACATTAGATCAGATACCTAAAATTATGAAAAAGAGATAGTTACCACTATTTTTAATACTTTCCACTAGGTTAAATATTCAAAATGCATGAGCAAATCATGGGTTTAACAAACGATAGTTTGATTGAGACAGTCTTTGAAAAATTTCCTGAAAAAAAAGATGTTGAGGAACAAGGTGACGAAATTTTTGTTAACTGGAATTTTCAGGATTTTCAAGATGGAGGATATCTAAACTTCAAAGCAGACCGTTCAGATCTTTTTGCACTAAGCATAATGATTGAAAACTATGCATCAAAACATACAGCCCCATTACTTGCATCATTTGAAACTGACAAAAGATATGAGTTTGTAAAAGATAGATACTTGAAAATGATAAAAAAACTTCCAAGAACATGGATTATTGGAAATTTTAACAATCCACATCTAGCCCAAGAACTACCAGATACATGTCAAGTACTAAGTTGTATAGGAACACCACTTTCAACAGTTTGGGCGGTAGTGACAAAAGGGCCAGATGGTCCTATTGGATTGATAGCAGAAGAATATGGAATCGGAAAATTCAGAGGATTTTTCTCAACTCAACCAGATGTAATACAAGCAGCGGTAGATGCTATGGGTGATGTCTTAGTAACAAAGTTCGACTTTAGCAAAAAAGAATATGATTTTGCTAAAGGCGGATATTAGTTTAAAATGACTGAAAAATCTTCTTTTTTTCCTAAGAATGTATTTGGAGCTTTTGGCATTCTATTTTTTATAAGTGGTGCAATAATACCAATACAGAATTTAATAATTTGGGGCCCAGAATTTGTTATTAAATACTTCACATCATCAAACATAACTGCTGAAAAATTATCATTAGCAGTAATTGGAATTGGAATCTTTATGATGATTTACGGTAAGAGAAAGCAAAATCAAATTTAAGACGAAGCGCGGTCTCTAGGGTCTAATTGCAGAGATTTTTTATAACACTCAGATGCCTCGTTGTATCTACCAAGACTTCGCAGTACAACACCCTTTTGATTCCATAAATCAGGATCATCCGGTTTTAGGAGCAATGCTTGTTCAAAAAAACTTAATGCATCTTCAAAATTACCATCTTGAAGATTCCCGATACCATTTTGAATCAGAATTTCTAGTTCAGTCATGAGATATCTATAGTGTTACTCGAAAATAATCCCATCGTTCAGGGTCGAATTTCTTTACAAAAACAACATTTTTCTCATTTTTCTTGCGTTCTTCAATTACATCACGCATTGAAAAGCTAGTCATGAATTTGTAGCCTTTTGAATGAACCTGCATCATGAATAATTGACGAATTTCTCTACCTCCATGAAATCCCCAATAGCCGTTTTTGATTGCAACAGGTTCTAGAAAAACAGTATTATTCTTTCCACGATTTTTATCTTCAAATTTTAGATCAAAATCATATTTTTCTAATGGACCACCTTTTGAAAATCCAACAATTGGACCATTGACACTACCCACACGTAATGTGTTTAGAATTGTTTCAGGATCATTAAGCGATTCGATAAAATCATCCCGAGTGAACTGTAACGGTTTTGGCAGTTCACGATAAATTGACAAAAGTACATCAGCGACATCATCAGATATTTGGTTTTTTTCTATACATGGAACTAGAGGTAGTCCATCATAAACAAACTGATTATAGATTTGGAGTTCTTCCTGGCGAAGTTTCATAAAACCAACTATGTTATCTAGAAGATTTTTCCTCAGATGTTTTGGTAATCCAAATAATACACGTTGACACATGTCAGACTCGTTGTTTAACATATCTTCAAAAAATGATACAGAACGTCTAACAATAAATGCAGGATGCCAGCTAGAAGAATGAGCATTCATTTTTGCCATATCCATTGCTTTTTGAAAATCCCCAAGAGAATATCCACCAATTCTATCAGAGACAGATAAAAAATGACCTAATTCTTGGAAATGTTTCTGCTGCTTTTTATCTTTCTTAATTTTTGATTTAGAAAAATAATTTTGAATTAATTTATCAGTGTTAGTGATTATGTCACCTTTCCATGGATAAACAGTTCTAGAAATAAGGGCACAAATTAAATTTTGATCGAGATTAGCATCAGTAAGAAGTTTTTGTATGGTTTGATCTTTAGAGATGAATTGTATGACGTTTTTTTCATGAGGTTTATCCGTTGCCTTGTCAGGATCAAAATCATGTAATAGCGCTGATGCATAAAGATGATTTAGATCATCAAGAGTCAGATAACCATCTGACAATGCATGTATTCCAGAGAGTAATGTTACATAGGTCACTTCTAGTTCATGATCAACATTGTGATATCCATAATAGTCACTGAATAATCCATTATCCTTGAATAATTGAATCGTATAATCTAATAATTTTACATTTACATCAGTAGCAAGTTTTACAGAGGAAAGCAAGTCAAATATTCCATTTCGTAATGATGGAGAATTAGCAAATTCTTGCATGAGATAAACGATGGATTTGAGGTTTTAAACTTATTTGGTTAATGATGCCCCAAATCGGTTATAAGGTTAATAATGATATTTTTAGTGTGGGACTAAAGCGATATCTAATCACACGAGGAATTACAATGTTTGGAGTATTAATGATAACATTACTGCTAACAATTTCTCTTGTTGGTTCCAACATGGATGTAATTCTAAAACAAGGAGTGGTTTATCAAGTGAGAGCAGAGATTACAGAAAATACATCAATTGTACAAGGATTCAACGACCCAGATGAATTTGAAAAGTTTGTTCAACAAAAAATTGATGAAAGAGTGAAGACACTAAGCCTCGATACTCCATGGTATTCCCCACAAAGACTGGGATATACAATGTATAAGATTTTGATTTTAGATTTTGGCAATGCAACATTTCTGACAAGTGATTTAGGCTCATCAAATGTTGGTGAGATAATTTTTGAAAAAATGCCAAAGACAGTTTTACTATTTACTACAGCCACAATAATCATATCAATAATAGGAGTGGTTTTAGGTGCAGCATCAAGTAATAAAATTGGATCTAAAACAGATAAAATTACATCCACATTTGCAGTAATTAGTAGTAGCTTTCCAGTTTGGTGGATTGGTATGCTGATGATATTTGTATTTTCATTCGTGTATCAGATCTTTCCTGCAAGAGCCACACCGACAATAGGGCCAGACGACCCAGGATACATATTGGCATTGTTATACCATATGACACTTCCCGTGATAACAATTGTTATGATCGGATTTGGCGCATGGGCATATCTCGTTAGAAATTTTATGGTTGGAATCATGCAAGAAGATTTCATAACGGCTAAGAAAACTATGGGTATTAGTAAAAAGAAAATTGTATACAGCCATGCATTAAGAAATGCAGCACCTCCAATTATCACCATACTTGCACTAAGTCTATCAGGCTCACTAGGCGGGGCAATAATTACCGAAGCTGTATTCGATTGGCCAGGAATGGGAAGATTATATTTCGAAGCAATCAGCGTAATGGATTTACCAGTAATTATTGGTTCAACGTATGTTTTGACAGTACTATTTTTGGTCAGTATATTTATTGCAGATTTGCTATATGGGTACTTTGATCCTCGTGTACGTACAGGTACTAACTCTTGAGAGTTGAATAAGATAAAAGAATCTGTGAAAAACATGTTAAAAATTAAGGAAATGGATAAAAAAAATTTAATTTTCATATTAATAGATGGGGGAAGAGCAGATTATGTAATAGGATCAAAAATCTTTTCTAATCTTAAAAGGAAATCATCTTTTTTATCACAAGCAATAACATATGCACCATATACAGTTTCTTCAATGCACGCAATGTTCACAGGCAGTTATGGGACTAAAACAGGAGTTAATAGTTATTTTTCAGGTTCAAGTTTTAAAAATAATGAATATAAAACATTAACAGAATATTTGCATGATAAAAAATACTACACTAAAGCAGATGTTTTAAAGTGGAAAGGTGGGTTAATTATTCCAAAAAATGGGTTTGATGAGATTACAATGTACGATGAAGATAAAGACGATCTTAAAGAGAGGCATAAGAACATTATCAAAAATATTAGAAAGGAATCAGATGGAGAAAAATTTTTTCTTTATTTACACTGTAGTGAGATTCATAAAGAAATTAAAAATAAAATTTTGAACAGATACCAAAATCATAGTAAAGAATTTTTTGAGAATAATAGAGAAAATATAAATAGATATAAAAAAATTTTTGGCAAAGCTGAAGAATATTTAGATTCAATTTTAAATGAAATTAGACAGCAAGGTATGGAAAATGATTCTTTAATTTTAGTTGCATCTGATCATGGAGTAAGTCAAGGTGAAAAAATTGGTGAACACACATATGGTGCATTTTGTTATGACTATACGCTTAGAACTTTTGCATATTTTATATCAAACGAATTACCAAAAAAAGAAATCAAACAGCAAACAAGAACAATTGATTTCTTACCCACAATATTAGATTATTTGGATATAGAACAAGACAAAAAATATAAAAAAATTGATGGCATGTCATTAATTCCGTTATTCCAAGGAAAAAAAATATCGGAAAAAACTGCATTTTCAGAGACGGGAAATCCATTATATGAAAAAGATCTTCCAAAAAATCCAAATACATTTTCTATTAGAACATCAAAATGGAAATTAAACTACAATGAACATAATAAAACAGAAGAACTGTATGATTTAGAAACAGATAAGCTTGAAACCCACAATATACATGATTTAGAAAAAGAAATAGCGAGAAATCTAAGAATAAAATTGGATAAAATGAGGACAGTAAATTGAATGATATTTCCATAAATGAAATTAAGAGAGAATTTTTGAAAAGTAAACTAGGATTAACGGGAATTTTTATTTTATTTAGTTTGATTTTAGTATCCATAATAACAATTTCAGTAATCCCTACATCCACATTTCAGGAATGGAATAATCCTGAAAAATGGATTTCATATCCAAAAACAGCAGTACCAGGTTGGGTGAACTTTTTATCTTCAGAAAAAATCCCAGAACATAAAATTATTTATGCCGAAGTTTTTGAGTCACAAAAAGATGGAATTTTTCTCACATCACAGCAATTTGGCGTATCCTTCGAATATGATGATTTTCCAAGTGATTTCATTTTTGAAACAAAAACAAAATATTCGGATTCACACTTAATTCAAATCAAAGTTATTCGTCCTGATGGAATTACATTAGAATTACTATCAACATCTCTGCCATATTCAAAAATAGATACAATTCATAATCAAAGATACTTTTCAACTGACAGTATGATAAAAAAAAATCTTAGTATATACAAAAATGATTTTCAATTTAATTTTTCACATGGCACAGCAGAAATAATATTTTCACAATTAGATAAAAATAAAGTTGAAAAAGGAAATTATATTTTCATTATAGACACATACGGAATAGAAGAATCTGCGGAAATATTAGAGTCAAAAATGATTCTAGGAGGTAAAGCATTTGGATTAATGGGTACTGACGAACTTCGTAGAGATTTAGCAATAGGATTACTCTGGGGGACACCACTTGCACTTTTCATCGGGATTTCAGTATCAATTGGTTCAGTTGTATTTGGATTAATCTATGGAGTATATTCTGGATATAGAGGTAAAAAGACAGATGAAGTGATGATGCGATTTAATGATATCATCTATGCATTGCCGGCATTGCCATTTTTAATAATTTTAGCAGTTACAATAAGCAATAGTATATTTTTGATGATAGGGTTTCTTATGATTTTTAGTTGGGTAGGAATTGCCAAAGTTTCACGTAGTATGTCACTTCAGATTAAAACTAGGCAATATGTAGAAGCTGCAAAGATAATGGGTCAAAAAGATTCAAAAATAATTTTTAGGCATATTATCCCTCAATTATTACCATACGCATTTGCTAGTATTGCAATTTCAGTACCAGCTGCCATCACTACAGAAGCAGGGCTAAGTTTTTTAGGATTAGGCGATCCATCATTCCCAACATGGGGGCAAATTTTACATGATGCCAACACGTATGGAGCAGCCGCACAAGGATTTTGGTGGTGGATTGTTCCACCTGGAATTTTAATTGCAATTACAGGATTAGCGTTTGTCTTTATTGGGAATGCCCTAGATACAATAATTAATCCAAAATTAAAAAGATGATTATTCAATAATGCTAAATTTTCTGATTAAAGCCAGTGATTTATCATTCAATTTTATGGTGTAAGTTGCAGCATTAGGATTAGTGTTTTTTTCTTCAGCCAATAATTCAGTGAATTTTGTTTTTTCCACTTCAACTGCACCTGCTTCATGTGCACATAGATTGAATGCTTTGAGTTGTAAGTTATTCTTTAACAAATATGAGATAAATTTTTTGTAATTTTCAGTACTATTCCAATCAATATTTTTTTCTTCACATGCAGACATCCAAACATCTACAGAGTTATGGTAAAAAACCTTCTTTTTAATTACATCTAACGCTAAATCTGTTTGAGGCATTTTTGTATCCTAAAACATTGCACGTTTCATTGAAGACCCACAACGTGGACATTCTCGTGCATTGAAAACTTTGTGACATACAAGACATTCATATTTTATTCCAGGTTTGTCACTATTTTGTCCAAACAAACCACCAAAACCACCTCCTCCTGAAGTACCGGAACCGGAACCAAATCCACCTCGCATTTTACTCATCATTCTTTTTCGTAAAATTAATGGAAATGCGATGAATAAAGCTAGTGCTGCACCCAATCCATATGGAAATGGAAGAATCATTTGTAAACCAATACTTACCGCAAGAGATGCAAATAGAAATATCAAATATGACTTGTAGTTAATCATGATAAGAAAATTATCCTAATTTCAAATATAAGGCTTATTGAGCATTCACAGTCATTCATCTAATATCGGAATTGAATTTCCAGAACTATCCCAAGCAAAAATATCTTCATCTTCGTATGGAGATTTTACAATTACGGAAACTAATCCAAAAAAATTATGTAAATCTTCTAAGGATGGATCTGCAGTTCCTACAGGATGTGAATGCACCATGCCGATATAATCAGAATCAAATGGAAGTTGATTTGCAGGAAATCCTGCAAAAGTTGGACCTACTTCATGAAATGGAGGAATTACTAAGCTTTCAACAAACATTTTACCTTTTTTTGAATGACCTTTGAGAATTAAGATCATCTCATCAGGATGATTCATCTTGCAATATGAGACAATGCCATCACGAGTTTCATTAAGAAAAATAAGACTACGTTCTAATTTTTTTGTTTTAAAAATCATTGATTATCTGTTGAGATTGTATAAGATGTGGAGGTGGCATTTTTGAGATTTGTTTCTATTTGATGTAATATTGTAGGTAAAGAATGAGTGAGACCAAGAGTTTCATCTTCAAATACTTTCAATTTTGATGAAGTATCAGAAATATCAGATTCTTCCCGTTTTAGATTATTTTCAACAGTTTGAAGAGATTTAGAATCAAAATTTTCAAGTTTTGTTAATAATTCATGTTTTTTTGTTTCAAATTTTGCTTTGGTAGAGATTAATGAAGGAATTAGATTTTTTATCTCAGCAATACTATCTTTTGATTTTGAAATATCTTTTACGGACACAGAACCAGAACCAATTCCTGTAACAATAGAATCAAGTATATTTTTAATTCCAGAAATATTTTCAGCATCCAATACATCATAAGGAGTAGATGATAATTTCGCCGTCAAATCTTTCAATTCTTTATCATGAGAAGAGATATGAACGAATTTTCCAAGCGGTCTAGAAATTTTGGTAAACTCGTCATCAACATAATGACGAATTTTCACTTCCTCAGAATCACAATCAGATAATTGAGATTTTACATCGAGGTATGTCTTGTAATCAGAGGAGTTTTTGATCTCTTTTATTTTATTTTCAAATTCTTCAATTTTTTCTTTCTTTTCACTTATAGAAGACTTTAATTCATTTATGCGTGAATTTTGTTTGGATAATTTTTCTAATGTTTTATTCCTAGAAGATAATAACTCATTAATAGTTTGAACAGAATTTTCAGTGGCAGCAAAATTATTAATTAATTCGTCTACCTCTTTTAGATTAGCAGTAAGATCTTTTAGATCATTTGTAAGTTTTTTTGCATATTTTGATGCAAAAATATGAATTACTCTAGAATGCTTTCCTAACATATCACCTACTTTGTTTATTCCTGCAGAAGATACTTTTTTGAATCGCATTACATCATCTGGTGAATTGATATCAGGGAAAGGATTTGCAAATTCTTTTTTTATTGATGAGATAACCTCTTTTTTTCCGCGATTCACCATTATTTGAAAATGAGGATCAAGTTTATCAGGATCTAGCTCATCTTCTGATAATTCATTTGCAATTTTTAGTAAAACTTCTCTTTGAGGATCAATTCTATTTCGATGTGATTTTATTTCGGCTGCAAGTGTTCCTTTTCTAAGAATTACTATATCATCCATGATTTTTGGAATTTCATTCAATGTGATAGTTTGTGGGGTAGAAGTAAAATTTTCCACAGGTTCGTTGTATTCAACTTTCTTTTTTTTGCCCCAACCAAAAACCATAATCAGAAGATCAATAGTTGAATTATATAAATTTGAGAAGTATTGTAATACAACATGAATTCAGGTTCAATAAGAAAATCAGTGATAATTGATACCGATTTAGATAAAGCATGGTCAAAAATTAGCAAAATTACAAAATTAGATTGGTTACAAGGTCAAAAATCAACGAAATTTTTAGGAGAGAAAAAGAATGGAATTGGCTCTAAGCGATTAATCTCATTTGAAGACGGTTCAGATGTTGAAGAACATATAGTCGGATGGAGGGTAAGAGAATATTTTTCATATATTGCAATTTCAGGATTACCGTTGGATGCATATCATGCAACAATTTCTATTAAAAAGATAAAGAAATCGGTGAAAATTACATGGGAATCATACTTTGCATCGGATTCTACAAAGAATGAGTTTGAAAATTTTAAAAAGTTTTTATCTAATTTCTATACTCAATCTTTAAAAAATCTGAAAAAAGAATTTTAGAATTTTTGAATTAATCTTGTTTTTGCAGAAAATGCAATTACTGCGACAATGGACACAACAAGTACTAATGAAACAACCACTCCAAATTCAGGGACAACTTGAAAAGTAGATGTTTGACCTACAGGACCATGAACCCCAAGTATTGCATTTTCGTTCAAAGTTCCGATAAAGTGTCCAATTCCTTGAAATGTTACATCGATATCAACAGGATAATCTTTAGGATCGTATTCCAATGGCGCAGTAGTATGGACAGGGTATTTGAATAAATGACGATGTGCATCTTCTTCAGCAAATATCACTTTGTCATTTTGTGATATTTTGATATCATAATTAACATGGTTGATTACAAATCCATCTGATTCCATAAACTCAACCTCAATTGTTAGTGGTGAGTCTTTTGTTCCATC
>Ga0209403_10003651_pt1 | contig 17229 bp, 15 predicted proteins | sample ArcticOcean_MG_C_8_FD_187440 | JGI IMG/M metagenome (GOLD analysis project Ga0209403, IMG submission 187440) | Marine microbial communities from western Arctic Ocean - ArcticOcean_MG_CB11_86 (SPAdes) (version 2) | ecosystem: Environmental > Aquatic > Marine > Oceanic | place: Arctic Ocean... | reverse complement strand
TTAGAGGAAGTTAAAGATAGAGTTCTTGAGTTCTTGGCCGTTTCTAAATTACAACAAGAACGCAATGGGGCATCAAAGGATTCAGAAGAAGCTGAGAGCGATAACAAATCAGAGACCAGCCTCAAAAATGCAGAAAAAGGCATAATGGAAGCTAGTGGAAGAGCCCCGATATTGCTTTTTGTGGGCCCGCCAGGAGTTGGAAAAACGAGTATAGCAAAATCTGTAGCTCGCTCTTTGGGTAGAGAATATGTACGCATCTCCTTAGGGGGAGCACGGGATGAGGCAGATATCAGGGGCCATCGTCGTACTTATGTTGGAGCTATGCCAGGGCGGATCCTCCAAGGAATGCGGACTGCAAAGACGAAGAACCCTGTATTTTTGTTAGATGAAGTAGACAAATTGGGGGTTTCTTTTCAGGGGGATCCTAGCGCAGCCCTATTGGAAGTGCTGGATCCAGCACAAAATAGCAGCTTTGCAGACCATTACTTGGGAATGCCTTTTGATTTGTCTGAGGTGCTGTTTATCGCGACTGCGAACTATGCAGATAGGATTCCACTTCCATTATACGACCGGATGGAAAAAGTTGATTTTTCAGGATATACAGAGGCCGAAAAACTGCAAATTGCCAAGCGATACCTTCTACCCAGACAGAAGAAGGAGAATGGCCTTAAAAATAATGAATTGATTTTGGGAGAGAGAAGTCTACTGGCCTTAATTCAGGAATATACACGTGAAGCGGGGGTGCGGCAGATAGAACGGGAGCTGGGTAAACTTGCGAGGAAAGTTGCTCGCAAAATAGCGGCCGGAGAAACCAAGAGTCTCAGGGCTACCAAGAAGGCAATCAGGGAATTAATGGGTAGGCCTCGAGTCCATCCAGAGAGGATGGCTGAGGTTGATACTATTGGTGTGGCGACGGGAATGTTCTACACTCCCATGGGTGGTGATATAATGTTTGTGGAAGTGAGCACTATGTCGGGAAAAGGAAGCTTGGTCCTGACAGGACAATTAGGCGATGTGATGAAGGAATCAGGTAGGGCCGCCCTGAGCTTTGCTAAAAGCAACTATCAGCAACTTGGAATTCCTGAGGATAGCTTAAAAGAGAAAGACATTCATATACATGTACCAGCTGGTGCAATTCCTAAGGATGGACCTAGTGCGGGCATTACTATGGCTACGGCCCTCGTTTCTGTCTTGTGTGGCGACAAAATTCGAAAAGATGTCGCAATGACAGGAGAATTGACACTGACTGGAAGAGTCCTCCCGATTGGAGGCGTAAAAGAAAAATTATTAGGTGCAGTCCGCGCCGGTATTCATACAATAATAATTCCTAAAGACAATGAGGCGGATCTAGAAGATCTTCAGGAAGATGTAAGAAAAAAATTGACGGTTCATCTAGTCGAAAATTTGAATCAAGTCATTGATCTAGCTTTGATCTCAGGTAACCCAAAGAAAAGAGCAAGAAAATGATCGCACGATCAAACTAGCTTGCTAGTTTTTTTGATCTGCATTATGCAACTAGTCCAGGCCCACAGTTAGATAACTCTGATTGATCCTGGATTGCCAGAAATAATTTTACCTACAATTGACGGACGGCAAGTAGGACTGTTTAGTAGACTCATCAATTGTGAAGTTTTCGCCTCCTGAACACAAATCAACAAACCTCCAGAGGTTTGAGCGTCGGCCAAGATTAACTGGTCTGACTCTCCTGTGGCGCCAAAATCAATTCGGGACTCAATGTCAGAAAGATTTCTTCTGGTTCCAGAGGGCACGTTGCCTGTTGCGATCAACTCGTGCACATCTGGCAGGATTGGAACGGCTTCTAAAACCAGTTCGGCTGCGACTTCGGAATGGAGAAGCATGTTGCTGAGATGACCCAATAGCCCATAACCAGTTATGTCGGTGGCTGCTAACACGCCCACTTCCTTCATTGCTTGAGCTGATTCCCGGTTGAGGGTCGTCATCGCTGAGATTGCTGCATCAATGGTGGCTGGGGAGGCTTGGCTGGCTTTGATAGCAGTAGTGATAATGCCCGTGCCTATTGGCTTGGTCAGGATGAGGTTGTCTCCCTCTGTTGCAGCGGAATTGGTAACGATAGCATCCTCTCCTACTTCGCCGACGATTACTAGTCCATATTTTGGTTCAGCGTCATCTACTGAGTGCCCACCCATGATCGGGACACCTGCTGCATTTGCTACATCGAGCCCTCCTCGAAGAATCTCTTCCGCCAATCCCTTATTGAGCAGGGCTCTTGGAAAACCGAAAAGATTCAGTGCGAAAAGTGGTTTTCCGCCCATTGCATAAATATCTGAAAGGGCATTTGTAGCCGCGATACGACCAAAGTCGTACGGATCATCTACCACTGGTGTGAAGAAGTCCAGAGTCACCACTAGGGCTCTGCCTCCTCCCAGGGAATAGACCGCCGCATCGTCTCCAGTAGTGAGGTCGACCAGTGTATTGGGATCTTTTAGTGGAGTTAGGTGACGCAAGACCTGCGTCAGCTCGGACATGCTGAGCTTACAGGCTCAGCCAGCGCCGTGAGAAAGTTGGGTTAAACGGATCTCTTGATCTGGAGTAGGTGTTTGATCTACCATAGGGATTTCTAGTTAGTGTTAGGGTCAAAAATACCGCTTCTTTAGAGTATTATCCATCTTCCTGAGAAGGATTCTGACAATGTATCGAGGCAAGCCCAGAGAGCAAGTTAAAGGTTGTAAGCTATGGTTGATGGAAGTAGTCTCTTACGCCAGATTTAATCGACCGAAAAAAGTGTACAAACTAACGTATGCAGGAGAGTGTTTTTAGTGTCTGGAATTTCTTGGTGTGAGGTTCGAGGTATCAGGGTGGCTAGACATCACGGTGATCCCATCAAAGAGTATAAGGAAGCCGTTAACAATATAGCGATAAGGGATCGGAGTCATAGGACTAGGCTAAGGATATCCGGAAAGGCTCCAGTGGCTGCTTTGCAGGGTATCTTAACTGGGAGGATGCCTGCTGCCCCTGTTCTATTAACAGAAGCAATGTGGAAAGGAAAAAGCTTTTATTCGGCGGTTCTGACTCCAAAAGCGAGAGTAGTAACTGATTTAGGTATTATGTGGGGTGACCAATCAGCGCAGGAAAGCTTGTTCCTGGACGTTCCTCATATTGGAAAAGCTCCATTTATTGAGTATCTGAGCAGGACAGTTCCTCCTCGACTTGCAACGTTTACGGATGTATCTAAGGAAACTGGACTTTTGAGCTTTGTGGGTCCAGAAGCGACAAATGTTGTCGCTAGGTTTGTGCTAGGTACGGCCAATCAAGTGGCAGTGCTGAATGACTGCGAGGAAGGTGAGTATATGCAGTTGGGAGTGGATGACAGTGACGTTCGGATTGTGAGAATGGAAGAAGTGTCCGGGGGTGGCTGGAACGTTTTTTCATCAAAGGACAATATCGGATCCTTGTGGTCACGGTTAGCTGAGTCTGGAATCCAGCCTCTTGGCGCAAGTATTTGGGAAACCCTAAGGATAGAAGCCGGCGTTCCAGCTTTTGGTCAGGATATAGGAGACTCTAATATTTTGCCGGAAACTGGCTTGATCGACAAAGCGGTCGATCACAATAAGGGTTGCTATACTGGCCAAGAAGTTATTGTACGTGTGAGGGACAGAGGTCGTGTAAATCGTCTTCTCAGCGGATTTCGTTTGCATGGAGAAGTGCTCCCTAGGGTTGGAGAAAGATTGTTTGTAGAAGGTAGGGAGGTTGGTTGGTTGACCAGCATTGCTGAGTCGCCGCGGGCTGGTGGCACTGTGGCGTTAGGGTACCTGCGGCAGGGTCTATTGCAGAGCGATGTTATTACTGTTGGGCCTTCTGGTAAATTTCAGGCTACCGTAATTTCACTAGGTCCAAATTGGTTGGAAATTTAACGGTTTGGGTGAAAACTTAGTCCTTGCAGTAAGATGAAGTCTCAAGTAGAAATAATTCCAACTAGGTAGATCAGAATAGTCCTCTCTGCTATTTTGGTGTAGCGTAGTGATGTATTTTAGGTATACAAAGTGCTTTGTTAGAAGGAGTGTCTCATGCGGATCAGAGGTGGTTTAGGGAAAAATATGTTCTGGGGAGGTGTCTACGGGCTTGTCTTGATGTTCACAGGCTTACCACTGCTTGCACAAGAGTCTGCTGGACCTAAGGTGGGAGTCTTTGATGGAGAAAGAGTTTTAGCTGAGTCCGAAATGGGCCAAGAAGCAGTTGCATTGCTAAGTCAGCTACAAGAGCAGCGTGTGGCAGAGTTGCAGGCCCAACAGGCTGAGATTAACACCATTAGTCAACAGGCTTTATCTGCGGCTCCTGGAACGGCGGAAGCGGCCCAGTTAGAAAGACAGATGGAAGATAGGGGCTTACAGTACCAACGTCTCGAACAGGACGTGCAGCAGGAGCTTGGACAGAGGCAAGCAGAACTTGTAGAGCCCATCACTCAGATAGTTCGTCAAATAATTGACACTATGGGCAGAGAAGAAGGCTATGTGTTGATCTTCAATGTAGCTCAAAGTGGATTGGTTTATTTTGACGCTACCATAGAAGTCACAGAAGAAATCATAAGACGAGTTAACGTTGTTAATGCAGGTAGTCAGTAATTTTTCTGTCGGGCATACTGACCCAGGAGGCCCAACGATATCATTATCATCTTTCAATCTCAGGGATGATTCTTTGTAGTCGGAGAGGTTGGGTTGAATAACTATAAGATTCACATTAATAGTCTGGTCGGCTGCCTACTAATATTTGGGTTGTCGAGTAGCCCTGATCCCTTATCTGGACAGATTGTAGGAGGTTTGTTTATTGAACGTGGTCTGGAATCATCTGGAAACAGAGAAGGGATTGGTGGAGAATTGGGTTTCGAGGTAGCTTTTCTGCCGATTGATGTTTTCGCTTCCGGTGCTCATTTTCCTTCAACTGAACAGGCTGAGTCTTTTAGAGTATGGTCGATAGGCACTAGGGTTAAAATTATTCCGATACCAATTGTAAGCCCCTATATCGTTGGCGGCCTGAGTCTAACAGAATCAAAAATATCAAATCTAGAAACCTCTCATTCTAAAGAAGGATCGTTTGCAGGGGTCGGCATAGATTTAAGTGTAAAATCTATGAAAATTTATGTAGAAGGTAAGTATGAGTTTTTTGATGAGGGTGAAGCTTTTGCAAGGCTGCGAATAGGAGCTTCAGTACGATGGGGAGGATTGGGTTTGTAGTAGCCCTAGGTAACTAGATTATTCAAGACTGATGTAACGATTTTTGGCCCGTGAAGCTTGCCGTTTTCTATGAAAATCTTATTCGCATTTTTACCCGCTGCCAAAACTCCAGCTATATAGATACCCCTGTGATTGCTCTCCATTGTGTCCAGATCATGAAGAGGAACCCCCGTCTCCACATTCGTTTGAATTTTAAAATTATTCAATAGGGTTTTGTTGGGGGACCAGCCAGTCATAGCTAAGACCCAGTCATTCGGAATCTCTTTTGTCTTGCCTGACTCGACATGGGTGATCATGACTGATTCCTGAGAAATTTCTTTGATGCGGTGTTCCCAGTATACCTGTATTTCGTTCTTGTCGATTCTATTGCTAATGTCTGGGATGACCCAAGGCTTAACTCCTTTGTCTATAGTTTTCCCGAAGTGTACTAAGCTCACCAGTGCGCCAGTGCGGTACAATTCTAAGGCGCACTCGACTGCAGAGTTCCCTGCCCCTACTACCATAACGTTTTGATTATAGTAAGGATGAGCTTCTTTGTAATAGTGGTTTACTTTGGGCAAGGTTTCACCAGGAATATCCAAAAAATTAGGCTGGTGGAAACCTCCAGTAGCTAAAACTATGTATTTCGTTCTCACCGATTCTTGGTGGCCAAGTTTGTTTCGACTCCTTAGGAGAAAATCTCCCTCCGAGCCTTCTACTGATAGTATTTCTTGGTATTGATTTACTCTGAGATTGTAGGTCTGAGCGACTCTTCGGTAATAGACCAGGGCTTCCTGCCGGGTAGGTTTGACTCCTGCTATTGCAAATGGTATGTCGGCAATCTCTAGCTTCTCGGCGGTACTGAAGAAGGTCATATAGTAAGGGTATTTGACAAGTGAACTGGCCAGGCATCCTTTGTCATATAAGGATACAGAAAGGCCTTGTCGGGTTGCGGCCGCACCTACTGATATGCCACAGGGCCCTGCACCAACTACTGCTATGTCTAGGGATTCGGCCATTTAAGTTTATGGATGAGGATAAGCAAAGAGGATAAGGTAACCGATCCTGAAGCCTATCCCCAGGCCTGGTTAACTGGCATGTTATCCTTCGGCGAAAATTTCTTGGTAGGAACATTATAAGGTTTTTAACCGGAGTGCTCTTCTAGGTGGAAAATTCTAATGCAACAGCTCGCAATGAAAACCCCGCACGAGAAGCTCGCAGGGCTTTGAATCGCTTCAGTAGAGCTGTCAAAAAATGCCAAAGAGAGTTGGAGTCAATGAAGAAATCCTTACAGGAATTGGAAGGAGAATCTGCGGCAGAAAAAGACTTTTTGGAATTTGAACAAAATTTTGACAGCATGCTGGAATTCTTGAATGAAAAAATGCGACTTATGAGAGAGAGCCTTCTTTCGTCAACTATGATGGATCTAGATAGAACTGCAAAAGGCAAAGGAGGGGGAGGCGAGGTTCTTTGAACGAGAATTCGCATTTGAAGATGAGCGACTTCAAAATGTTGGCAGCAGAACTGATGAGGTCTTTTGGGGAACCGATTACTGGGCCTTGGAGTGATGCTGCATTTTCGAACCTAGCTGTCAAGGTCTTTGAGTACCAATACAAAAATAATCCCGCATACGCCAAATACTCAAAGAACAGGGGGGTGACCCCATTGAATATTCAGAGTTGGAAGGATATTCCCCCGGTGCCAACGTTGGCATTCAAGGAGTTTCCGATAATTTCTGGAAGCTCTGGTGTAGCTGAGGCTGTGTTCAAGACTAGTGGGACAAGTCTGGGCAATCAGCAGGGAGAACATCACATCCTGAGCCTTTCTCTGTATAGGGCATCTATTGTGGGTAGTATGAAGCACCACTTTTATTCCGAACAGAGGCCTACACTTATAGCATTAGTGCGAGATCCAATTGAATCGCCATCTTCCTCACTGAGTTTTATGTTGGGCGAAGCCTTGAATAGCTTATCTATGGGCAGGGGTGGTTTTTACGTGGGCCAAGACAACCGTATACAGTATGAAAAATTAGTGAATGGTCTCCGCAAGGTTGAATCAGATGGAGTCTCGGTGTTGTTCGCAGGAACAGCTTTTGCCTTCGTACACTGGGTAGATTGGCTGGATCAACAGGGGTTATATTTCCAACTTCCCGAGAGCTCACAAATCATGGAGACGGGAGGATTCAAAGGACGCTCAAGGGTGATTCCTCGCTTGGATCTGTATGAAGCTTTAGCGAACCTGCATGGTATCTCTGTCTCTTCTATAGTCAGCGAATACGGTATGACTGAAATGCTGTCGCAATTTTATGAGAAGACTGTGGTGGAAGCAGAAACAGGAAAGGTCAGGCACCTTGGGTATCGACCACCACCTTGGGTGCGTTCTCTAGTATTGAATGTAGATACATTGGCTCCTCTTCCAGTTGGTAAAGAAGGAGTGCTGTGCCATTTTGATTTAGCGAATCTGGGGTCGGCTATGGCTATATTGACGGAGGACGTCGGTGTGGTCACAGAGGGAGAGGGAATTCGACTTGTTGGAAGATTAGATGGAGCAGAAGAAAGAGGATGTTCGTTAGCGATGAATGATTTTCATTCCGACTAATGATGAGTAATGGCGTTTTTGACGCGTACCAATTGCCCGATGAAAGTGAATGTCCAGAGAGATTGAATTCCGTCAATGTCTCTGAAGATTTTTCTGTGCGGTACCCCAATTTTAGGGCCTTAAATAAGGATGCCTTGGTCAAGCTTCTGATAGAAAATAATGTAGCGATCAAGAGCATGCCGGTGTCAGAAATAATTCAAGCTATTGGAAGAGTGTCGGAACGCCTTATGGATAAGGATGACCCACTGAGGTATGAAGCTTTAGATGTTATGGTGCCTACGGCTGGGATTTCCCCTCAGATGGCGGAGACAATTTTGGCGGGAATGTCTGCAGACTGGACCGAAAAAACCTTGACTGAACTGGTCGAACGAGAGTTTACAAACCCAAAAATATTGGACAGTTTTCAGCGGATTGACTCTGGTCGCAGTCAGATGGTATATGGATTCACTTTGAATCTCACAGTGGGTTCTGGCACTGTTCCAGGCGTGGGTGTGACCGCCCTCATCCGAGCCTTGCTTTTAAAATCATCTATTTTAATGAAACCAGGCTTGGGAGATGTGGCTCTTCCAGTATTGTTTGCTAGGGCTCTCGGAGAAGAAAATGAAGTTTTTCGAAAATGCCTTGCAGTTTTTTATTGGGATGGCGCCAAGGAGAGAATAGAGAGAAAAACTTTAGAAAAGGTTGGAGTAGTAGTTGCTTATGGAAGCGATGATTCCATAAGGTCTATTCGAGATCAGGTTTCCAGGAAAACAGACGTCATTTCGTATAGTCATCGTTTGGGGGTAGGCCTGGTGGGACGTGAAGCCTTATCAGAAGATAAGGCTCGTGAGACGGCGCAAGAAGTGGCGATGTCGATCGCCACTTTTGATCAGAGAGGCTGTGTCTCGCCACAGGTCCTGTATGTCGAACAGGGCGGACAGGTCGCTCCAGAGGATTGGGTGCAGGTGCTTGCTTCGGGGATGGAGGAGTTGGAGGAACAATTGCCCGCGGGAGTACTTAGCCAGGAAGAAACAATTGGGGTACAGCAAATACATGCAGCTATAGGGCTGAAGCAACTGGGAGGAACGGGAGTCCAGATATATAAAGGGACAAGGAAGTCGTGGGCTGTAATCTTTGAACCAGAAATAGCACTGAAATGGTCAGATTGTAGGAGGGTAATATACGTTAAGCCGATTACGGATCTTATGACTGCGAAAACGGTGTTAGCCCCTGGCGAGGACTATTTACAAACTGTGGCCATCGCTGGTGCATCAAGCCGAAAAGAGGATATCGCAACCAGCCTGACCCAAATTGGCGTGACCAGAGTCACTTCTTTTCAACAAGCCCCCTGGCCTAAGCCTTGGTGGCATCACGATGGGAGATCAGTTTTTCAGGGTTTATTTGAATTGATTGATTTGGAGGATGTTGTTGACTGAGGGAGTGCGACGTTAGCCTATAAAGTCCTCAAGGTCGTCCGTTTCTTCTCCTCTCCACATGACCATTTGACGTTTTCCGTCGCCAGTTTCTTCTACTCGCACTGTTAGCGAGTCTTTTGGATTAAGTCGGAGGTTGTCACGTAATTCCTGAGGAATCGTTATCCGGCCGCCGACGCCGACATTTACTTGGGTATAATAAAGAGTACGGTAAATGGCCATTCTGGCTCCTTAAATGTTCTGTAAAATTTTGGCCGAAAATAGAGGCCAAATCTATAGCTAATTTCTGATGCGGCAACAGGTGGAAGGAATCAGGCAGTCGTGTTGGGAAGCAATGATCGCAATAAAGACTGAAGATGGTGTTCTTCTAGGCTTCGTGCTTTGCCAAGGGCTTTTTCGAATGAATCTTCAATGATAATCACACTAGTTCTAAGGTCTGGAAGAACAGATTCTTCGTTTGCAGAGGAAAAACGTAAGAATCCCCTGAACGTAGAGATTTGAGTTGGGTCTTTTTCGAAGTCGAGAAGAATTTCCCAGAAGGAACCCTCGTGACTGATAGTAGTAACATGGCACTTCCCATGGATCGAAGGTGTGCCGGACGAAGGTTTTGTGGAAGTCATTGCCGTAACATAAGCAACAGTAAGGTGGTGGCGCCACTACAGTACATTATAGAGGTGATAATCTCTCGTCAGTCTATGTTGGTGCCGGATGGCAGGAGCGTTGACATCAGGTCGGAGCACCGGTAGCTTTTTCGCGTCCTAAGACTGAGAAATCTGGCTTTTACCCATGTTGGGGAGCGGGTACATGACAAAAAGATGGATAGGTAGGCTCACTATCGGATTTGTTATTATCTTGGGTTGCCTAGCTTTGGTGTTTTCACAGGAGAATGGAGAGGACGATAGTGTGTCCTCCAGCGCGGAATCCTCGACAGTCTTAGATTTCACTCAGCCCATTGCTTTCCCCCATACCATTCACGCTGGAGTCGACCAGATAGACTGCCAGTATTGCCATTTTTCTGCTGAGCGTTCGGTAGATGCTGGAATTCCCCCCGTCAGTACCTGCATGGGATGTCATATGGTAATTGGTGGTTCAGATGAGGTCCAGCAGGCAGAAATTCAAAAAGTGAGAGACTACTGGGCCGCTAAAGAACCTATTCCTTGGGTGAGAATTTACAAAGTAGCTGACCATGTTCATTTTCCGCATATGAGACATGTCGCTGCGAATGTAGATTGTACAACATGTCATGGAGAAGTGAAGGAATTTGAAGTCATAGAAACCGTCAATCAGCCGCTCTCAATGGGTTGGTGTGTCAGCTGTCACGTGGAACAGAACGTCCGTCGCGACTGCACTGTTTGTCATTATTGATCATGGAATCTATTCAATGAACGATGGGCTAAAGAGACGTGATTTCCTTAAAGTTGTAGGGGCTAGTGGAGCCGGTGCAGGCGTGTTGGGTTGTTCCACGGAAAAGGTTGAAAATTTGATGCCTTATGTGACTCCACCTGAGGAAATCACTCCAGGGGTTGCCACTTGGTATTCTACTGTTTGTGGAGAATGTGAGGCTGGTTGTGGAATGTGGGTGCGCACCCAGGAGGGTCGGGTGGTAAAGGTAGAGGGCAACCCTAACGATCCGGTGTCCAAGGGCGCCTTGTGTTCTAAAGGCCATTCCAGCCTGCAAGGTCTTTACAACCCCGATCGCTTCAAGGGGCCGATGATACGTGAGGGTGGCCAACTAAAACCGATCTCATGGGTGGAAGCTGAAGAGGTACTGGCGGGCCATCTTGAACGAGCTGACAACTATTACTTAATAACTGGCTCTACCGGCCCCAGTTTGACAGGGCTAGTCGATAGTTTTGCAGGAGACACTGGCGGGAAAATTCTAAATTATAATCCACTGGACCACGGCCCTTTACGAGAAGCCAGTAGGATCGTATTTGGACGAGATGTGGTGCCCTGGTATGACCTAGGATCTGCGAAGTGCATTATTTCATTCGGGGCAGATTTCCTCGATGGCTGGCTTTCTCCCTTGAGAGATAGTCGCGGCTTTTCTAAGATGAGTGCTGTGGGTGAAGGTGGTTTCAAGGGCAGATTTGTATTCGCTGCTCCCAGGCTATCGTTGACGGGTCAGAATGCTGACGAGTGGTTGCCTATAGCTCCTGGAACAGAGGCTCTGGTAGCACTGGCGATGGCCAACGTAATAAGTGGTGGAACTGCAGAGGCAGGGCCTTACCAGGAAATTGTGGACGCCCACTCACCCGAGGATGTGGCAGCTAAGGCAGGTGTCTCTGCAGAAAGCATAAGACGGGCAGCTAATCACCTGGTAGAGGATGGACCCAGTCTAGTCTTAGGTCCGGGAATTGAGGGTCAACACCGGAACAGTACGGCGGTAAATGTAGCAGTAGCTATTCTAAATTTTGTTGCTGGTAATGTCGGCAAAACTGTCGACTACTCCTCTCCTCAGTTTGGAGCTTCCTCCCGCTCATCAAGCTATGAATCGATGCAGGATGCTATCGGTGATATGCGTACAGGGGAGGTTCCCCTTGTCTTAGTTCATGCAGCAAATCCCGCATACGCTCTACCATCTACATCTGGGTTCAAAGAGGCTTTCGGACAAGTGTCCTTTAAGGTCTCTTTTGCCTCAGCTATGGATGAGACTGCGGCAATGGCAGATCTTATTTTGCCTGATCGTCATTTTCTGGAATCCTGGGGTGACTCTTCATGGAGATCAGGTCGATTCAGTATACAGCAACCTGCTATGCAGCCAGTGCCTCATTTTGACTCTAAGCAAGTCGGTGATGTCTTACTGTCAGTGGCGGAAAATATGGGTGTGGGATCTGGTAACCAGTCCTTTTATGAGTGGCTCCGATTACAGTGGCAATCCAAGGCTGCTACAGAGGGCGTTTCAGATTTCGAACATTTTTGGAGGGAAGGGCTACGAACCGGAGTGATTGATACTGAATCTGAATCTGAATCAAGTAGTAGTGAAGCTCTCCGGGAAACCGATAGGGCACTGGTGTTTGACTCACCTGAATTTGATGGAGAAGGCGATCTCCACTTAATGGTTTACCCTTCGGCTCGTTTTGGCGATGGATCCATGAATGCCAATCGACCCTGGCTTCAGGAACTTGCTGATCCAGTTAGCAAGATTGCCTGGCATTCATGGGTAGAGATGCATCCAGATAGGGCCGAGTCGTTGGGAGTGCAAAATGGTGATGTTTTGACCTTGAGTACTGACTATGGTGCCCTCGAAGTTCCGGCTTGGATCTATCCGGGTATACGTCAAGATGTTATAGCATTGGCAATGGGTGGGGGCCACACTGAGGCTGGAAGGTTTGCAAATGGCAATGGTGTGAATCCTATGGATTTGATCCCTGCCGAAGTGGAGGCTTTGTCTGGTGGGCTCGTACACTTCATTACCAAAGTAGCCGTCACTCCAACAGATGATCGCTATCAACTTGCGTCGATAGCGGGCTCCGACGTTCAAAGTAACCGCCCGATTACACCGGTCGTGAGTTTGGAAGAATGGACTCGAGGAACAACGGAACACTCTGACGAAGGAGGGCATGGGCCACTTAAAGAATTACAAGGTATAGGTGGCTTTGTGCCCATTGAGACGGAGGGATTGCCAGAAAATTTTCCACTTGATGGATCCAAGCATGGGGAGTATGGAAAAGAAGACGAGCCACGATGGGCTATGGCTATTGATTTGGATAAATGTACAGGTTGTAGCGCTTGCGTCACTGCCTGCCAGTCTGAGAACAATGTGCCTTGGGTTGGTGAAAGCCAGGTGGCGATGGGTCGAGACATGGGTTGGATCCGCATGGAGCGTTACTATGAAGCAGTCGATGCTACACAGGCGGGACCAGTGGACATTCGGTTTTTGCCAATGCTTTGTCAGCACTGCAATAACGCGCCATGTGAACCAGTATGTCCAGTTTTTGCAACGTACCATACCCCCGACGGACTAAATGCACAGATATATAACAGATGTGTTGGCACAAGATACTGTGCTAATAATTGTCCTTATAAAGTTAGGGTGTTCAACTGGTATACTTTCACAGATGAAGAACCGGTGCGTGAAGGATTGGGCCATATCCCCGAGCCTTTGAATTGGCAGTTGAATCCAGATGTTACAGTTAGAGAAAACGGCGTCATGGAGAAATGTTCCTTCTGTGTTCATAGAATCAGGAATGCACAAAATAGAGCCGCCTTGGAAGATGGTGTCCTTGCTGAAACCGACGTAGTGACCGCTTGTCAGCAGACATGTGCAGCGGAAGCTATAGTTTTTGGAAATATAAAAGATCCTAATTCGAAGATTTCTCGTATTTCCAAAGATCAGCGCTCCTATCGTGTTCTCAATGAAATAACTAACACCCAACCAGCAGTTAGTTATTTGAAGAAAGTCACCTTCCACGAAGTAGTATCCGAGGGGCATTGATGGAGAATGACGCGGTGAACGTCTCCCGGGGGTCTCTGGCTCATCCCGACATCAAGACTATGGCCGAGGTCAATGTCGATGTCCTGAAGCCACTCAGTAAGCCTGGAAAAGGCTGGTGGATGTTACTGGGCCTATGCGTGTTAGGTATTGCTTTGTTGTTTTGGTCTTGGGGAATCCAGATGGTCCAAGGAATCGGGGTTACGGGCCTCACAAGTCCAGTTGGTTGGGGGGTTTATATAACCACCTTTGTTTTCTGGGTGGGCATAGCCCACTCCGGGACATTGATATCAGCTGTGTTATTCCTGTTCAGGGCTCCTTGGAGGCAATCTATATATAGAGTCGCGGAGGCGATGACGGTCTTTGCGGTAATGACCGCAGGGTTGTTCCCTTTAATCCATGTGGGTCGAGTATGGCACGCTTATTGGTTGATTCCATACCCTAATAGCCGTTTCCTGTGGCCGAATTTTCGGTCTCCGCTCGTTTGGGATGTCTTTGCGGTTACGACCTATTTTACGGTTTCGGCTGTTTTTTTCTATCTGGGTACTATTCCTGACCTAGCAGCCGCGAGAGATGCAGCCAGGGGATTTAGGAAAAAGTTTTATAGTGTCATTTGTCTAGGGTGGAGAGGTACTGATAGGGAATGGCACCACTTAAGTAAGGCGTATATCTTCCTGGCAGCTCTGGCTACTCCCTTGGTTTTGTCGGTCCACTCTGTAGTTTCATGGGACTTTGCGGTAGGTATCGTACCTGGATGGCATGCAACGATTTTTGCGCCATATTTTGTAGCTGGGGCTATTTTCTCCGGCGTCGCCATGGTTATTACTCTTAGCGTTTTGGTTAGGAAAGCTTTCGGCTTGGAGGCTTACCTGACCATTAAGCACTACGATGCTATGGCAAAACTTTGTTTGGTAACCTCCATGATAGTCCTGTACGCTTACCTGTCTGAATTTTTCATGGCATGGTACAGTGGAGAAGAAGTTGAAAGGGCTGCATTTTGGCAACGCCTTTTCGGAGGATACTGGTGGGCTACTTGGATCATGTTGGTATGTAACGGTTTCGTCCCTATTATGCTCTGGTTCAAGAGGGTGCGCCACTCAATTGCAGCGCTATTCACGATATCCATTTTCGTAAACATTGGTATGTGGTTTGAAAGGTACGTAATTATAGTAACTTCTCTCCATCATGAATACGAACCATTTGCATGGGGCATGTATAGGCCCTCTACGGTGGAAATGGGTATCATGGTAGGTAGTTTTGGTTGGTTTGGCTTTTGGTTCCTACTTTTCACAAGACTTCTGCCTCCTGTAGCAATTGCAGAGCTGAAAGAAGTTCTTCCTAGGCCCATGAAACCTGTGGCCGACAGTTCTTTCGTCGGGACTGGCTCGCCGCCTGGGGGTGTGTCTAATGGATAGCCGGTTCGCTTTTCTCGCTTCTTTTAGCTATCTGGATTCTGCTGTCAAAGCTATAGAGCGGCTAAGAAAGGAAGGGCTCAGGGAGATTACTGCTTACATGCCCTATCCGGAGCATGAGATAGAAGACGCCCTGGGTTACGGGCAAAGCCCAGTGAGGGTATGGGCATTGGTGGGAGGCTTATGCGGTGCCGCCGGAGGGCTTGCATTCACATCTTTCACTTCGGTGGACTGGCCGTTAGTGACTGGAGGAAAACCTATTCTTTCTATTCCCGCTTATATTATAATAGTCTTTGAGATGATGGTCCTGTTCGGTGCTCTTTCTACCGTTATCGGGCTTTTTATTAACAGCCGCCTGCCTCAGATTAAACCTCTGGTTATCTACAACCCAGAATTTAGTGCCGGTAAATATGGGGTCTATATCGAGGTTTCTGAAGCGAAAAAAGAACAGGCGAAGCAAATATTGATTGCTGAAGACCCCGACCAATTGGACGAGCATCAACTAGGGGATGGCCATGGTTAAAGTGACGAATAAATGGCTCCTGCTGCTTTCTGTAGCAACGATATCTTGTACTCCAATGGATGATGCTCTAGCAGGAATTTTCGGCAGACATATGCGTGATTCTAGATCATTTGACCCCTACGAGAACACAATTGACCCACCTGAAAATACAGTTCCATTCGCTTCAGGAAACATGACTCCGGGAGTTGGACAATTGAACACCGGTCAGCCAGAAATGGGAATAATGGCACCGCCTTTTGGACCGATGGACTTACCTGCAGATGGGAGTTCTCCCCTTGGTATAGTTAATCCGGTAGCACCAGATAGTGCTTCGCTAATTCGAGGCGAAGTGATGTTTGATCGAGTGTGTGCAGTGTGTCATGGGGCAGAAGGAATCGGTTCCCAGGCAAGTATAATAGAAAAATATCCGTTACTGGTCGCTTATAATCTCTCAGGTACTCGAGTCGCGGGATTCAGTGATGGTTATATCTATGGAATCTTGCGTGTCGGAAGGGGCCTGATGCCGTCTTATGGACATCAGGTTAGTCATTTCGATCGCTGGCATATTGTGAACTATATTCGCTCATTACAGCGCAAGGCTGGGAATTTTCCTGTGGAAGGGGGCTAAAAATATGGATCACGTGCACGTTCCCAGTGAGATTCCGGCAAAATTTTTTAGAGAATCATCGAAACATCTAAGGTTGATTGTGGCCATATTCCTAGTCGGCGTATGCGGTTCGGCGTGGAGCTTGGTCATGGATGCAGATCGTGTCCGACAGGCGTACGTGTCTAATTGGATGTTTTTTACTAACATAGCTGTGGGTGCAATCTTATTCGCTGTGGTGACTTGGATTACTAAAGCGAAATGGAATTGGTCAGTGCGGAGAGTTAGTTTGTCTTTTGTGGCTTTTTTACCTGTTTCATTCCTCCTGTTTTTACCTATGCTGACTTTTGGAGATTCGTATTTTCCATGGATCCTGGAAATGTCCCACGATCCGATCCTCCAAAAGAAAGCATCCTATTTGAATATGCCATTCCTTTTGGCAAGGAATGTTTTGGGACTTCTGCTGCTTTTTGGATTTGCAATGAAATTCGCTTATTTAGCACTAAGACCCGATATGGGTTTATGCGAAGATGCTATGCAGGATGGAACAAAGAAAATGTGGAGAAGTCGACTGATAGAAGGTTGGCGGGGGCAGGATCAAGAGGAAATGGATTCCTATCAACGTATGTTGGTAGTCGGTCCTATTTTTGTGATTCTTTACTTCCTAGTGATGAGTATTCTCTCATACGATTGGGTGATGTCCCTGGAGCCTCATTGGTTCTCAACCATGATGGGCCCATGGTTCTTTATGGGTGCTTTTTGGAGTGGTATTGCAGCCACTGCTTGTGCGGTGGCTTTCTTGAAGCGACAGGAAGATTATTTTGATCAAGCGATGGGTGTCCAACAATTGCATGATATCGGCAAGCTGACGTTTGGATTTGCAGTATTCTGGGCGTACCTGGTGTTTGCCCAGTACTTGGTTATATGGTATGGGAAATTGCCATGGGAGCAGGCGTGGATCATCCACAGATCAGAAGAGCCATGGGGCAAGCTGTCAGTTGTGGTCGTGTTGATGTGTTTTGTGTTCCCGTTTGCTGGGCTGATAGGACGGAAGGCCAAAATGAAAGCTGGCTTCTT
>Ga0209403_10003646_pt1 | contig 17247 bp, 16 predicted proteins | sample ArcticOcean_MG_C_8_FD_187440 | JGI IMG/M metagenome (GOLD analysis project Ga0209403, IMG submission 187440) | Marine microbial communities from western Arctic Ocean - ArcticOcean_MG_CB11_86 (SPAdes) (version 2) | ecosystem: Environmental > Aquatic > Marine > Oceanic | place: Arctic Ocean... | reverse complement strand
GGCGGCGAGCCCACTCTTTATTGGCATGGCAAGGGCCTCAGCCATATCCTGGCGGCATTGCCGCACAAATTTTATTTGCTCACTAATTTTACCCTACCGGCGGCGCAATTCGCCGAGCGTGTCCGCGGTCAGCAGGAGAAGCTGCGCCGCGATGCACCTTACCCGTCAATCCGGGTGAGCTATCATCGTATTGAAATGGAGCGCCTGTGGAAGGGCCGCGGCTTCGAGACTTTGATAGAGAATTGCGAGCAGATGGCGCAGCATGGTTTCACCGTCTCGCCGGAAAAATCTGAAAGCGATATCGGAATTTACGTGGTCGACCATCCCAACCAACCAATTGATGATGCCATGCGTGTCATGGCGGCCGGGCGAATTTCTCTCGAGGCAAAGGAATTTTTTGGCGTTCATGACGGCGAGCTGCACGGCTCCTATCTTTATCCCTTCTCGACCGATCTTATGGCCCGCGAGATCCGCCCTGAAACTCTCAGCTGCAAATGCCGCAGCAGCGAGCTCTTGATTGATCCTTTGGGGTTTGTCTGAGGTTGCCATATTTACTGCAAGCTGTGGAAAGTCGGTGCCCTCGATAAATCGCGCCAGCACCGCCGGGCCATCGTCAAACTCGTGATTGCCAACCGCCATGGCGTCATAGCCGAGGGGGTTCATCTCTTGCGCAGCGGCGCTGCCTTTATAATTAGTGTAGAACAGCGTGCCCTGGAATTGATCGCCGGCATCAAGCAGCACAACATTATCGGTCGTACTGCGGATGTCCGCGATGGCCCCGGCGAGACGCGCTGCGCCGCCCAGGCATTTATTCTTGGCCTTCTGCGCCTCGCTACAAACAGATCCAAACGGCGGTGTTGCGGCGAGACGGCCATGCACATCATTGGTGTTCAAAATGGTGAGGTCGAGCGCATCGCCGAGCGCAGATGTACTCGTGGTTAGAAGAAGCGCCGCGCCCGCGCTAGCCTAAAATAGCCACATCTTTCCTCCGCTACTAATCCAGATAACGTACCTTGTCCGAGGTAAATAAAGTGCGCCAGGAATCAGGTACTTCCAATCCCGCTTCTACTTTGGCTTCCATTTCCGCCTCGGCGGCACGCACTTCCGCTAGCTTTTCGATAACCATATCCAGCTTGTCGCGCGGCACGATCACCACGCCGTTACTGTCGGCCACGGCAATATCGCCGGGATGTACGCTGGCGCCGCCGATAGTGACCGGCAGGCCGACGCTGCCCGGCCCGAGGCCGGTTGGCGAATCCGGATTAATACCCGTGCAAAAAACCGGCAGGCCGACCGCGAAGACGCCATCGACATCGCGCACCGGGCCATCCGTTACCAATCCAGCCAGGCCCCGGTTGCGCGCCATACCGAGCATCAAATCGCCCATCACAGCGGTGCCGGTATAGCCTTCGGTCGCGGCCAGGATCACGTCGCCGGGCTGGGCTTCCGCCAATGCTGCCATCACGCCGAGATGATCAGATGGCGCGCATTGGCAGGTAATGACAGGGCCAACCAGCGTCCGCATGGAATCAGGACAGCCCACCAGGGGCTTGATCATCGGGTCAAGGGCAGCGCGCCCGCCGAGGCAATCGGCAATGTTGCCGGTCAGCGCACCCTTCAGCTTCGCCACCTTGTCAGGGTCGGGGCGTTTAAAATTGCGCTGGATAGTCAGGATTGGCGGTACTTCAAGCATCTATATTCTCCGAATCATATATTTGCGGCCAAATCTTCGGCCAGGGTTAATAATTCCATATCCGAGCCGCGCCGCCCGACCAGAGAAAGGCCGAGCGGGCAATTCTCCAGACTGGCGAGCGGCAGGGTGATTTGCGGCAGGCCGGCGAGGCCGGCAGTGCATAACAGTTCCATCGCCCGGGCGCGGAAATCGTTGAGCTCATCGCCCGAGGCGCCGCGCTTCGGCGCGATGCCGGGTGCCGTCGGCAGGCACAATACCGAGCCGTCAGATAGCAAATTGTGGACCCGCTCGGCAAACATTTCGCGGCGCCTTTTGGCGGCCGTCACGTCGTCGGCGGAAACCGTTGACGCCCATTCAAAGCGCTCGCGCACGCCGGGGCCGAAATTGGGCTGGGCGCGCTTGATCCAATCGCCATGATTGGTCCATATCTCGGCGCCCTGCAGGGTGCGAAAAATATCGAAGCAAGCCGCTAGGCCATCGCCGGCTATCACCGCGCTTTGTTCTTTGCCGATACAAGCACGCACTGTCTCCATGGCGTCTTTGAGCGCCGCCGCCACTTCCGGCCCGACAGCGTGGAGCGCGTCCTCGGCCATCAATAATTGTGTGGGTCGCATGGCGCGCGGCGTTTCTTCAAGCAGCACTTCACCAACGCGCGCCAGTATGGTCGGTGTGCGCGCGAACCAGCCGAACGTATCGAAGCTTGAGGCCAGGGGCATGCAGCCGGCCAGCGTGATGCGGCCATGGCTCGGGCGAAACCCATAGAGGCCGCAAAAGGAAGCGGGCAGGCGCACCGAGCCGCCGCAATCGGTGCCGATTGTGAAATCCACCAGGCTTCCCGCCGCCGCCGCCGCTGAGCCGCTCGAGGAGCCGCCGGGAATACGGCCAGGCGCATTAACATTCACCGGCGTGCCGTAATGAGCATTTTCACCCATCAGGCTATAGGTCAGCTCGTCCGTGTGGGTTTTACCAGCGAGATCGGCGCCAGCATCCAACAGGCATTGCAAAGCCGGTGCCGTTGTTTCCGCCGGAGTGTGGTTAGCCAGCCAATCGGGATTGCCGCAGCCGGCGATGTGCCCGGCCACATCGAACACATCCTTGGCGCCGAAATCGAGCCCGGCCAGCGGCCCGGTTGCAGCACCTTTCAGCGCGACATGGGTCGCTTCGCAAAAGGCACCGAGTTCATCTTTCATACTGTGCGCTCCAAATTATCTTATATTCGACTTGCCCTGTATCGTTAAACCGGCTTTCGCCGTGTCTCCCGGTGCGCAATGTAAATTCCCGAGCAAATGATGATGCCAATGCCGAGCCACGTCCAGCCATCGGGAAAATCCCCCCAGATGAAATAGCCCAGCAATGTAGCGCCGACAAGCTGGCCGTAATCGAAGGGCGAGAGCACAGAGGCCTCGCCGGTCTCATAAGCCTTGATAAGAAAAAAATGTGATACGCCGCCGATCAATCCGAGCACGGCAAAAAGAAGCCAAGTGGTGGTATCGTCGGGCCAGCTCATGTTGAACGGCGCAATACCGGTGGCGACGACGAGTGTAACCAGTACAGTATAAACAGCTGTCACGCGGGTATCGTCATGCGGCGCAAGCTTGCGTGTTAATATCTGGAAAAGCGCGTAACAGAGTGCCGCGCCGAGCGCTAAGAGAGCTGGCTTTATCTCTATGTCGCTATTCGGGCGAATAATAATGATTGCGCCGATAAAGCCTACCAGTACGGCGGCCCAGCGCCGTATGCCAACCCGCTCACCGAGCATCGGGATGGAGAGCATCACCACCATGAAGGCGGCGGTGAAGGTGATCGACGTGACCGTCGCCAAGGGCAGCGATATAAGTGCGGACATGAAGAAATACATGGCGCCTGTTTGCAGCGCGGCGCGGATGATCTGCAGCACTGGCCGCGTGGTCTTGAAAACCTGTATCAACCCATAGCCCGGCGCACATAGCGCCAGCATGACGCCGAGATGGATGATGGATCGTATCCAAATGATCTGCCAGACGGTGAACCCTTCGCCGAGAAACTTCACTGTGGCGTTCAGCAGCGGAAACAGCAGCACCGTTGCCAAGCACATATAGAAAATCGCGCGCAGTTGAGAGCCGCCACGAGAGGAGGGAGGTAATGTCATTTCGTTCCAGGCTATGCGATAGTTGCCACTGGGGCCATCAGGAAGTCTCGCCCCGATTCTGGGCGATTATGGCTGGTAATTTTATCGCCAATAATATGCCCTCACCAGCACAAAAAAATGGAGGAAATTCAATCTCACCAGCTGAGATAGCCACTTATCACCGGGACGGCTACGTTATGCTGAATTTGCGCCTATCGCAGCCGCGCATGTCAGAGCTTGGCGCGGCGGTCGAAATTCTGCTTGAAACCAATCCCTATGTGCCGCCTGAAGCTCTGATGTAGGTCCACATTGTCGACAATCAGGCGGAGAATTGGCGCAGACATCAGGCCTTTCTCGCTCTCGCGCTAGACCCTGATTTACTTGATATCATCGAGCAGGTGATCGGCCCGAATATCGTTCTTTGGGGCTCCAACTTATCTTGCAAACCGGGCGAGGTCGGGCGCGAGGTGCCGTGGCACCAGGACGGCCAATTCTGTTCCTTCCGTCTGCTCGCCAGCTGGGCCTTATCACTAGCGTTTGATGAGGTGAGTCGCGAGAATGGATGTATGCGCGTTATTCCCGGGAGCCACTATGGGAAGGCCCCCTGCCGCCATAACAAAAATAAAAACCCTGCCCTCGCCCTTCTGCCTGGAGAGTAGCTCGCCTCAGGGGCATGATAAGGCTGCTGCCAGCACAGGAAACATCGCTACATCGCCTAGTTTAGAACCGAGGGTGTCAGAAGCAACCGGCGTATAAATAAGGCTACGCTCCTGTTCGAGAAGCTGATCACTGATAGTCATCTTTTAAATCTCTGCGTTGCATAGCTCCCATGGTCTCCATAACATGGAGACTAAGGGTTCTGTCAGAAGGAACCACCCCTAGAATGTATTGTGCATTCTGGTAATCGTGGCCTCGCGCTCGAGCTATCAAGGTGTCGAACGCAATCGCCCGACATTTGAGGGGCCATTAATAAAGAGGATTCTACCTATGGATATGGTGACGATGAATATCCTCGATTCCACCATGGTATCGATCTGTCGAGAGATGGGTATCTCGTTGATGAAAACCTCCTACTCAACCGTCTTCAACGAGGGCCTCGATTTCACCTGCGCGTTGGCCGATACCAATGGCGATATGATTTCGGTGGCCGAATTCTGCCCGGCGCAAATCGGCGGTATGCCGCTGTTAATCAAGACTTGCGCCGAGGAATTTCCCATCGATACTCTCGATGAGGGGGACGTATTGATCCATAATGATCCCTATCGCGGGGGCCTACATGTGCCCGAGCACACCCTGTTCAAACCCTTTTTCCACAATGGTAAGGCGCTCGGTTATCTCGTCTGTATTGGCCATATTGCCGAGGTCGGCGGCATGGTGCCGGGCGGTTTTCCCGGCGAGGCGACGGAGATTTTTCACGAGGGATTCCGTGTGCCGCCAGTCAAGATCAAGAAGGCCGGCAAGGATGTGGCTTCGGTATGGAAGTTGATGCTCGCCAATGTGCGCACGCCGCGCCACAATTATGGCGATCTCCGCGCCATGATAGGCGTGCTCGATTTGGGCGAGCAGCGCGTGGCGGAATTGCTAGAAAAATACGGCGAGCAAACCTTCAAGAAAACTTGCCATGACCTGATGGAATATTCCGAACGTCGCATGCGGGCTGAGATATCAGCCTTCCCCGATGGCCATTACAGCTTTGAAGACACGATCGAAAATGACGGTATTGAGGATAAGTCCTATCTGCTCGGCGTGGATGTCTTCGTCCAGGGAGATGAAGTAGTGGCTGATTTCAGCGCCAGCGCCGCTCAGGCCAAGGGGCCGATCAACGCTACCCTCGGCGTTACCTGGAGCGCCACTTTTAACGCCATGTTCCACATGACCGATCCATCGATCCCGAAAAACGCCGGTTGTTTTCGCCCGATCCGCATCGTGGCAACGCCAGGCAGTGTCACCAATGTGAATTATCCGGCGCCCGAAGTTGCCGGCAATACGGAAACCCATCCGCGCCTCGCGGCGATTGTCATTGGCGCTCTCGCGCAGTGCATGCCGGAGCGCGCCATGGCGTCAGAAAGCGGAACGGGGGGCAATTTCGTCTTTGGCGGCTATCATCCGGAGCATGATGAATATTTCGCCTGCTATGATCTGATGTCGGGCGGCTGGGGTGGGCGCAGCTATGCCGATGGCAATGATTGCGTTATCGCCATCAATGGCAATTGCCGCTTCAATCCGGTGGAAGTATTCGAGACGCGTTTTCCCTTCCTGGTCGAGGATTTTGCCATGACACCGGATTCGGGCGGCGCCGGCACATATCGCGGCGGCCTTGGCTATCACAAGACATTGATGGCAACGACCACCGAAATCACCGCCAGCCAATGCACCGATCGCCACTACATCAAAACCTGGGCGCTGTTTGGCGGCAAGGAAGGCGGCAATGGCGCCACCCTCATCCAGCAAAAAGATCGCGATGATTGGCGTCCGGTGACGCAGGCATTCGGCAAGGCCTCAAGCAGTAAATATTCAAACATCACGCTCCGGCCCGGGGATCGCGTGCGCCTTTCGGTTTCGGGCGGCGGCGGTTATGGCAACCCAGAAAAGCGCGAGCAATCCATGGTCGCGGAGGATTTGCGCGAGGGCTATATCACGCCGGAAGGCGCCAAGCGGGATTATGGCGTCGAGCCTGACTAAACCCCGACTGCACAACGAGATCGCACGCGACAATAAAGAGGATAAGAAACATGGCTGATTTATCGAATGAACGGGTCGTCTATATCAATGGGGAGATCGTGCCCGAAAGCCGCGCCATGGTCTCATTTCGCGATCGCAGTTTTAAATATGGCGACGGCGCCTTCGATATGACGCGCACCTTCGGCCATCGCATTTTTAAGCTCGATGAGCATCTCAAGCGGTTTTATAAGTCGCTCAAATATTTGCAGATGGACCCGGGCATGAGCCTGGAGAAGATGAAGGAAATCAGCGAGGAAGTGCTGGCCCGTAATCTTCACCTGCTCGGCGAGGGCGAGGATTATTGGGTTGGCCAGCGTGTTTCACGCGGTGTTGAGCCGGTCGGCGGTGATATTCATGACGCGACAGAGCCGACCGTGGTGATTGAATGCACGCCGCTGCCGTTCAAGGCGCGGGCGCATTATTTCCGTGATGGTATGGAAGTTGTTATCCCCTCGACGCGGCGCACCGCGCCCGATTCTCTGACGCCCCGGGCCAAGACCCACAATTATATGAATTTGATGATCGCCCATGAAGAAGTGCGGCGGCAGAACGCCAATGCCTGGGCGATCCTGCTCGATGTGAACGGCAATCTTTGCGAGGGCGTCGGCTCCAATATATTCATCGTCGAGGGTGGCGTCGTCTATACGCCCGAAGATCGCTTTGTATTGTGCGGGGTCAGCCGCCAGACGGCGATTGATCTGGCTGAGGCACAGGGGCTGAAAGTCGTGCGCAAGGATCTCGACCTTTATGACGCCTATACGGCGGATGAGGCCTTCATCACCTCCACCAGCTTCTGCATTGTGCCGGTCAACAGCTTCAATGGTATTGAGGTTGGCGATGGCGCCATCCCGGGGCCGATCACCAAACGCATCACCGATGCCTATATCAAATTCGTCGACCATGATTTTGTTGGGCAATATCTCAATCACTTGGATTAAGTGGAAATGCCAGACAATAACGATAACAAAAAAAATAAAGTTCCCTTGCGCTCGCAAGCCTGGTTCGGCAAAGCCGATAAGGATGGTTTTCTGCATCGTAGTTGGATGAAGAACCAGGGCATCCCGGCGGATGGTTTTGATGGCCGCCCGGTGATCGGCATCTGCAACACCTTCTCGGAGTTGACGCCGTGTAACGCGCATCTGCGCGGCATTGCCGAACGCGTGAAACGCGGCGTTTATGAAGCTGGCGGCCTACCGGTGGAATTTCCCGTCATGTCTTTGGGTGAATCCAATTTACGCCCGACCGCCATGCTGTTCCGTAACCTCGCCAGCATGGATACGGAAGAATCAATCCGCGCCAATCCCATGGACGGCGTGGTGCTGCTGGTTGGCTGTGACAAAACCACGCCGGCGCTGCTGATGGGTGCGGCAAGCTGCGATCTGCCGACCCTGGTAGTCTCCGGCGGGCCGATGTTGAGCGGGCGCTTTCGCGGTAAAGAGGTTGGCTCTGGCACGGATGTATTTCGCTATTCTGAAGCGGTGCGCGCAGGAGAGATGTCGCTTGCGGATTTCATGGATGCGGAGGCCGGCATGTCGCGCAGCCCCGGCCATTGCATGACCATGGGCACGGCCTCGACCATGGCCAGCATGGTGGAAGCGCTCGGCATGGGCATGCCGCAAAATGCCGCCATCCCAGCGGTGGATTCGAGACGGAATGTGCTGGCCCAACAGGCCGGGCGGCGGATTGTCGATCTGGTGCGCGACGATGTGCGCATATCACAAATTCTCACCCGCGAGGCGTTTGAGAATGCAGTGCGTGTCAACGGTGCCATTGGCGGCTCGACCAATGCGGTGGTGCATTTGATCGCCATCGCGCGCCGCATCGGCCTCGATTTTGGCCTCGACGATTGGGACCGCCTCGGGCGCGATATTCCGACCATCGTCGACCTCATGCCATCAGGTCGCTTCCTGATGGAGGATTTCTACTATGCCGGCGGCCTGCCGGTGGTGATCCGCGCTATTGGCGGGCATATTCATAAAGACGCCATGACGGTCAATGGCCGCACCATCTGGCAGAATTGCGCGGACGCGCCCAATTATAATTCGGATGTCATTCGCGATATTGAGAAGCCGCTGACGGAAAGTGGCGGCATCGCCGTACTGCGCGGCAATCTGGCACCCAAGGGCGCGGTGCTGAAACCCTCCGCCGCGACACCGGAGCTGATGCAGCATAAGGGCCGCGCGGTGGTGTTTGAGGATATCGAGCATTATAAAAAGCGCATCGTTGATCCCGATCTTGATGTCGATAAAAATTGCGTGCTGGTGCTTAAAAATTGCGGCCCGCGCGGTTATCCCGGCATGGCCGAGGTTGGCAATATGGGCCTGCCGCCGAAAATTCTCGAAAAAGGCATCAAGGATATGGTGCGGGTTTCGGACGCGCGTATGTCCGGCACCGCTTATGGCACGGTGGTGCTGCATACCGCACCCGAAGCAGCGGCGGGCGGCCCGTTGGCGCTGGTGCAAGATGGCGACATGATCGAGCTTGATGTTGCCGGCCGGCGTTTGCATTTGGATGTCTCGGACGAAGAGCTGGCACACCGCCGTGAGGCCTGGACAGCGCCCGAGCCGCCCATGACTGGCGGCTATCAAAAGCTTTATTTTGACACGGTGCTGCAGGCCGATGAAGGCGTCGATCTTGATTTCCTCGTCGGCCAGCGCGGCGCGGAAGTGCCGCGGGAGTCGCACTGAGGGAATCGCACTTTATTCGCCGCGGCTCAGGACCAGAGAAATGATTTAATGTGCTTCGACAGTTCCGGAGTTCTCAGATAGCCATAGGATTTGTGGTAATTGGGTTCGCCCAGCGGACTGAGATAGCTATTAGAGATCAGGTCGTCGCGCACTCTGATGTCGTTTTTATTGGATCCTAAATCATCGCAAAGATGCGTATCTAGGGCAACCTTGTCGCGCCGGTCGGCATAGTTGGTCCAGCGCGTGGTGACGATGGTTGGCGTGCGCACGCGCTTGTTCCTTGGGCCATCATAATTGCGCTTTTGAATTATCTTGGCCTTTACATGCGGCAGGCCAAGCGGCGACCCAATGATGGCAAAATGTGGGACCTTGAAAGATGGGTCTTCCTGGTTGAGATCGCGCAACACATCATAGGAGATGATGGTGCCCATTGAGTGGGCGATCAGCACGATCTGATTGCACTTCAGCGGCAACAACATGTTGCGCAATTCGCCCTGCAATACTTTGCGCGCCTGGACCCTTTTTTTGTCGGGTTCAGAGCGATCACCGATCATTTGCTTGTCGTTATAATAGAAGGCTAGCTCTTTCATGGTTTTCTCAAAAACCCAATCGGCAAACCCGTTTACGTCGAATTTTTGTTTTACGAAATCGGCCGCCATGCCATTGAGAGTGGATACACTGGTTCTAATATCGTCGAAAAAACTTTCCTCATAGGACTTTAGTTTTTTCTTGCTGGCGGTATAGGGTTGTTTATTAAAGTGCCGGTCAAAGTCGAACAGGCTGTCCCTGTGTTGCTAGTTTTTGTAGAGAAGGTCGGCCTAATAGACCATGCGAAAATCGAAATTTGGTTTTTTAATGGCGCAGTTCTTTCTCAATCCTTCGGCGATCGATTTGCGCCAATATTCTGTCAGATCGTCTTTGGGAGGCTTGTTCGCCAGACCGTGTATTCCCACGATTATCTTGGACATAGCGCTTCTCCTGACCTCGGTTGGCACCGCTCTTGGCGCAACTGCGAAAAATTAATTAGGGCCTGCGATACGGACAGTCGAATTAATTTTATTTCAATAGTATGTTCAGTCATATTGAATTTCGTCAATGTAGAGTTGTTAATAGTAAGATACACGTATATTTTGTGTAAAATAAAATAATATACTCTATTTAAGATATATTTTACTCGAGTATTCGCAATAATTCGGCAATGGTGGTTATTCGAATATTCTGCAGACGAGCGCGGGCCGCACAATAAGAGGTGCGCATGGAATGTTTACTCGTGCCAATGCTCTAGAACAGTTTTGATTGCCTGATAGCGCTATCTTTGAAATGAAGCCTGAACGCGTTCCACTGGGAATGTTGAGAATTAAGGTCAGTTGCGAAGACGGCGACGCCATACATATGCGTCCGGGCTTTGCGGCCAAGTCTGCTGACGCGATCCGTTCTATTGATCAGAACCTCGCAAAACAGATAGATGCCTGCGTAGAGGAGGCTTCACACTGACCCAAGGTTTCAAACTGACCCACTACTGGTGTTAACACCCCGCATGCGTTTCGCTTTGAGGGGCGGTACGCCTAAGCCAGCTTCTTGTCCCGGAGGCCGCTTTTTTCGATCCAGTTGGTGGTGTCATCCAGAGCACGGCTGAAGCGTGTCATCATCTCGCCGATTTCTTCTTCCGTGATGATCAGCGGCGGTGAGAAGGCGACGCTGTCGCCGGAGAGGGCGGAGCGGATGATCAGGCCATGCTCCTGGGCACGTAGGCGGAGGAAATCCTTTACCTTGGCGGCGGGATCGAAGGAGCGCTTGGTTGCTTTATCGGCGACCAGCTCGAGTGCCACCATCAGGCCGACGCCGCGCACATTGCCAACCAAGGGGTGATCGAGAAACGCCTTCAGGCCATTTTGCAGGGCCGGCGAGACGCGCCGCACATGGCCGACAATATCGCGCTCCTGCATAAGTTGCTGGGCGCGGTTGGCAACGGCGACGGCGACCGGATGGCCGGTGGTGGTGAAAGCATGGCCGAAAAAGCCAATTTTATTGCTCTCGTCACGGATCACCTTATAGATATCCTCATTCACCATAAGCGCCGAGATCGGCTGATAGGCGCCGGAAAGGCCCTTCGCCAAGGTCATGATGTCAGGCTTTATGTTGAAGGTCTCCGAGCCGAACATATTGCCGGTGCGCCCGAAGCCGGTGATCACTTCATCGGCGACCATCAGCACATCATATTTATCGAGCACTGCCTGCATCTTCTCGAAATAGGTCTTGGGCGGCACCACGCAGCCGCCGCCGCCCATCACCGGCTCGGCAACGAAGGCAGCAACTGTTTCCGGCCCCTCCTCGAGGATCATCGCTTCTAGGCTTTCGGCCATGCGGGTGGCGAACGCTTCCTCCGATTCACCATCGCGGCCATAGCGGTAAAAATGCGGGAACTCCGTATGCATGAAATTGGGCAACGGCAGATCGAAACCGGCATGCATGGTCGGGATGCCGGTGATGCTGGCCGCCGCCAGGGTGACGCCATGAAAGCCGAATTGGCGGGCGATGATCTTTTTCTTCTTCGGCCGGCCTAGAGCATTGTTATAGTAATAGATCATCTTGACGGCGGTATCGTTGGCCTCTGAGCCGGAATTGGCAAAAAACACCTTCGACATCGGCACCGGTGCAATTGCCTTCAGGCGCTCGGCCAACTCGCCCATGGGCTCCGTCGTTTTGTCGATCAGGCTGTGATAATAGGGCAGTTTCTTGAATTGCTGGATCGCCGCATCGACCAGTTCAGGCTCGTTAAAGCCGAACGAGGCACACCACATGCCGGCAGCGCCTTCAATATATTCCTTGCCGTCTTCATCGATAATGTGCACGCCGCGCCCGCCCGAGATAACGACGGGCGGCGTCTTTTCCAGTGCCACGAGATTGCTGTAGCCATGCAGAATGTTTTCGACGGCGCGCGCGCCGGCTGAATTAGCTGTACTGCTCATGATACCATTTCCTTTTCGCTTTCCAATTTCATTTCCTGCAAGCTGGCCAATACGGCCTCAATGAGGTGATCCACTTCCAGCTCTCCCATCGGCGTGGAAAGGCAGCCCAATCCCCACGTACTGAACAATATGCCGCGATTGAGCAGGCGGTGGAATAAATCTTCCAGCATCTCGGCGCGACGATCCGTGTGCGCCCGCCAGGTGGCGCGGTAATCGCCGAGCGGTTCGGATGAGAAATGTATCAACACCAACGAGCCTTCGCCGGTCACCTGGCCATCGATATCGGCCAGACGAAACGCCTCGCGTAATCCCGCCCGCGCGCGCTCGCCGAGCCCGTTCAGGCGCGTGACCGCTTCGGGGGTGAGCAATTTCATCGCTGCGATGCCCGCCGCCATGGTCACCGGATTGCCGGCGAAGGTGCCGGAGTGCGAGCACAACGCCTTGCCGGCGCTCGAATCAAACACCCGCATAATCTCTTCGCGCCCAGCAACAGCGCCGATCGGCATGCCGCCGCCGATTACCTTGCCAAGCGTCGTCATATCTGGCTCAACGCCATAAAGCGTTTGCGCGCCGCCATGATCAAGCCGCCAGGTCACGACCTCATCCAGGATCAACACCCGGTCATGGGCGCGGGTAAATGCCTTCAGCATCTTGATATAATCCGAACTTGCCGGAATGCCGCCGCAACGTGACGGCACCACATCAAACAGCACGCCGGCAAGGTCATCGACATTCTGCTCGAGAATACGCTCCGACGCGGCCACATCATTGAACGGTAGAATAACCACATCACTGGTCACGCCGTCCGGTACGCCGTGCGTGTGGCCGACCGATTGCGGCCTGTCCTGGCCCCATACTTGCGGGTTCGAATCGAGGCTGACTTCAGCAAAATCATAGGCGCCGTGATAAACGCCCTCGCATTTGGCAATCTTGGGCTTACCGGTATAGGCGCGCGCACCCTTGATGGCATGCATCACCGCCTCAGTGCCGGTATTGGCAAAGCGCAAATGCTCAAACGAAGCCGCGCGGCCGATGATCATCTCGGCGAGTTCAATATCAAGTTCGGACGGCATGGTGAAACACATGCCGCGCGCCGCCTGTGCCTGCACGGCGGCGACAATATCGGGGTGTGAATGGCCGAAAAACTGCACCGTATAATTATTAAGAAAATCAATGCGCGCATCGCCGTCAACGTCAGTCACACGGCAACCCTCGGCGTGTTCAACATAAATAGGGTAGGGCGCGTAGTAGGTTTGGCCGCGCGTCGTTCCGCCGGGATAGACCTGCTGTGCGCGTCGGCTCAACTGTGCGGAACGTGAATTTGGGTCGGGGTAAGTCATGCGCATCAATGCCCTTTTTTCGCCAGCTCAGATAATTGTGATCACACCATGATTCATCACCCGCCGTCCATGCCAAAGGATGCCGACGCAATTCATAATCGCCAGCCGCCCGGATTGTCGGTAATCGGCACATGATGGTTGCGGTCTTCGCTGACGCCACGGCCAATGATGTTGTAAATCTCGCGCTCGCAGCCGGGGATGACGGCATCGAGCAGCGGTAATGTACTGCTTTTCAAATCCTTGAAACGGGCCACGCGGGTGTTTTCGAATTCTTCAATAGGCATGATGGGGTCGGTCATGGCGTCCTCATTTTTCACAATTTGGATTAGGTGGGTATTTTATATCCGATACATTATTGGAGTCCAAGCGGCCAATTGTATACACTTGTTAAATTCATACGGATGCGGGCAAAGGGTGAATTTGTGGCGAGCGGGCGATTGAGCACAGCTGAACTGCCGGGAGCTGAACTGCAAGCGGCTGAACCATCCGGGGCGGCGGGCCTGTCGGCTGCCCCCAGTCGGGGGATCGCCGACAATCTCCGGGGCGCCGTTCTGGGCGGCAAATACGGCCCCGGCGCGCATCTGAACGAGGTTCATCTCAGCCGCGAATTCGGCGTCTCGCGCACCCCTATCCGGGGCGCACTGCAAACATTGGTCGGTGAGGGCCTGCTCGAATACATCCCCAACAAGGGCTATTCGATGCGCGCCTTCGCGGCCTCGGAGATCATCGATGCCTTCGAGATGCGCGCTTTGGCCGAGGGCTTGGCCGCTCGCCTCGCCGCCGAGCGCGGCCTCACATCGGCGGACGAGGTCGATCTCACTGCCTCACTCGCCGAGTTAGACAGCGCCATCACCTTCGCCGCCAGCGATGCCCCGGCGGAAGCCGTACGCAATCCCTATTCCGCCGCCAATGAGCGCTTCCACACGGCGATCCACCGCGCCGCTGATTCCCGCCTGGTCACCGACGTGATCGCGCTTTGCAGCCGGGTGCCCTTAACGCTGACCCGCCACATCATCGATTTCAAACCGAAAAATCTCGAAGCCCGGGTCGAAGAACATCACCAAATCTACGACGCCATCCTCTCCCGCCAACCACGCGAAGCCGAACGCCTGATGTATGAGCATGACCAGGGAGTCACACGAGCGCTGGTTAGGGTGTTGGCGAAATCGGGCGGTTAGCGAACGGAGCGCTCCCCAAACGTTTCCGTTGCCAGCTACTTTGAAACTGACTTTGCCCATCAAAGAATTTATTTGTTGGGCAAAACGCGCCGAGAGAATAGTCGAGTGCCGGAAAAGCGATGATATTCAAAGCAAAATAAATTCAATTGTTTAAAGTCAGTTGAATAGAATCTTAGTACCGTGCGAAACACTTACATCAATCATGCGCTGTGCCCTGTTCGGCGCGCAGCATTGCGCTGCCTTCTGCATCGAGCTCGCCGTCGGTTGAAATTCGCACGCCATAGTCTTGCTTGGCGCTGTCGGTGCTGACCAATCCGTCGCGCACGTCTTCCACTACGCGAGCCGCATCGCGGGTGAAGGGGTCGCCGTAGCCGGCGCCGCCGGGCAGCGTTAGGTGTAGACGGTCGTTGGTCGGGATGGATTGTTGGCCTTTGGAGCGCATGGTTTTGCCGGAGGCCAGGGCGACAGCGCCGGGTGCGCCGTTGCCGCCGCCATCGCGGCCACGCGCCGGGTTGTGGATGCGTTCGAACTGGGCGAGGACGCTGAACGGCACGCCGTTGGCGCCGCCGATTTCCATCTCCTGGCCGAGGCCACCGCGCTCGGCGCCGGCGCCGCCTGAATCCCCAGCCATTTCCTTGCGCCAGATAATGATCGGGGCGACGGTTTCACTGGCTTCGACCGGCATGGTACGCACGCCGCTTGGGAAGGCGGTGGTCGAGAGGCCGTCGAGTGCCGGGCGGGCGCCGGCGCCGCCGGAATTAAACAGCGCGATCTCGAAGGGCGGGGATTCGATTGGTGCGTTTTGCCGCGCGTCCTTGTCGAGCGCCGCGGCACCGCCTCTCAGCTGGACGATCCAGAGTGATGATGCTCCCTCCGCCGGTACCTGGTCCGGCACCGCCTGATGCAGGCAGCCGAATACCGTATCGGGCAGCATATGGCCGATCACATGGCGGGTTGCCACCGGCCATGGGCGCGGCGCATTGAGGATCGAGCCCTCGGGCGCGCTCACGGTGATGGTCGAGAGCGATCCGGCATTGTTGGGCACTTCTTTGGCAACGACGCATTTCACGCCGAAGCTGGTATAGGCGATGGTGTAGTTCATCACCACATTGATGCCGTAATTGCTGACCGGCGAGGAGCCGTCGAAATCCACATGCACGCCGTCTTTAGAGATAGTCATAGCGGCGACCAGCTCAATCGGCTCATCGTAACCGTCCATGGTCAGGCGATTGTGATAGGTGCCGAAGGGCAGCTTGCGAATGCCGGCCAGTGTGGCCTCACGCGAGCGTGTGAGAATGTCCTCGGCAAGGTCGTCGAGGTTTTCGAGCGAGAATTCGCGCATCATATCTAGGAGCCGCCGCGCGCCTTCCTGATTGCAGGCAATCAGCGACAGAATATCGCCCTCGACTTGGAGCGGTTCGCGCACATTCCAGCGCACCATTTCCATCAAATCCTGATTGAGCTCGCCGGCGCGCACCAACGGCATGATCGGGATATAGAGCCCCTCCTCAAATACCGAGCGCCCATCCGGGCCAAAGCCGCGCCCGCCGATATCGACGACATGCGCCGTGCTGGCGAACGAGCCGACCGGCTGGCCATTCTGGAACACCGGGGTGACGACGGTCAGGTCATGCAGATGGCCGCAGGTCAGCCATGGATCGTTGGTGATGAAGACATCGCCTTCCTGCATCTCGGCAATCGGATATTTCTCGAGGAAATGACCGACCGCAATCGCCATGGCGTTGACATGGCCGGGCGTGCCGGTGACGGCCTGGGCAAGCATCCGCCCTTGCACATCGAAGACACCGGCAGAGAGATCGCCGGCCTCGCGCACGGTGGTGCTGAAGGCGGTGCGCAGCAGCGTCTGGGCTTGCTCTTCAACTACCGAGATCAGGCGGTTCCACATGATCTGGCTCTGGATACGCGCCAGTGCGTCTTGTTCGCCGCTCATGACTTGCTCCCGCTGGTTTTACGCTCAAGGACAATATAGCCCAAGGCGTTGATCGATGCGTCGAAGCTCGGGCTGACCACGGTTGAGGTATCGTCCTCGACGATAATCGCCGGCCCGCTGATGCGGCTGCCCGGCACCAGCGCCTCGCGGCGATAGGCCATAGCTTTGACATTCTTGCCGGTGCCCGCGTCGAGCAATTGGCGCTCGGCATAGGCTGTCGGCGTTGGCGCCTCGCCGACCGTGCCGGCGGTTACCACCGGCACGCTGGCGGCGCTGATATCCACCGCCCAGCTCACCAGCTCTATGTCGAGATGAGGAATGATACGGCCAAAGGTTTTTTCATAAGCCGTCTCGAAGGTTGCGCGGATGAAGGCGCCGTCCTCGGCCTGCCAATCCCGGTTGGGCAAACTGACCGCCACCTCGTGGCCCTGGCCGAGATAGCGCATATAGGCGATGCGTTTTTCTTCTGTCTCAGCGCCCGGTGCGCCGCGCGCGACCACGGCCGTGGCCTCGGCCCGCATGCTGGCCAGAATTTCATTGGCGGAGCTCGGGTCGAATTGGCTGATTTTCTGATAGGCGCTGCGCACCACTTGATAACCGA
>Ga0209403_10003642_pt1 | contig 17254 bp, 13 predicted proteins | sample ArcticOcean_MG_C_8_FD_187440 | JGI IMG/M metagenome (GOLD analysis project Ga0209403, IMG submission 187440) | Marine microbial communities from western Arctic Ocean - ArcticOcean_MG_CB11_86 (SPAdes) (version 2) | ecosystem: Environmental > Aquatic > Marine > Oceanic | place: Arctic Ocean... | reverse complement strand
CCATCGCGAGGATATCGACTGTGTGATCGAGGCTGGAGAGGAAGGTCCAATCGGCGGCGAACATCGGGTGCATGGGCTGGAGTGCGAGGTCGACTTCAGCGGCTTCGGCCTCATCGGCGAGTTCTCTAAGGGCTTCGAGCAGCAGTCGGCGGGCGTGGTTGAGGGTGTGCGAGCCACGGCTTCCGCTGAGCACGACGACGGATTGTGCGCCGACGTCTCCGGCGAACCGGATCACCTGTTTGGCGTCCCAGATCGAGTCGCTGAACCCATGTCCATTGGTTCCGGTGAAGCCTCCGATCCACGAAACGCTCGAGACGTCCAGCGACGAGTCCCGCAACAATTCCACGGCTCGTTCTTCACCGAACTCCAGCACCTTGGGACGCCAGAGTCCGATGGAGTGGATACCGGCATCTTGGCAGCCAGCGACATCCTGCAGCAGGTCCCAGCGAAGCGTGGTCAGGCCGTTGGCCGAGAAGCCGACGGTGGGGACTGAGACGGGTTGAGTTGTTGCGGGCGATTCGAGGGTGGCTGGCCGATCAATTCGTGTCGGCTGGAGATGGGAATTCCAGGGGAAGCTGGTCCGAGTTGACACCTGGCGTCCTTCGGTCGAAGGCGACCCCAGCCGGTCGCCGTGATGTGGGTTGTTGCTGACCGGCGATATCCTATGTCGCCACGACGTCGTTGGCAAACCGAAACGCCAATGCCGACCCTGCCGCCCTCGGCACCAGTTGTTTAGAAGATCCCGAGGTTGTCTCGGGCGTCGTCGGTCATCCGTTCGGGTGTCCAAGGTGGCGTCATCACCAGGTTGATCTGTGCCTCGGTGATTCCATCGAGTCGTTCGAGGGCCATCTTGGATTGCTGAACCAGTTGCGGTCCGGCCGGGCAGGCGGGGCTGGTCAGTGTCATGTCGACGGACACCAAGTCTTTCCCGTCGTGTCGCACGTCGTAGATCAATCCGAGGTCGACGATGTTGACCATCAGTTCCGGGTCGATGACTTCCTTGAGTGCTTCGAGCATCACAGCCGCGTCGATGGTTCCGGACTCGCCAGCGGTTGGATCCAGGTCAGCACTGGCATCGTCGGATTCGGATGACGGTGTGGTTTCGGGCGGACCTGGAGTAGCCGTCGAGTTGTCGGCGGGATTGGCATCGTGGTCCGAGACGCTGGTTTCGTCGTTGGTCGGGATTGCGTTGGATTGCGAATTGGAGTCATCGGAGGTGGCAAGTCTGGCCAGAATACCGTCGTCGGTAACTTGAATGGAGTAGGCCACAATCGGTTCGGTGGCCGGCATGCACAGGGCGTTTCCGTTGGCGAGATCGAAGCGGGCTCCGTGCCTGGTGCAGGTGATGTGATTGTCGCTGATCGGACCGTCGCTTAGCGGTTGTCCATCGTGCGAGCAGACATCCGCGACGCAGAAGTAGTCGTCATCGGTCCGGACCAGCAGCACCGGATTGTCGTCGATGAACTCGGTCTTGCGGTCCCCGGGCTTAAGTTCATCGACAGCGGCTAGGCGGGTCCATTGGGTCATATGAGGATTCCGTGGGACGTTGGTGAAGCGAGTTGTGGTGGAGTGCGTCTGGGCGGGGGGTGTCAGTCGCCGATTCCGAGTTTGCGTTCGACGGCATTGTCGAGTGTGTCGCGTACGAGTTCGACGGGGATGCGATCCGAGACGACACTGAAGAAGCCTTGGACGATCATGTGCATGGCTTCGTATTGGGTGAGTCCCCGGCACATCAGGTAGAACACCTGTTCGGCATCGACTCGACCTGCGGTGGCTCCGTGCGTGCATTTCACATCATCGGCTTCGATTTCCAGTCCGGGAATCGCATCGATGCGGGCGTCGGGTGAGAGCAGCAGAGCGTCACTGCGTTGGTAGCCGTCGGTACGTTGAGCGTCGACGTCGACCTGGATCATGCCTCGCCAGACGATTCGCGAGTTGTCTCGCAGGACATTTCGGTACAGCAGATCGCTGTTGGTATCGGGCGAGTGGTGAGTCTGCTGGGTGTAGTAGCTCATCCGCTGTTGACCGGTCGCGAAGCTGAGTCCATTGACTTCGGCGTGGGCGCCTCGTCCATCGAGCCTGACGTCCTGATGAATGTGAGCCAGTCGGCCGCCGAGTCCGGCGACGGTCCATTGCAGATGGGCATCGGCAGCGACCCGGCCGGTCTGATGAGCGATGTGCCAGGTCGATTCGTTCCAGTTCTGCAATTGTACGTACCGGAGTCTCGACTCTCGCCCCAACAGCAACTCGACGGCTCCCATGTGAGCTCCACGGTGAGCTGGATCGGCCGAGGCGGTTTCTTCGAGCAGGGTGGCCTGTGCTCCGTCTTCGAGTATCACGAGCGTGTGGCTGAAATCGGCGACCGAGTCGGTAGCCAGCCCGATCAGGCTGTACAGCGGTGTCGTGATTTCGACTCCGGCGGGGACAAACAGCACGGTGCCACCGGTCCAGAAGGCCGAGTGCCAAGCCGAGAAGCGATCGGTGTTCGGACAGACGCCTCGGGTCAGGAAGTGCTTCTCGAGCAATTCCGGTTCCTCACGAACCAGCCTCGACAGACTTCCGAACCGGACCCCTTGTGCGGCCAGTTGGTTGTCGAGACTTTCGTCGACGGCATGTCCATCAACGTGAACGACTCCACCGGCAAACTCGGCACGGTCTCGCATCAGCGTCTGTAGCGTGGCTGCGTGTTCGGCGGTGGGCGCGGCGGCTGAAATCTCAAACGTATCGGGCCGAAACGCTCTCAACTCGACCCGCTTCCATTCCTCGTCATCCAGCGGCAACTCGAGCAGTTTGCAGTAGTCAGCAAACGCTTGTCGTCGTCGCTGGGTGACCCACTGGGGTTCATCTCGTGAGGCGACGAACTGATCGAAGGCGGCCGCATCGAAGGGGGCCGTCGTGGTGGCGGTTGCGGAGCTGGACCCGGTGGTGGGGTCGGTGGCGGGGTCGGTGGCGGGTGGAGTGCTCATCGGGTTGTGATCGTCTTGTTGGTGTGAGTCGACTGAGTGGTGGTGTGAAGTCTGGGACTTCACGGGTTGGTCGCGATTCAGCCCACTGACCCTTCCATTTGCAGCTCGATCAACCGGTTCATTTCGACCGCGTACTCCATCGGCAGTTCCTTGACCAGGGGTTCGATGAACCCGGTGACGATCATTGCGGAGGCTTCGGTTTCGGACATCCCGCGGCTCATCAGGTAGAACAACTGTTCTTCGGCGATCTTCGACACGCTCGCTTCGTGCTCGATCACCACATCCTTTTCATCGATTTCGATGTAAGGATAGGTATCGCTTCGGCTTTCGGGATCGAGAATCAGGGCGTCGCAGACCACGCTGCTCTTGCATCCGGTCGCCTGCTTGTTGATTTTCACCAGCCCACGGTAGCTGGTACGTCCTCCGGACTTGGAGATGCTTTTTGAGATGATCCGGCTGGAGGTATTCGGAGCACAGTGGACCATTTTGGATCCAGCGTCCTGGTGTTGTCCTTCGCTGGCGAAGGCGATCGAGAGAGTTTCGCCACGGGCGCCGGGTTCCATCAGGTAGACGGCCGGGTACTTCATGGTGAGTTTCGATCCGAGGTTGCCGTCGACCCATTCCATCAGTCCATCGGCGTAGACCATTGCCCGCTTGGTGACGAGGTTGTAGACGTTATTGGACCAGTTCTGGATCGTGGTGTACCGGCAGCGAGCACCTCGTTTGACCACGATTTCGACCACTGCTGAATGCAGGCTTTCGCTGGAATAGGTTGGAGCGGTGCAGCCTTCGACGTAATGCACGCTGGCGCCTTCGTCGACGATAATCAGCGTCCGTTCGAACTGGCCCATGTTTTCGGAGTTGATCCGGAAGTAGGCCTGCAGGGGGAATTCGATGTGGACTCCCGGCGGGATGTAGATGAACGACCCACCGGACCAGACGGCCGAGTTGAGTGCCGCGAACTTATTGTCGGAGGGTGGGATCAGGGTGCTGAAGTACTCGCGGAACAACTCGGAGTGTTCGCGCAGTGCCGTGTCGGTGTCGGTGAAGATCACGCCCTGATCGGCGAGGTCTTCCTGCAGGCTACCGTAGACGACTTCCGACTCGTACTGAGCCTTCACTCCGGCCAGGTACTTCTTTTCGGCTTCGGGAATCCCCAGTCGATCGTAGGTCTTGCGAATGTCGTCGGGTACGTCGTCCCAACTCTTTTCCTGGCCGTCGGAGGCTCGGACGTAGTAGTAGATGTTCTGAAAGTCCAGTTCGTCGAGTGCTCCGCCCCAGTCGGGCATCGGCTTGGTCTCGAAGATGGCCAGTGAGTCGAGCCGAAACTGTCTCATCCAGTCCGGCTCCTTCTTCAGCTCCGAGATCTGAGTCACGATCTCGGCGTCCAGTCCCTTGCGGGAGGTGAAGACGTAGTCGTCGGTCGGATCATGAAACCCGTACTGATAATCGCCGATCGCGACATGTGTTTTGGTGTCGGTTGCCATGAATGTCTCGATGGATTCGAGGAGTGGTTGTCGATTGTCAGATTGAGTGGGAGTCGCTGCGTTCAGGATTCGGCTGCGACTGCGGTGTCGGTTGCGGTGTCGGTTGCGGTGTCGGTTGCGGTGTCGGTTGCGGTGTCGGTTGCGGTGTCGGTTTGTTGTTCGTCCTGGAGAGTGGATTCGAGTGCAGCGACGTCTGGGTGTCGTTCTCGGACGGTGGCATAGCCGTTGGCGTGTAGGTCGTTGGCGAGGCTGGCGTCGCCGGTTTCGACGATGCGTCCGGCGAGCATCACGTGTGTGTAGTGAGGCTGGTTGAATTCGAGCAGTCGTTCGTGGTGCGTGATAATCAGGACGCCGGTATCGGGTCCGGTCAGTTTTGCCAGGCCTTCGCTGACGACTTTGACGGCATCGCTGTCGAGACCGCTGTCGGTTTCGTCGAGCAGTGCGAAGCGTGGCTTGAGCAAGGCCAGTTGCAGGATTTCCATCCGTTTCTTTTCCCCACCGGAGAACCCGTCGTTGAGGTATCGGCGGGCGAACTCGGGATCGAGCCCCAGTTCGTCCATTTGTTCTCGCAGCAGTGTGCGGAACTCTCGCATCGGGATCAGTCCCTCGCCATCTTTGCGTTCGGGATTGCGAACATTGGAGACGGCGTGGCGGAGAAAATCGGCGACCTTCACGCCGGGAATGGTGACTGGATACTGGAAGGCCAGGAAGACGCCTCGACGGGCTCGCTGGTTGGCATCCATTTCGAGCAGATCGTCGCCATCGATTGTTGCCTGTCCGCCGGTGATCCGGTACAGCGGGTGCCCGGCCAGGGCGTACGCCAAGGTGCTTTTGCCCGAACCGTTGGGGCCCATCAGCGCGTGGATCTCGCCGGTCGAGATTTCCAGTGTCACGCCTTGCAGAATAGGAGTCTCACCGACGGAGACGTGCAGATCGGTGATCGAGAGCACGCTGGTCATTGCGGGGGGTCTTTGGCTGGAGGGGAGGGTGGAGGGGAGGGTGGGGGAGTGGACGTGTGTGGGCGGTTGTTTTTTCAGGCGTCGATTACTGTCGGTTCGGCAGCGTAGCCGGTGTGGTGCGGGATGGGCAGTTCGTCGCTGATCTTGGTGCCGGTGCGTGCGAGTCCGGCGGTACCGGACTGTTTGGCGAGTCGTCGTCCCTTGATCTTGTCCTGGATCCGCATCACACCTTCGAGCAGTGCTTCGGGTCGAGGCGGACAGCCGGGGACGTAGACGTCGACGGGGACGACCAGGTCGACTCCCTTGACGACGTGGTAGCCCCACTTGAAGTACGGGCCACCGCCGACGGTGCAGGCTCCCATGGCGATCACGTACTTGGGGTCGGGCATTTGTTCATAGAGACGACGGACTCGGCTGGCCATCTTGAAGGTTACCGTGCCGGCGACGATCATCAGGTCGGCCTGTCGAGGACTGGCTCGGAACGCACCGGCTCCGAAGCGATCCAGGTCGTAGCGACTGGCTCCGGTTGCCATCATCTCGATCGCACAGCAGGCCAGGCCGAAGGTCATCGGCCAGATGCTGGACTCCTTGGCCCAGTTCATCGCCTGTTCGAGCGACGAGACAATTACGTTTTCTTCAAATCGTCCTTCGATCCAAGTCATCGGCTTCTCGGAGATATTGTGTTCAAGTTGAGAAATAGGGGGCTGTCCGGGACGACCGGTTGGTCCCGGAGATGGCTCATTTTAGCAGGACCACGTCGGCTGGCAATTGTTCCGGACGGCTTTCGAACTCGCAACAACTCTCACCGTCTCGCCAACACGAGGTCAGTTCGAGCGGAGTCCCGAGTACTTCGGAAAAGACGTCCTGTTCGAGGTTGCAGATGTCGGGATCGCAGGTGGCCAATTCGGGGAAGGGGCAGTTCGTTTCCCGCAGAACGGGCAACCCGTCGCGTTCGTCCAATTCCACATCGTAACCGCCTTCGGTCAGGACCTCGGCCAGACGCACGAAGCGGTCGGCGACCGGGCCGTCGCCGACTTGGGATGAGTAGTGATTGACCAGGGCGCCGCGAACACCGTCGATCACCTGTTGCCTTGCGCGGGCGTCGTCGATCTGTTTCACTTCGCTCCAGAGGATCCGGGCCAGATCACCGTAGTTGTTGCCGAGTTCCTTGAGGCCTCGGTCGGTGACGTGGTACACGTGGCGCGGTCGGCCACGGCCTTCGAGCCGCACCGTCTCGCGAGTGACCAGACGCTGCTGGAGCAACCGGGACAGTCTCTGGCGGATCGCAGTCGGGGTGACACCGAAGTCGATGCAGAGATCGTGGACCGACTTGCCATTGCTGCGACGTAACTGGTCGAGGCAATCGCGATCCTGAGACTCCAAGTGTGACGGCATGGTCAATAATCCTGAATCGAGTGAATTCGAGCCGACTCGTTCTCCAATCGGTCACCAAATCCTTCCATCAACGCCTCATTCTATGAGGGCCGGCTAATTTTGACAAGAAACCATGTGTAAATTATCTCCAGTCGGTTTGTCGCGATTGTCATTGTCGAGGCAACCAAGGAATCGCGGTTGGGTTGTTGGGATGGTTCGGGGTATAATCTGCAGCCGATTCGGCCTGTACAAGACGAGGGAGACGGCATGTTGTGGCGAGAGGCGTCATGTGAAGTTGGCGAGGCTGGTCGATCCGTTTCGGGTCGTTGGCTGACGTTTGTGATGTTGGCGGTATCGTTGATCGCCGTCACATCGACATTGTCGGCTGCGGCACCGTCAGTGCCCTGGGTCGGGGAAGCGGCTTCAGTTGCGGTGTCGGAAGCGGCTTCAGTTGCGGTGTCGGAAGCGGCCCCGGAGTTGTCGGAATTCCGAAAGATCGAGGCACGTATCAACGACTGGTTCGGCACGGTCAACGGTTGGATCGGTTCGGTCCTGTTTTTTCCGCTTCCTCTCGAGTGGGAGTGGAAGGCGGGTGCGGCGACGCCGAGACCGGTTTCCGGAGGATCCCAGTTGCCGGCGGCGGTGTTGTGGCTGGTAGCCGGTTCGGTTTTTTTCACGATCCGTATGGGTTTCATCAATTTCCGAGGTTTCTTCCATGCGATCCGTGTCACTTCGGGCAAGTACGACAAGGCGTCAGACGCGGGCGAGGTGACTCATTTCCAGGCATTGACAGCGGCCTTGTCGGCGACGGTTGGTCTGGGCAACATTGCGGGCGTGGCGGTGGCGGTTTCGATTGGCGGTCCGGGCGCGACGTTCTGGATGGTGCTGGCCGGATTGCTGGGCATGTCGGCGAAGTTTGTCGAGTGCACCTTGGGTCAGAAGTACCGGGAGGTCCGCGAGGACGGCCGTGTGATGGGCGGAGCGATGTACTATCTCAGCCGCGGTCTGGCCGAGAAGAACATGGGGCCGTTGGGGACGGTCTTGGCCGTGTCATTCACATTTCTGTGCATCGGCGGTTCATTTGCGGGCGGCAACGCGTTCCAGGTGAGCATGTCGTTGAAGGCGGTGCAGGAGACGATCCCGGTCTTGCAGGATGAGCCATGGATCTACGGCCTGGTGATGACGGTGCTGGTTGGCGTGGTGATCATCGGTGGGATCAAGCGGATTGCTGCGACGGCGGCGACGATCGTGCCGTTCATGTGCGGAGTGTACGTGTTGGCATCGATGGCGATCCTGGTGATGAATGCCGACCGGGTCCCGTCGGCGATCGCGGCGATCTTTTCTGGAGCCTTTTCGCCGGATGCCGCCTACGGGGGCTTTATGGGCGTGTTGATCATGGGCTTCAAGCGAGCGGCGTTTTCCAACGAAGCGGGCATCGGCTCGGCTGCGATTGCTCACTCGGCGGCCAAGACCGAGTTCCCGGTGCGGGAGGGCATCGTGGCGTTGCTCGAACCGTTCATCGACACGGTGGTCGTCTGCACGATGACGGCCCTGGTGATCATTGTCACCGGAGCCTACAGTGCCGACACCTACTCCGAGACGCTCAAGAGTCAGGCGGCGGCTGGTGGAGCGGACTATGCGACTCGTGTGGCCGAGCACACCGAGATCATCGAGAAGGAGCAGGGTGCTCAGTTGACGTCGCGTGCGATGAGTGCTGCGATTCCGTACTTCGAATACGTGCTTTCGGCCGCGGTGATCCTGTTTGCCTACTCGACGATGATCTCGTGGTCGTATTACGGCGAACGGTGCTGGGCGTATCTCTTTGGCGACGGCGCTTCGATGTCCTACCGGATCATCTTCCTTGGCTTCGTTTTCCTCGGCTCGGTCGTTTCGGCCAAGAATGTATTGGAGTTGGGTGACCTGATGATCATGGGTATGGCCGTGCCCAACATCCTGGGTGTGTTGTTACTTTCTGGCGGTGTGAAGCGAGACCTGAACGAGTACTGGCGTCGACTGAAGGCCGGCGACTTCGACCAGTAGCCTCTTGGCTTGGCATCCTGCGTTCCAGAAGTCTGGTCGGGTGAACGAATCGATTCGTCTGGATTCGTCCGGATCATGCACCGGCCGCTCATCAGGCTGCCGACTCAGGGTCTCAGCTTCGCCATCAACGCGTCGCGGACCGTTTTCGGATCGGCACCGCGCAGTTCCCTCATTACCTCGCCGATCAGCTTGCCAATTGCCGCGTCCTTGCCATTGCGGAAGTCGTCGGCCGCCTGGGAGTTGTTGGCGATTACCTGGTCGAGCAGAGGTTCGAGCGAGTCACTGTCGTCGACGGCGGCCAGTCCACGTTCGAGGACGATGTGCTCGATCCGTTCCGACACGCTTCCTTCACCACCTTCATTTTCGACCAATGCGGCAAACACCAGGCGAGCGGTCTGAGTCGTCAGTTGTCCGGTGTTGATCCTGGTGATCAGTTCGGCCAATCCGTGGGCATCGACCCCGAGGTCATCGATTTCCAGGTTGCCTTCGTTGAGGATTCGCTGGACATCCTGAGTGACCCAGTTGGCTGTTCGTTTGGCGTCACCACACTGGTCGGCCGCGGCTTCGAAGTAGTCGGCCGTCTGCGGTCCTTGTTCGATCAGGACACTGGCGTCGTAGGGCGAGAGTCCCAGTTGTTCGTGAAACCGTTTGCGTCGTGCGGTTGGAGTTTCGCAGAGCATGTCGTATTGCCGGGCGATGTCCTGATCGCTGAGTGTGACTGGTGGCAGGTCGGGGTCTGGGAAGAAGCGGTAGTCCGAGGCATCTTCCTTGCCACGTTGAGCGAAGGTGATACTGCGATCGGCATCCCAGCCTCGAGTCTGTTTCGAGTGATCGGGGTAGTCACTGTGACATTCGTGGAATTCTTGCAGTTGCCGAACGATTTCAAAGTCCAGTGCCGCTTCGACGCCACGGAAGCTGTTGAGGTTCTTGATTTCGACGATGGGAGTCCTGACACGGTCACCGTCGGTGTTGGTCACCTCGAGATTGACATTGGCATCGCAGCGGAGGCTGCCTTCCTGCATGTTGCAGTCAGAGACTCCGAGGTAGACCATCAGCAGCTTGAGTTCTTCGAGGAACCTGTGGGCTTCTGCGGCCGAGCGGATGTCGGGTTCGGTGACGATTTCCAGGAGCGGTGTCCCGGCGCGGTTCAGGTCGATTCGGCTGTTGCCACCTCGGCCGCTTTCGTCGTGCAGATTTTTTCCGGCATCCTCTTCCAGGTGGACTCGGATCAGTCGGATCTTGCGAGTGAGCGTATCGCCATTGTCCTGGAGGATATCGACATCGAGATGTCCTCCTTGGCAGAAGGGGATGTCGAACTGGCTGATCTGGTAGGCCTTGGGGAGGTCGGGGTAGTAGTACTGTTTGCGGTCCCACTTGGTGAAGGTGGCGATCGAGCCATCGAGTGCGAGGCCGGCTCGGACGGAGAGTTCCAAGGCGAGTCGGTTCAGGACCGGCAGGGCACCGGGCAGTCCGAGGCAGACCGGGCAGGTCTGCACGTTGGGTTCATCGGGATTGAAGCGGTTGGCACAGCCGCAGAAAATCTTGGTTCGAGTCTGCAGCTGGAGGTGGACTTCCAGGCCGATGATGGTCCGTGGTGCGGTCACGGGCTGGTGCCTTGATCGAGGGGCACTCGGGCGAGGTGCCAGTCGGTTTCGCGTTCGTACATCGCCGCGGCCCTGAGCAGGGTGTGTTCTGCGAGCGAGTTCCCCAGCAGTTGCAGGCCGATGGGTCGGCCATCGGAGCTGAATCCGGCGGGGATTGAGATGCCAGGGATTCCGGCCAGGTTGGCGCTGATGGTGTAGATATCGGCGAGGTACATTTCGAGCGGATCGTCGGTCAGCCGTCCCAGGGGGACGGCTGGGGTGGGTGCGACGGGTGAAGCGATGACGTCGACGGATTGGAAGGCTTTGGCGTAGTCGTCTGCGATCAGCCGCCGGACTTTTTGGGCCTTCTTGTAGTAGGCGTCGTAGTAGCCGGCCGAGAGTGCATAGGTGCCGAGCATGATCCGGCGTTTGACCTCTGTGCCGAAGGCGTCTCCGCGGCTGTCGGAGTACATTTCAACCAACCCGTCGGGCTGGTCGACGCGATGTCCGTAGTGGACTCCGTCGTAGCGGGCCAGGTTGCTGCTGGCTTCGGAGCAGGCGATGAGGTAGTAGCAGGCCACGGCGAACCTGGCGTGTTGCATGTCGATTTCCTGGACCACCGCACCCAGGCTTCGGTACACATCCAGAGCGTTGTGGATCGTCTGCCGGACCTCCTCGTCGAGTCCTTCGCGGTCGTGTTCCTTGCAGATCCCGATTCTCAGGCCCTGGAGTGGCTGATCGAGTTGTTCGGTGTAGAGGGGGACGGGTGTGTCGAGTGACGTGGCGTCCTTGGGGTCGTGACCGGCGAGCACTTGCAGGAGTCGGGCGACGGAGTCGACATCGCGTCCCATGGGGCCGATCTGGTCGAGCGAGCTGGCGAAGGCGACCAGACCGTAGCGGCTGACTCGGCCGTAGGTCGGCTTGAGTCCAACGATGCCACAGAAGGAGGCGGGTTGGCGGATCGAGCCACCGGTGTCGCTGCCGACGGCGAGTGGTGCGAATCCGGCTGCGACGGCGGCTGCGGATCCGCCGCTGGATCCGCCGGCGACGCAATCGAGTCGCCAGGGAGTGCGGGTGGGGCCGAAGGCCGAGTTTTCGGTCGTCGAGCCCATGGCGAATTCGTCCATGTTCGTCTTGCCGATCAGGACGCAGTCGGCTTCGCGGAGTCGTTGGACGCAATCTGCGTCGTAGGGCGGGAGCCAGCCATCGAGCATCCGGCTGGCACAGGTGGTGGGCTGATCGGATGTGACCAGCAGGTCCTTGAGAGCGACGGGGAGTCCGGCGAGTGGTCCGAGTGGTTGGCCGGCCGTGCGTCGCCGATCGATCGACTCGGCCACCTCACACGCCCGATCGCCAGCGACATGCAGAAAGGCTCCGATCGACTCGTCGTGCGACGCGATGGCCGACAGGCACGCCTGGGTCAGTGCCAGAGCCGTTGTTCGGCCCGTGGCGAGTTGATCGAGCAGTTCCGAGGCGGATTCGTGGCAGGCGGTCATGGGTGGGCCGTCATGAGAGTGCCTGGAGAATCATTTGGCGGTGGTGTCGAGCACCGGCGGCACGAGGAAGAAGTGGTCGTCGTGTCGAGGGGCACTCGAGAGTGCCTGAGTGCGGGTCAGTGAGGGGCTCGGCAGGTCGTCACGCAGGACATCGGTCCGCCCGGATGCTCCTGACATCGGCTGGACCGATTCGGTGTCTGCCTGCTCGAGAATCCTGACGTAGTCCAGGACGTTGGCCAGTTGGTTGGTGATGGCCTGGATCTCGGACTCATCGAGTGATAGTCGAGCGAGTCGAGCGACCCGCAGCACGTCATCGCGGCTGAATGCGTGTTGAGACGGCTGGTCGGAAGGCGAATCGGTCATGACAGCACCGGCCGCTGGGTTCTCCGGCGAGCGGGCGATTGAGTCCCAGTCGGGATCCGGTCGGGGCCCATTGTGGGATTCAGCCTGCCGACGGTTGTGGTTCGGCGAACGCCTTACGGACGACGGCCTTTTGGATTAGGCCACTGCGGATGCACTTGGTACAGACCCGTCGGGTAACGGCTCCGCCGCCCTGTTGAATCCGAATCTTCTGCAGGTTCGGTCTGAAGCGACGCTTGCTGATCCCGGTTGTCTGGCGGCCGTTGCCACCGAGGTACTTGGCCTTGCCGCGTTGCGAGACACGGTTGCCGACCTGGGGCGACTTGCCACAAATGGCACACTTCTGGCCCATCATCAAGCTCCAGCAGTCGTCTGAAAAATACCGATCTCCTGCTCGCGCCGAGCGAGAGACCGCCAGTATAGTGGTCATCGGTCAGGTTGCAAGCTGCGACCCATGCGTGGGTCTGGCGGGGTCGAGTCGAGTTCAGGGTTCGGTTGGGTTGCCGGCGATGGCAGATGCGGGGATCGTGTGCCCAAGTTTTTCACGTTTGGTGGTCAGGTAATCGGCTCGATGGGCTTCGGGTGGAGCGACGATCGGCACCTGTTCGACGACTGTCAGGTCCCATGCCGGGAAGGCATTGGCCTTGTCCGGGTTGTTGGTCAGCAGGCGAATTTTTGAGAGTCCGAGGTCCTTGAGGATTTGCAATCCGATCATGTAGTCGCGCATATCGGCCTTGAAGCCCAGTTTGTGGTTGGCTTCGACGGTGTCGTAGCCCTGGTCCTGCAGCTGGTAGGCCTTGAGTTTGGCAACCAGCCCGATTCCCCGACCCTCCTGCGGCAGGTAGATCACGGCTCCGACTCCTTCCTGGCCGATCGCATCCATCGCCAAGTGCAGTTGATCGCCGCAGTCGCAGCGGAGCGATTCGAGCACGTCGCCGGTGAAGCAGGATGAGTGCATGCGGACCAGGGGGGCTTCGGCCGAGTCGAGTTGTCCCCAGACGATGGCCATTGGCTGCTGGTCTTCGTGGTCGACCGAGTAGGCGATGACGCGAGTCGGCCCGAATCGGGTGACGATGGGCACTTCGACCTCGCGGCTGACCAGTCGTTCTCGCAACCGGCGGTACCGGATCAGGTCTTCGATCGAGATAATCGGCATCCCGAATTCGGCGGCGATTTCACGCAATTCGGCTCCATCGGCCATGCCATCGCCGTGTTGCGAGAGGATTTCGATCAGGCAGCCGACCGGAGGTCCACCGGCCATTCCGACGAGGTCGACGGTGGCTTCGGTGTGTCCGGCTCGCCGGAGCACTCCGCCGGTCTTGGCCAGCAGCATGCTGGTGTGCCCGGGCCGGACAAAGTCCTTGGCGCGGCTCTCGGCCGACGCAATCGTCCGGATCGTCAATGCCCGGTTGGCGGCACTGACTCCGGTGCCGGCTCCGACGTGGTCCACCGGAGTCAGGAAATTAGTGCGTGTTGCGGGGCCTGGCGCGTGAGTTTCCAACAGCGGCGCCAGCTGCAGCCGCTCGGCCACCTCGTCGGCCATCGGCACACACAGCACTCCGCTGCCGTGACGGAGCATGAAGTCGACCTGCTCGGAAGTGATCGACTTGGCCGCACAGATGAAATCGCCCTCGTTTTCACGCTCGGCCGCATCGACCACGATCACCATCAGGCCACGACGCAACGCGTCGACCGCCTCGTCGATCGTGTCAAAACTTGGCTCGTCGATCGCGTTGGGACTGAAGTCGCTCATCGGTGACTCTCGAAGGTTTGCGCCGCCGCTCGAATCGCTCGGATGGACCACTCAAGTGACCAGCCTGCTACGACTTGTAATAAAGGATAGCCCGAGTCGACCGTCAGAGGGCAATTCAGTTGTTGTGTTGCTGACCCAAGGAAGGGGACCAGATCCGTGATTCTAGAGCGTGTTGGCTGTCTGAACGAGGAACAAACGCCAGTTTTCCCGAGTCATTCACGGAAACGATTGCGGAGAGATTGTCTTTCGAGCGGTTGTTGGCAGACACTAATTGACATTTCGGTCAATATTGATATGTTGTCTGCCACGTGAGGGGTCTTGCATGGAGCTTGGAGGCCTGCGTAGTATAAACGGGGCGGATTGACCGTCTTCCTACCATTTTTTCGCCCGCCAGAGAATTGTCACACCTGACTGCCACCGGCATCATCAGTCCGGTTGGCTCCCACCTCCGAGTGTGACCAATCCAACACACGAAACAACAACGACCTGACCGATGAATACAATGGGCTGGGAGGCACCGCGTAGTGCTGTGTCGGCTCGTAAATCAGAACGAGGAGATCCAAGGCATGAGTCGAAGCTGGAACAGGCTGCAGTTTGTCTTTTTGGCACTGACGGTGTTGTCTCTGTCGTCGGTGGCCAGGTCTGCCGCGCCGACGAAGGCTTTGGGACGGGGGGCTCTTGGGACTCTGACGACCTTGAAGGTCGAGCCGAATCTGACCGGCACGGGGATCACGATCCGCGGCCGTGACGCTCGACAACAGCTCTACGTCACCGGCGTCTACTCGAGCGGTCAGTTGCTTGATAAGACTCACTCGGTCAAGTACTCGGTGGCCCCAGCGGGGATTGTCTTGGTTGATGAGACCGGATTGGTGACTCCGTCAGGCGACGGCGATGCGGTGGTGACGGCGACGGGTGCCGGCGGCAAGTCGGGGACCTTGAAGGTGCGAGTCGAGGGAGTGGCTCAGCAGATTCCGATCAATTTCAAGAACCAGGTCGTTCCGATCTTCACCAAACTCGGCTGCAACAGTGGCGGCTGCCACGGCAAGGCCAGCGGTCAGAACGGCTTCAAGCTTTCGCTTTTGGGTTTCTATCCCGACGACGATTTCGAGTTCTTGGTGAAAGAAGGCCGAGGCCGTCGCCTGTTTCCTTCGTCACCGGGTGACAGCCTGTTACTGCTCAAGGCCGTCGGCCGATCGCCTCACGGGGGCGGTAAACGGATGGACGTCGACAGCCACGAGTACCGGTTGATTTACCGGTGGATCGAGCAAGGCATGCCCCGCGGCCGGGCCAGTGATCCGGTAGTGGTCGGCATCAAGTGCTATCCTGTCGCGCGGGTGATGGGCCGAGGCAGTGACCAGCAGATTACGACTTTGGCCACTTATAGCGATGGCACGGTCGAAGACGTCACGCGGATGGCATTGTACGAGGCCAATGACACCGAGATGGCCGAAGCGACCGTGAAGGGGTTGATCAAGACTCTGGACTTGGCCGGCGAGGTGGCGATCATGGCCCGTTATCAGGGTGAGGTCTCGACCTACCGTGCCACGATCCCGCTTGGAGCCGACGTATCGGGGTTGCCGGCCGAGAAGAACCTGGTCGACACCGCCGTCTTCGGGAAACTCAAGCTGCTGGGCATCCCGGCCTCACCGGTCGCCGACGACGCCACGTTCTTGCGTCGAGTGTACGTCGACGTGACGGGGACATTACCGAAAGCCGAGGAGGCCGCGAGTTTTCTGGCCGACACGGACCCGTCGAAGCGGGACAAGGTGATCGATCGGTTGCTGGATAGTCCCGAGTACGCTGACTACTTCACGAACAAGTGGAACATGGTGTTGCGGAACAAGAAGCGTGGCACCGATGACACGGGGTCGACGTATGCCTTTCACCGTTGGATCTGGAACAGCTTGTACACGAACAAGCCCTACGACGAGTTTGTCCGTGAGATCATCGCGGCGTCGGGGCAGTGGACCGAATCGCCGGGAGTGGTGTGGTACCGCGAGGTGGACCAAGTCAACGAGCAGGTTGAGGACACGGCGCAGTTGTTCCTGGGCCTGAGGATCCAGTGTGCTCGCTGCCATCACCATCCGTTCGAGAAGTGGAGCCAGAACGACTACTACGGGTTCTCGGCCTTTTTCAGCCGGGTGGCCAAGAAGACGATCACGGTGCCGGGCTTCCTGCGAACGGCTCGCGACCGACGAATCGTGCACAACCCGGGTGCCGCCTCGGCCAAGAATCCCCGCAGCGGCGAAACGCTCAAGCCGACCGGCCTGGGCAGTCCGGCTCTGGAGATTCCCGCCGATCACGACCCGCGGCAATACTTGGCTGACTGGATGGCTCGCAAGGACAACCCGTTCTTCGCCCACGCTCTGGTCAACCGTTACTGGAAGCACTTTTTCGATCGCGGGATTGTCGAGCCCGAGGACGACATGCGGGCGACCAACCCGCCGTCGAATCCCAAGCTGCTCAACGGACTCGCCGAACACTTCATCGCCAGCAAGTTCGATCTCAAGGGGCTGATCAGGATGATCTGCCGCTCCAACACCTATCAACTCAGTTCCTTGCCCAACGACCACAATCTCAAGGACAAGCAGAACTTCTCGAGGTACTACCCCAAGCGGTTGACCGCTGAAGTGCTCTACGACGCATTCCACCAGGTGACCGCCTCGACTCAGGCCTATAGCGGCCTACCCACCGGCACGCGTGCCGTGCAACTCCCCGACCCCTCCAAGGGGCCCTACTTCCTGAAGGTGTTTGGTCAGCCTCAGGCCGATACGGCGTGCGAGTGCGAGCGGTCTCAGGAGGCCAACCTGGCTCAGAGTCTGCACCTGCTCAACAGTTCCGAAGTCCAGAACAAGATCGCCGGCGCCAATGGCCGTGCCTCGAAACTGGCCGCCGACAAGGAGCGATCGGATCAGGACAAACTCACGGAACTCTACCGCTGGGTCTACTCGCGACAGCCCGACGCTGTCGAGTTGAAGATCGCCACGGCCCACTTGGCCAAGCACGAAAAGAATCGCAAGGTGGCCTGGGAGGACATCATCTGGGCTCTGATCAACACCAAGGAGTTCCTGTTCAATCACTAGGACGGCTGCCTGACTCGGGCGTTGGGATCCAGTCGACTTGAAGGACGTCCGGTTTCGACGCAAACCGGACGTCCTGCCAACCCGCCCTCTTTCGATAACCACCGTCACGCGAGTCACGCTCTCGCGGTCCAACCCGGCGGCCCAACCTGGTCG
>Ga0209403_10003641_pt1 | contig 17258 bp, 17 predicted proteins | sample ArcticOcean_MG_C_8_FD_187440 | JGI IMG/M metagenome (GOLD analysis project Ga0209403, IMG submission 187440) | Marine microbial communities from western Arctic Ocean - ArcticOcean_MG_CB11_86 (SPAdes) (version 2) | ecosystem: Environmental > Aquatic > Marine > Oceanic | place: Arctic Ocean... | reverse complement strand
TTTCTTCAATGATAATTTCAACAGATTGTTTTGCTTCTGAGCGAGTAATACTTATTTCTTTAGATATTACGTCAATAAGGTCAATTTTTTTCATAAAAAAATAGCTGCTATACAAAGGTATAGCAGCTTTAATTAATTATTTATCTTTCGCTTCTTTTAAAAGATCACCAAGTGTTGACCCAGAAGTTTGGGTTGATTGACTATTGTAGTCATCCATGACTGCTTTTTCTTGAACAGAATCTTTAGCCTTCATACTTAGGTTTACTTTTCTTGTTCTTTTATCAATCAAGGTAATAGCAACTTCAACCTCTGCACCTTCTTTCAACACAGTTGAGGCATCATCAATCCTATCTTGTGATATTTCAGATACTTTAAGGTAGCCTGTAATTCCATCAGCTAGCAATACAACAGCGCCTCTCGCATCAACCTCTTGGATAACTCCTTTGACGATCGAACCTTTAGAGTTAGTTGTTGCATATTGAGAAAAATCATCTGAAGTTAATTGTTTAATTCCTAAAGAAATACGCTCTTTTTCAGCATCTATATTAAGAATTACAACATCAAGCTCTTGCCCCTTTGAATAAGTTGAGACAATTTGATCTGCGGACTGCTTTTCCCAAGAAATATCAGCCAAATGAATAAGCCCATCAATCCCACCTGGAAGGCCTACAAATAAACCAAAATCAGTAATTGACTTAACGGTTACATTGATCATGTCACCTTTATTGTGAGTCCCTTCAAATGCTTCCCAAGGGTTTTCTTTTGCTTGTTTCATACTAAGTGAAATTCTATGTTTAGACTCTTGAACATCAAGAACCACAACATCTACTTCTTGACCTAGCTTAACAAACTTAGATGGTCTTGCATTAGCGTTAGTCCAGTCCATTTCACTTACGTGAACAAGCCCCTCAACACCCTCTTCAATTCTTACAAATGCACCATAATCAGTCAAGTTAGAAACAACACCTGAAACTTTTTTACCCATAGGAAGGCGTTCCGAGATATTATCCCAAGGACTTGGCGTTAACTGCTTAAGCCCCAAAGAAACTCTCATTTTTTCTTTATCATAGTTAAGAATTTTTACTGTTATCTTGTCACCTATAGATAATTTCTCTGATGGGTGATTAACTCTCTGCCAAGATATGTCTGTAATGTGAAGCAAGCCATCAACGCCGCCAAGATCGACAAATGCGCCATAATCAGCAAGATTTTTAACAATACCTTCAACTTCTTTACCAGTATCAAGGTTTTCAATTAATGCCTCTCTATCAGCTGAGTTAACTTCTTGCATAACAGCCTTTCTAGAAATAACAATGTTATTTCTAACTTCGTCCATTTTAATTACAAGAGCCTCAATTTCTTGACCCAATAAGAAATCAAAATCTTTAACAGGTCTAACGTCTACTAAAGAGCCAGGTAAGAATGCTTTGATAACACCAATATCCACTGTCATACCGCCCTTAACAGAGCCTGTGACAATACCTTTAACCATTTCTTTTGTATTCATCGCATTTTCAAGCTCTTGCCACATCTTAATGCGCTTCGCTTTTTCGCGTGAAAGTAGAGTGTGTCCTAGACCATCGTCTATAGAGTCAAGGGCAACCTCAACAACGTCGCCTTCAGCAATCTCAATCTCGCCTTTGGCATCTTTGAATTCGTGTAATGAAATAAAACCTTCGGACTTTAGTCCCACATTGATGATCGCTTTTTCACGATTCATGCTGACTACAGTTCCCATCAAAAGGGCTCCAGGTTTTACGTTTTGTTGTATTTCGCTATTTTCAAATAGCTCGGAAAATGATTCTGACATATTATCTCGATGTTGACCGGTAATTATTAAGCTGCATCGGTTAAAGCCTAAATCATATCGGGTTAATTAAAAAATAAAGACTTGACCGCTCAAGCCTTAACTAACGCCATTACTTCAGTAACGACTTCATTAATTGTAAGATACGACGTATCTATAATTAATGCATCTTTTGAAGGTTTTAGGGGAGAATGTTTGCGATTTGCATCCCTTTCATCTCTATTCCTAACCTCTTCCAAAGTTTGCGAAAGGATACCAGCAATACCTTTGTCTTGCAACTGTTTTAGTCGTCTTCTCGCTCTTTCTTCAACATTTGCCGTCAAAAAGACTTTAAAAGGCGCATCAATGAAAACCACTGTCCCCATATCACGGCCATCAGCCACTAAGCCCGGGGGTTGTTTAAATTTTTGCTGCCTTACTAGTAGTGACTCTCTAAGGGGGCCAATCATCGCAAACTTTGAAGCGAGTTCAGCAGTTTCTTCAGTTCTAAGCTCAGAAGAGACCTCAATATTATCAAGATAAATACTTAGCTTGTTTATAGATGGCTCAGACTCAAATCTCAAGTCAAGGTTAGATGCTAGAGTAAGTAATTCATCAATATTATCAACTAGAACATTTCGATTTGAAGCAGCTAAAGCAAACGCACGATATATTGCGCCTGAGTCTAACAAATTCCAACTTAGCTGGCTTGCAACTATATTTGCAACAGTGCCCTTCCCAACTCCACTAGGACCATCTATAGTCAAAACTGGAATCATAATATTAGTTAACGCTTCTCAAGTTACTTCTCATACTCAGGCCTCATATGAGGAAACAACAAAACATCTCGTATTGATGCAGAATCAGTAAACAACATAACTAAACGGTCAATACCAATCCCCTCTCCTGCAGTTGGGGGCATGCCATATTCAAGCGCCCTAATGTAATCAGCATCGTAATGCATCGCTTCATCATCCCCGGCATCTTTGTCACTGGCCTGCTCTTTAAATCTTTGAGCTTGATCTTCAGGGTCATTAAGCTCCGAAAACCCATTGGCTATTTCACGGCCACCAATAAAAAGCTCAAATCGATCAGTGATGAAAGAATTTTCATCGTTCCGCCTCGCAAGCGGAGATACTTCAGTAGGATATTCAGTAACAAAAGTTGGTTGAATTAATTTTTCCTCAACAGTTGCCTCAAAGATTTCAATTTGAATCTTGCCCAAACCCCAATTATCTTTAAGATGAATTCCCAGGTTACTAGCAGTATTTTTGATATTATCTTCTAAAAGGTCAGAGGCTGACAACTTAGGGTTGTATTTCAAAATTGAATTAAAAACACTTAATCGCTCAAAAGGTTTTGAAAAATCAAACTCATCACCCTGATATTTTATTTTTGCTGACTTACAAACGTCAAGCGCAATGCCTTTAAATAATCTCTCAGTAAGGTCCATATAATCATGATAGTTTGCATAAGCTTCATAAAATTCAATCATTGTAAATTCAGGATTATGTCTAGGTGAAAGCCCCTCATTCCTGAAGTTTCGATTAATTTCAAAAACCCTGTCAAATCCTCCCACTACTAATCTCTTAAGATACAGCTCAGGTGCAATTCTTAAATATAAATCCATATCTAATGCATTATGATGGGTGATAAATGGCTTTGCTGCAGCGCCGCCTGGTATAACCTGCATCATTGGAGTTTCGACCTCAAGATAGCTATGACTAATAAAAAACTGCCTAATATAAGAAATAATTTCAGATCGCATCTGAAAAACCTTTCTCGAGCTTTCGTTCATAATTAAATCAACATACCTTTGACGATATATTGTTTCTTGATCGGTGAGTCCATGAAATTTTTCGGGTAAAGGCCTTAATGATTTTGTCAATAATTTAATTTCACTTACTCGAATAGATAACTCGCCTGTTTGAGTTTTAAAAAGAACACCAGATGCTCCAATTATGTCACCAATATCCCACTTTTTGAATTGCTCATTGTAAAAGCCCTCATCCAGCTCATCTCTGGTCACAAAAAGCTGTATTTGACCCGAAGTATCTTGAAGCTGAACAAAGCTTGCTTTGCCCATTATTCTTTTAAGCATTAATCGTCCAGCAACAGTGACAGACTCTCCCATCTCTTGCAGAGCCTCATTAGTGGAGCTACCAAACTTATCATGAATAGAATTAGCTAGATTTTGAGGCTTGAAGTCATTAATAAATGGATTCCCACTCTCCCTTAGCAGTGCTAATTTTGATTTTCTTTCTATTATTAATTTGTTTTCGTCTAGATTGCTCACTTTAATCCTATTATTTGTTTGATTGTTCAATCTCTAACTTTGCAAGTTCTTTAGCCTTTTTAAAGTCTTTCTCAGCTAGCTTACTTTTACCCAGTCGCTTATAGACCGAGCCACGATTATAATATGCTTGATAAAACGTATCATCTAAATCAATCGCCTGATTTAAATCTTTCAAAGCTAGATTATCTTCTGCTATTTTAGAGTAAGCATTGCCTCGATTATAATAAGCTGCAATATATTCTGAGTCTAAAGAAATTGCCCTTGAATATGTCTTGATTGAATCGTGACTCTTATTTAGCCGATCAAAGCAGTTGCCCAAATTATTTATAGCGCCAACATCTTCAGGCTTAATTTTTAATGCAGCCTCAAAAAAATCTATAGCTTTATTAAAATTTTCTTTTTCTTGTTCCATATAAGCTAAACAGAAAAAAGCTTCGGAGCTATTTGGGTTTGCACTTATTGCTTTAGTCATACTCTCATAGGCAATATCATTATTGCCTTGCTGTAAATGCAAATTACCAAGATTCAAATGAGCGTTAGAGGAAAGCTCACGGGTCACTAAGCTATGATTTATTAGCTCATTCCATACTTGTATTGCAACAGAAAGCTCACCATTTTTTTGATGTGTATAGGCCTTAACTATTAAATCACTAACTTCAGTATTGTTATTCATGGATATATTTCAACCTATCACTTTAATAATTTTTTGGCTCTTTGAATTTTAATAGTAGAGCTGACAATATTCTGCTTTTTATTTCTTGTAACCCTAAATAAATAGATCAAGCACAAAAATAATAAGAGAAGAGGCGCAAACCATAACAGATACGTTTTAATATTAATTGGTGGTTTAAAAATAACAAAATCTCCATATCGCTCAACCATAAATAAGTAAATATCCTTATCAGATCTTTTATTTAATATCATTTCACGAACCTGTTCACGCAGGTCACTAGCAAGGTCAGAATTAGAGCCACCAATACTTTGTCCTTGGCATACAGGACATCGAATATCACCAATTAAAACCGTGTATCGGTTTTCTTGGTCAAGTGTTTCAAAGTCTTTCGCTTCAATACTTTCAGCAAAAGCTACTTGAATAAGTAAAAGTGCAAGCACAAATTGAATAAAATAGCGCATTCACATAGCTGTTATTTAAAATTTTAATTTTAACGTATGCCACTTATAACCTTAGACAATATTTCTCTTAGATTTTCTGAAAAAGTTATCTTAGATGAGATTAATGCAACCATCCTTAAGGGCGATAAGATAGGCTTAATAGGTCGAAATGGAGAAGGAAAATCAAGTTTTTTGAAGGTATTAGCTGATCTTATTCATGCTGATGATGGTAATTTAAAAGTTAAAAATAACACTAGAATAAGTTACTTAGAGCAACAACCTCCAGAAGATAATAATTATTCTCTATTTAATATTGTTGCGCGTGGACTCGGTGAAACTGGAAAATTACTTGCTAACTATCACGATTCATTACAAAATGGTGATATTGAAAAAAGTGCAGAACTACAAGACCAGATAGAAAGTAAAGATTTATGGCACTATTTACATCAAATTGAAACAATTTTAAACCGCTTTAAATTAGATCCAACAGCAAAACTTTCAACGCTTTCTGGTGGCTGGAAAAGAAGAGTAATGCTTGCCAAGGCTATTGTCCAAGAGCCAGAGCTTCTCTTGCTTGATGAGCCAACAAACCACATGGACATTACTGCAATTCTTGATTTAGAGAAGATGCTAAAGGATTTCCATGGGACACTTATTCTTATAAGTCATGACCGATCATTTGTTAACGGTATAGTGAACAAAATTTTTGATCTTGACCGTGGTAAGCTTTCAGTATTTGACTGTGGCTATCTAGAATATTTAAAAAGAAAAGAAAACTTACTTAACAGTGAGGAGCTTGAAAATGCGCGTTTTAATAAAAAGCTTGCGCAGGAAGAAACCTGGATTCGTCAGGGAATCAAGGCAAGGCGAACAAGAAATGAGGGGCGCGTTAGAGCCCTTGAAGACATGAGAAAACAGTTTGTAAACAAACGCAAACATCAAGGTCAAGTTAGAATTCATGCGCTAGAAGATGAAAAGCGTGTCTCTAAGTTAGTTTTCGAAGTAAAGAATGTAAGTTATAAAATTGGTGAACTTGAACTTGTAAAGCTATTCTCACTTTTGGTATTAAAAGGTGAAAAGATTGGCATTATCGGAGGCAATGGATCAGGAAAGTCTACTTTAATTAAACTTCTCCTTGGAGAGCTTACTCCAGATGAAGGTAATATTCGCCGCTCAAAAACTATTCAGCTAGCTTACTTTGATCAAATGAGAGAATCACTTAACCCCAATATGAAAGCGATGGATTTTGTATCTGGAGGCAAAGACTTCATTGATATAAATGGAAAGAGTAAGCACGTAATTGGTTACATGCGTCAATTCCTATTCACCGGTAAACAGGCGATGGCGCCAATTAAAATGTTTTCAGGTGGTGAGAAAAATCGGCTAATGCTCGCTAAAATTTTATCCCAGCCCGCCAACCTTTTGGTTCTTGATGAGCCAACCAATGATCTAGATGTCGAAACGCTTGAATTATTAGAAGAGATGTTAGTTGACTATGCAGGAACATTATTACTTATCTCACATGATAGAACCTTTTTAAATAATATTGTAAGCTCAACAATCGTTATGGAAGGTGAGGCTATTATTGAGCAATATGTTGGAGGTTACGATGACTATATCCAACAAAAGAGTGAAAAATTAAGCGCCAAACCTAAAAAAGAGTTAGATCCAAAAGCTAAAGTTAGAAATATTTCACAAAAGCTTTCATTCAATGAGCAGCAACTATTAAAATCTTTACCTGAAAAGATTGAAGACATTGAGAATGAAATCTCAATGTCTCAAAAATTATTATCAGACCCTGACTTTTATCAAAATCCTGATGCGCAAAACTTGACAATAAAATTGAACTCAATGGAAAAAGATGTACGATTACTATATGAAAAATGGAGTGAACTAGACAATGGAAGCTAGCTCCACGCCACTAATTGTAGATCTAGACCATACACTAATTGATACGGACCTATTATTCTTATCATCTTTAGGAGTATTAACTAAAAGCCCATGGTTAATTGCTCATTATTTTTTTTGGCTTTGGAAGGGCAAAGGTTATTTAAAAGATCAACTGGTTAAGAGGTTTGAGATTAATATTCCTGAATTGCCCTACAACGAAAGCGTTATAAGCTACATAATGAAGCGAAAAAAAGAAGGCTCTAAAATTGTTCTTGCTACTGCTTCACATAAAAACTATGCTTTTGCAGTCGCCAAACACCTTCAAATTTTTGATGATGTTATGGCCAGCAATAAAGACTTTAATTTATCAAGTCACAACAAAGCGAACTCCCTCGTAAAACGCTTCGGTGAGAAAAATTTCGATTATATGGGGGACCACATTAGAGATCTTCCAGTATGGGAAGTATCAAGGCTATCAATAATAGTTAACGCAACAAACCGAATTATAACGAGCACAAAGCACTTAAAAACTCTCGTTATATCTAGTAAAGCTTAAGAACCCTCTACAACGAAAGACAACATAGAAAGTATAAGATAGATCAAAAATGTAGCCGCTAAAACCCATGTTGCAACTTTTGATAATCCAAGGTTTTTCCCCATTACTCGATTATAGAAAAGCCAAATAATATAGCTTACTACTAGCGCCGCAATTAGAAGTCTTAATATAAACATAGTCTAATTTATTTCCTAAATGATTCGTTTATTTTAGACGCTAATTTAGAATTAATGCCTACTACTTTCTGCAATTCATCGACACTTGCATTTTGCACCTCTTGGAGCCCTCCAAAATGATTTAAAAGAGCAGTTCGCTTACTTAAGCCAATCCCTTTAATTAATTCTAAAGATGATTGAGTGCGTTTTTTTGCTCTTTTTTTGCGGTGATTTTTTATTGCAAATCTATGAGATTCATCTCTAATATGGTTGATTAAAAGAAGTGCTGGGTCATATGGTGGAAGCGATATTTTCTTGACCTTATCATCTTCAACAGTAATAAGGGTCTCAAGTCCAGCCTTTCTTCCCTCACCTTTAGCAACTCCAACCAACATGATAGAGTCTATTCCAATTGAGTTCATCACCATAATGGCCTGGTTAAGTTGACCTAAACCCCCATCAATAAAGACGATATCAGGCATATCTTTTTTTGAAGCTAGAAGGCGCGAATATCTTCGATAAACCGCCTGATTAATAGCAGCATAATCATCTCCAGGCGTTATATCTTTAATATTAAATTGCCTATAACTACTAACCTTTGGCAGGCCCATTTCAAATACTACGCATGAGGCGGTAGTCGCCTCGCCCATGGTATGACTTATATCAAAGCACTCCATAACCTTTGGTATAGAATTTAATGCCAAAGTTTTTTGAATACCCTCTAGTTGTTTTTTCTTAGTAAATCTTAAGAGCAAGTGTTGCTTTAAATTTTCTTTTGCATTTAAAGTTGCAATTTCAAGAAAATGTTTTTTATCGACCCTTGGTGATTCTATAAGCTTTGTAGATAACCCAGCCTCAAATAAAGCCTTATCTTTCAATTTGTGGTTTATCACTATCTCCTTAGGAGTTTTTGTGCCTAAATAATATAACGGCAAAAATGCACTTAAAACCTCTTCACAGGAGTCATTTTTTGCATTTTTTGGAAAGAATGTTTCACTTCCAACTTGCTTTCCTCCACGAACGAATACCACCTCAATACAATGCGTATCCGCATCATATACAATACTTACAACGTCAATATCAGAGCTGAATTGAGAACCGTGCCTCTCTTGAATTGTTCTCAATCCAATGAGCTGATCTCTATATTTCGCAGCAGTTTCAAAGTCAAGATCAATCGAAGCATTTTTCATTTTTTGTGAAACTTGATTTAGAAGTTTACTAGACTTGCCATTTAAAAAAAGTGACACCATATCAACATCCTGCTCATATTTATCGTCAGAAATTTTTCCAACACAAGGCGCACTACAAAGTCCGATTTGATACTCTAAACAAGGGCGAGATCGAGCCCTATAAAAACTATTACTGCACTGCCTTACTTTGAATATTTTTTTAAGAAGAGCCAAAGCATCACGAGCAATGTGCGACGATGGGTATGGACCAAAATAATGATAGTTCTTATTTTTTTTACCCCTAAACATACCTAATCGAGGATGTATATCATTACTAATATAAATATAGGGATAGCTTTTAGAGTCTTTTAAAAGTATATTAAATTTAGGCTTAAACTGTTTGATAAGCTCATTTTCAAGAAGGAGAGCCTGGGTTTCAGTTTTTGTAATAATGATTGAAAAATCATCAATGTTGTTTATCAGTAGTTGAGTTTTTGTATTATGACTCGAACCAATAAAATAGTTTGACACGCGACTTTTTAAACTTTTTGCTTTGCCAACATAAATAACTTTTCCTGACTTATCAAGCATTTTGTATACGCCAGACTCTTTGGTAAGATTTTTAAGTTTTAATTTTATATTTTGATTCTGCATTTCATTAATTTATTTCACAAATATAGTACAATAGCGTCATGAAATTCGTTCCTAATATTTTAAAGGCTTTCCTGATCAATTTATGTTTTATCGGGATTATATTTGCCTCAGAATCTTGCCCGTCTATTTCACCAAAAATTGCTGGCGACAGTCCAAATGAGCAGGTGAAAGCTATTATTGATGATGTTGTTTGCTCTTTTATTGAACTGCAATCTAGTAATAATGGAACTTTAACATCAACACTAAACCTAACAAAAAAGAAAATTCTTCCATATATAAATCTTGAATATAGCACCAAGATGGCCTTAGGAAACTACTGGGATCAACTAGAATTAAGAGAAAGGAAAATATTCGAACGTGACATTAGGAATTCTCTAATGAATGAATATGTTGGCATATTGTCCGATTTAACAATTTGGGAAGACATTCAAATTTCTGTCGATGAAGATTATACTCAAAATGAAAATTTAGCCAGAGTCAAGGTTTCATTATCTATTGAAGAAGAAAATGAAAGTACTATAGTTACCCTCAAATTAATTCGTAAAAATCGTTGGAAAATCTATGACTTAGAGTTTCAATCTATCAGCATAATAGATATTGAAAAAGTTGGCTATGACTCTAAAATAAAGCGTCAAGGCATTGAAAAATTGATCCAAAAAATGCTTAAAAAATCTTAGAAAATGTATAAATTAATAATCAATGGAGGTACTCCGCTAAATGGAAGTATTAAAACCTCTGGCTCTAAAAACGCAACCCTACCTATCTTTTTTGCCTCAATCCTTGCTGATGGGCCCCTTAGACTATCAAATACTCCTCAATTAAGTGATGTTTCTACAACCCTTCGGCTATTAATGGATATGGGCTCTAGCTTTGTACTAGAGGAGGACAATTCAATTTCAATTGACTCATCAACGCTTATAAGTCTCACTGCAGAGTATGAGTTAGTAAAAACAATGAGGGCTTCAATCTTAACTCTAGGTCCGATGCTTGCAAAGTACAAGCAAGCTAAAATCTCATTACCAGGTGGCTGCGCTATTGGAACTCGCCCTGTTAATCTTCATCTTAGTGCTTTAGAAAAAATGGGTGCAACTATTGAAGTCAAGAATGGATATATTTATGCGAGCACGAAAGAGCTTGTTGGAGCGGAAATTAATTTTGATTTAATTTCTGTAACTGCAACTGAAAACATAGTAATGGCCGCAACACTTGCTAAGGGAACTACCACTATTAACAATGCGGCCCAAGAGCCTGAGATCACTGATTTAATCCAATGCCTAAAGAAGATGGGAGCGAAAATTACAGGTGAAAATACATCAACTCTCGTTATCCAAGGGGTTGATCATTTAAGTGGCATCGATTACTCTATTTGCCCAGACCGCATTGAGGCGGGAACCTATCTTGTTGCAGCTGCAATAACGGGTGGTAAAATTATTGTAAATAATATTGAACCAGACTCTATGCGCGCAGTTATTGGCAAGCTTATTGAAACTGGCGCAGATATTCAAACAAACCAAAACTCAATTAAACTTGACATGAAAGGAAAAAGACCTCAACCTGTCGACATTCGAACTAGCGCTTATCCAAATTTTCCAACAGATATGCAAGCTCAATTTATGGCTCTAAACTCTATTGCAGATGGAAGTAGCACTATTACTGAAACTATTTTTGAAAATCGCTTTATGCATGTACCCGAGCTAAGTCGAATGGGAGCAAACCTTAAGCTTGAAGGCAACACTGTCGTTTGTAAAGGAGTAAAATTATTAACTGGAGCTAATCTAATGGCAACAGATTTAAGAGCTTCTGCTAGTCTAGTTTTAGCTGGACTTGCTGCACAAGGATCGACAACAATTGAACGCGTCTATCATCTTGATCGAGGCTATGAGATGATTGAAGAAAAATTTAAAATGCTCGGAGCTGATATAGAGCGGGTTCAGCACTAAACTAATAATATATAACTACCATGTTAACGATCGCACTCTCTAAAGGTCGAATATTAGACCAAACTCTCCCTCTTCTTGAGAATGCGGGCCTTTCTATTTCTAAAAAAGAACTTGAAAGTAGAAAGCTAATTCTAGACACTAACCTCAAAGATATTAAAGTAATTGTTCTAAGAGCAAGCGATGTTCCTGTATTTGTTCAGCATGGCGCTGCAGATTTCGGTATTGCGGGAAAAGATGTTTTACTAGAGCATGGTGCTGATGGTGTTTTCGAATTGCTAGATCTTGGTATTTCTAAATGTCGGCTTATGGTTGCATCAAAGAAAAATCAAGACTTAAATAAAAGTACTTTAAAAGTTGCAACAAAATACGTCAAATCAGCAAAAAAATACTTCTTCTCAAAAGGTCAGCAAGTTGAAGTGATTAAACTTTCTGGAGCCATGGAGCTTGCACCAATTGTTGGGCTTGCAGATTGTATTGTCGATCTCGTAGATACAGGAAATACACTTAAAGCTAACAACTTAGTCTCACTAGAGTTAATTCATGATATTAGCTCCAGACTAATTGTCAACTCAGCTGCTTTTAATACTAAACACAGTCAAATTAACGACTGGATTAAAAGAATAGAAAAAAACTTATGATTAGTATACTGTCTTCAATAAGTGAAGATTTTGATGCTCAACTTTCTTTACTAACGTCTTGTGAAGCCTCCTCTAATGAAGAAATAAACAACTCTGTTCGAAGGATCATTGAAAAAGTTAAAAATAACGGTGACAGCGCTGTTTTAAGCTTTACTTCAGAGTTTGACTTGCTAAATGCTAAATCAATCTCAGAGCTAGTTATCTCAAAAGAAAGTCTTCAAAAATCATACGATAACTTAGATCAAAAGCAAAAGGATGCCCTTTGTATTGCCGCAGAAAGAATTAAATCATATCATCAAAAGCAAAAGCAAGAGTCATGGAATTACACTGATGATGGGGGCACACTATTAGGTCAAAAAATTAGCCCTTTAGATCGCGTAGGCTTATATGTACCAGGAGGAAAAGCGTCCTACCCATCCTCTGTACTTATGAACAGTATTCCTGCAAAAGTGGCAGGTGTGAATGAGCTAATTATGGTCGTTCCCACCCCTAAAGGAGTTGTAAATGATTTAGTTTTAGCAGCTGCTCACATTGCAGATGTTGATATGGTTATAACTATAGGAGGCGCTCAAGCAATTGCGGCGCTTGCATACGGAACTGAAACCATTCCAAAAGTTGACAAAATAGTTGGACCTGGCAATATTTATGTCGCAACTGCAAAAAAACAAGTTTTTGGGCAAGTTGGCATTGATATGATTGCTGGACCTTCTGAGATACTAATCATTTGCGATGGCTCAACAGATCCTGACTGGATTGCAATGGACTTATTTTCTCAGGCCGAGCATGATGAGGAGGCCCAATCAATTCTACTATGCCCTGACAAAGACTTTATTAAAAGTGTTGAAAATAGCATTCAAAAATTACTTCCTACTATGGAAAGAGAGAATATTATTCGAACTGCACTTAAAAAAAGAGGCGCTCTGATTCTTACTAAAGATATAGGTGAAGCAATTAAAATATCAAACAATATTGCCCCAGAACACCTAGAGCTTTCTGTTGAAAATCCAGAATCTATTTTGGATGACATAAAGCATGCTGGTGCAATTTTTATGGGCAAGTACTCCTCTGAAGCGTTAGGTGATTATTGCGCCGGACCAAACCATGTATTACCTACTTCAGGAACTGCAAGGTTCTCATCGCCACTGGGTGTTTATGATTTTCAAAAAAGGTCTAGCATAATAATGGCATCAAAAGAAGGTGCTATTAAATTAGGGAAAACTGCAGCTACATTGGCTTATGGCGAGGGGCTTCAGGCTCATGCAAAGTCTGCGCTTTATCGTACAGGCAAGAAGTAACTATCCAGGTAGTGCCTGGTAATAGCCATTTTCTTTGATAAGTTTTATTGGCCAGTCAAAAAGATTAGTAAGGTTAGTATTAGTTAAAATCTCGTCTTTGTTTCCATCCATAATTACCTTTCCACCTTTTAGTAAAATTACTCTTGATATTTCAGGTGGGATTTCATGAACGTGGTGCGTAACTAATACTACTTTCTTTCCCATACTCATTAGCTCTCTCATAATTTCAAGGTACTGGAAACAAGTACTTATGTCTAGACCACTTGTTGGCTCGTCAAAAACTAAAACCGCTGGATCATTTACTAATGACCTAGCTAGAAGAAATTTTCGTTGCTCACCTGTAGACATTGATGAGAATTTTCTATCCTTTAAGCTTGATATTGAGAGGAGTTCCATAACTTCCTTTGCGCGATCTAATTTTTGATCGTCAAAATTTTGATGCTTCCATATTCCATCACTAGAATAAAAACCTGACAGAACAACATAAAAACCAAGAGCATTACTAGAATAATTATTTTGAAGGTGAGGCGAAACAACGCCAAGATTAGACCTTAGCTCCTGAACATTCCACCTCTCTTTATCAAATATTTTAATACTGCTAATCTCACTCTCAACAATATAGAGTTCACGATTTAATAACTTTAGAAGAGTTGTCTTACCTGACCCATTTGGCCCCAAGATGACTGTGCTTTGACTTTCATCAATGGTTAAAGAGAAGTCATCAAATACTTTATTGCTTTCTTGAAATACTGTGATATTTTGAAGCTCAATAATATTCATTATATTTAAGTTAAGCCTATATTAATAACTCTTAATAATCATACCAGTAGAATGGAAGATCTCTCAACTTGCTTTTTTTAAACGCAAACTTGGGAGTAACTGCGATAAAAGCATTCCTATTAACATCAACACGCATCCAATAAAGCCTCTTGTTGTGAGTGTTTCGTCAAGAATAAGCCACCCACCAAGCACCGCAAATGCTCCTTCTAGACCTAAAATTATTGCTGCATGGGAAGATTTAGCATGTTGTTGGGCAATGACTTGTAGCGTATAACCAACGCCTATTGACATAACGCCAGCATAGAGAAGTGGTATTGCTGTATTGATAATAGCATTCCACTCAATATTTTCTTTTATAGCAATTGCAATAATAAGACTTAAAAACCCAGAAACAATATACTGAATAAGTGATAGCTTTAAAGGATCCATCCTTTTAGCAACATAACCTAGTACTAAAATGTGAGCTGCAAAAAATATGGCACAAACGAGTTGATACAAATCACCCTTCTCAATTCTAAAGCCTTCATTGATACTTAGGAGGTATAACCCAATAACTGCAAGAAATCCTCCAAGCCAAGTTCCAGAGTTAGTTTTTTGGCCTAAGAAAATTCCAATTAACGGGACAAAAAAGATATACAAACCCGTTATAAAGCCTGCTTTTCCTGCCGTTGTGAATTCAATACCAACTTGCTGAAAACTTGAGGCAGTAAATAAAAATAATCCAGCAACAGTTCCAGCAAATAATAATTTTTTAGTTGGAACCTCTGTTTTAACTGATGTTATATTTTTTTTAGATAGATACCAAACTAATGGCATTAATACTGTAGCTCCAATAAAAAATCTAGCTGCATTAAAGAAAAATGGATCCATTGTCTCTGCCGCATCTTTCTGCGCAACAAATGCAAAACCCCAAATAGCTGCAGCAATGAGCATAAGAATATCTGCCCTCAATGCTTTATTTTTAGTTAGTATTATCATTTAGTTTGCAGCTTGGAGCTGTACCACGCATGAAAAAATAAAGTAATAACCACTATAGACCCACCTAGAAGGGAACTACTGGAAGGCTGCTCATTAATAACTAGCCACGCGCTTAGTATTCCAAAAATCGTTCCTAAAGGCATAAACATAGCCACTTCTGATGCAGGTATGAATCTTGGCGCTAGAGTAATTAAGCTAAAGGCAATCGCAAGCAATATGCCGCCTGCAATGACATAAATTAGTGAATCAAATGGCAAATAAAAGGAACTTGAAAAAGCCAGTCCAACAAAAGAAACAACAAGGGCATTAACTATCATAGCTGGAACCATATTTACATTACTGTATTTTCGCGTTAGTGCAAATGAAAAGCCTCCAGCAATTATCGATATAACTGCCAACGAACTGCCCATAAGATTAAGAGTCCCAGTATCTCCTTTCATTACTATGTAGATACCAGTAACAATAATGAGCATTGAAATCCACGTAAAAAGTTTAGGCCTTTCATTTATTATAGCCCATGAAATAATTGCAACAACCATTGGAGCTGTACTAATAATAACCAATACTTTAGCAATCGAAGTGTACTGAATTGCAGCAATAAATGTAACACCACCTATTCCTGAAAGGAGGCCAATCCAGACACCAGGCTTACCTATATTTTTTAGCTCTTTAAAAGTGTTTTTACGGTATGTTGCATACAAAATGATCAATACACCAAGCGCAAAGAATATCCCACGCCAAAAAAGAATGGTAAAGGTATCAGCATCTGCAAGCCTAACTAATACAGGATCTGGAGTCAGCATCAATACCCCCAAAAAAGCAATTAGTAGTCCTTTTAAATGGTTATTCATATTTAAATCTTGCAAAAGTTTACGATAATAAGATTATGGCAGATTAGCTTAGCTGGTTTCTTGCCAGCTTAGTGCTATACCATGAGTGACAGAACAAAGTCACAATAACAATCGATCCACCAATTAGAGCATTTATCGAAGGCTCTTCATGAATTACGTACCAAGCAATCAATGACCCTAACACAGTCTCTAGGGGCATAATCATTCCGACTTCTGCTGCAGGCATATATCTTGGTGCAATTGTAATCAAACTAAATGATATTGATAGTATTACCCCCATAGCAATTATGTATTTAATTACTTCGGGTGGAACTGAAATTTTACTAGCCATCACATATGCTATGAGAGCCGCAATCACCCCGCCAATTGCATTCACAGGAACCATATTGACGTCTTTATATTTACGAGTCAAAGTAAAAGTGAATCCCATCATTACTGCTGTAATCAAAGCAAAAAAGTCACCAACAAGGTTTTCCCCTCCAAGACTTCCACTCATAACAATATAAATTCCAATAAAAACAATTACCATAGATGCCCACGTCACTAGACTGGACTTTTCCTTAAGTAGAAACCAAGAAACAATTGCTATCATTATTGGACCAGTACTTATAATAACAAGAGCATTTGCTATTGATGTATAAACAATTGCGAAAACAAAAGTTCCTGTACTGATTCCGGAAAATAAGCCTATTAATAATCCCCCTTTTCCAATTTTTTTGAATTCTTCAAGTGTCTTTAATCGATATTTTAGAAAGACTAATAAAGAAACTCCTACAGCATATAAGAGCCCCCTCCAAAAAAGAACTGTCCAGCTGTCAACCTCTGGAGATGCTTCCTCAACTAACCTAATGAGAACAGAGTCTGGACTTAATAGAATTACCGCAAAAACGGTCATTAAAAGTCCTTTTAAATGCCTAGACATAAGCTATAAATTCACTTTAAGAAATTAATATTAGACGAATTGTCAGGCAAAAATATAATCTAGCTAAAAATTGATTTGTCTTTTTGATTCAAAATTCTTACATTCGAGAAGTGACGTAAAGCAAAATAGGCGCCGAATATTACACCTGACCATACTAAATTACCTGCAACTGTATTCTGAAAAAACGGAATTGCCATCGTATAGCAAAGTAATAATCCTTCAAGAGTTTTTGCAT
>Ga0209403_10003634_pt1 | contig 17284 bp, 14 predicted proteins | sample ArcticOcean_MG_C_8_FD_187440 | JGI IMG/M metagenome (GOLD analysis project Ga0209403, IMG submission 187440) | Marine microbial communities from western Arctic Ocean - ArcticOcean_MG_CB11_86 (SPAdes) (version 2) | ecosystem: Environmental > Aquatic > Marine > Oceanic | place: Arctic Ocean... | reverse complement strand
TAATTCTCATATCATTTGAGGGGAATTATCCCTCGTCCTGTTGGTAATGTTTAGACACCCATATCCAACTTTGGTGGTAACTTAAAATCCTACCTGTCACACGATCCTTTCGGGAGTGACTTTCGTATTCTTTCCTCTGCACCAATCCAAAGGTAATCCTGCAATAGTCCTGTGTTCCTTGCAGAGGGCAATTCAACTGACTGTCCAAGTCATTTGGTGTGTTATGTTTATTTAGTAATTCGGGATACTTGAGAATTGCATTTTCTGAACAAAAGTATGATTTAGGGATACCGAAATCAAAAAAAGACTTTGGGTATCCCTATTACAACGAACCTGAGATCACCGTCTCAACCACTTCAACTCAAACTTACCAATCTTTACACCGTACTCATGGGTCTTCACGTTCTTCAGACGGTGTTCTCGTTCCTTGTATCGTTTGATGAATGCAAAGACATGGGAGTTCTTCCACTCTTTACCTGTGGTGGTCTTGATACCTCTCGCATTGAGGTGTTGAGCAATTCTACGATAACCCAAACCCTCATCTTGAAGAGACTTCACTAGGTCATATTTCTCCTGTTGGGAGTCAGACCATTTTGTCGGATTGTAGTCTTTTAGGAGGTCATTTGACCCAAATGAGACTTTAAAACAGAGATATTGCGAGAGTTCATCAGAAAAATAATCACTGTTCAAAACTACTCCACGGTAACACTTTTAGCGAGGTTCCGCGGTTGATCTATGTCTGTATTTTTAATCACTGCGGTATGGTAAGCAAGGAGTTGAACCGGAATAGCATGTAGGATTGGGGCAACAAAAGGATCCACTTGCGGTAAGGCGATTGTATGGGTCGCGTAGTTGCCGAGTCGGCGAGCGCCCTCCTCGTCTGTCAGAAATATAACACGCCCACCCCGTGCAATAACCTCCTGCATATTGGAGAAAGTCTTTTCCATTAGGGAGTCGAATGGTGCAATAACTATTACTGGAACACCATCATCGATCAATGCGATAGGACCGTGCTTCATTTCTCCGGCCGCATAACCTTCGGCATGAATGTAACTTATTTCCTTGAGTTTCAAGGCCCCTTCTAAAGCAATCGGGTAGCTAGTCCCTCGCCCAAGAAACAAAACATCTTGAGCAGCAGCGAGTTCAGCCGCCAATTCCTTTAATCTCTCATCATGATTGAGAACATCTGCTACTCTAGCCGGCAATTCAATTAACGCTTCTACCAATTCAGATTCCCTTTCTACTTCGATAGCACCGCGAGCGCGAGCCAATACGATGGTGAGTGTGGCAAGAACCGTGAGTTGTGTGGTAAAAGCTTTTGTAGAGGCTACACCAATTTCAGGGCCCGCATAGGTAGGTAGAACCGCATCAGACTCTCTAGCAATAGTACTTTCCGGCACATTGATAATCGATAGAATTTTTTGACCTTGTTCTCGACAATACCTGAGCGCTGCAAGTGTATCAGCTGTTTCCCCAGACTGAGAAATTAAGATCGCGAGACCACCCTTTGGCATCACTACCTCCCGGTAGCGAAACTCAGAAGCTATATCCACTTCGACAGATACACGCGCGATTTTCTCAAACCAATATTTGGCGATAAGACCAGCATAATAAGCGGTTCCGCAAGCAGCAATTGTAATTTTAGGAACAGTGTTAAAGTCAATAGGGAGTTCGGGCAACGTGATTGTCTTCTCTGACAAATTAACAAAACTATGCAGAGTGTCACCTATCACTTGGGGTTGCTCATAAATCTCCTTAAGCATGAAGTGTTTGTATCCAGCCTTTCCAGTGAGGGCACCGGAAAGTGCCGTTTCCTGAACGGTTCGAACCACCTTTTGTCCCTCAACGTCTCTAACCGTGACCCCGGCACTCGTTATGACCGCACAGTCACCTTCCTCTAGGTAGGTAATATTTTCAGATAACGGCGCCAGCGCCATGGCATCTGACCCAATGAACATCTCCCCGTCACCAAAGCCAACAGCCAGTGGACTACCCTGCCTCGCCGCAATCATTAGATCGTATTCACCAGCAAAGATTATGCCAAGAGCAAACGCCCCCTCAAGCTGTTTCAACGCAGCTGTCGTGGCTTCTTCAGGAAGCAATCCGTCGTCTAAAAATTTAGTGATGAGATGGGCTACAACTTCTGTATCGGTTTCAGAAGCCAGCTTGTACCCTGCCGCAACTAATTCATCGCGAAGGACCTGAAAATTCTCTATTATACCGTTATGGACGACGGCTACTTTATCCGTAGCATGTGGATGTGCATTAACTTCGTTGGGTACGCCGTGGGTCGCCCACCTTGTGTGTCCAATCCCAATAGACCCTGGTAAAGGATCCTTTTCCAGTAGCTTCACTAAATTTGAAAGCTTGCCTTCGGCCCTTCGCCTCTCAATTCGATTGTCATTTAAGGTCGCAATCCCTGCAGAGTCATAACCGCGATATTCCAGTCTTCTTAGTGCTTCCAGAAGGCGTCCGACTACGCCTTCCCTCCCAATTATCCCAACGATGCCACACATAAGGCTTAATCATTACCTTTTGGTTTTTGACGCCTACTGGCCCAACCCGGCACCACATTTTGACTGCCCCGTGTTACCGCAAGCGCATCGTCCTCAACATCCTTGGTAATCACACTACCCGCGCCTGTAACCGCACCAACTCCAACTTTCACTGGAGCTACCAAAGAGGTATTGGATCCAATAAAAGCACCCGCACCAATTTCCGTCATTGATTTCTTTTGACCGTCATAGTTACATGTAATTGTGCCGGCCCCTATATTAGCGTTTTGTCCCACTTTGGCGTCACCTATATAACTTAGGTGGTTAGCTTTAGCACCGCTAGAAATAACCGAATTTTTAATTTCAACAAAATTGCCTATATGCGCATCACGCCCAATATCTGTCCCTGGTCGAAGCCGGGCAAATGGTCCAATGACAGCACCTGAATATACTTTTGTACCTTCGAGATGGGAAAACGAGTGTATCTCGACGTCATCATCCACAGTAACGCCCTGTCCAAAATAAACATTGGGGCCGATTGAAACATTACGACCCAGATTAGTATCCCATGAAAAAAAAACGGTTGAGGGATCCAGAAGCGTGACCCCAGAATTCATGGCCCTTTGTCTATATCTTTTCTGTAAAATACCTTCCGCTGCCGCTAAATCTACCTTTGAATTAATTCCCATCACCTCGTTCTCATCGCCCTCCAACACTGCACAAGATCTACCTTCTAAAATTGCAAGTTCGACTATGTCGGTGAGATAGTATTCTCCCTTTGCGTTGTCATTTTTTAGTTGGTCTAGCAGAAATGGAAGCAGTGTCGCATCTATAGCCATGATACCCGAATTGCATAACAGTTGATTGAGTTCCTCCGACGATGCATCTTTAGCCTCAACAATTTTCTGCAAAGATCCATGATTATCCAAAATCAACCGCCCGTATTCTCCAGCCTCACTTGGCCTAAAACCTAAAACCACAACCGCGGGATTTTCATTGCTTTGCCGAACCGACATCAATGATTGCATCGTTGGAACGGTCAAGAGGGGAGTATCGCCATAAACCACTAAAACGGTTCCCGTGTTACCTTCAAAGAAGTTCCTCGCTACCGTTACCGCATGTCCGGTACCTAACCTTTCCTCCTGAATAACAACATTTGGCTTCAGCTTATGGTTGGCAACCACCCCACTTACAGGGCCCATATCCGGTCCTGTCACCAATACCGTAGTATCAGGTTGGACGTTTGAAAGTGTTTCAAACAATTGTAATAGCATCGGCCGTCCTCCAAGCGGGTGGAGTACTTTTGGCAATGTCGAACCCATTCGGGTGCCTAATCCAGCAGCAAGCACGATGGCAACAGTTCTATGTTTTTTCATAATTTCAGGTATCGGCAAATAAAAGTTTCATCATCAACTAAACAAGGTAGGATTCAAGACTGAAAATGCCACACGGTAACTCGACGGCCAAGTCAAAGTTTGTTACAAATTTTTTCAACGAATAAATACCTGTCAAACTTTTCCCTGCTCTACCTCCCACTCTGGGATTTGGCTATAAAGTAACAGTAACAAACCCACTTGCCATTCTTCATTGCCCGTTAAAGCTCTAGATACCCAACCTTTTTGAGAGCTTTTCATACCTTCACCAACGTCAATTTTGGATCTGTCACACCTACCTCATTGACTTTTAGGATAGAGTGGGATGTATAACCACTAACATACAAATCTTCAGTGCTTGGGTGATTAGCTCAGTGGGAGAGCACCGTGTTCACATCGCGGGGGTCACTGGTTCAAGTCCAGTATCGCCCACCATCGAAAGCATTGGAGCTGGAGTAAAATAAATTATGCCGACTTTTAATAACCCTCGGAAAATTAACACTACTATAGTGGCCATTGTCGTCAGCGGAACACTTTTAATGGGAAATTTGAAAAGTGAAGCTGATACTGCAAATATTTATAGTCAGAAGGAGGAGATTAACAAAACTGGCTTACCTAGTTTGTATTCATCACCGACTGATTTGGCTAACTCCACCTCCGTCCCAAAACTAGTAAACCAGATGAAAACATTTAAACTCACAACTAATACGAGCGCGCGACCTGATATCAGCTGGAAGGATGCCAACGATAATAAAGTCACTCTGGAATTATTTGACGGCAAAGTCGTATTACTCAATTTCTGGGCTTCGTGGTGTCCGCCATGTATCCGTGAATTGCCATCCATTAACAGACTTCAAGCCAAATTAGGTGGCGACAAGTTTACAGTGATAGCTTTGAATATTGATCGGGGCGGCAAGCCGATTGCCAATCGTTTTATGCAAAAATTAAAATTAGATAAACTTGATCTGCACGTAGATCAAAAAAATGCCGTCGCGAGATTACTCAAAATAAAAGCTCTCCCAACTACTATCGTGTTCGATGCAAAAGGTAGAGAAGTGGGTAAGATGGAGGCTGCCGCCGAATGGGATGCCAAAGAGGCTCTTTCCCTTATTCAATACTTTATAAACAATCCCAATCACGCCGAAAACTTTTCTCTCAAAAAAACTGTTGTATCCGGGCGATAAACGTCAACGCGCAATGTAACGCCGTCGTCCATTTTGATGGGTAAATCACGTTCTATTATCATGTAAATTCCTCCCGTTTCGTTTTTCATTTTAACGTCTACAATGACAAAAGTATCAACATCAAATGCACGTCTAATAACGTCAATCTTACTTTGGCTTCAAGCAATTTACGGCTATCAATTAAATGAACGTTTAGCCATAGATTATTTTGGCCAGAAAAATCTTTCAACAACCTTTATACCAAGGGCACAATCATTTCGTCTGGAGATTTTTGCTGTAAAAATTTAGCTCCATTTTTCAAATATAATTTGCACCCCAATGGACATTTTGATTTAACACCTCTCTTTAGGTTCCATCTGGCTGATTGGATGGCAAAGCCTTTTTAAAGGCTGGATGCGCCTGACACCTTTCCTCAACTTGAAGAATTAATGGAAAGTTAGACAAATCAACTTTATTGAGGCGTGCATTGGCAATCTGGGGGATGAGGCATGCGTCAGCCATCGTGGGATGATTACCGTGACTGTACAAGCCAATCTCTTCGAAATTTACAAGGTTTTTTTCGTAAGCCTGAAAACCAATGTGTATCCAATGACTAATCCAAGCTTGTCGCTTTTCCTCAGTAACATTCATCTCATCCACAAGATACAATCTAACCCGCAGATTATTGAGAGGGTGGATATCGCAAGAAATCATATTTGCTAAAGCCCGTACGCGCGCGCGCGACGAATGATCAGACGGAAGCAGCGATGGCGCCGGAAACTTTTCCTCAAGGTATTCCATTATCGCCATAGACTGAAAAATCTTCACTTCACCATCCATCAATGTTGGCACAAGATTTTGTGGGTTAATCTCGCTATAAACAGCTTCAAATTGTTCTCCACCCCCTTTGCTCAGGTGGATAGATATTTGTTCATACTCAACCTCTTTCAGGTTGAGCGCAATTCGCGTCCGATAGGCAGCGCCTGAACGAAAATAGTCGTAGAGTTTCAACATGTTCCTCAATCCATTCTATTACCTTCAGAACCACAACAATAATCCAGGAGCATTAGACGAACAAGGGTACGACACCAATGAATACCAAACGCTATCCGCCTCGATCAGACGCTATTCTCATCCGAACGATATAGTCAGGTTTCATGGGAGGGCTACCCGTGCGCATCCGATCCATCAATAACATGCCGTGGATCACCCTACCCCAAGCGGTATACTTTCCTTCCAGATGCCTCGCATCACCGAGAAGGATAAAAAACTGGCTATCCGCGCTATCGGGATTATTGCGGTCGCGCTTCATTCCTACGAGCCCCCGGGTAAAACGAGTACCGGAATTTTCCGCTCTAAGTTTTGTGCCGCTGCCACCAACACCAGTACCCGTCGGGTCGCCTGTCTCCGCGACAAAGCCAGAGATAACATTATGAAATTTATGACCGTCATAGAACTTTTCTCTAACAAGCTGTTTAATCCGTTTTATATGATTTGGTGCGAGGTTCGGCATCATTTCTATTATTACCCGCCCATAGGAAAGATCCATGTAAAGTATGTTGTGCAGGTTTTTTCCAATAGTGGCATTATTCTCAGCCGGCGATTGCTTCAATGCTGAATCTTCTTTTTGTTTCACATTCTTTTTCTTCACAGTGATCTTCGAAGCGTCGACTGGAGAGACTTCAAGCATCCGTAGCATTTTTGATACGGATTTCTTCATTTTCACTGACATAGAACTTTCAAAACCGGCTTCCCCAATTTTGGGAATACGAAATACCTGGCCTGTAACGACCTGTTTAGATCCAGATGGAAAATTGACTTGTATTGCACCTTCACGCACAGCCACTTCCGTTCCTCCACTTGTCGCCATTAGGTCAAAGGTTGCTCCCCGGATACCCAAAGTTGCATTTCCCGTCTTCACCTTAAAATTCGAATTAGGCGCTACCCCAGAAATAAAACGCAGAACCCCTTTTACGATTTGCAGCGCCCCAGTCCCCATTTTCTTGTTTATATCATAAATCCTGTTATCAAGAGTTAAGTCAGATAACTCTCCTACATACAAAATAGAAGCGTCCAGAAATCGTATGTCCACACCACTGTCTAGACTGGTTCGGATTCTCTGGTTATGAAAAAGTCTGTCACCTGGCCGAACCTTCTTTGATAAAGAATTTCCGTAGACCTTGTTGGTAACAATTTTTGCAAAACCTATATCTACCGCGCACTGAACGGGATCTATCCAGCTAAACACTGTAACCATTGCGATCACAAAAGTTATTAGCATCATTCTATTGATGCGCAATTTTACGAACCTGTGCTTATCCATGCCTAGACGCTATACAAAAATCATTTAAAACCTGACTTCAACTCGCAAATTGTTTTAAGCAAGCTGTGAATATATCCCAAATAGATGTATTCATAGTCATGAAATAAGGTTTAGCTATATGAAAATCAACAAACTGGATCATGTGTCAATCGCGACCGATCAACTGGAAGACACAAAAAAGTTTTATTGTGACCTACTTGGTCTAAAGGTTGGCCATCGTCCAAAGTTAAAAAGTTCAGGATACTGGCTTTACTCAGGTGAGGAGGCTATCATCCATTTAGTTGAAACTGGATCAAATTTAGACCGAGAAATTGTGTTTTCCGATGACAAAAAAAACGCTCGCTCTTTGGGAAATCCTGAAATAACTGACCTAAGTGAAACTGGCATGGATGACCACATTGCGATGACAGTGGAAGAATCTGCTGGTTTGGTAAAACATATGCAGGAGAATGATGTTAAATATTGGGATCGCCTTATAGCCGATAGAGAACTTTATCAGATTTTCGTCAGTGACCCCAACGGAATTATAATTGAACTCAACGACTACACCCCCGACTTAGAAAATATTGACCCAATGACTATCGTTGGAACATAATATGCATCATACTATTTTAGCAGTACACTTCCACGACGTCCCCCAAAATACCTCGACAACAACACCGAGTGGATAGATCAATTCAATTGTCTATGGGAATAATATTTGAGCGATGAAATAAAAAACATTTTTAAAGGTTATAGATAAAACACGGGGGTCTACTGCCAGATCTCTAATTAGTTGGTGGTTTCCTATCTCCTTCACCCAGGGGACGTTGCATTAAGAAAGTATCTACCCATCGACCGTGCTTGAAACCGGTTGATGGAAGCACCCCAACCTTTTCAAATCCGCATCTATTATGGAGGTTAATTGATGGGCGGTTTTGGGAATCTCCTATTACTGCAATCATTTGACGGAAACCTAGATTAGTGCACTCCTCAATAAGTTGATTTAATAATCGCTCACCGACACCTCTTTTCAACTGCTTGGTAGACACATATACAGAATTCTCAAGGGTAAGATTATAAGCCGGTCGCTGTCTAAATGTTGTAGCATAAGCATATCCTGTAACGACGCCTTCTGTTTCCGCAACCAAGTATGGATGGCCATGATCTTTTATTAGCCGCCAACGCTTCAACATTTCTAATTCATCGGGCGGAGTTATTTCAAATGAGGCGTACCCATTCAAAACATAATATGAGTATATGCTCTGAATTGCTTCTATATCCTCCCGAATAGCTGCACGTATAATTAATTGCATGTTTTTTCTGAGCTTTGCATGTTTAGGTCTCCTGTATTCAAGAATAGCTCTCAAGTTAAGGCCTCAAATAAAAGTAAGACCTTTTGAGTATTTATAAGGAGGTTCGCCCCTTTAAATTGGTATTCACCGTTAACTTTCATTTAATATTTGATTCATCTTTTTATAACTTCTTGTCGCCTAAAGTTACACCAATAACAAATAAGGGCGTATGAAATGAAATATGAAATTAAGTACCACAATATAAGCGGGGATTGGTTGATATTCGACATGGGCGATAGTTTCGAGCTGATCGGCATTCATAATAGCGAACAAGATGCGAAGCAACATGCAGAACAGCTTCAAAAAGCCTTTGAGAAGCGTGCAAGGTGGTCACGAGAAGCTGTTCCCGAAGCAGCCTAATTTTGACTTTATAGGAAAGGCTCCACCCTCTGGTTTTTGGCTATTAAACCTTAAGAGTGGTTTGGAATTTAGTTGGAACCAGTTTCTCCGACCAAATCAACAAGTGCATTGATAGATCTACGTGTTATTTTGTCCGCCTGCCCAGATATTGACGAAGGTAGATAGTGCCTTTGGAAGGCACGTAAAGTAGCGGTAATATTGTTAGTTTCATAACCAAGGACTGATAGCCAAATTTTGAGGTCACCCCAGGGTCCCTTGCCTGTATTTTCTGCAGGCCAAAGACCAACACCTTTATTTGCCATAAATTTCCAGTCAAATAACTCTCCGGGATCTTTCTTTCGCCTAGGCGCAATATCCGAATGCCCAACTACGTTTCTCCCGGGAATCTCATAGCGGGATAGCAGATCCCGAGAAAGGTCAATGAGGGCATTCATTTGCAATAAGGGAAAATTATGATACCCAAATTCGTGACCAGGATTTTCCAATTCAATGCCAATAGAATGGGCGTTCACGTCAGTTAGACCACGCCAGTAGGAAACGCCAGCATGCCAAGCACGCTTATCTTCCGGAACCAAACAAAATATTTTACCATTCTCAGCAACCAAATAGTGTGCACTGACCTTTGATGCGGGATCAATTAATCGATCTAGCGCCTCCTGAAGGGTCTTCAAGCCGGTATAATGCAAAACCAGGATGTCAATATCAGTACCTGCGGGCCGCTCATCAAAATTGGGGGATGGATAATCTATATTCATAATACTCAAGGCAGGCCAGTGAGTGGCTAATATGCTTTTGATCCAAACTAAACAGAATATGTACTTCTATTCTATAAATAAATAGGTAGGGGTATGGGTTATACCTAATTAGTTGCGATAATAAATCAGAGGCAGTAAAAAAACTTTAGGGACACCGTAAGCGCTAACCCCGGCGACTTTAGAAAAATATAAAAATAAACTTGGCAATAAGAACCAGATATTCACAGTCCCAGGCCATTAGTTATTAAGAAAGAGATCGTTGTTTTTGGATGCTCGAATAAGCTGTGTTAATTTTAGCCATTTTTTCATTTGCAACCTCGACAAACTCCTGAGGCATACCTTGAGCAATCAAAGTGTCTGGATGGTTCTCTCGAGTTAAATTACGGTATGCCTTTTTCACTTCTTCACTTGTGGCCTTTTGGGTCACCCCGAGAACCTCATAGGGATTAATTTGCTCACCAACCATGTACGCCGCACGAATGCGCTCAAACGTTGCTCTATCCAGACCCAACTCTCGGGACACATTATTTAGGTAAGCCAATTCCTTGGGGTGAATAAATCCATCAGATAACGCTATTTGAAACAACCCCCCCAGCAAATTTTCCAACACTACAGGATCGTGTGCAAACAACTCGCCTATTTGACCGGCATATGGCTCATATCCCTCGGCATCGCGTCTAGCTTGATCAAATAGAAGCCCAACTTCATGCATCTCATCGGGGGGAATGTTAAAGACCTTTTTAAAAGTGGTTACTTCATCCCTTGTCACCATGCCGTCGGCCTTAGCCATCTTTGCACTCAAAACAATAACTCCAACCGTGAAAGCGGTTTGGCGTGTTTGGATTGATACAGGCCCCTGTTTTAAACGTCGCTGAGCTTTTGATCTATCAATCGCATGTCCGAATGCGCTTCCTAGTATTGCCCCGAGGGGGCCACCGAGGGCAAACCCCGTAACTCCACCTATAACTTTCCCCCAAATACTCATTTTGTAACCTCTTATAAATTGGATTTAATGTTTATTGGTTTGCTAGTTTACTTGCATTGATCATTTTACACTAGTTTAGTGACATTAAACATTTTACAAATGACGTACACAGAAAGGTGTCACTTCTGGACATATCCTAACCAAAAAAGGCAAATTATGGATGCTGCGTCCGCTATAATAGAAACGGCAATTAAGTTCCAGCGATATGGGCGCCTGGAGGAAGCCGAGGCAATTTATCGAGAGATTCTCAAGATTGAACCCTCCCATGTCGGTGCCATGCATAATTTAGGTCTCGTTTTCCATTCAAACGGTAAATACAAAGAAGCCGTGGAGATTATAGGAAAAGCCATAATCCAATCGCCTGAGGTAGCTGACTTACATTCCAATATAGCGGCGTCACAGCTTGCATTGGGTCTCCCAATTTCGGCCGCTACTCACGCCACAAAAGCTATTGAATTGGATTTTAACCTAGGAGAAGCACACTATAATTTAGGCAATGCTCAGTTCTCTCTTGGCAAGGCAAACGATGCATCCAGGTCTTTCCAATATGCGGTTGAATTGGATCCCAAAAACGACCAGTTTTGGAGTAACTATCTATTTTCCTTAAACTTTTCACCTTCTACCGATCAAAAAGAAATCTTCAAAGCCAATTGTAGGTGGGGTTTGTCTTTAAATCACCACGAAGATGAGATTACGTTCAATAATGACTTTAATCCTGACCGACCACTCCGCCTCGCCTATTTTCTTCCAGAATTAGAAAGACACGTCACCGCGAGGTTCCTTTCTGCAATGCTTAAACATCATAATCGAAGCCAATTTGAAATACTGATCTACGGATATGCGGAAAACCGTGGCCCCGCTCCCAAGTCACTATCTAATTTTGTAGACGGTTGGATTGATGTAGCAGATTTGACCATTGACCTCGTCGCAGAACAAATGCGCCGTGACCAGGTCGATATTTTGCTGCACCCCTGTACTTTCAAAGCCAGGTATAGAAAGCTAATTCTCTACAACGCCGCACCACTTCAGGTTGCCTGTATAAATCTCGTATCTACCACGGGCCTAAGCCGCACCACTCACTTGGTAACGGATTCGTTTCTTTCTCCTCCCAATGAAACTGAACACCTTTTTACGGAAACTTTAATCCGGCTATCAAGTTTTAACGTATACCAAAAGCCCAAACATGCGCCAGATGTAGCCCCACTGCCGGCTATCAAAAATAACTATATTGTATTTGGTTCTTGCAACAATCCTGCAAAACTCTCACCTGACTGCCTATCACTTTGGACCAACATTTTAAAAAGCATTCCATCCAGTCACCTACTTCTTAAACATCAATCTTTTGATAATACTGAAACATGTGAGAGTTTTTCTAACCAATTTAGAGACATGGGGATCTCGAGAGATCGCTTAATATTTCTTGGTTATACGCAGGATATTAATCAATACCTGGAAGCCTATAGTCTCATCGATATCTCGTTAGATCCAATACCATTTGGAGGTGGAACCACAACATATGAGTCAACTTGGATGGGAGTGCCAGTTCTCACGATGGTCGGTGAAGGGATCATGGGCCGACTTACGGGTAGTATCATGACAAGGTTAGGATATCCCGAATTTGTCACATATTCCCATGATGCATACGTATCTAGGGCCATAGAAATTGTGTCTGACCCTTCCAAATTATCAGAAATTAGGCAAAACCTCCGCATTGCAGCAAACACATACATTTTTGACGCCGCAAACTACGTAGGGGAGCTAGAGAGCGCCTGTAGAGATATCTGGATCAAATATTGTAATGATAATTAACGATGATAATCTCCCCAAGAACTAAAGGAATATTAGTTTTAATATCAAAGTTAATCAGCAATTCTGGATTAACAAAATAAAATCCCCTTGTGGTAAAAATCAAATAATTACAAAACCTTGGAATTTAGAATTAACTAGAACCTAAATTACCAATTAAAGTCTTTCTCATATCCAAGTTCGATCAAATAGTCGCCAGCGATCTTCTTGAATAATAGTTTGTTAACGGGTGTGAGGCCATTAACCCAGGCACGAGAGACACCACGTTCACCCCGGACTAGTTTGAGTTTATATAAACGAGCTTCTTTAACGTCGAGAGATCCTGTATATTGCAGATCACTATACTCCGACACGGCAGAGTTAATTACATTTATGTCAATTAATTCAGAAATGCCTAGGAACCGTATGATATTTTTTACAACCTTTGCTTTGTTTTCTTTCATTTCCTCAAACGACACACTCAATACTTTATCCCCCAACGAAAACCACTCTCTTGCACGGGAAATATGTTCTGTTAGATGATGTCGAGAAATAATGATTTGTTTTAAAACAGCCTCAAAGTCTACATTCCCTTTTACATTTCCTTCCGAAATCTCATTATAAGCCCAGCTTATAACCGAATCTCGTGGATCTCTATATTGGTATATAAATCGGTAATCTGGTTGTTCCAAAAGGGGTTCAAACATTTGCGGAGGTGCATGGGTAAAGTGGTAAAATGGATCACGTGTGCCAGCAACCTTGGCGCAAATTGATGGACTTGCCTTTATACCAAAAGGTGGAACGTAATAATCAATTGAAGTCAAAAGGAACTTAAGAATAACATCTATGGCAGATGCACCCGATCGCGCAAATGATGAAAAAATAATATTGGGTTTGTTTTCAGGTGCTGATTTCAATTTTGATTTTACCAAAACCCTCTCTCCCGATTAACACGGCCAGTAATCTTTCTTTGTCGGTGTACTTTAGGACCTGATTTTTAGGCGTATTTCAAGTCAGCTGTTTGGTAATTTTAGATCCTCGGGCGGCGGTAACTCCATCCTTTCGATCAAAGGCCCGCTCCGTGGAATGACCCATAACAAAACAAAAACAAACACACCTGTAATGACAAGTAATCCTGCTTGAAATCCTACTACACTGACGATAAATCCCAATATTATTGACCCCGTTGGGACGCCCCCCCGCATTATAATTCCCCATAGGCTCATCACCCGCCCCCGCATATCATCTCGAATAGCACTCTGAACTAGTACCTGGCCACCAATACCGGCTGTTGTGACAGCGAACCCCATTCCAGCGGCACAGACTACAGCAAATATAAAGGACGGGCTGAAGGCAAAGATTATTTGAATAATGACGTCTATTACCAAAAAAATAAATATTAGCCGAACCATGCCCCTAACACTTGGTAGGTTAGCTATAACCAGTGCGCCCACTACAGCCCCAATACCCGCCGCTCCTGTAAGTATAGCCAGCCCATCGGCACCCTGATCAAAAACATCGTCTGAAATACCCGCAAAAAGTTCTCGAAATGGGCGCATACAAAGGGAAGTAAACATCATCAGCATCAAAAACAATGGAAGGCCTGGGGTCTTGATCACATAATTTACACCAGCTTTGAATTCAGCAAAGAAGCCAACCTCTACTTGACTTAAACGTTCTTCCTCACGGAGTTTGATAACGAATAGAACAACCAAATAAGACAAGAAAGTTGCAGAATTGAAAGCAAAGGCAAACCCGAACTGAGTATCCGTAGTCTCAAAATAAGCAATGATAATGCCGGCAATTGCCGGACCTATAAAACTGGCAAGATTAAATAATGAGGCACTGATTCCTAGCGCTGATGGGAGATCCTCTCGCGGAACTAAGTTCGGCGGAATAGACAAACGTACCGGCGTCCAGAAACCTTCAACAACTCCGCAAAAAATCATCAGCCCCAGCAAAATCCATATATTTGTCAATCCAAGAAATGTAAGTGTTGCGAGTACAGCAGAGACCGCCATCAGACCCAACTGACTAATCCTAGCTATGGAAAGACGATCCAATCGGTCTGCGTAAATGCCGGCGATTGGCATGACAATTGTTGTGGTAAAACCTTCAGCAAATACTATTACTCCCAGCCAAGTCCACGAACCAGTATACGTCCAGGTTAGCCAACTAACAGCTATTCTCTGGACCCACAGGCCAATATTGGAGAACCATCCGGCTGCCGCGTACATGGCATAGTCGCGATGACGCAAGGCACGACCCATACCTCGATTAGCCAGAAAAAATATCATGGAACTGATAGTGTTCATTTAGTGTCTGACATTGAACGAGAAGTTTCAGGTTTTTTTTTCGATATCTGCAAGTGAAATGGTAATCCTTGGATACTTACGATATCTGGGCATTTCCATTATAACAATCTCATTATAATGATGCCGCTGTTTTCAATCCCTAAGTGACAGGGTCCGCAAATGGATGGCACCTTAGAACTAACTAAACTATAACAGATTTCTAGTTTCCCGGATGTTAGAGTTGCCACGTAACGGGCGCGTATAAACAAATTGGTCAAACGGTATTGAAAACGATTCTCATAACTTTTGTGTCATTGGTTGCTGTAATTTTAGCGACCATATTTGTTGCACCTAACTTTGTTGATTGGAACCAATACCGAGATGAGTTAACGGTATATGCAAAGTCCTTGACCGGGCGTGAACTTGAAATAAAGGGTGATATAAAATTTGCGATTTTACCCTCTCCCATTCTTACAATTAAAGACCTTCGGATCGCAAATTCCAAGGGTCCTAGGGATGCTGATATAGCATCTCTAGAATCACTGGAAATTCATTTAGCATTAACGCCCCTATTGACCAAGAACATTCAAGTTACCAACCTAAAACTTGGCAATCCTGTCATTAACCTAGAGTATGCGAGTGGCAGCAAAGACAACTTACCTTTCCGCCTAAACAGTAAAAATAAGACAACAATTACTAATAACGAGATGGTGGGTAGCCCACAACGAACCGGTAAAAATAATTTAGTTGTCAACAATAAACCGGTAATTGCTGGCTTTAAGATTCAAATAGATAATTTTTTAGTTGAAAATGGTACCATTAACTACCGCAATATATCTAGCGGACATATCGTGACGATGGACAAATTAAACGGTCGTCTGCGACTGGCATCATTAGATGGACCGATAGATGTTGAAGGTACGGCCGTTGTACAAAAAATTCCACTAAGTTTCTTGTTATCCGTCGGTCAAATTGTGCAAGAACGCACCCTGCCATTTAATGTAACAACCAACATAATTCCGGGATCGGTCAAAACGAGTTTCAACGGATTTATCTCAAATATACAAGAAAATCCTCAAATCAAAGGTATATTTACGGTTAACGGCAGCAAACTAGATAAATTCTTATCGGCTATCGGAGGAACTGCAGAACTACCTGTAGTGTTTTCAAAACCGTTCAGCGCAAATGCTAAAATCGCTCTGGATCTAAATAAGTTAGAAGTAAAAGACCTAACATTACAATTTGCAAAGACCAAAGGATCAGGATCAGCAAACGTGACCTTTGGCAGTACCAGCAATACGAATGTAAAGTTGTCTTTAAAAAAACTCGATTTTGATGATCTTTTAAAAGTTTCACCCAACTTACTCCAAACTTCTAAAACTGGAAAATTAACGGGAACAGTAATTGCCAACCGTTCGGATTTACCCCCCTTCCCTTCTTCTTTTAAAAAGAATAGTGAAATATTTAGTCTGCAATCTTTGCCAAAGGCAATGAACGCCAGCTTTAATTTATTCATCGAGGCACTGACGCACCAAAATGCTACTATCCAGAATGCAACTTTGAATGCATCCCTTGCTAACAGGGAAATTACCTTAAACCAATTTTCTGCTCTTCTTCCCGGTAACTCAGATTTAGCGCTATTCGGATTTATTACCCAACGACAAGGTGGTCCAACTTTCGATGGAACGGTAGATTTAACGACAAATGACCTCCACGGCCTTTTAAAGTGGAAACATATAACGATCCCACAGGTTGCTAAGGATCGCCTTCGAAATCTTAAATTATCAGGCAAAATTAAAGCCAACAAAAATAATGTTGAACTGTCGAATATGAAACTACAACTAGATGGAACAAAAATAAGAGGAACTAGCAAATTAGCTTTTAAAGCCCGACCATCCTTAACACTAGGCCTGGCAATAGATAAATTGAATCTGGACTCTTATTTTCCTAAAAGTAAACAAAATAAGAAGTTAAAATCCGGTGAGAAACAACAACTAGTAGGCCGTTCTACTAACCTAACAGAACCCGCCCTCAATTCTCAAACCGGGTCAAATACCATACCATTTTCTGGTCTAGGTTTTCTCAGTAATTTGGACGTGAGTTTAGAAAGTAGAATTAACTCGTTAACTATCAATGGCCTTCGGGCTTTAAAAATAAATTTCGATTCCAAACTAAATAACGGCAATTTTACGCTTAATGACTTCTCGTTTAAAAATGTAACGGGGATTCAAGGAAAAATTTCAGGAAAGGTCTCCGGGCTTGCGGCGACATCTGGAATACCAAACCCAGTTTTAAATGATTTTAGAATAAATTTTCGTGGCAATTCACTTGGCCACTCTCTTAAAATCTTGGGTATCAAACCACCCATACGGTCATTGAGCTCAGGTGCAATTCGACTTAAAGCAATTCTGAATGGA
>Ga0209403_10003631_pt1 | contig 17293 bp, 16 predicted proteins | sample ArcticOcean_MG_C_8_FD_187440 | JGI IMG/M metagenome (GOLD analysis project Ga0209403, IMG submission 187440) | Marine microbial communities from western Arctic Ocean - ArcticOcean_MG_CB11_86 (SPAdes) (version 2) | ecosystem: Environmental > Aquatic > Marine > Oceanic | place: Arctic Ocean... | reverse complement strand
TGTGTCTACATAGATTAAATAATCTTTTATAAGACTATTCTTCAATTAGGCCAATATTCAAATGAACTTTAAAATATATAATTAATACTTGGAGAATTGATAATAAATTAGTATAATATAAAAAGCATCTAAAGTATTGATACTATTAGTTATGCATAAAATATTATAAATGGCTCGTAAACCAAAAATAGAGAGATTCAATCAAAGGGTTCTGTCAAAATATCAGATTTATAATAATTTATTTTTAACATTACCGTTTTCTTCACTTAAAAAAACATCAATTCTATTGCCTCTATTCACGGATTTTTGTAAAAGTCAATATAAAAATAATAATGACCCTAAATCTATTATCGATTCATTTTTTAGTAACTATTTACCTAAAATTAATAGTCGTGAAAAGAATGACATCCTCTTCAATTTCATTAAATATATTGAAAGACAAGTTGTTTTATTTGATGCTATTGAGGATGCTGCTTTTCCTTATGTTAACAATATGCATGGAAGAGGAACAATGCGGTATATCAAAGAAGAGGCTATAAATCTTCAAAAATCAAACAAACTTAAGTTATATTTAAAAAGAACTAAGGTTAGAATAGTATTAACAGCTCATCCTACACAGTTCTATCCTGACAATGTTCTAGGTATAATAACTGACCTTTCAAATGCAATCTATAAAGATGATCTTGATGAGATTAAACTATTACTAGCACAGTTAGGTAAAACAAGGTTTTATATTAAAATGAAACCAACGCCTCTTGATGAGGCTATAAGTTTAATATGGTATTTGGAAAACGTGTTTTATAACTCAGCTAGTTCAATTGTCAATTATCTACAAGAAAATATTTTTGAAGGTAAAGAAATAAATAATTCAATTTTTGATTTTGGTTTCTGGCCAGGAGGAGATAGGGATGGAAACCCCTTTGTTAATTCAGAGATAACTCTTAAGACCTCTAATAAATTAAGATCCACAGTACTAAACAATTACCTTAAGGATATAAAAAAACTAAAAAGAAGATTAACATTTGATAAAATATCTAATCAGCTTCAAACTCTCCAAGATCACCTTCATGATGAAATTTACAATGTTAAATCAAAACCAAAAATTACAGTTGATAAATTCTTAAGTGTCTTAATTTCGATTAAAAAAGAACTTAATAAATCTTATTTTGGTTTATACCAAGAAAAAGTGACGGATTTAATTAATAAAGTTACTTTATTTGGATTCCATTTCGCAAGTCTTGATATAAGACAAAACTCAAGAGTTCATTCAAAAGTATTTAATGAAATATGCTCAATGAATAACTCATCTATGATACTAAAAAATGATTATAAAAATTTATCAGATTTCACAAAAGAGATTAATAAAAACTTAGATACTAAAAGTATATTGCCTCAATTAAAGTCTAAAGAGTCAAAAGACACAATTAATAGTATTAATATTATGAGGATGATACAAGATAAAAATGGTGAGAAAGCATGTAATAGATATATAATAAGCAATTGCGGTTCATTAAATGATATCATGAAAGTTTTTATTCTATTTAAAATGTGTGGATGGAGTTCACCTTCTGTTGACATCATACCACTGTTTGAAACAATTGATGATCTAGAAAACTCGGAAGAAATATTAAAAGACTTGTATAATATAAAAGAATACAGAGATCATCTAAAAAAAAGAGGGGATAAACAAACTGTAATGCTTGGATTTTCGGATGGAACTAAAGATGGCGGATACCTTATGGCTAATTGGAGTATATATAAAACTAAGCTTTCTCTCAGTAAAATTTCAGATAAATTTAAAATAAAGACTATTTTTTTTGATGGTAGAGGGGGGCCACCTGCTAGAGGAGGCGGTAATACTCATGAGTTCTACTCCTCTTTAGATGATTCTGTACATTCAGACGACATTCAACTTACTGTTCAAGGTCAAACAATTAGTTCTAATTTTGGTACTGTAGATTCATCAAAATTTAATTTAGAACAACTTTTAAGTTCCGGTATTTCAAATAAGGTGCTTAGAAGTGATAAGAATAAATTAACAAAGGAAAACTACGACATCTTAAATACTCTTGCTATGATTAGTTATAAATCATATAAAAAGTTCAAGTCACATCCAAAATTTTTAAGCTATTTGGAAGAGATTACAACATTAAGGTATTATTCTAAGACTAATATAGGGAGTAGACCATCTAAAAGAAACAAGAGTTTGGAATTTATTTTTGAGGATTTAAGGGCAATTCCCTTTGTTGGAAGTTGGAGTCAGTCAAAACAAAATGTGCCAGGTTTTTATGGTGTTGGAACTGCATTAAATTATTTTAAGGTTAATGATGATTTTAGTAAACTAAAAAATCTCTATAAAGAATCTCTATTTTTCAGGACTTTAATTTCAAATAGTATGATGAGTTTAACGAAATCATTTTTTAAACTAACACACTATCTTAGTAATGACGAAAAATATGGAGAATTTTGGAAATTAATACATGATGAATATATCCTTACAAAGAAACTAATTCTAGAACTTACTGACTTTGCAGAAATAATGCAAAATGAAGATGCAGGGAAAGCATCAATTCTTGCTAGAGAAGAAATAGTACAACCACTAATCACTATTCAACAATACGCCTTAATGAATATAAATAAGGCTAACGAAATGTCATTAACAAAAACAGATATTATGACTTTTGAGAAAATGGTTATAAGATCAATGTTTGGAAATATTAATGCAAGTAGAAATTCTGCCTAATTTATTCAATTAGATCAATATTCAAATGAACTTTAAAATATATAATTAATACTTCAGATAGTGCCTGGGAAAAATCGTTCCATTCAGTTGCGTTTTGTCTTATACCTGGAGCTGGCATTTCTAATTGAATTGAGCTAATGCTTCCACCAGTTTCTGCTGATCCATGAACATATGTGTTGTAGCCACCACTAAAGTACCTCATACCTTCAGGGCTAGGGCTAACTATGCTAGGTAGCGATCCATAACCTCTTTCTTCAAGAAGGCTTCCAAAACTATTAGGTCCTCTAAGAACTTCAGAAAATTTTTCAGATGATTTGTTTACAAGACCATATATGCTGCTTTCTGATATATCAAATTCTGTATCAAGTTCTTCATCACTTTGATCTAATTCACTAGAAGATAATAGATATCCAAGCCATGTTCTTAGATCATAAAACCCATCTGGATTTTGTCCATGTCCATGAATGTCAAGAAAAAGTCCATCGTTATATTGAGTTAAAATTTTCTCTTTTGCTTTTGATATATAATAATGATATTCATCATAAGCCCTTTCAGCAGAAATATCTCCTTGTGCAGCCTCAGCCTTATCTCTATTAGCATCTAGTTTAGTCCTTTTAAGATTATTAATTATTACATGTGGCTTAACATTATAATTAGAATCAAGAAAGTTCATAATAGCAAGCGTTAACTGCTTAGTATTAGTATCTGTCACTGTAGTCCCCCATGTTCTATTTGGAATATCATCTGGTGTTAAATCACCTCCATGTGGTGCTGATAAGATTATTGGACTGTTACCAGGATAATAGGTTGTGTAGTTCCCCACTCCATTATAAACCTTATTAATTTCGTATGGTCCATCACTTCCTAGCTCAGGGAAACCTACTTCAATTACCACTTCTGGTAAATATTCTTCTTCGACAGTTTTCTTGTTACATGAACAAATCAAAAGAAAAGAAATAATGATATACTTGCTATAATTCATTAAAATATAATTATTAAAACCTCCTTTTCTTCATAAACAGCCACCATAGGGCTATTACGATAAAAGATACTGTAAGGATAACTCTTAAAAATTCTGTATCTGACAATTTATTGTACTAATTTACAGTTAAGTCTGGGTAAACAACTTCTCTTATTTCTCCCCATGTTACAAGTTTAATATTATTCTCTTTTATCAAATTTTTCAACTCACTAGAATTGAAAACATCATAATCAAGTTGTCTCCATAATGAGCCATATTCTGGATGTTCAATTGTTACTGCTTGAAGTTCTGAATTGTCATATCCTAAATGTAGAAGAAACACATTAAGTCCAGGTTCTAATGATTTTATTTTTGTTGAATAGAGTTCAAGCCATGATTCATGATTATAACCTTGTTCAATAATCATTTTATCTGCATTTTCTTTTCCAAAAGCATATTCTACAAATTCCCTATCTAGTTCTGGGTATATCATAAACATATCATTCAGTATTACAACATAATTTGGAATCGGAAACTCATCATCAAATAAACTTAAACTTCTACCACTTGTAACCATGCTAACTAATTTATTTTTATGACCCGTTTCTATATATGCTCTCCATAAATCTTTATTTGTTGCTAATGCACCCATATGAGTATCAATATGAGTTGGGTTAAGTCCAATAGATCTTGCATGGTCAATTTGAGCTTGTAATTCTTTTCTAACTTCTTCAGGGTCGGCATTTTTATCTACATCATTAGTGTTATCATAAAATTCATCAAATTCGTTTAATAGTGAACTAATCTCATTTGATGGTAATATTCCATTCCATTTATAGTTTTTCCATTCAGCATTTAAAGTAAGATGTAAGCCTAAATCAAATTGAGGGTTTTTTATAGAAAATTCTGCTACTTCTTTAACCCAAGGACAAGGAACCATAATACTTCCAGAAGTTATCGAATTATTAGTGAAACCATTGAAAGATGCTTGATTAACAGAGTGAGAAACTCCAATATCATCAGCATGAAGAATCAATAACTTCGCGTCTTTTTCATAACCTAGTTTTTCAGCTATATTTTGAATTTGTGAACTTGCATTTAATGAAAATAATGCAATTATTATGGAAAAAAATTTTTTCATGTTTTCTATATGTTTTACATTAATATAACAATATATTTATTTAAAAATAAATCGTAATGATTCGAAATCTTATTTTAATCTTTTTAAGTATCATTTTTTTAGGTTGTCAAGAACCATCTGACAATAAAATTGCAATTGTTATTCATGGTGGTGCTGGAACAATTGTAAAAGAAAATATGACTCCTGAACTTGAGAGATCTTATTTTCTGAAATTAGAGGAAGCTATAAGAGTCGGTTATGATATATTAAAAAATGGAGGTTCAAGTAAGAAAGCTGTTGAGATGACAATACACGTGATGGAGAACTCCCCTTTATTTAATGCTGGACATGGAGCAGTATTAACTAGTGATGGAACTGCTGAGCTTGATGCTTCATTTATGGATGGAGAAACACTTGATGCAGGAGCTATTGCAGGTGTTAAAAATATTAAAAACCCCATAAGTGGTGCTATAGCAGTAATGGAAAAAACGCCATATGTATTGCTTTCATCTAACGGGGCTGAACAGTTTGCATCTGAAGTAGGTCTTGAGATAGTACCTAATTCATATTTTATAACAGAGAGAAGAAAAAACCAATTAAAAGCTATTCAAAACAAAAATGAAGTTAGTTTTTATGACCCTTATATAAAAGATTCAAAATATGGAACAGTCGGATGTGTAGCATTAGATGTTAATGGTAATATATCTGCTGGAACATCAACAGGTGGAAGATCCAATAAAAAATGGGGTAGATTAGGAGATGTTCCTATAATTGGAGCTGGAACATATGCAAACAATGAATGTTGCGGAATTTCAGCTACTGGTTGGGGTGAATTTTTTATAAGAAATGTAGTTGCTTATGATATAGCTGCTTTAGTAAATTATAAAAAACTTAACATTAAACAGGCTTCTAAGCTTGCTCTAGAAAAAGTTAAAGATTTAGGAGGTGATGGAGGAGTAATTGTGCTTGATAAAAATGGGGATGTGTCTATGGATTTTAATACTGCTGGAATGTATAGAGCCTACATAAATAATGAAGGAGAATTAACAGTCAAAATATATAACGACTAATTCCTGTTTAAAGGATAATAAACTTTTCTTTTTTCAAGATTTCTTAAAATTTTACTTTTAGAATAAAGTAATGGGAAGTAAATATCATTAGCCCAGTCTTCATATAAATTATCATAAAATTTACTTTTTGGATTTCCTGATTGTCCAGGTGAGTTTGTAGCAATGCTACTGTCCCAATCACCTGTATTGATTATAACCCTAAAACTTCCCCCTGAGGATTGATTGTTATTAAAACTAGTTGAACCAGGAGTGAATCCATTTCCTCCTCTAGGATAAGATTTTAAAGAAATTAAGCTATAAATAGAATCATTAACCACTCTTTCTAAAGGGTGTCTTATTTTAACATGTTTATATTCATTTTGTCCATAAACCCAATTATTAGTGTCTTCGCCATAAGTATTAATCATATATTCAACAGTTTGCATAAAAGAGCTAGCTAAAATTTCATTTCTATCTTTTTCTGAAAAGTCCTCAAGTTTTTCAATTACTCTAGATAACTGCATCCAAATAAAATCTTCAACCTCTTTCGGAATAAATCTTCTATTGAATTCATTCCAAATTGTCATCTCCCAGGCATTATATAATCCTGCTGCTATTGAATCTTTTGATAGCTTATTATCCCAGTTTGATAAAATCTTAAAGTATTTATCATCATCATTTAAGACATTGGAAAGCATCATAATTAATTTTTCTGATGAAACAGAATGATAATCTACCTGAAGGCTAATCATATCCTCCATGGAAAAATTAGAACTATTTGTTAAAACATTATTTATTCTATTACCTCTAAATGGATCTGCCCAATTAAAACCAATAGCATCCCAACGATCATAATCATCCGGAGTAACATTTTGGTTAGAAGTTACTATAAGCTTTTCTTTTGGATTAAATTTATTTGGTTTCTCAATTATAGGTAGATATCCATCCCACTCATAATCACCATTACCCATAACAGGAACTAATCCACTATGAGTATTTCTAATTGGTGCTATACCAACTGCTTGCCAGCCAATATTTCCATCTTTATCAGCCCAAACCATATTTTCTCCAGGGATGTTACTGTAGTTACAAGCATCTCTAAATTCTTCCCAGCTTTTCGACTGATCCATCCTTAAAGAGGCAAGATAAGGTGATCCGCCAACCTCAAGCCATCCACATTTAACAGCATATGCTTTATTCCTTTTTTCATCAATAAACGTTACTGGTCCATGTATAGAATAATTTAGACTTACTTCTTTTTCTCCCTTACCTTTAATATTTATCTTTTCTTTTATAACTTCAAATTTTTTCCATTTCCCGTTATATAAATATTCTGAAGGATTGTTGGGATTTAAATTATATACATAAAGATCCTCAGCATCAGTTCTAAAAACAGTCAATCCCCATGATCCATAACCATTATGTCCTATAGAAATCCCTGGTATTTCAGGTTCACCTCCACCTATTACATCCCAACCTGGCGCAACTAAATGAGCCATATATCTTAAAGAAGGAGCAACTATTGTCCTATGAGGATCGTTAGCTAATAAAGGATATCCATTAAAAGATTTGTCTCCAGATATTGCCCAATTATTACTTCCTATAGAATAATTATCAAGATTTTTCTCAATCTTTATTTCTGCTATTTGATTATTATCTGATTTATATTTTTCTAAAATATAGTCTCTTTTAAATTCTATTGGTTGTCTATAAGCATTATATAAACTTAGTATATCATTTTCTAAATCTTTTTTAGTAATTCTCTTGTCGATCTTTAAGGATGGTTCCTTTGGATGAAACCACATTAAATCTTTTACTTTTTTCTCTCCAATTATCGAAACAGCTCTTCCGATATTAAGTTCATCTTCAATATTACCTAATAAACCTTGATGCCTTGATATTACAACCTCTGGAGTCCATTCCATTGGTTCTATTCCAAGTATCTTAAATTCTAAAGGAAGTTCCAAGTTGTTTTCTTTAATTTCTTTTACATATGCATTTACACCATCAACATATGATGTAATAATTTCATACCCATTTTCATGATAATGATTTAGCTCTTCTTTTATATCACCCCTGAATTTAAACAGTCTCGTTCCTAAATCTCTTTCAAATTCTTCTTCACCAAATATCTCAGAAACAGTTCCTGTTGCTTGTCTTCTCCATATTTCAAATTGAAATAACCTGTCTTTCGCAGCTAAGTAACCTTGCATAAAAAAAAGATCTTTTTCATTATTTGCGTAAATATGATTTATCCCATATTTATCCCTTAGCACTTCAACTTCTTCTTCTAAACCATTAATATTTTGATTGTTTGAGCATGAGACTGAAATAAAGGATATTAGTAGCAATATTTTTTTCATACTTAAATATAAAAAAAAAGACCCCAATTCGGGGTCTTTTTTTATAGTAAAACTGAATAATATTTTAGTCCCCAAAAGTTGAACTCATATCACTCATAAGCATTAAGTGACGAATTCTTCTCCCATCTGGCATTAATGATTCATCAACTGAATCAGAATCTTGTTCATATGCATCATTACCATATAGTTCATTATATTTTTCAACCATAGCATTATAAGGCTCACCATAATCTGCAGTTTGACCTGCGTATCCATCATGATGGAATCTAACTTGAACCCAATTACCATTACATCCTGATGCACAATAAAGAACATTCATAGCAGAACCATATCCAGATTCAACCATAGCTTTTTTAACTCTTTGTCTAAATCTCCAAAAGTCTTGTTTACCAGAATCTTCATAATTATAATAAATTACTCTTCGAAGATTTGTTGATTGACCCTCTGGAACATGAGATAGATTAGCATTTCGCCTCCATATTCTGTTAGCACCTTCAGTATAATATGGTCTTGCATATTTATTCCAATAAGCTAATTCTTCCTGACTAGGAGCTGAATCTAGCTCATCAATTGACTCCATCCATCTAACTCTAATGAAATCTGTTGCATTAGGACCAGTTAAAATTTGAAAAGTGAAAAATTTAGTACTTCCTTCACTTCTATTGTATTTTTGAGTCTTTTTTGCAACTCCATCCATAAACTTACTCATTTGGCCCTCTTTTACTTCAAGCAATCTAGCTTGACCAAATTGAGCATTTAAAGAAGTTAAAAATAAAGTGGTAAATAATAATAAAAATATTTTTTTCATTTTAAATTTATTTAAGATTAAGATGCTAATATATAAAATGAAAGTTATTTATTCTTATTCTTCTTATTCTTCTTATTCTTCTTCTTGGATTTATGAATTAAAGCTTCTAAGGTAAGGTCATAATCTTTTGCTTGTGCGCTTAATGTATCAATCATAATTTCAATTTTTTCAATATCAGCATCTTCAGGAATTGTTATATCAACATTAATTGAATCAGGGAACTGAAGTGAAATACATGAATTAAGTGTTATTAATGCAATAATAATTGGCAGTAATTTTTTCATTATAAATTGAATTATATTTTCACTAAGTAACAATATATTTTTAAATTGTAACATGAAGACACTAATGCCAATAGTTATACTATGTGCTTCAATAGCATTTAATACACTAGCTGCATTAATGATAGTAGATATTATAGATCATTTTATAGATCCATATATAATATTGGGGATTGGATTTCTTTTATTTATATCGACTTTATTTATTATTAAAAGATAACTTAAGATGAGAGACTTTGTAAACTATGGAACTTCTGTTGATATTAAAATACTAATACTAGTAGTAGTTGTAATTGTAATTTGGAAATCTATAAAGTGGATAAAGAAAATAAATTAATTGTAAATTAGAGTTTACCTAAAAAAAAAGAATATGAAAAAATTAAAAAACATTTTATCGCTTATTGTAATAATGATATCATCTACTGTATTTTCTCAAGGATTATCGATAGAATCTAACCTTAGTGGTCTTAAATTAAAAGTTGGTGAGGAGTTTACTCCTGATTCTTATGCTTTAGATAGAAATGGTGAGAAAATTATGTGTGCAGGTGTAATCTATTATAATAAAAGAGGAGTTTTTAGTAGAGCAGATGCAATAACTGTTGATCGTGAAGAAGGAAAAATAACAGCTAATAAGCCCGGAATCCATGAGGTTGTAGCTTTATGTGTTAGTCAAGATGGACAAAGGTTAAGTAGGACTTTTGATGTAGTTGTTGATTATCCAAAAACTGAAGAAATTAAAATTACATTAGGAGGAGATAAAATATACGCTGACACATATGTTCCCCTTAATTTTGAAGTAATTGATGAAATGGGGTATAAAAGGGATGACGTCTTATTTAAGCTTAACTCATCTAATAATATCTTAGAGGTTGATAGTTATAATAATGTAAAAGCTATTAAACCTGGCTCAGCCTCTCTTGAAGCTTCATACGATGGTATTTCGGCAAAAATTAAAATAAATATTTTAAAAAATCCAGTGTCTAAAATTGAGATTACTTCTAATATAGATGTTGCAAGAACTGGAGATGTGGTAAAATTTAAAGCTGTCGGCTATGATTCAAGGGGTAGGGAGATTAAAAATCTACCTTTTGAGTATTCTTTTTCAGGAACAGCAATAGATAAAACTACTACTGCTTCAGGTTTAATAATGGATGATGGAAGATTTGTTGCGGAAATAATAGGAGACTATTTAATTACAACATCTTTAGGTAATATTTCATCTTCTAAAAGGTTAAAGGTAATTGATAGAGGGGTAGAAAGGGAGATTGTTAAAGTAGGTAAAGGAATAGTAACTGATAAACATACTTCTGATTTCTGGGTATTTGAAGGCATTGATGGAAGAGATTATGCTGTAACAGGCACATGGGGTGCTGATGGCACATCTTTTTTTTGGGATGTAACTGACCCGTCTGATCTTAAATTGATTGATAGTGTTAAAGTAGATGCAAGAACTGTTAATGATGTTAAGGTCTCTGAAGATGGAAGAATAGCTGTAATTAGTAGAGAAGGTGCCTCTAATAGAAAAAATGGAATAATAATTATTGATGTGTCAAACCCATATGATGTAGAAATAATTTCAGAATACACTAAAAATTTAACAGGAGGAGTCCATAATGTTTTTATTTATGATGATCATGTTTATGCATTAAGTGGTGGTCAAAAGTATTATATAATAAATATAGAAGATCCTAAAAATCCTTTTGAAGTTGGGATGTTTGAAGTTGGGAAAGAAGGGCAGTCAATTCATGATGTGTGGGTTGAAGACGGGATTGCATATTCATCAAATTGGAGAGATGGAGTTTATCTTGTTGATGTTGGTAATGGTATAGCTGGTGGATCTCCTTCTAACCCAGTAGCATTTGGTAATTATGATTACCCAACAGGTGCTCATCATGCTACATTTCCATTTAAAAGTAAATCAACAGGTAAGTTCTATACTCTATTGGGAGATGAGATATTTCCAGATGGTGTTGATGAAAACAACCCTAATATAACTGCTGGATTTGTTCATTTTGTTGATTTTTCAGATCTAGAAAACCCTAAAGAAGTTGCTAGGTATGAATTACCGGGACAAGGATCTCATAACTATTGGATAGAAGATGATGTTTTATATGTTGCTATGTATGGAGGAGGTGTTAGGATTGTAGATATTAGTGGCGATTTAATTGGAGATCTTTATAGACAAGGAAGAGAGATAGGTTATATTATGACAGGCACTTCAAATGGTTATATACCAAATGCTACTATGTCTTGGGGAGCTCAATTATATAAAGGATATGTTTTTTATTCAGATTGGAACAATGGCTTAGGATCTTCAAAAGTTTCTAAATTAAAACCAGACACATCAAAACAGAATCAATATATAAATAATGTTCCTTTAATAGATTAAATGAAAAAACTATTAATTTTTATTTTTCTAATTTCTACAAGCTCTGCTGTATCTCAAGATTATTATTTATATGTAGCAGCAGAGTCAGAAGACGAAGTTTCATTAATAAAATTTGATGGAACAAAGGCTTATGAGAAAGAAAAGATTCAAGTTGGAATTATGAAAACTGAAATTGAAGGTCCTCATGGAATAACTGTTGATCCAAATGGTGAATATTGGTATTTATCTTTAGCTCATGGAAATCCTTATGGAAGTTTAATTAAGTATTCAACAGAATCAAATAAACCGATTTCTAAAACTAAATTAGGATTATTCCCTGCTTCTATGCAAATATCCCCTGTAACAGGACTGCTTTACTGCGTTAATTTTAATCTTCATGGAGACATGAAGCCAAGTTCAGTTTCAGTTGTGGATCCTGACACAATGACTGAAATAAAGAAGATAACAACTGGTTCAATGCCTCATGGATCTAGAATTTCTCCTAATGGTTTATTTCAATATTCAGTTGCTATGATGTCAGGTGAGTTATTTGAAATTGATGCATTAAGTCTTAAGGTAAATAGAGTCCTAAATCTAGAATCTAAGATTCATAGAGAAGATTCTCATGAATCAATGATGATGCCAATAGTTAAGCCAACATGGGTAATACATCACCCTTCTAAGCATTTTGTATATGTTGCAGGTAATGGTTCAGATGAGATTATAAAAGTTGATCTTAAAAAATGGGAAATAACACAAAGAGTTAAAACTGGAAAAGGACCTTATAATCTAGAGGTTTCCCAAGATGAGAAATATTTACTTGCTAGTATAAAAGGAGAAGGGAAGACAGGTGTTTGGAAACTTAAAGATTTGAGCTTTGTGAAGAATATTAAAAATTCGGGAAGTGTATCACATGGTGTTACGATTTCCCCTGATAGTAAATATGCTTTTGTATCACTCGAAGGTGTTGGAGGTGAACCTGGAATTGTTGACGTAATTAGCTTAAAAAACCTTAAAGTAATAAGTTCAGTTAAAGTTGGAAAGCAGGCGGGAGGAATAGCTTTTTGGAAAACAGAAAATTAACACCTTTCATTTATTTTTTTACAATAATAGTAGTTGGAACATAAAGGCCAGCCGTAAGAAAACTTATAAGTCCATCAGTAAGAGTCATTTTTATTTCAACTTCATAGTTTTTCTCGTTTTTAATTTCTTCTAAAATCGAAGTCTCTTCAGAGATAAAGCCTAGTATAAAATTATGTTGTTTATCAGTTTTTGTATATCCTTCAATAGCTCCCTCACCATATGATAATTTATGAATATAACAAGATGAAAAAGTTATTGAAATTATTAGTATTAATAATATTTTTCTCATTTTAATTTAATTCAATAGTTTGGTCTTTAAATTCTAATTTTTCAATATTCTGCAATATATTAATTCCATCTCTATCTAAAATTTTATCTATAACAGAAGCTTTATTATCAGAAATATTGAGAATATATTCTGAACTGTTCCCAGAGAATATCACTGTGTTTATTCCTTGATTTCCAGTGATATTATTATCAAGTTGATTAATAGAAACTGAGATATCATTACTCCCTAATAGAGTTATATCTTTTAAATATTGTGAATGATGAGTATAAGGTTTTGATGAATCAAATCTTAATGAGAAATTCCCATTAAAACTCGAGTCAATTCTAGCGTTATAAGTTAAGTGTGGGTGAAAGAATTTATTGTTCATTATTTCAGCACCAATAGGATCTTCTGTTAAGATTTCATCTCTTGTTTTTGCAACATATATCCCCCACATTCCATGAGTATTACTATCTGTCCAAGCACCCCATAATCCGTAATAAGAATCTATAAGAGCTGCTAAGTATTCTTGAGTTAAACTATTTTCATCTATTAGCTCATTTATCCACCTTTCAGCATCTATTCCCCATAAATTATTTGATAATGCGGTTTTTTGGGCTTCTCTTATTTCTGATTGATATTCTGGCATTGCACCTGGAAAAGAGTTATGACCATCTATTCCTATTCCATAATCATGGACTAAATGGAGAATCTCTTCATAAGTTGCATCTCTATGATTATTGTACTCTTGATTAATGTACCAAGGGTGTCCTTCAACTTGAATTTCATTTTCAAATAATGCTTGACCATTAACTTCAACAGGATTATTTCCATCATCCTGGCCATTAAGTAGTGTAAGAATTGCACCGTTCTCAGACATTTTGTTTGCTAATTCAGATTTGTCACTACCATATTTGGAACCTTGATAATTTTCAAGGAAATGTTCTAGTGTGCTTCTAGCTCTAACAATTTGTTCATCTGTTAAATTACTTTGAGCTACAATGTGTATTTTTCCACCATTAGGTGTTACAACATTAGTATAACGATTAAAATTATTAGAATATTCTTTACCTAAACTATTTGGGATTATGTTTTCAATTCGTAATTCTAGATTTGCTTGTCCCATAGGTTGATCTATTGAACTATCATTAGAACATGAAGAAAATATTATTGAAAGGAGAATGATTTTTTTCATTTTTTAAAAATCAGGCAATCTTACTTCCACTTTATATTACAGCCAATACTTGGCTTTTGTATTCTAGTGTTATCTCTCTTGTTTGTAAGACAGTCTATAGCGTTTTTTAAATCTACTCCATCACATTCTAACTCATTTCCCGGGCGAGAATCATCTAGTTGACCTCTATAGATAAGTTTTAATTCAGAATCAAACAAATAAAAGTCAGGTGTACATGCTGCGTTATAATCTTTTGCAACTTGTTGTGACTCATCATACAGGTAAGGAAAATTAAAATTGTTTTCAATTGCATTAAGTTTCATTAATTCAGGACTGTCTTCAGAATAATTTTTAACATCATTACTAGAGATTGCTATAAAGCTAATCTCATTTCCATGATATTGTTGACCCATTGATGCTATTGTTGAGTTAACATGTTTAACAAAAGGACAATGATTACAGATAAACATTATAATTGTTCCTTTTCCTCCTTTTAAATTCTCTAAAGAAACAGTTGAATCACTTGTTACATCAATTAAATCAAAATTAGGAGCAGTTGTTCCTAATGGTAACATATTTGAAGGTGTTATTGACATTATTTAATTTTATTAATAATTAAAAGTAATAAATTATTAAATTGGTATTTATGAAAAAAATATTATTGTTATCTATTTTATTCACATCCTGTCAAGTAGGTGTTAATGATTATGAATATGTTGTTAAGGATGAGGCGTTTAGAGATGAAGTTCTTAATAAAACTAATGGCCAGTATGTTGAGTTGTCTGATGGCTATACATATTTTGAAGAAGCAAATCAAGATTCTAATTTTGGTAATGTTGTTTTAGTCCATGGATATTCAATACCATCATATATTATGAAAACAACGTTTAATTCTCTTAAAGATAAAGGATATAGAGTTGTAATGATGGATCTATTTGGTAGAGGTTTTTCCGATAATCCAGACCTTCCTCAAACTGACTATTTACGTGCAAACCAAGTAATTGAATTAATGGAATATAGAGGGATTGAAAATGCCGCTCTTGTGGGTTTGTCAAATGGAGGAAGAATAATTTCAAAAATAGCAGACCTTGATCCAAATAAAGTAAACTCATTATTTTATATTGCATCTGTTGGATTTTTTGAACATACTGAGTTGTCAGATAAATCTGTTTCACAAGAAGAAATAAATAAATTCATTGAAGGTTACCCTGAGCTTTCTCAAGGTCAGAAGAATGATTTTTTTAATCCAGAAAAATTTCCTGATTGGTCAAAAAAATATAATGAATTATTAACTCACTATGGTTTTGCAAAAGCATTAATATCAACAACAAAAAACTTAGTTTCATTAGATGATTCTCATTACAGAATTCATTCTCTTGGTATTCCAATTTTTACTTTTTGGGGAAGACATGACAGTGTTGTTGTTTATGATGATTTTAAAGAGAGGCTAGAGGAGATGCTTCCTAATAGGAAAGAGTTTTTTATTGAAAAATCAGGACATCTTCCACATATGGAGAATCAAGATGACTTTGAAGAGATTTTCTTTAAACACTTAGAGATTGTCTTTAATTAAACCTAATTCCTATTGCGAGTTTGTAGCAACTTTAGAGTCTGATAACATTCATAAAATATATCATGATACTCAATATGGTTTTTCAATAGAATCAGATAATGAATTATTTGGAAGGTTAATTTTAGAAATTAATCAAGCAGGATTATCATGGACCACAATATTAAATAAACAAGAAAACTTTAAATCAGCATATTCAAATTATAATATTGATCATATTGCTAATTATGGATATAGAGAAATTAATAGACTTCTTTTAAATAAAGGTATAATAAGAAACAAATTAAAGATTAAAGCAGTGATTTATAATGCCAATAAAGTATTAGAGATTAAAAATAAGCATGGATCATTCAAATCATGGTTAGATTTAAAAACACCAATGAACATAGATGAATGGGTGAAACTCTTTAAAAACACTTTTAAGTTTACAGGAGGAGAGATAACTAAAGAATTTCTAATGAGCACTGGCTATATAAAAGGAGCCCATGGAAACACTTGTCCAATTTTTCATAAAATAAATAAGTTAAACAATGGATCCTAAAAAAGGGATAAATAATCCTTAGTTGATATAGTTTTTATAAATTTGAAAAAACTTTTTCTTGTGGAAGAAAATCCAATACCTATATATGTAATTGAATTTTTATCTGAAGAGTGGATAACATGGACTGCTTTTTCAATACTTGTTATATCAATACCTCTAATTTTAGCCAGGTTTTTAAATAAAGATCAAAAGAAACTGATAACCTATATAATGGGTGTTATTATGATAATTGACTTCATATCTGAAAATGTTAGTTATTTTTTTAGTGGTACTTGGGATATTGAATATAACTTACCTCTTCAACTATGTGGAATTTCTTCTTTAATCCTTTGTGTTTTGCCTTTTATAAAAAACAAACAAAAACTATTTCAATTTGTTTACTATACAGGAATAATTGGAGGAATTATGGCAATCTTAACGCCTCAGCTAAACTATTTTGACGGCACACTTAGATATTATTTAAATTTTTATGTCTCACATAGCTTATTAATAGGCATGCCAATATTTATGTATCTACACCTAGATTTGAAACTTCCTAAATTGTCATGGTTTAAGCTTTGGGTTAACCTAAATATTTTACTTGCTATAATTATGCCTTTAAATTTTTTAATAGGTTCTAACTACATGTATTTAGCTCAGCCACCTGAAGTTGATAATCCTTTGGTTATAGGGGAGTGGCCTTATTATATTTTACTTTGGGAAGTTTTTATGCTAATTATTGCTTATTTAGTTTATATAATTAGCAGAAGACGTATAATCCTTTAAATTAAATGAAGAAGAATTATTTGTTAATATTATTAATCACTTTTATATTAGATTATGTATTCCATTAAAGTAGATAAAAATATTGTCGTAGCTATCAAAGAAGTGGATGTAGATATCATCATGCCTCATGAAAAAGTTCTATTAGATAAAAAAAATATCTTAAAAAATAATTTAAAATATAAGGATGGGTATATAATAA
>Ga0209403_10003627_pt1 | contig 17302 bp, 17 predicted proteins | sample ArcticOcean_MG_C_8_FD_187440 | JGI IMG/M metagenome (GOLD analysis project Ga0209403, IMG submission 187440) | Marine microbial communities from western Arctic Ocean - ArcticOcean_MG_CB11_86 (SPAdes) (version 2) | ecosystem: Environmental > Aquatic > Marine > Oceanic | place: Arctic Ocean... | reverse complement strand
AGTAATTTTTCTTTTACCTGCGTTGCTGTGCCCACTACCCGCCGGTTTTGGTTTTCCGCAATTATTCGCAGTTCCCCTTCCGAGTAGTCGTAATTCGTCGCTTCTTCCACACTCGGGAAGGGACCGGGATTGCCACGCAGCAGTCGTATAAACCACAGGTCTCGACTGCTGGACAGGCGCAGAGCTTCTGCTTCTGATTCCGCCGTTATACTGAACAGGGTCAGGCAAGTGTGGGGCTTGTCGTAGTTTGGCCCGGGCTTGAAGCGGTCACGGTAGTGGTCAAAAATGTCGGGGCGTATTGCCGGGTTAATGAAGTAAGCGAAGTTGTAGGGCAGGCCGGTAAGCGCCGCCAGTGTCGCACTGTCTTCACTGGAGCCCAGCATCCACAGTTGCGGTGGAGTTTCAACGCGCGGAAATGCACGGGCGTTTTCCATGCCCGGGGTGTGAGGGTCTGAATCATTCAGCAATGCCTGCAGATCCACCACCATAATGGGAAAATGCTCTGGACCCACTCGGGAACCGTAGCGGATCGCAGCGGCTGTGAACGGGTCCGTTCCCGGCGCCCGACCGACGCCCAGATCGATGCGGCCAGGATAGAGTGTCTCCAGCAATTTAAAATTTTCCGCCACTTTGTAGGGGCTGTAATGGGGCAACATGACACCACCGGAACCAATTCTAATCTGCGCCGTCTCGGCTCCCAGCCTTCCCAGCAGAACTTCCGGCGAGCAACCTGCCAGAGCATCCGAGCCATGGTGTTCGGCGACCCAGTAGCGGTAGTAGCCCAATGCGTCTGCGAGCCTCGCTAATTGCAAGGTTTCCTGTAGTGCTGCGGAGGCACTTCCGCCGGCAAGTATAGGCGATTGGTCGAGGACGGACAGTTTCAATTCGATGCTCATTTTTTGAATTAATTTCTTCCTCTGACTAGTCTTTAATTTGCGTAATCACTGCGCGATTAGCAAAAGTGCAAAGGATGGTAGCACGATAGCCGGAACCTGCTAAAGCAAGGGCATACTGACGAACAACTTCTATTAGTGGTGCTGGCTAGTTTCTTTAGTAACTGCCGTATGCCCCAGTTGTATACGCCGCCAAACCCTTTTGAAAGCTGTTCAGGTAGCGTGTCAATATAGGCCTGTGGCAGGGGTTGACATAGATTTGGCTTGAGCGCATCATCGCGCCACTATGAATTCACGATTTTATTTCTGGTGGCTTGGTACTACAGGCAACCAGGAGAAACTTTTCTAGTATTCCTCTCTGGCCGCCTGCGGGTTGTGGCGGCCTATTGCTTTAAAAATATTTCAGTTCGCCCCACTCTCTTGCCGGCCAGATGGATCGAGAGCTTGCGGCTATGCATATTCGAAATGAAAACCTACCCCAAATACAATATCAGTGTGGCGGTGGTATCCGGGTGCGACGCGCGGCTGCGGAGTTGGATTACCTTACGGCGATGGATGAACTGAGGCGGGGAATCGACTCCCAGCATGGGGTTTTGCTGGCTTCCAGTTTTGAATACCCGGGCAGGTATACGCGCTGGGACATTGGTTTTGTTAATCCTCCGCTGCAGTTTGTGGGAAGAGGGCGCCAGTTGTCGATTCAGGCATTGAACGTCCGCGGGGAAATCCTGTTACCGGAAATATACCGGGCATTACAGCACTGTGATGCGATCGACCAGCTCGACGGCAGTCAGCAGCTGATTGAGTTGAGCGTAGTAGCCGATGCACCTCAGGTGGCCGAGGAAATGCGGAGTCGCAGGCCTAGTCTGATCTCGGTGCTTCGAGAAATAGTGCATTGTTTCTACTCTCCGACTGATCCCTATCTGGGCTTGTACGGTGCCTTTGGCTATGACTTGACGTTCCAGTTTGAGGGCGTAGAACATTGTCAGGATCGAAATCCGGACGACAGAGACCTGGTCCTGTATCTGCCCGATCGGATTACAGTGGCTGACCATCGCATCGAGCAGACGCTCTGCTACAGCTACGAATTCGATTGTTGCGGCTGGAATTCTGATAAGCGCAGCGAAACGACAGGCGGCTTTCGCCGTAGTGGTAGATCGCAGGCCTATGTGCCGGCCAATGCCGTGCAGCAGGACTGCGATCATGAACCGAGAGAGTATGCAATACGAGTAGAGCAGGCGCTGGAATACTTTCGCCGTGGGGATTTGTTTGAAGTAGTGCCGGGTCAGGTGTTTTACGAGCCTTGCAAGGATAGTCCTGCGGAGGTTTTTCAACGGCTTAAAGATAGCAACCCGGCACCCTATGGTGCACTGATGAATCTTGGCGAACAGGAATACCTGGTGGCGGCCTCTCCTGAAATGTTTGTGCGGGTGGTTGCTAAGCAAATCGAGACCTGCCCGATCTCTGGCACGATTAAGCGCGGGCGCGACGCCATTGACGACGCCAATCAGATCAAGACCCTGCTGAATTCAGAAAAGGACGAGTCGGAGTTGTCCATGTGCACCGACGTAGACAGAAACGACAAGGCCCGAGTCTGCGAGCCCGGCTCGGTCGAGGTGGTAGGCCGGCGGCAGATCGAAATGTATTCACGGCTTATTCACACCGTGGATCATGTCAAAGGTGTGTTAAAACCTGAATTTGACGCGCTGGATGGGTTTCTGGCTCACACCTGGGCGGTCACGGTAACCGGTGCGCCTAAACTGGCTGCCATGTAGTTTATTGAACAACATAAAAAATCGCCCCGGCACTGGTATGGAGGCGCCCTGGGTCACATTGGCTTCGATGGCAACCTGAACACAGGTTTGACGCTTCGCACCATGCGTATCAAGCAGGGAGTTGCCGAAATCAGAGCAGGCGCGACGCTGTTGATCGATTCCGATCCGCTGACGGAAGAAAAGGAAACCCGCTTGAAAGCATCGGCGTTGCTGGACGCAGTCAGGGGTGGTGTCAGAGCCAGGCACACTGCAGCCGAGCGCCAGTCCTGTACGGTGGGCAAGGATCTCAAAGTGCTAATGGTGGATCATCAGGATTCCTTCGTGCACAACCTGGCAAGTTATTACCGCAGATGCGGCGTCGATTTAATTACTCTGCGACCGGAGCTGGTTGCAAGATCAGCAAGTTGACTTGTTGGTGTTGTCACCGGGGCCGGCTACACCCTCTCAATTCGCCATGGCGGACACCATTGAGCTCGCCTTGCAGAAACACGTGGCGATCTTCGGGGTTTGTCTCGGCTTGCAGGGTATTGTGGAGTATTTTGGGGGAGAGCTGATCGAACTTGATTATCCAATGCATGGCAAGCCATCGCGGATAAGCCACCAGGGCACGGACTTGTTTACCGGTGTAGCCAGCGAATTTACGGCGGGTAGATACCATTCCCTGATCGCGCACTCGGTACCGGATTGCTTGCGGGTAACTGCACAAACCGTAGCGGCTGAAAATGGCGGTGGGATTAAAGCAGTTGAGGCGCCGGTAGTCATGGCTATCGAGCACCAGAGTCTGCCAATTCGAGCGGTATAGTTCCATCCAGAATCAATCATGAGCCTGGAAGATCAGGCCGGCTATCAATTGATAAAAAATGTTGTAACGGCGTTTGCCAACAACGATTAAGTAAGGCCTCATCTGCGAGAAGTATAAAGGGCTTGTGCGTATCTATGCCTGCCGGGAAAATCCGGTAGCCATTGAGAAGATACTCAGGCACCTGAAAGAGAGGGCTATTTCCAATCACACTACGCTGCTTCGACCAGGAAGGGCACCGTCACAGATCGAGTTGTTTGAACGATCTTAATGCAGCCAGGCATGGCTGTAGTGAGCCTTGGCCAGGCTGACAACTGTTGCCAGGCTGAGCTACCTGGAAGTTCTTTGTTTCCAGCATTGGCGGAAAAAATAATCCCCTCGCCATTCGACATGATACTTTGGTAGTGGGGCAGGAGGCCGCTAACCTTATGATGGGAAATCCAATAGTTACAGGCAAGCAATTGGCACCGGATCTGAGTTTGCTACTGCAGGGACTTGCACTGCTGGTTTTGCTTCTGTTTACTTGCCGGATCTACTGGCCAGGTCTCACCGGCCCTTTTGTGCTGGATGATTATTGGAATCTGAACGCGCTCGGTGCTGGTGGCGGCGTTACAGGCATGGAGAGCCTGATGCTTGTCAATGAGCATTATCCGCCAACAGCTGATTTGGGCCTATTATTTGATAAAATTGACAAGTTAGCTCTGCTCCCGAAAAGGAGATCGGATTTTCATTTTATTTACTCCGAGCTCTACGTCTCTTTAGGACAACTGGATCCTGCCTTAATTCAGCGCGCGCACTCTTTTCAGGCGTACCCCGATGCGAAGCGGATCATCAGGCGAGCCAATATTGCCGCCAGCGCAGGCAATTATTCTGACGCATTGACCTTTCTGGAGCGAGCGCGAAAAACTGGGAAAGACAGCCATTTATTGCAACCATCTAGGCTGCCAGTAATTGAAAGTCTGGAAGCAGAATATAAAAGGCGCTTGGCAGCGCGATAGCACTTGGCGGTGGGAGACCGATTTAACCATGAAAATTTCAATTGTAATACCTGCAAAAAATGAAGCGGAAAATCTGCGAGGTTTCTTGCCGCGCCTGCGCGCATCAATGCCCGACGCAGAAACTATTGTGGTCAATGATGGGTCCACCGATGACACCGTAAGCCTGTGTGAACAACACGGCGTTCGAGTAGTCTCGCACCCTTATAGCAAGGGTAATGGTGCTGCCATAAAAACCGGAGCGAGGGCCGCAACCGGCGACGTGATAGTGTTTCTGGATGGCGACGGCCAGCACAAACCTGAGGATATTCCTCTGTTACTTGCCCAGTTGGATAAAGATTACGATATGGTTGTGGGTGCCAGGGACAAGGAATCGCAGGCCGATTCTTATCGCGCACTTGCTAACGGTATTTACAATAAATTGGCTTCACTGATCACGGGCCATAAAATTTTGGATCTCACATCAGGTTTTCGTGCTGTCAGGGCACATAAATTCAGAGAGTTTCTGTATTTACTGCCTAACGGGTTTCCCTATCCCACCACCTGTACTATGGCCTTCTTTCGTGCAGGATACTCGGTTGGATACATCCCAATAAAAACCGAGCAGCGTCTGGGCGAGAGTCATATCAGTCTGCTCAAGGATGGTGTCAGGTTTCTATTGATCATTTTCAAAGTTGGGACTTTGTATTCACTCTTAAAGATATTTTTGCCCGCATCTGTAGGCTTCTTCTTCACTGGCTGTGCCTACTATTTTTATACCTTCGTCACCGATGGCCGGTTTACCAATATGAGCGCGGTGCTGTTTATGACTGCGATCCTGGTGTTTCTAATTGGTCTGGTTTCAGAGCAGGTTACGGCGCTGATGTATAAAGATAGTGATATTGACTAGTTACGATTTAGTTCTTAAAGAAGGTCTATTACGAGCTGTCGAACACTAACGCTTGTTATCACCTTTTCTATTGCCGGCGATTGGTTGCTACACAGGAGCAGACATCGGAGCGTGCCCATAGCAATTGAACCGCAACTCCGGCACCTGGCTATGGAATCAGATTGTTTTCAATCCAAATGGCCAGGCGCAGACCGGCCAGACCAATGCGTTGGCGGGAGATATCCTGCATCTGCGTTACATAAGCAGACGCTAGGGGGGATGTCGGCAATCTGCGTCCAGAGCGATCGGCGGCGGCAATCTCTGTTCGCATGACCTCGGTATACACATTTGTCAAAAGTATTTCGCGGCTCTCGGCCATCCACTGTGACCAGTCGGACGCCATGGTTTGTATTTCGGTCGGGGCAATTGCAGCGAGCTCCTGCAGCACCAGAGGCAGCGTCTCCACCAGGCCCGCAGCACTCAGGGAGCGATCCCAGCGTGAGTGCAGATTGCCAGCGTCGGTAGCTATGCCATTGCCGCCGCGATCGCCGCGTTTAAAAACGCCGGCGGAGAACAGCGAACCGGTATGCAGGGGTTGGTGTATATCAGCGATTAGATGCAATACCCAACACAGCGCAACGGCGCGTTCAGCCGGTGCTCGGTTGTCGTCGGCTAACACTGTGGTGTTGTAATCCAGCGCGGTAATTATATTGTCGGCTTGCTGCTCAGTGCGGATCGACGCAGCATCTGCACCGTCGATGTCGGCGAAACTCGCTACTCCCACATAGATGTTTCCCTGTGCGGAGACAGCACCACGAACCCAGGCTCCATCGATATAGTGCCAGGGCGGGTGGTTGTAATGCTGCGCTGCGTTAGCGCCAAGACTCCTCGCAAGATCAGGCCAGAAAGCTGCCTGACCTAATAGCCATACGAGCATTTGTTCGTCATCGCTGGTATCGATGAAGCCGGGCATCTGGGCTAGAAAGTCGGCTTCGAAGCGCGGATGCTGCTCGAGTATGGTGAGCAGTTGCGCTTTGCTGTCATTGCTCAGAAATTCCATGGCCACCGCCGCACTGAGGCGGTGACCAACGCTATCCCAGGCCATCAATGCTTGAAAAGGCAGGCTCAGAATTGCCAGCAAAAGCAGCTTGAATAGAGGTTTCATATAGCGCCTGTTGTTCGCCAAACTGTGTGCAGCCAACGCTGTCTTAGACTTCCAGCCATTTTGCTGGTACGTCATCTGCTTGCAGCAGGCTATTGGGAGTGCCTGCATACACAAGCTTAGCATGCCCCATGACATACAGCCGATGCGATATTTTCAGGGCAATGGATAATTTTGTTCCACTAACAAAATAGCCACGCCGCGATTGGCGATTTCCTGCTGGTAACGCTGTCAATTTTTCTACAGGCATGTTCAGAGGGCCTCCATAATCCTGTAGGATGGTGGCATAACCACAAGGGTTGAAATAGAAGATACTGCAGACAATGGCTGAGATCACGATATTAGAATCTGAAATTGATTTCATGGCTATCCGTGCCGGTGGGCCTGGTGGTCAGAATGTGAACAAGGTGTCGACCGCCGTACACCTGCGGTTCGATATCAATCGTTCAAGTTTGCCCTGGGAGATCAAGCAGAAGTTGATCGGGTATAGAGACCGTCGCATTAATAAAGATGCTTCTATCGTCATCAAGGCGCAGCGCTTTCGGAGTCAGGAGAAGAACAAGCAGGATGCTATTGCACGCCTCCATGCTCTGGTTGCAGAGGCAACCAGGGAACGTGTCCGGCGGATCGCGACCAGGCCCGGCAGAGCAGCTAAAGAACGGCGCTTGAAAAACAAGAAAATTGTCGCCGGCAGGAAGTTCGGCAGAGGTAGCGTAAAATCCTTTGACGAGTAGATCGCAAAATATCGGATCACAAACTTTGTCCAGGATAGTATGACGTCGTCCAGTGAGAATTTGCCATTGGAGACCTGACCCCACTGTACAGCTGTTAACGCTTCCTACTGAGGAATGTCGGCGGCCGAACCGCCGAGAAACAAGCGGCTGCCATCGGCGAGCGTAAAATTTCTGCCCACCGCTTTGTTGGTCCTGTCTTTGGAGTGATAGCCCTCGACGACCAGCAGCGTTCCCACCGGCACCGTGTACTGCATCACGCCCAGGCGTATCAGTTGATTCGGGCTGCCGCCCTCGATCTGCCATTGCTCGACCTCGCCGTCAGGACCTTCGACGTCAATGTAGAACCACGAGTGGGGATTGATCATTTCCCAGCGGGTGAGTGTGCCTTCCAGCGCCAGCGGCCGGTTGACGTCAAATTCTGCCGCAAACGCATGGTGGGCCCACACGGGAATGGCGCAGAGCGCTGACGCGACACCTGCGATCGCAACTATCATTCGAGTTTGCATCGAGTTTCCTCCTCAATTCTTTTTTTGCACCGCCGCTGCTTCCGTCGCCAGCCGCTCTTCCATGCGAGCACCGGCCAGGGTGTTAGCCATACCGTAATTACCCTCGTGGCAGGCGTGTTCGAAGATCGGACCGATTGTTTCCTTCAGCAGAAGTTCGGCGGACCAGGGGCGAGTCCACATTGTTTCATCTTCGATTGTGAATCTATAAACAATCGTTTCGGCGTCGATTCGGGTAAACCGTTCGGTCACACGTTTGTTCTCGGTGGATCTAAAAATAGGGTTCTTGCCATTAAAATTTGCAGTTTCGACTACCAGCGTATCGCCCTCCCAATGACCCCGCGGAGTGCCCATCCATTGCCGAACATTGGAGTCGGCTTGCTCGCGACCATCCAGAGGAATGAGGCGGGCATCATGAATCATTTCAACGAGAATCATGACGTAATCCCGATTCTGCACGATCTGGTAGTTGCTGTTATAACCCGCGTCCATCATTGGCGGACCGGCTCCTGCCATGATGAGACAACGTTCGCCCAGCGAGCCGTTTTCGATCGCGTCGTAGCGTCCACCCCTGAGCCGCGCCGCTTCTTCACGGTCTGCCATGATGCGTTCGCCTGACGCCGTCAGAGGAGGGATTCGACCGTTCGGGGGATCGAATATGAGTGAGGTTCGAAGGCCGGTTGCAAGCGTGGCCTGACTGCGGTCGAGTCCGAACTGAGTGAAGTCATAGTGCACGTCTGCGGTGGTTGCCCGGGACGGTCTGAGCGCTTTCACGCTCCCTCGCTCGCGCTTCGATGTCAGCGACTTCTTGCGCCGTGTAGAATGCGCCGGCCACGCCATCGCGCCGTTGCAAGCGTGTATAGGTTGCATTCGACCAGAACCCCCCCCCCCCGGGGCCTGGATGCCCGTCCGGGGTGCGGGGCATCGTGTAACCCGGGGCCGGGCTCGGGTCTGGCAGCTGTGCGGCAAGCGGATTTGCCGCCAGTAGCGAGATTGTCAGCACCGCGGCGACAAGGCTGATTGACTGAAAAACTCGATGCTTCATCTGTATTCTCCTGGGCACGGGTTCATGACTTCGAGTTATCCGGTTGCTTGCGCAGGTGACCGTATATCAGGTCTTCTACAAACTCCACGCATCTGAATTCTAAAATCTCTACGTTCGCCTCGACGCGCCGATAAAGGGGCATGCTCATAGTCCAGGGTAGAGTGAACACCTTCGGGTCTTCGATAGTGACTTCATACATCATGGTGTCCGCGCTGCGCGCAGTGAAGCGTTCGATGACATGCAGGGCATCGCTATGGAAGTTCCCGGCCCGATCGTTGAAGCCCATGGTATCGACCACCAGCGTTTCGCCATCCCAACTGCCGTTCGACCAACCCATCCAGGTGGGGGCGGGCGGCAGGGTGTGGTTGTCCATGTAGATGGTGCGCACCGCGCCAGCGTATCCATGTACTACCATGACGTGGCCAGTGCCCTGAATGATCTGAAATGGATAGGGCATGTAGGTGCCGCGCGGCACACCGGGTAGGTAGCATTTGATCTCAGGGTCAAGTTCCAGGCGCTTGGCGAAGTTCTAGTCCCTCTGTGCGCGGACCTCGGGAGTGTACGGAATCTGGCCGTCGTCGACGACGCCATGTCCTGCCGGTATTGCGGGGATCGCACCGAGTTCCCGGACCATACCAGGACTGGCAGCATGGGGCTCGATGTTCCAATTGGCTGAGTTGATGGCCTGCCAGATGCCGTTCAGGTCCGGGTTTCCGGCGGCGGTGCGGGCTGCCCGATAGTCCGACGTCTGCGCCGTGGCGCTGGTCACGCCGAACAACAGGCCGACCGAGATGAGGGCCATCGCGGTGGCCCATCTTCCAAACCGGTCTCGCATCCCTGATCTCCTCTGGACACTGGTGCTAGCTGTGGAGAATAATCCCCGCAAAATCCGCTGATGTCAATGCATCTGGTGTAGGTGTAGAAGCAGAGCTTTTGTTCTCTTTTTTCATCCTGTGCGTTCGCTTGCGGCTGGCAATGAGCACATGGCAGCATTACCTCTACCCCTCGATCAGGGTCTGATCAATAATTAGCGGGGGCCGGATTCCTTAGCCATTTGTTCTTCAATCCGATGACCCGAAAGAATATTCGCCATACCATAATTGCCTTCGTGACAGGCATATTCATAAATCTCATCTTCCGAGTGATCGAGGATAATTTCCCGGGTGTACGGCGCCGTATAGGTGCCGGGATCATCGGAAGTAATAATATACTGCATAGCATCATGACTGGTTCGAGTCAGACGTTCGACATTTACTTTCCTTGAAACTTCGGGTCCCTCGCTGCTTCTGTCGGAGTAGTTGGTGGTTTCAATAACCAGGGTGTCACCATCCCAATAGCCCCGTGAGTCGCCGTGCCACAGTTTAATACGATCATCGATATGGGGTTTGTCCACCAGGGGAATGATGCGCACGTCGTGGATCATTTCCTGAATAATGGCCACAGTATCCCCGGTCTGCACGATCTGCCAATAACTGTTGTAACCGGAGTGGAGGGTCGGCGCACCGAAAGACAGACAACGTTCACTTAGCCCGCGATCCAGCCAGGTATCGGCCGGATGATCTTGGCGATGTTGGGCAAGATCATTCTGCGTCGCGATGGCAATTTCGGTGCGTGCTGGGAATTTACCGTTGATGGAATCGATAATCTGCGAGGTGCGACGGTGGATAGTGCGGTTTGCCATCCACTGGGAATCGTAGTTACCAGTCGATGAGTCATAAGAGACGATTTCACCGCTGAACGCCGCTTGTAACACACCGTCTCCAAACAGGGCGTCCTCACCCGCCGCTTCTATTTCAGCGATGCGTTTCTGTAAAAAAACTAAGTCTTCATCGGTAAGGAATTCCTTGTCGCCAAACACTTCGGGGCGTTCTACCGGAGTGATCGTGTTGTTTTCCCATACTCCTTGCAGGTCGGGATGACCATCGATGGTTCTTGGCATTTGCCAATCACTGTCAGACTGCCCCATTACCGGGCTGCTAATCAGCCACAAGGACAAGATCAGGCTGCCTAAGTTTACAATCGTTTTCATGGTGCCGCTCCTAGCAATAGTGACGGAAAATGGGTGTAACACTGGCCAACAATCTAAACTATTGGTACCGGTTCTTCAAGCAGGAGCGCCATGGGATCAGGCTTTGACCCCCGAATGCTTTCTCACTCGTCCTGCTTCGATCTGAAAGCAAACAGATGCCCAGCTTCCGGAATGCGGGTGTCTGCAGCCACGGCCTCGGTGCTGGCGGCGAAATTCCCCGAGGCGATGGCGTTATAGATCCCGCCATCGCGCTGGTAGGCGACTGCTTGACGGCATCCAATCCGTTTTTGAACACATCTCGATCTACTTAAAGCAGAGCTGTGGAATGACAAAAACACCTGGCCCCTCTGGCATATACTAGCGCGCGCCCCAACGTCGCAATACCTCAGCCACCTGCGGACGGGTTCCCCGCAATCCGTTGGTGCCCGGAATGGTCTGAGTGGTTTCAGCCAGCACCAGAGGCGTCTGCCCACGCTCATTCGCCGCATCAACATCAGCACCGCGTGAGATCAAAAAATCAACAACTGAATCGAAGTCTTTGAGTACGGCATGATGCAGAGCGGTTTGACCCCGGCTATCGGCAGCGTTAACCTCGACACCCAGGTCGATGAGGGTACGTGCCAATTCCAAGGTACGACTTTCTTCAGCTTCCAGATTCGGCGCTGCGTTGCCAATACGATCGCGTCGATAAACCAGCGATGAACCAGAATTACCCATGGCCACTTGCAGGGTAGTTACGCCCCTCTCGCTGATGTAGAACGGATCGGCTCCACGTTCGAGTAGCGTGTTGAGAATCTCAACTTCGCCATATTTGGCGGCAAGCCAGAATGCATTCATGCCAATCAACTGGGAGCGGATACTGAAATCAGCGCTGAAACGCCGGCCCGGTGTACCGTGCTCGATGAGCGCGCTGAGATTTGCGCCACGGCCTAACAAGGAGCGAACCAATTCCACTTCACTTCGCAGTACCGCCGCGTGCAGCGCCGTATACCCGGCTCCGGCGGCATTGGGGTCCGCACCTTGTTGCAGCAGAAACAAAGCCATGGATTCGTGTCCACTGTGAGCTGCAATAACCAGCGCACTGGCGCCAGAGGCTTCAGTGCCCTGAATATCGGCACCGGCCTCGATAAGCACGCGCGCGGTTTCGACATCACCATTACGCGCGGCAAACAGAAGCGGCGTAGACCCACCATGGGCCATGCGGTAATTGCCGCTGGGGTTAGTGTTACCGGCCGTGTTCTCCAGTTGATACCACACCTGCGTGCGTGCGTGCAGGTCGGCACCGTTCTCGATCAGCAGACGGGCAACGTTAGCGTGCCGCTGGGCCACCGCCCACATCAGTGCAGACTGCCCCCGTTCGAGCTCAACTGCATTGACATTCGCACCCTGTTGCAGCAGTAACTCTACCGATTGCGAATTGCCCGACCTGGCAGCGGTCATCAACGGTGTCTCACCCATTATCAGTGATGTATTCGGGTTCGCGGCAGCGCCCAGAAGCAGCTCTAGCATTGGCGCACTGCCATTGAGTGCTGCCAACCACAGTGGGGTGGCACCCAATGAATTTGTTGCGTTAACGTCAGCGCCGGCTGCAATCAGTAAAGTGGCAGCATCCACATCGTTCTGATGTGCCGCCCAGTGCAGCGCCGTGGCACCGTCGCCCTGAGGTGCATTCACATTAGCTCCTGCTGCGACCAGGCTGCGGGCGACTTCAATGTCCCCCGTTTTTAGCGCCTCGATAATTGCAGGTGAAGAGATCCTCGTCGCGTCTTGCGCCAAAGCAGCAATTGGCCAGGCGAGCAATGTAGCTAGTATGATAAAGAGGTGCCCTAGCTTTCTGGAACAGGGTGTTTTATTCATGTGAACCCATGTTACGATATTCGTTTCGACATTGACACCCCATTGAAGTAGTGGCAATCTAGCTTGGGAAGCTTGGCATGTCGCCGAACCACACCCGGGCAAGAATGGTATAGCCCAAATAATGTAAGGTCTGCTTGATGCGGTCACCCGACATGTTAGCTCCGCGTTTTTTCAGAGTACCACTGCGTGCCGCCGTGCTGCTCTTCTCTACACTGTTCGCCGTTGCGATGGTAAATCAGGCACAGGCGCAATCAGCATTGGCAGACCAGATTGATGGCTTGCAGGAAATCCTCGCGGAATATTGCAGCAGCTGTCATAACGACCAGGCTCGAGTAGCCGACCTCAGTTTCAGCAGCCTGGATCTATCGCAGCTCGGCGCATTCGGGCATATCCCCGAACGCATACTGGGGAAGCTGCGCTCGGGTCAGATGCCGCCGGTGGGCATGCCCCGTCCCGCAGCCGATGAATATGACGCGCTTATAAACTGGTTCGAATCCGAGCTCGACAGGTTTGCAGCCGCGAACCCAAACCCCGGGCGCACCGAGTCTTTACATCGACTCAACCGTGCCGAATATGCCAACGCCGTGCGCGATCTGCTCGCGCTGGATGTCGACGTGCAGGTACTATTGCCAGCGGACGATATCGATGCTTATGGTTTTGATAACATTGCCGATGGCTTGACGATCTCGCCCGCCCTGATGGAGCGCTACCTGTCGGCAGCACGCAAGACGGCGCGATTGGCTGTCGGTGAGGAGCCACTGGGACCTGTGGCCGACACCTACGAAGTGCCAATTCTTTATAAGCAGAATGACCGCATGAGCGACGTTCTCCCTTTCGGGTCACGGGGCGGTATTGGTATCAGTCATTATTTTCCAGTGGAGGGAGAGTACGATCTGGCAATCAGGCTGCACAGGAACTACGTAAATTATGTCCGTGGCATGGGCTCACGCCATGAACTTGAAGTTCGTCTCGACGGGGTGCTGGTACGAACGTTTACCTTCGGTGGCGAAGAACCAGATGTACTGCAGGCACCTGCCAGTTACGGGGGTAACCAATTTGGTGATCCTGAGTGGGAACAGTATATGCTGTTTGCCGACTCCAATCTGCGGTTCAGGTTTCCGGCAGAAGCGGGGCCGCATATCGTCGGCGTTTCCTTTGTCCGCAAATTAACCGAACCCGAAGGCGTGTTACAACCACCACAGAGTGTTTTCGCAGCGGCTGTGAATGAAATGCGGGACGGCGATGCGGCAGTCGAACAGGTGGCGATTACCGGCCCTTTCGAAACTAACGGGCCGGGGAATACACCGAGCCGCAGGGCCGTGTTTAGCTGCCAGCCGGCTAACGACACAGCAACGGAGGAAGATGCCTGCGCCAGTGAGATTTTGTCGTCATTGGCCCGGCGCGCCTACCGCAGACCACTGGAAAACTCCGATCTGGCCACACTGATGAATTTTTACCGCGCTGGACGCGATGAAGGCAGCTTTGATGCGGGTATTCAATTGGCGCTGGAACGATTGCTCATCTCGCCCGATTTCCTGTTCCGCGTTGAGCGTGATCCCGGCACTATCGAGCCCGGTACCAACTATAAGCTGAGCGATCTTGAGCTTGCTTCAAGGCTATCTTTTTTTCTGTGGAGTAGCATACCCGATAGCGAATTACTTGAAGCCGCGGAGAACGGCTTACTACAAAACCCGCAAATTCTAGAGCAGCAAAGCAGACGCATGTTGAGTGATTCTCGATCGAGATCATTGGTGCATAACTTCGCCGCCCAGTGGCTCTACCTGCGCAATCTTCCCAGTCTGGTACCTGATGCAGTGGCTTTTCCTGAGTTTGATGAAAATCTACGTGACGCGTTTCGACAAGAAAGCGAACTCTTCTTTCAGAGCATGTTACGTGAAGACCACAGCGTATTGGATCTGCTCGGGGCTGGCTACACCTATGTCAACGAACGGCTTGCTGAGCACTACGGTATTTCCGGTGTCTATGGCAGCCATTTTCGCCGTGTGGCTCTTACTGGTGAGCTTGCCGAACAGAGAGGCAGTATACTGGGTCAGGGCAGTCTGCTTACTGCCACCTCCTATGCTAATCGAACCTCGCCGGTGTTGCGTGGCAAATGGGTGCTAACTAATATTCTGGGCACACCGCCTCCAGCGCCACCACCAAATGTGCCGGATTTGCCGGATAACGGTGAGGATGGCCAACCGGCCACAGTTCGCGATCGCATGATCAAACATCGAGAAAACCCAGTCTGCAGATCTTGCCATGCGCCGATGGATCCATTGGGGCTGGCACTGGAAAACTACGACGCGATTGGCAGATGGCGGACTACCGGGGAAGCGGATCTGGCCATAGATGCCTCCGGGCAGCTGCCAAACGGGACTGAGTTCTACGGGCCCCTGGGGCTGCGCACGCTGCTGTTAGAGCGTGGGGAGCAGTTCAGTGCTACGGTGACTGAAAAGCTATTGGCTTATGCTATCGGACGCAGCCCCGAATACTACGACAAGCCGTCTGTGCGTAACATAACTCGCGCAGCGGCATTGGAGAATTACAGCTGGTCGTCTATCATTGTGGGAATCGTACAAAGCGACCCATTCCGGATGCAGAGGTCACAATAATGATCATCATCACCAAGAAAGCTATCCCGCGCCGAACTATGCTGCGTGGTTTGGGCGCCGCATTGGCGCTGCCGCTGTTTGATGCAATGATACCGGCACTGGCGGCAGCCGGTAACCCAGCCAGTAAACAGGCACGTCGACTCGCCATAGTCTATGTTCCGAACGGGATGCGGATGGATCACTGGACTCCAACCACCGCTGGCACCGACTTCGAATTACCATCGATCCTGCAACCTCTCGAGCCATTTCGCAAGCAGCTGAATGTGCTCACTGGCCTGCGTGGCGTAGACGGCGAAGGCCCCCATGCTCGTGCTTCTACACACTTTCTGACCGGGGTTGCATCGAAGCGGGACAATGGCTCCAATCTCAAAGCCAGCATCTCTATGGATCAAATCGCAGGTAGAGTCTTAGGTGGTGAAACCCAGCTGGCTACCTTGGAACTCGCTATCGACGGGCGTGATTTTGCTGGCTCATGTGATGAAGGATTTAGCTGTGCCTATACCAATACCATCTCCTGGGCCAATGAAACCACACCACTGCCGATGGAAAATAACCCCCGTGCGGTGTTCGAACGTCTTTTCGGCGACAGCGGCAGTACCAACCCGGAAGTTCGCCGCGCGCGCCTGAAGAAGGACGCGAGCCTTCTTGATTCAGTTACCGAGCGAGCCAATGAACTATCCCGACAGCTGGGATCATCGGACCAAGTTAAGCTGGACCAGTACCTGGAAGCGGTGCGCGATATTGAGCGACGCATTCAGATGGCAGAGGCCCAAAGCGACCGAGAACTGCCGGTGATTGATCAGCCAGCGGGAATTCCAGACACTTTTGCCAAACACGCTTCACTCATGTTCGATCTCATGGCTCTGGCGTTTGAGACCGATATGACCCGCGTATCAACCTTTATGATGGGGCGGGAAATTACTGGCCGCACCTACGCCGAGATCGGGGTAGCCGATGCCCACCATCCAATATCCCATCACCAGCGAGACCCGGTGAAACTGGAGAAACTCCTGAAGATCAATCAGTACCACATGACCTTCTTCGCCAAATTCCTTGAGCGGCTACGCTCTACTCCCGATGTTGACGGCTCACTGCTGGATAATTCGATGATTGTATACGGCGCCGGCATGGCCGACAGTAATACACATTACTCCGGCGAGCTACCTATTCTCCTTACAGGAGGTGCAGCAGGTATGGCGGGGAGTCACATAAAGTACCCCGAGGGCACACCACTGACTAACCTGCACCTAAGCCTGCTGGATCGTATAGGCGTACCCATCCAAGCACTTGGGGATTCCACCGGCCGGTTGCCGCTATAAACAAAAAAGGATTAGCCCATCATGAAGTCTTCGAGCTACACAAAATCATTGCTGATCGCTGCGCTGCTGGCTTTTACTTCAAACAATTTACTGGCACAGACTTCAGGTGCAGGCACTGTGATCAAGATGGACGATGCTTTGGATGCCCTAGTGCCTTCAAATTATCAGATTGAGAAACTTGCAGGGGACTTTGCTTTTACTGAAGGTCCAGTCTGGCATAGTGGGCCCGGTCATTTGATGTTCAGTGATTTGCGTAGTAATACGATTCACATTTGGGATCCCGAAGACGGGCTGAGTACATTTATGCAGCCAGTATTCGAAGGTGAGAGCGAAACCACTTCGGTGGGCTCCAACGGTCTTAACATCAGCCCGGCAGGTCTGCTCATCCTTTGCGAGCACGGCAACCGTCGCATCTCTCGACGCGAACGGGATGGCAGCATAACCGTACTATCGGATAACTATCAGGGGCGACGTCTGAACAGCCCCAATGATTCTGCCTATAAATCAGATGGCTGGCTGTATTTTACCGACCCTCCCTATGGTCTGCCTGGACTAGAAGACGACCCGGCGCGGGAGCTAGATTTCAATGGCATCTATCGGCTTAGTCCCGAAGGTGAACTGGAATTGTTGGAAAGCAACCAGACCAGACCCAATGGCATAGCCTTCTCCCCCGATGAGAGAACCTTGTATGTGGCAAACTCCGATGCCGAG
>Ga0209403_10003626_pt1 | contig 17308 bp, 9 predicted proteins | sample ArcticOcean_MG_C_8_FD_187440 | JGI IMG/M metagenome (GOLD analysis project Ga0209403, IMG submission 187440) | Marine microbial communities from western Arctic Ocean - ArcticOcean_MG_CB11_86 (SPAdes) (version 2) | ecosystem: Environmental > Aquatic > Marine > Oceanic | place: Arctic Ocean... | reverse complement strand
TATTATCATTGTGATCCGTGTGATCGCCGTGAGATTGCCTACCGCCGTTGGGCTGCCCGGTTAATGTTGATAAGTGTGACGATGATTGATTCTGCCATTTCGAAAACGCTGCCTGCTCAAGTTCTTTTCTATTCTTCAGATCACATAACGGGATCGTTCCCGCCTCGCGAAGTCTTCGTGCGCCTTCTGCAAATAACTTTTTGTATGTTGAACAATATGTAGAACGCATTCGCCAATCATTGGACTGCCCTTCGCCTGGGCATTGACCGTAGCACATCAACCAATATTCACAATCTTTGCATCCACCAAATTCTTGTGGTGCTTGGTAGAGCGCCATCTGTCGTTCATAGTGGCGAGCGCCTGGGTGCCCTATGAAACTACCATTTGGGTCGCCCGACCCCTCTGCTGGCATCCAGTTGAACCCGTCTTTGTTTGTTCGCGAGCAGTGAGAGACAGAACCGTCGTTCTCAATACCTCGGACTGCACTTGTATTCCACGGGTCACATGGTTTCCAATGGCACACGACATCATCAGCGCCCTTCAGGAGTTTCAAAATTTCCTCAAATTTAGTCATGCGTAATTGCTTAAATGTCGGAACATGAATTCGCCAAATATCCAGTAACCGATCCGACAATTCTTCTTGTGGCAGGTATAATGTATCTGCTTTGTGATCCATCTCCATTGTATGAAGATTTATCTGTTTAAGCCCCCGATCATCTAACTCATGAAGCCATGACACAAACCGAGGAAATCGTTCTGCACTAGAATTCCCGGCGTGCATAGTGACAATAAGACTGGGCCCAAGATGTGAATGTTGCGGCGATAACGAGAGCAACGTATCAATCGCATGAAGCGTGCGGGCTGTCTGCTTGCGTGTCGCCTTTAATGTACCTGCCCACCGACTATCATTTAATTCATCTGGGCCATCTAATGAAATGCCCACATGTGTTTTGTACTTAATGAACAGTTCAATATGTTTGTCGGTAATCAATGCGCCATTGGTCTGCACCGATGAACGCCCTGATCGGCCATGGGAAATTGACAGGAGTTCCTCAAGGTGATGGAGTGGCAATAACAAGGCCTCCCCACCAAATAAAGAGAAATGATCCTTGGGACCAAGTTTTTTGATGGAGGCTAATACCGCATCACGATCATATCGATGTGATCGCTGCTCTTCTCGCATTCCCTCTTCATAACAATAGGTGCATTGCAATTGACAACTGACGCCAACAGGTCGAATCTCAATACTCATAATATTTTTGCCGTAAAACTTTACGCACCCACGGAAATGGGCTGATCAGCATGTGTGGCATCTGCGTGTGGAACATCTGTGTGTGCTACGTCCGAATGGCCAGAACTGTCGGTATGGTACGTGGTGTCGGTGTGTGTACTGCTGGTCGTCTCATCGCCATGATCATCGGAATGATCGTTATGGCCACCGTGACCCTCGCCCGGGCCCCCATCACCAAACGGGTCGTCACCGTGGCTCCCTCCGGTATCGCTATGATCGTCAGCATGTTCATCGCCGTGTGCCACAGAATCGTTGTGTGTAGTCGTATCGGTGTGCGCCACGTCCGAATGTGATACGTCCCCAAATGCCACATCATCATGCGGGCTATTTTGTATGGCGCCGGTGTCAGTATACCGTAACTGGTGCTGGCCAGACCCAGTATTATCTATCCACAGCGATCCGGCAATAGCGCCAGAGTTTGTGCCATGGGTGTTTATAGTAGAACATTCGCGTACGTTTCCAGAGGTATCTACATACCGTAAACGATCAGACTCTATCCAGATTGAGCCGCTTATACCGGCGCCGGCCGATCCCTTGTTGGTGCCGATAATATAATATTCTGTAGCCCCGCTATCCACATAATGAAGCGCGGTTCCTTCGACCCAGATACTACCAGCAATCTTAGCCATTATTTCACCTTAAGAAGTTGTGCAACATGTAAGGTCAATTGTAACACATGTGCTTGCAATTCGCCAATCTCAGATCTAAGGGACAATACGCCCTTCGCGGATTCGCGTCGGGCCCGCGACCGCGTGAGAGCCTTTTTGTCGGTTAATAGTAACGCGTTGTTATAGGTGTCCCGTACATGCTTGCGGTCATCGGTCTGTATCAGCATTACTCATCCAAGGCAATAGCGCGGAAGTTGCGAATCTTCGGCACGACGGTCGTATCGTTGGTAGACATCACTATTTTAATGGAGAACACTTTGAACCGATCCGTGGTATCCGTAGATGATGTCAACGCTTGACTTTGCGGCGTGCGGAACTCAAACTCCCGATACTGTGTGGCACGTGTGCTGATCACTCCATCCGGCGTGATTTGTGTCATCAATCGCCATGGCTGATCCGCAAACCTCTCGCTATCCAACGTGCCCGATAGCACCTTGTAATAGGCATAGAAGTTAGTACCCTCGGGGCGATATCCATCAAAGTACATCTTGATGTCGCGAGCGTCGAACCCTTCCGCTAACGACACCTCCCGTGTGAAGTATCGTGTCAGCGCATTACCATGCTGTGCGGAGTCCTCGCCACGATACGTCAGCGCCGCATTGCCAGATACCGTAACAGTCGGCGTAGTGAGGTAGCCACTTCCGTCAGTCGTTAACACAAGACTAGTAACAGTGCCCGTGACGATGGAACTATTGACGGTGGATACAACTGCGTATCCTACTGCATTCGCACCGACATTACTGGCGCTTATTGTCATCGTCAGGTTCGCAAAGGTCGAGAACGCATTCGCGACGCGGGCTTCACCGGCGGTCGTTGTCGCAGTAAACTGAGAGTCGCTTTCGATGGACGCAACGGTCACCGCCAAGTTGGCCCCGATCACCACATCTCGTCCCACAATAACTGAGGTGAGGAACGCACTGCCCGTCCCTGTCACAACGTTAGACGATGCGACCGTCGTGACGGTGCCTGTGGCTGCGGCCGCATTCGCATAGCCACTACCGGGATCGAGAATGACAAACTGTGTCGCATACAGTTCCATCTCATTGATGCGATTCTGTATACCAAGGACAGTCATCTTTTTTAGATCGACATACGGTGCGACATCAGTGCTTCGCGTTGTGAGCGTGGCGATGGTATCGATGGTATTCGCTGACACCCCGCTGACTGTCTGACCCGCTGGCGCACTATTCGCAAAAGCAGGGTAGAACTGTGGCGCAGCGTTCGCGTCGTAGCTCCCGGTTAAGAACGACCGTGAGGACAACGCTACCAGTTTGTTCGGTTGAACGCTATACGCAACTGCGGTGCCAGAACCTTCTGGCTTGACGCTCAACGAATAGCTCGTCGATGTCACCAACGGGAAGGTAACTTCATACGGATAGAATGTCATCGAATCAAATGTCTTGGTTGTCGCCGGTTGCACGCCACGGGCGACAAGGATGCCAGTGTTCGCACCACTCGACAATGTCCACTTTGCTTTGTTCAAGCGGAACATTATATCTTCAAATGGTGTTTCGGTCCACGTCGATCCGTTCTGTGACTTGAAGAAGCTGCCCGCATAGGGCTGCTTCGCAACCTTCTTATCGGTGCCAAGCACCTGCGCGCCGAGTTCGGCGGTGTAGACTTTATATTCCGAGGAGTCAGAGCGAACCACAAGGGCGTACTCAATACCAGGCAACAGGTGTACCAGTGAGGGCATCGTGAATCGCGTGTACGCGGATGTGTTGCTGAACGCGGTAGACAAATCCGTTGTGATAACATTCACGGCGTCGTACCGCAGTGTGGTAGACGCTTGTCCTTCTGGTGACGCACACGGCACTACCTGATATGACGAAGGATATCCATTGATAACTGGTCGAAGTTCAACCGTGACTGGAATGTCATCGGTAGGTTTTGCTGAGAACACCAAGTCCACCGAGGCTAGCATGATACCCTGTGGAAAGCGTGTCGCATCCACAAGGAACGTTTCCGCTAGTGGATCTGCCCATCCTTCTGGGCATGACGTGTAGGTGTCGTTCTCCCAATAACGAGAGTCGTGGACACCACGTCGCGTGACATTGGTGGTACGAGATACGATACTAGTGGGTTGCTGCGACACCGACAAACCGGAGGCCACATAGTTGGTTTCTGCGGTGGTCGTGGCGCTTGAGAGATCGTTTGTACTGCTATCCGTCAAACGGAAGAGTCGTTGACCAGTCGCGAACTGCCCTTCCTGAAGATGAAGCACCCCCGATACGGTACCCGCACCACCCGCAGTCACCGTACTGTTCGCAAGGAACCCATCAGATGACAACGACCCGACGCTATAGATCGTCTGTCCCGCTGTGATATCTGTGAGTGCGCTTGTATCAATAACCGCCGTCTGGTTCGCTGAGTGATAGTTGGTGACACTCGCACTCTGTCCCGCGCCAGGCCCACCGACAAAATAGATCACCGTGGTGTTGGCGATTTTGGTATCCGTGATGTCCACGTCCAACCGAAGGTTGTTTGAATCATACGCCCGCACGACGCCCGAGGTAATCACCGCCGTGTTAACCGTGAGTGTCTTTGTTTCTACCGCAACACTGGCCGCGCTGAGAACACTGGACGTACGGGAGGACATCGGCAAAATAACCTCGGCACCGACCGTGCCAACACCAGAATCTTTCGCCATTTTCTCGGGGCGCAAACTCCCGGCGGCGTAGCTAAACTTCCGAGCATACGCGCCATTATCTTCCGGTAGAATGAGGCGCGATCCACGATCCGTAAATGTACCCGTCGCACTGCCGTAGTTCAGCCCGGGCCCAAGAATGGCATCAGCGTCCACATCCTGCTGCGCCCGAGTGCACTTGAGTGTGTATGTGATCGTAGCGCCCGAGTTCGACAAACGCGGGGTGACATCTGCGACCACGACACGGGTCAATGTGTAAAGGGTTGCACCATTCAACCTGAGGGCAGCATTGCTATCGAAGGTCGCGGCGGTGTTTGACGAAACACTGGCGATGTATCGATCAAACACATCCACACCAGACTTGACACGCACCAACTGATTCGACAACAATTCGAAGTCAAACTCAGTACTGGTTCCGGTGACTGCCGTTGAATTGGTGATAGTGCTTACGGTCCCCGTCAAGGCTTTTTTCACATAGAGCGTCTGTCCAATGAAGAAGGTGCCCGAGGGAATGTCACTCGCAGCGACGGGGTTCAGTTCAAGCACATTTGCTTGCTGCACATATTTTTGCACCGACACACTATCAAAAAACGGATACAGCGTGGCATTCGGACGCAACCCATTGGCGGCGAACACAACGTCTCGGGCTCGGATACTATGGACAACAGAGGTGTCCAAAATCACGTTGCCAAGTGACTGTGTATTCGTTTGCGAGGTGTATGAAAATTCGGTGCCTGTGCGTTCCGACACAGATGCGGTTACTGTTTCTGACATAGTGTCCTTCGAAAGTTATGTGTTAGCCGTCGCTCAAACGTCGGTCCGTCTTACGAGTGGTGGATTACCGGCGGCGTCCCAGGCTTCCCAACTTCGCCAATTATACTCGCCTGCCTTTGCGCTCTCACTCCCCTCGTTGACACGCCATTCTGTGCCATTCTCTTCTTCTTCTTCTTCTTCGGGTGCTGTTGCGGTCCATGTCGTATTCCATTCACCCCACACCGTGTACGCAGGCAGGTTTGCATTGATCCACGCTTGCGTCGGACCACCCCCGTCTATTACCTGTGCCGGAAGTGTCGTGGTAGACTTCCACGTATCCACCGCTGGTGACAATTGAATCTTCCCGTAGAAGGAACCGATATCAAATGGGTTTACCGAAACCGATTTGGTTGCTAACGGCTGTGAAATGAACTCCTCCGTCGTATAGGCCGGAATGGCGATATCACCAACAACGGTAATACCAGCCGTGGTGGTGTTCGCATAGTCCGTGCTGAACTGCGTCGAGAACGATCTGAACGCGGAGTGTAGTACGTGCTTGCGTGTGTCAATGGACGCGGCGAAGTCTATATGGGACACATGCGCGGTTCCGGTGCTTGTAAAATTATCCACCACAATCCCGTTCTTGAACCGCTCGTTGTCGTCGGCATCTAGTTCCGTCGTGTCAAGCGTGAGGCGTTCCAGTTGCGACAGTGCCGTATAGTACTCTACCCGCTTTACACGGTCGTCCACCTTTGCGATGTCCCGCATTGTGTATCGCTTGTAGTCGTACGACTTCACGGTGACATTAGTAGGAATGCCCGCCCCATCAACGAGCGTATATGCAGGAATAGTCAATCGATAGAGCAACAAGTCTGTTGCTTCGATATGCGGCGCCTCTGGGAATACCGCAGCCTGTCCTTTCGTGACATGGAACGCTCCGTTGGCGGTAATCGATACAGCATCCTTCCGCGCCAGATAGTAATCGTAATCACCATTCCAGATATCGTCGGACACGGGAATAAGATAGGGCGTACCATCGCTGGCCGCATATGTGCTGTTGGCACTCGTATTTGTTGACGCAAACACCAACGCAACATTTCCGGTCGCCGCCCCATAATGGCCTTGCGCGACACGAAAGTCCAGACAAGCTCGCAAGTTCGTCCCTCGCCCATATTTCGGAGAGACATACGTGGGAATGGTATCGTACGTCATGCCCTTATCGACATTGTTCGTCGAGAGATAACTATCCACCGTCGCGTATCCAATACCCGAGTGCATGAAGTGGTCAAAGATAAACAGCAGACGCCCAGTCGTGACGATCACAGCACTTGCGCCCGTCCCGACAATGGCGCGGCCGTAGTTGTAATGGTTGTCGCGTTGCCCCGTATCCAGTCTGAAGTGCGACGTAACATCCGTGGCGGTAGACATATCTCCAGTAGAGAAGACCGTGTTGCTGCTCTTATACAGTACCTTCCGCAGATTCGTCACATCATGTGTGCGAAGCGAATACGCAAAGCTCGGCGCCGTGTTCAGCGTATGATATTCCACCTGTCCATTAACCAACGCGGTCGTTGCAGACGCATGGTAGCTCGTAGTATTACCGACATAGTAGTTTTTCGTTCGTGCGGACGAACCAGTGACGAGAGCTTTACCAGTCGCGATGAAGGTGCGCGTATCACTCGTTGACGCGCCGTGGTAGTACGTGAATGATAGGTGATACTCACTTCCTGTTGGCGAACCAGCAGAAGAGATACTCACGCCGTTAATCGCTCGCTCGCTCCCGGCCGGCGTGGAATCGGTAAACTGGACAACTTGACCATATCCATTTGCATCAGCGGTGATATCAAAGATCGTGAAATACTTTCGAGCTTCTTCTGCCGTATAGGTTCCTGCGGGAATGCTAAAGGTATTTCCTGCGAACGAAAGTGACAGCGCGCCGCTAGTGGCGCTACTGAAGGTCCGAGTATTTGAAGCCGACGCATGCCACGTAGAGAACGTTGCGGTGCTTGTGTCAATACTTCCCGACTCGATAAACTTTTCGGGAAGCTGGTAAATCAGTTTGTTGGTGCCCGTGGAACTAATCAGTGAATAGCCGTTGGGTGTGCCGTTAATCTTTCCAGCAGGCGCTACGTTCGCTTGGAAAGAGAGATTGTCCGCATATATCGCATTGTCGTAAGCTTTTGTAGCATCATACAACGTAAACGCATCCGCGTCTCTTGGCTGGAATAACAAACGATAGGTGGTATTCGCATTTGGCAGTACAGCAAGATATTCTTTCAGCGTGATATACGCGTCCGAACCGAGAAAGTGGTAGCTATTAGCGGTGAACGTGCCCGTTACCGGAGAAGCCGCACCACTAAGAACGACGGTTGCCCCCGTAATTGCTGTGTTGACAGCCGGGAACCCATCTCCTACCGCAACCGGTAACTGGATTGCTCCATCAACAATCGTGGCTGTACTCGCTAGATTTCCTGTGAGACTTGTAAAATTCCAATCGTATGTAAAGAGTTTGTAGACGCTACTGTTCGCAAGTTCCGAAATGGCGGCCGCGAGTGGAACACTATAGCTTTCCAGCATTCGAACCTTCGCGGTACCAATCTTCGAGTACGCGTACGTCGTCGCACTTGCCGTATCAATACTCGTCGGCGCAACAGAGTGTACGTCTACTGTCGTGGTGCCAACAAAATAGTTGTTCGGCGCCGTTGTACCAGAGACACGGTTGACTAGCAGGTAACTTCCTACGGTCGCGGGTAGTGTTCGATTGGTCGCCGATTCCGTCGTTCGTCCCTTGTCAATACTCAGCCGCACCGGCGCGGTGGTTTCCATTTCAAACCCACGCACATACGCCTTTCCTGACGAGAGCGATAACTGGAGAGTTGTGATATCCGCAGAGTTCGTAGAATTGGCCAAGCTCGCAGCTTCCACTACGGGCAAGAACGGGCGAATCATATAGTCGCCGGACTCGTCGTAGGTACGCCGTGCGAGCGTGAGCTTCAGTTCAGCGGCCGTGACATATTTTGCATTAGATTGCGTGTAGAGAATCTGCCCGTCAACGACGCGAGCGATCTCAATGAATCCAGCATCCGCAGTGTCCGTAATAGCTCGCTTCGACAGGGTCAGACGAACACGGAACCGATGTGCGCCAACGGCGCTACGATTCGCTTCATCAAGGAGTGACGCACCGACGACATCATCCAGTTCATCGAGGAACTCTTCCACGACTTCCATACCGACCCGGTAGGAGGGAGTGTTCGTTAGCGCATCAAGCACGATAGTCTGCGGCTTGACGCGTACGAAGAAGCCGGAGACAAACATCACCCCTTCATCCACACTAATCGTGGATGCACTATGAAAGACAGACGAATTCGCTCCCGCTGCGAACGTCGCCGTTACCGTCGCGTCATCGCGATCCTGAATAACGCCTTCCGCGCTAAAGGTGTTGGTGCTGGTGTATTTGAAGACGAGATAGTTGTTCGTGGTTTCGGCGTCATCAATCGAGACAAACTGTGTGATGCGCCCCGTGGTCGTGAGATCCGTTACTCCTGCCACTTTGGCATAAACATACTTGCCGTCATTCGTGGTGCGATTGAAGAAGCTCGCCAGATTCGTGGTCGCAAGTACCTGTCCACTATTAGCGGATGTATCAATCGTCAACGACGCGCCGAGGACGCGATCCCCATCACGGAACTGCGTCGTGCCGAGATGCTCCAACTGCGACTGTAAAAGTGTTTGTATCTGCGTTAGTTCACGCGCCTGAACACCGTAGCGTGGACGAAACATGATTCGATGAAAGTCGAAGTCATCACCACGCAACAGCCCAGTGGTCGTGTTGGCGACTTCGTAATAGTCATCGTAATACGGTGTCGTTCGCAGCGTATTTTCTGTGGTGTTGCTAAGTGCCATTCAGTATCTCGTTTATGAAGAAGTATTCTATCATATTTAGTTAATTAAATCGAAAGATTAATTTGATATCTTCCGCTTGATTGGGGTCCCGTGTGACGGGCGCCCGTTGATCGACATACAACACATCACCGGAGAAAGGTTTCAGTTGAGGCGCAGATATCGCTGAGACTACACCAATGACACCCTCGGTTGTCGTATCTGTGACTTCGTCGCCAATTTGAAATGCCACATCACGGCCCTTGTCGTTGATATCCGTCACACGCACCACGGGCACGCTGGATACAAGAACCGTATCTACCACCGTAGCAGTGACGGCATACGCGGTGTTGTTTGTTACCTTGATTCCATCGTCCGGCGCAAAGACACCCGTATTGGCAGAGAGAGTAATGTCGAACGTCTGTCGGTAAAACGATCCATTGGCACTTGCGCCATTCGCCAAGAGTGGATTGTCAATCAACATAATCCGTCGATAGTCGTTCACCGTTGATAGTTGATCGGTTTCGTCATCTTGCAACGTGGTGTTCAACATAATGGCCGAAGCACCCAACTCGCGTTGCGGGTCATATCCGTGATTAGGATACACAGGAATAATCATACGCGCCGTCGCATTCGTTGAACCGACTGCGCGGCCGGACTGTTCCACGATAATCGTATCTACTGTCGTATACCCAATACCACCGTTCGACGGTGTGATATTCGTAGTCGTGTTTGACGTGAATGTCAAACTCAAAGTATTCGCAGCGATGATCGCGCCGTTTCCGTCGCCCGTGACAGTCACCGTCAACGTACCCGCTGGATCGTAGTTCGTGCCATTGGCAGTCATAATACAGGGCACGACGGTTGACAACTTACCGGGATTGTCGGTCGCATAGGTGCGGACTAAACTATCCGTACGCACAGGCATCCACGATGTCGTGAGGAACTGATAGTCATCCGTTGTAATACTATAGAGGTACTGCCAGACATATCCGTCAGCGGTAGCCACAGGGCTGACGGTGTTCCCTGTCGTACTCGGAGCGGTCGTGCTGCGGCCGTCATTATTGTTCCACAGGCACTTGTAGACTTTGTATGGAAGTTCATTGGTGTCGAGCGCATACACGTTCGTGTTCGCAATATTTTCGACGGTATCGTCGTACTGTGTATAGATGGTATTGGTTTCCCAGTTTACACGCGAAATGACATATGCGGTATTCGCACTTTCAATACGCTTCATCGCCATCAAGTCACGCCAGCATATGTAGTCCACAGCTTGTGTCGTTGTCTCCGGCGTCGGTGGAGCGTTATCGTTATCCCACGCAACCGGGCGTCCAATGCCCAAATAGAGTCGCGAACTAATATCACCAAGATCGTCGATCAGCGTATTCACCTCGGCCGCCGTCGAGGTATCGGCTAGATAACTCTGAAATGTCGTAACGAGACTCTCGTATTTCTCGTTCGTCACCAGCGTTTCATTCAAACGCTTCGACAAAAATGTCAGATATTTACGTGTATCGTTAGTGGGCATAATAGATGTGACCTGTACGGAAACTCATAATGTATTTAGCGGTGATCCATTTACGCTGACGGGGACACCGATGCCGACGGGCTAAACGAACTAGACGGACTAAACGACGATGAGGGACTGAACGAACTCGACGGGCTCAACGACGGCGACGGTGAACTCGACGGGCTGAACGAACTTGACGGACTGAACGAACTTGACGGACTGAACGAACTTGACGGACTGAACGAACTCGACGGGCTCACCGACGGCGACGCCGAACTCGACGGGCTGAACGAACTCGACGGACTGAACGAACTTGACGGACTGAACGAACTCGATGGGCTCACCGATGCCGACGTGGAGCTTGACGGGCTCACGGAGCTTGACGGGCTCACTGACGTTGATGGGCTCACTGACGGCGACGCCGAACTCGATGGCGACACCGAACTCGACGGGCTGACTGACGCTGATGTCGAACTCGACGGGCTGAACGAACTTGACGGGCTGAATGAACTTGACGGGCTCACTGACGTTGATGGGCTCACTGACGTTGACGGGCTCACAGATGCCGACGCGGAGCTTGACGGGCTCACTGAACTCGACGGGCTGCCAGAACTTGACGGACTGACTGACGCTGATGTCGAACTCGACGGCGACACCGAACTCGACGGGCTCACTGAGCTTGACGGGCTGAATGAGCTTGACGGGCTCACAGATGCCGACACCGAACTCGACGGACTCACTGAACTCGATGGACTGACTGACGGTGACGGACTGGACGAACTCGATGGACTGAATGAAATTGACGGTGAGCTTGACGGGCTCCTCGACGCGGACGGACTAAATGACGCGGACGGACTAATAGTCCCAGACCCCGACGCCGACGGACTCGATGAACTCGACGGGCTCACCGATGCCGACACCGAACTTGACGGACTCTGCGAACTCGACGGGCTCACTGAGCTTGACGGGCTCGTAGACAGTGACGTAGAGCTTGACGGACTCTGCGAACTCGACGGGCTCACTGAGCTTGACGGGCTCACTGAGCTTGACGGGCTCGCAGACAGTGACGAAGAGCTTGACGGACTAAATGAACTCGACGGGCTCACTGAGCTTGATGGACTCACCGAAGCAGACACCGAACTCGACGGACTGTACGAACTCGACGGACTGTACGACAGAGATGCCGAACTCGACGGGCTCACGGAACTCGACGGACTAAATGTCGCAGACGGACTTGTGGAACCAGACGGGCTAACGGAACTTGACGGGCTCACCGAACTAGATGGCGACACCGAACTCGACGGACTCACTGACTGAGATGCCGAACGGGAACTTGACGGGCTCACCGACGGCGACGCTGAACTCGACGGGCTCACGGACGCCGAGGTAGAACTCGACGGGCTGAACGAACTCGACGGGCTGAACGAACTCGACGGGCTGAACGAACTCGACGGGCTCACTGACGTTGACGGGCTCACCGATGCCGACGTGGAGCTTGACGGGCTCACGGAGGCCGACGCGGAGCTTGACGGGCTCACCGAACTCGATGGACTGAATGAACTCGACGGGCTCACTGAGCTTGACGGGCTCGCAGACAGTGACGAAGAGCTTGACGGACTCTGCGAACTCGACGGGCTCACTGAGCTTGACGGGCTCGCAGACAGTGACGAAGATGGCGACGGACTGTACGAACTCGACGGACTGCCAGAACTCGACGGACTGTTCGACTGTGACGCCGACGGCGATGTGGAGGTTGACGGGCTGAATGAACCCGACGGGCTCAATGAACTCGACGCCGAACTCGACGGGCTGATTGACGGCGATGCAGAACTCGACGGGCTCACCGACGTTGACGGGCTCACTGACCCAGACGCGGAGCTTGACGGACTGGTCGAAGTTGACGGACTCACTGATGTTGATGGTGACAGAGACGGTGATATGGAACTCGATGGGCTCAACGAACTCGATGGGCTCAACGAACTCGACGGACTCACCGACGTTGACGGGCTAAACGAACTCGACGGGCTCACCGACGCTGACGGGCTCACTGATGCTGATGGTGACAGAGACGCCGATGGCGACTGCGACAATGAACTGAGATCCACAAGAGCGGTTTCCGTCATTCCCGTAACAGTCACAGGCACTTCTGAGGTGACCACAAACTTGCCGTAGGCACGGAACCCCGCCGGATGTAGGATCTTTTTCAGCACATCGCTATAGCGATTAAACGACTGCGCGGCACGAATGACGTAGGTGTAGTTGTTGTAGTACTCACCGTCCTGAAGATATTTGTTCTCGGACGGGAAGCTCTTTGTCGTAGTGAACTGCCCTTCGTATTGCGACTCTGCGCCGATGACAGGTGTCAACGTGGCACTAACCTGCACCTGATCAGGATCACCTATTTCCGCGGCCGCCCGTGTGACGCTAATGCTGACAGTATTCGCATCAGTATACAGCACGCCCGTATTCTGCATTTTCACACGGGTGATCTGTCCGGCACCTTCCACTACCGTCAAGATGGCGTCTGCATACACGCCGAAGACGCGGCCGACAGTACTTGTCACAGCGCCCGCATCGGTGTCGTAGTAGAACAACTCCTGCGCTCGCGCATCGACACTATCCACAAGCACCAATGGCGAGACGGCGTATCCGCTACCAATAGAAGACAGCGCAACAGTGTTCACGGCACCATAGGATGTCTGCGCCCGTGGGTAGAGCGTACGCACATACCCTATCGCATAGGTACCATAGGTGTTCGCCGTGACAGTATTCGAAGTGGTGTACGCAGTAAAGGAGGTGTTACTGTTAATCGTCTTAACCACGACATCATAACCACTCGACACGTTTCCAATACGGACGTGTGAATTAACAGAGAGCGTCTGTGAAAAGAGGGTGGCCACACCGATGACGGTGTTCGTTCCATTCGTGGTGACTGTGCCAACTTGTAGGTTTGCATAATCCTGTTTGACATACAACCCCGTTGTCAACCCACTGAGGTTCCCCACATTGTCGAAGTAGAGCTTCGTGGCGTCAACCGTGTGACTAACGTTCCCCGCGAGATCCCCAGTGAAGTATCCTACGGGAGTCGCATTAACCGTGGCGGTCGATGTGTTCGATGTGGTGTCCGTCGCCGAACTGAGTGTGTACACCTGCCCCGTGTATCCCGCAGCAGTCGCCACATTCTCACTAAAGAACGGTGCGGTAGAAATGTCATCTGTGAGGATGGACACGTTCGCCAATGTCGCCGTCGTGTTTCCTGAGTTTGTCCAGACCCACGGTGTATAGTACGGTTTCGTATCTGCCGCGGCGAACACTGTGGCGGCCGTCGTATCTATAGTCCATGTGTTCTGGCTAGCTGCGGAATACGTATTAGCAGGCGTTCCTTCAGCACCACCCATCGTGACGGTTGCTGTTGCGTTCGTAAACGGATCCAGAATTACGTCAAGGTAGAGTGCTGTTTGTGTGTTCGCAAGTGTCGCGACATTCGCTCCGCCACCACTTCCCGATGCACTATAGAACAGGACTGGCTCACCGACACTGAAGCCGGATCCACCAGCATCGATAGTAATACCACCGATAGCGCCATTAGACGTTTTGCTTACGACACCGTAGGCACCGAATCCACCACCACCGGCAGGGCCCTCGGACACCAGCACCAGATCATCCGGTGCATAGTTGGTGCCGCCAATATCCACCGTGATCTCGGTGATGACAGGTAGAATGCGGGTGATGACCCTCTTGTTTGGAGTATCGATGTTGTAGAGTAATTGATCCTCACTAAACGTTCCACCCACACTGCCGTGCTGAAGTGTCAGTTCATGAATTTCGTGGCGCTGGTTGGCGGTGCCGCCGACAATATAGCTAACCACTCGTTCGACAATTGCTTGGCCGGTACCGGTGATAATACGCTGCCCAGTATAATACGTATTGACATCCGTGTTCGCCGAGTAATATATGATGGTGCCGGTGTTCGTATACTCCGCGAGTGGATTGGATACCTTCAGCGTCCGGGGCGCATCCCACGTTCCCTCGGACGCCGTGAAGATATCATCACGCGGAAAATAGACTTCCGCCTCTTCGTTGAAGAATGCGCGGAAGAACCAACGAATGCTCTCGGTCGTGCCTTTGTTCTGATAGAACTGCCGCAAGCTCCGCACAAACCAATCGGCGCTGATATGACTGTGTTGTGGAAATTCGTTGGCGAACATCGCAAAGAATCGCGGACGAAACTCGTCCAATGTCGTTGCGGTATCTCGATAGTCCGAGAGCTTGCGGGCTTCATAAAGCGGACCACCAACCGTGGTGGTCGTGGTGGTATTACTGGTGGACGGACCAAACTCTGGCGTTATCGTTGCGGTCGTTGTCGTACGTTCTTGTTCTAAGAAGTGTACGAACGCCATCACAAACTCAACAAAGACCGGATACTCTGACTCTACAAAGTCAGGTATTGCGGTCTTGATGAGATTGTAAAACTCTTGGCCGGGTTGATATGGTCGCATATATTATCGAAGTCTGCCACCCTGATGGAACCCTACATCCGGCGAGACGGTCGTACTGTCTATCACCTCGACAGTGATCGTATCGGTCTCTACGGTATACATACGGTTGAGTTTTGGAGTCATATCACCTGCGGCGGGCAACGCGGTAAACCAGATGTCCACCGCTCCACCCTCGATGGTTTGTGGCGCGAAATTGGCTAACCGCATCACACCCGTCGCCACATCGAGTGTACCAACCGCCGTATCGATCACCGTGAGTGTTCGTACGCCACTTTGCGTTACATACGTCACTACATCAAGCGCACCAGCACTCTCGCGAACGAAGCAGTTCTCATATGACGTGCCGGCGCTATCGAGATAACTAAACCGATGCGACGTTGCTTCAAGAATCGCAGAGACGGTCCCCGACTTATAGAGCGCGCCGCCAAACTTAACCACCAATGTGTTACTCGCCCCAAGATTCGGAAAGACACGCTTCTGTAATTCGATTTGTGTCAACGAACTTGAAATGGTGGGATCCGCATCATCAATGGCCCGTGTGAGCCGCGAGAACCGGAACGACGTGTCAAACTTTTCAATGTTCTCATTCGCGTAGGTATCAATAGCTGCGGCCACGACGGTAGCCAACTGCTGCTTCGTGCGCGTTGTCGTTTTAGGATCGTATTGGACTTGCGCCGTGACGATGAGATACACATAGTCAGGATCGATGATCTCGGGAATGACACCAACAATGCTGTGTGGCTTAACGAGCGTTTCAACAATGGTACTCTTCAGCGTTTCCGTCAACCGAAGCCCGTAGGTTGGCTTGATCGCAATATACACACGGCCGTAGACCGGACGTTCGGCGGGATCGGTTGGGTTACCTTCTTCTCCACCAAACACCGTGATGGCGGCAATGGACGCAGAGTAGTTCTGAAGAATGAGTGTCTTGTAATCATCCGCCGTCACCGTACGGTTCTGTGTTGCGTAGGTGAGCGGTGCCAGATAGCGCACGTCCTCAATGGTTTCCTGATCATCGCCGCCAGTACTAGGTACCGTGTTCGCATCGATTGTCGCGGTGACACCAGTCACCAACCCGGCGATGGACGTGTCGTCGATGCTAAACGGACCACGAATGTTGTTCCCCGCGGCACCGCTACTGATATAGTAATCCACAATGACGATATTACTATTCTCCAGCGAGGCACCAATAACATCGTTACCAAATTTCAATTCAGCAAAGCCACCATACGCTTCCGAGACAAGGAAAATGTTTGAAGTGCTGTTGGCTAACAACAGGTTCGTGGCTTCCGTGAATGTCGTTGTCGTGTTGACTGTCGCACTCGTCTGCACAGTCACACTAACACGACTGAAGTCTGCATTGGCGTTTGGAATGATAAACCGTTGCGTCGTATTATTCAGATCAACCGTGAATCGATACTGCGCCGCAATCCCTTCAACAAGCGTGATGTCCGTTCCTTGGTAAGTACTGTCGGAAGTATTTTGTGTAAGCTCACTGTCCGCCACATTATAGAAGGTCGCGCTAGTGTTGGACTGCAACACGAACTGCGTATTCTTCGGCAGCGTAATCGTGGACGGCGTGGTGTTGGATACCGTCACGGTTACATTCGCATCATAGCTGGCACTTCGTACACCATGAGAGTTATAGCCCAGCATCTTCGCGTGTGAGACTACGGACGACCGCAACTGTGCGGTATCGAGAAACGACTCGTTCACCGCTGCGGATAAGTAGTAGCTGTTATAAAACGTGACATAGGCAAGAACGCGAGAGAGCAACCGCAACCCACTACCCGAGAAGTCATAGTCGGAAAAGGTTGGGTCCGCTTTCATGAATGTGACCAGATTCGCAACAATCTGATCATAGTCAAGTTCCGCAATTTGAATTTGTGAAGGTAATGTCGCCATATGTTATCGCAACCGTGAAAGATATAGAGTCAACGTAAGTGGTTGAGTCTGATTGACAAGAAAAAACAACAAGTTGATTTCATAAGTAAATTCATCGGTACTCGGGATCACCGTCAATTGACGAATGGTGACACGCGGTTCAAACGTCACAATCGT
>Ga0209403_10003621_pt1 | contig 17324 bp, 17 predicted proteins | sample ArcticOcean_MG_C_8_FD_187440 | JGI IMG/M metagenome (GOLD analysis project Ga0209403, IMG submission 187440) | Marine microbial communities from western Arctic Ocean - ArcticOcean_MG_CB11_86 (SPAdes) (version 2) | ecosystem: Environmental > Aquatic > Marine > Oceanic | place: Arctic Ocean... | reverse complement strand
GCTTTAACCGCTGATACAGATTCGATAGTTCGCATATTCAAATTGCCCTGCCACAGAGGGTGGTCAGCAGGGAAGTTGATTTCGTTCGATCCGTGTCCGTAAGCTCTCATTCCCCCTGCTTCAGCCACTGCAATTGCTGCCGCTGTGCCGTTGGTATCAGAAACGCGATCACCAACGATAAGGATGGGGCGATTTGCGCCAGCTATCAGCCCGCAGATCTGGTCGATAAGTTCGGGGGCGGCTGATGGCGAAATATCTACCGGTCCGGAAGGAATCAGATCCATTTCAGCGACGTCGTCGAACGCGTTTGCCGACATAGCGACGAAGGTAGGTCCAGTCGGGGCCGTTCGTGCTTCCTGAAAAGCGCGGCGTATCACGGAAGGAACTTGCTCGGCGTGGGTAATCTCGGTGCTCCACTTGGAATACGGCCGTGCCATATCGGCAAGATCGGATCGACCCGGAGCGAGCTTCCTTATGTCCTTGTTACCGGCGGTCATAACCATTGGGGTTCCGCCGTAGAGCTGGTCGATCATTAATGACAAGCCGTTCGACATTCCGTTGTCGATGTGAAGGCTTACAAGCGGCACTTTACCGGTTGAACGGGCATAACCCTCTGCTAATCCAACAGCTACACCTTCTTGTAGCACCAACACATATTCGATCGACGGATATTGATCCATCACTGCCATCATCGGGGCTTCACTCGTCCCGGGGTTGCCGAACATGTATTCGATACCTTCCGCTTCGAACATTTTAAGAAGTGCGTGCTTTCCTGCTATCCGTACCAAAACCTTAGTTCCTTATCGTTTCAATAGTTGTTTACTGTTTGCGCTTTGACTCTATTTGCCTGAAGCGCTCTCAATCAATATTTTTCTGAACTGCTCGGCAACAATTTCGACTTCGCCATCCTGAATATTCAACGGATCAATCCACATTTTTCTTGCTGGAACAATGTTCAGGGACAACAGGTTCGTGTAATCATTCTTGGCTGCAACTGACCCGCAATACACCAAAAAGTGTTTACATTCCCCGATTAGGGGCACGGCTTCGGAGGCCGGCACTGTATCCAACTGACCTAGGGGGCACACTCGCATTCCAGTTCAATTCAAAGATATTTATTAGTTTATTGCCGCCAGGCCGACAACCCATTATAGGTCCGCTTGAACTAAATACGGGTAAAGGTTAAATTCTCGCAGTGACGAAACACTTATATTCATAAGGACGGTAAAAACGTGACCGCAAACAAAGCTATATGTGCCCAATGACTAACCTCTGGCACATAATCGGTCGCAAAAAAAACAGAGGTGCCCATTTTGAGAAGTGACCAATCTGATGAGGGCACCTCTATCCGTTATTACGGACTGGATGCACTTAGGGCCGTGGCAATGGCATTAGGGATCGTTCTCCATGCGGCATTGCCTTACTTCAACACCTATGAAAAGTGGCCGTCAGACGGTGGAGAGTCACTAGCCATTTGGGTGGTGTTCGAATTCATTCACATTTGGCGCATGCCTCTGTTTTTCATTCTGGGAGGTTTTTTTGGTGCGCTTATCGTGCAAAAGCGTTCGTGGAAAGCGTACCGAAACCAGCGATGGAGGCGAATCGGATTGCCACTTATCGTTTTCCTACCACTCATCGCATTAGTAATGCCATATATCTGGCTGTACGGATTGCAAGGATCGTTTAGGGGTGGTGTTGAAATTGAGTCACACTTCAATCCTTGGCATCTGTGGTTCCTTTTTCACCTGCTGACGTTTGTGATTGTCATGACAATGTGGAATCTGGGTCGTCAGCTCTTCTCGATACTTATCCCTTCGAACGCGATACGAATCGTTTGGCGATCTTCCGCCAGAGCTTTACTACGAGTTATTTACTTTCCCGTACCGGTTACCCTCAGCGTGATACTCATGATCGTGTTTATCCCATCTGGTGCGGAACTAATCGGGAATCCACCCGCCAGTTTTGCTTATTTTCTGTTCGGGTACGGATTGTTTCATCATCCCAGAATGATGAGGTCAATCAAGCACTATTGGGTTGCCTACATAGTGTCTGGATCTGTTGGATTCATCGTGTACTTATGGACGGTTCCTCAGGTAGTGGATATCTACAGCTCAGGAGGTGAAAACGATAGCCTAGGACTGGTGTTCATTGGGCTAAAGGTGGGTTGTGCAGTTACTTTTAGCCTTGGTTTAATTGGATTTGCAGAGCAGCGTTTGAACACTTACAACTCTAGCTGGCGTTGGTTGGCAGATTCTTCATATTGGGTCTATGTATCACATCTGCCGATTGTCACATTTGTAACTTTCTTAATGTTTAAAATCTCAGCGCCGAGTGAGGTTAAGTTTTTGATTGCAATATTTGCAACTTTCCTTATAACGCTAGCTACGTATAGATTTTTTGTACGCCGAACGTTTGTCGGCGTCATTCTAAATGGTCGTAGTTACGAGAAGGAAACCGCCGAAACCAGGGCCAGATAGCAGCTCATAGCATTGATCGTCTAGTGACGGATTGTAGTTATATCGGGCCCACAACTAGTGCTTTTTAGTCAGAACCAGGCGGCTTCTGTGGCTACTCATTTTGGGGAGATATACAGCGCAATAGCTATCAGGAAAGTTAGTTCTCAGGATCCCGGATAGCATTATTGGAGTAAGTTGCACGCTATATGCATAGCAAAGATATCGACCGGTTCAGGGGCTGGACTAGAAAACAGTTCGAGATATCTGGCGATTTAGAGGATGCACTCTACGAGCTTGCGACAGCCGAAGAATACCGAGACTTACCTTGCCATATTTCACGTCGGAACCAGAAACCAAGCGGGCAAACTATTTGATAAATCCAATAACACCGATCCTTAGCTTCGAAGGGTAAATACTATGACCTGCCCCCGATAGCGTTACCACTTATTATCTGGGAATTGCGACCAGTTGAAGCCTTGGCATAATCGCCTCAGGCACTGGTGGCCGTGAATCCGAGATAATAAGTGGTAACGCAATCGGGGGCAGGGCAAAATCGCTGAGCTCATCCGGAATCATTAGCTTTGTCAGATCGATGAACGCAGGATCTGCATCAACCGTATACAGCTTGAATGCATCGCGTCGTCGCAGGTTTGCCCGTACGTGCTCACCGTAATCTCTTTCGTTTTTCATCAAAGCGTCGGCCATCACCAACGTTGAATAACCAACCCCAAATTCAAGTGCTGTGACCACTCGACGACTGCGAATTGTCTTATGCAGTCTCGCGAGGTCTACGGCATCGGGTCGAAAAGGAATCCTGTTTTCGGGATCAACTGCTGAATAAATATCAACGACACTCGGATTAAACACAGCGCGTTGACCAAGTTCGTCCAGTAGGGGCGATATACCCTCGGTCAACAAGTAATCCACTGCAGCACTACTCAAATTAGAATCTCCAATTTTTCGACAGCCCGAGCAACGCTCGAAGCCGAAGGAGATTAGGATATTCCCTCTCAAAATCGGGTCGTTGATTGGGGGTTATCGGAACAGAGCGTTTGTGATCAACATCTGCGATATCCAAGTTGCCAGGCGGTCCTCTCGCGTGGCGGCGACAAGTGCTGTACAAACAACGAGTTGAAACCACCAGGCTGGGGAAACAAATCTCTAATTCACCGGTAATCTGGTTTCGATTAAAGTGACCACCCAAGATCAACTCAAACGTATGATGTAAAGCGTGCTGCTTGCAGGCACTGGTTCGAAGAAAACGAAAGAACGGCTGGATAAGCCGGTACCAACGCAAACAATGATCTTTTACAACGCTCGAGTCTTCGCGTCACAGCTTGGTTGGCGACTTGGCGCGCTGTTCGTAATGCTGCTCATGGTAGGACTTGCCGAAGGCTTCGGCATAAGCATGATTCTCCCGCTGCTGCAGAAGAACATACTCGAAGCGGACGACGCCCTCTCCAAAATAATCGTCGGGATGTTCGACCTCCTCAACCTCTTCCCCTCTGGAACCAACATCCTCATTTTGCTGGTGGTGTTCTTCACGATCAGGGGAGTGATGCTCATCCTGCAGTCCTGGTATCAGGCGATATTGCTCTCAAATTACCTTACGAAAATAAGGTCCGACATCATCAGTCTCGTGCTCAACGCCCAATACCAGCACCTTACAAAATATCCTTCGGGATATCTGACGAACGCTGTCGTCGGAGAATCTCGCGTCGTTGTCACTGGAATGCGAAGCCTGATCGATCTGCTGGTGTCGTTCGTCACAGTGGCCGTGTATCTGACCCTACCCATACTGTTGCAGCCAACAGTAACCATGCTTCTGCTCGTTCTCGCCATTCCAATCGTAATACTCTCGGCGTTTCTAATCAGGAAAACAAAGGTCGCATCGATCCAGCTCTCGAAACAGCACGGCCTTCAGGAATCCCACCTGATCGAAGGATTCAAAAACGCCAAATTCGTAAAGGCAACCGGACGGGTCTCAACAGTTGTCAACCGCCTTGTTCACACCACGACCAACGTCAGCCTCAGCTACCGCAGACTGTTGATCCTCGGCAGCCTAACCCGCTACGCCCCAGAACCCCTTGTTGTATTCGTGATGGCGGGAATCATCCTTGTCTACACCCGCGTATACAACGAGCCAATCGCCGAAATCATGTTCCTGATGTTCCTGTTCTACCAGGCAGCAAAAAACATGCTTAAAGTGCAATCGACTCTCCGAAACTTCATCGAATCGAGTGGAAGCCTACAGATTCACAGGAAACTCCGCGAAGAACTCGGGGCAAACGCTGTGCCAGACGATTCTGGAAGGCCAAGCCCGAACATTGATTCGGACATTACCCTCGAAGACGTTTCAGTGAACTACAAAGGACAAGAAAGGCCAGCTCTCAATAGCGTTTCACTCGTCATACCGCATAACAAAACAGTTGCCTTTGTTGGACCCTCAGGCTCGGGTAAAACCACAATCGCAAACCTGGTCTGCGGCCTGATCGAACCATCGTCAGGCACCATTCGAATCGATGGCGATGCATACGATTCAATACGTGTTAGTGAACTTCAGAAAGAGGTCGGATACGTAACCCAGGAAAGTGCGGTGTACAACGGCACCCTGGGCGACAACATCACCTTCTGGGATCAGCACGCCGATATCGATAAGGTCCATGCCCTCCTGAAGCAGTTGGAACTCGATGATCTCCACGAAAATAACGAGGAGCCCGCCGACCGGATGATCGGTGGCGATGGCGCACAACTCTCAGGTGGTGAGCGACAACGCCTGAGCATCGCCCGGGAGCTCTATCGCGACTCCCGCCTGATGATCCTCGATGAAGCAACAAGCGCACTGGACTCTGAACTCGAATCGAAAATCGATGATCTGCTGGCAACTCAACGCAGCAATAAGACTTTCATCATCATTGCCCACAGACTTGCGACTGCCAGGCGCGCCGATCTTATCTACGTTCTCGATGAAGGCCGAGTTGTCGAAACCGGGACATTCGACGAGCTTGTCGAACTCGACGGTGAGTTCGCTCGAATGGTCAGACTGCAGTCGTTCTAATGCGGGTTAACGTCTTATCGCCTGGATTTACCACCTCGAACGGTTCGGCGTTCCTGTTTCCGCTGGTTGTCCACCAAAAAGAGCTTCAAAACGCCAACATCGATGTGCGTTTCGTAAACCGCTCCGCATCAACACTCACCGACTGCGATGTACTCGCAATCGACTCCAAGGAATTCAGGCACGACTGGTCCCCAGAGCGGCAATCTCGAACGCTGGACCTGATCTCGTCTTATGGGAACTCGGGCGGAAACCCTGGTGGGAACTCCGGAACAAAAGTCGTCTGGTTCGACACCAGCGATAGCACAGGGACTCTCCAGTCACGGGTATTTCCAGCAGTCGACAGGTATCTGAAATCACAGATCCTTGCCGACAAGACTGAGTACACCCGGGAGATCTACGGTGGACGAATCTACTCCGAGTATTACCACGAAAAAGCTGATATCACGGACGAAGCCCCGGCTGCGATCGACAGCCCGATATCAGCCGAAGACACCTCGAAACTGGGCGTCTCATGGAACAGTGGCCTGTCGGACTATTCAACGTACGGCCCATGGAAAATCGCCCTCTACGACCGAATTCCACTCAGCCGACTGCTCCGTCATCCAAGTCGAATCGAGAATCCCGGTTCCCAGAGATCAAACGACCTCTCAGCGAGGTTCGGTGCAACCTACAGACGAGCCTCGGCACGCTATCAGCGAGAGAAGATTCGAGAAATCCTCTCCAGCCGACTCGACACCCAAAAGCTCAATCGACGCGGCTACATGAAAGAGCTACGCAACTCTAAGGTCGTGCTTTCGCCGTTTGGCTGGGGTGAAATCACCCTTAAAGATTTCGAGGTGTTCCTGACTGGCGGCATGCTTCTAAAGCCGTCCATGGACCACATGGCGACCTGGCCAGATTTCTACGAAAAAGATGTGACGTATCTTGCCCACTGCTGGGACCTGTTAGACCTCGAACAGCAAATCGATTGGGCGATCGATAACGACAGCGAACGAGAGGCGATAGCGTACGAAGGCCAACGCCGATATATCGAGTACACGTCAGGACCAAACGCCGGCGAACACTTTGCAAATCACCTAAAAAAGATGCTCTCGACATGAATCAACAATCGAAGCAAAAGCCAAAAATACTCCTGCTCCTCATCAGGTCACTCCACATTGGAGGAGCCGAACGTCAGGTCCTATCGCTGGCAAAATCTATGTCAGAACTCGGCACAGAAGTGCAGGTAGCCGTAAAAGTCTCCGGCGGTCCGCTTGAACAAGATCTCAAGAGCCTGCCAAACGTCAAACTCCACTATCTTGGCAGTCCCGGTTTGCTCGGTAGGTTCAAATACTTCCTCCGACTGAGAACCCTCATCAAGTCCAGTCAATTCGACGCCGTCTACGGCTTCATGCCTGTCCCCAATCTCGCGCTACTCGTCGCTCGTACGATCCGAAAACGACCTCTAATCGCCTGGGGCGTACGATCTAGCGACGTCGACCACAGCCAGTACGGCGGTCTTGTGAAATGGACAATGCGACTCGAAAAGTGGTTCTCTAGATTTACCGATCGAATCATCACCAACTCGATGGCAGCGCTCGAAGAATATCGACTCAACGACTACCCCTATTCGAAGCTCTCACATATTCCAAATGCCATCGATGTCGAGCGCTTCAGTCCGAAGCCTGATGCCCGAACAACTATCGAAAACGAACTGGATCTGCCCGCAGGTGTGCCCCTTATAGGCGTATTCGCAAGAATCCACCCAATGAAGGATCACCTGACGTTCCTTCGCGCCGCGAAACTTCTACTAAGCGAGCATCCGAACGCAAGCTTCATTTGCACCGGGGACGTGTCGACCGGATACACCGCCTACAACGAACGAGTCAGGGCCAGCGCAACCGATCTGGCGCTGGACGAAAACGTTCTCTGGCTCGGCCCGCGAACAGATCCCCAGACTCTGATGGCAGCTTGCGACATAACCACTCTCACGTCTGACAGCGGTGAGGGATTTCCGAACTCTGTTGCCGAGTCGATGGCGTGCGGCACACCCTGCGTAGCAGTCGACGTGGGTGATGCAGCAGCGATCGTCGAAGGATCGGGCACCGGTCACGTCGTGCCACGTAAGGACTCAGAAGCGATCGCAAACGCGTGGGACACCCAGCTCAAGCAACTCGTTACAGAACGTGAGACGATTGCCGAAAAAGCGCGCCAATCGATCATCGATAGGTACTCGCCAGCCAGCATCGCAGAAGAAACACTCAAAATACTCTCCCGCTAGCGACTTTCCACTACTCGAAGCAGGCCGACTCAAGCACCGGGCTGAACGCCTCTCCGCCCTCGAGGTTCAGGTGGCCCTGGTTGAACATGTGCTCAGGAACCGTCACTGCACGCGAAAGATCGGTGTACCGAGCGCCGTACTTCAATGCAAGGGATCTAAAAATGCCCAGTGCATCCACATAAACAGCATTGGTTTCCATAGCGTCCGCGTATTCGTGCGCAAGCGGGAAGATCACCACACAAACCTCCGCCCTCGACGCCTGAAGCGCAAACATAGTGCGATCCAGAATCGGAATCCCTTCGGTCAGAAGATCGAATGTCGGGCTCATGTCGCCGACCCGGACAGCCATTCGGTCGGATCGAACTTCGCCAGGCAGTTCGTACCAGTACCCCTCGCGAGGATAGCTTCCGTTCGGCTGGTAGATTCCAAGCGGTTGCAGGTCATACTCGATAATCGAAAACACATCTAGAAAATATTTGTGGAGCGACGAGCTAAAGCGGTCCTCCAGTGCGTAGATGAGAGGCATTCGACCGTCCAGATATCCGTCGTAGTCGGATTCATACAACGGATTGGGCCGGAACATGTGTGGAGCAAATTGAACTATTACCCGCTCGACTTCGTTGTGCTCCAAATACCTGCTCACCCACTGTTCAAGATCACTGGCGCTAATGCCCGGCTGCCAGAAAACCCCGTACTCAGTTAGTCCATTCGCTCCGTTGGCAACGTGGGAATCGCCGAACACTATGTTTTGTTGTCCGCCCTCAAGGTACGAACGAAGATTCAGCGTTATCGGATCATGATCGGTAACCCGAAGTTCTCAAGATAAATTCAGCCGCCGCAAACAGAGCCATGGAAGCCACAAAGCTTGCGACAAGAACTATCAGGCTAAAACGCTTAAAATTCAAAATAAATAAACTGATTCGCATCTGCACGGAGCAGCAACTGGGTAAGGCTCAAAACGAGAATGACCGATACAGCAATGCTGTATTTCAACGAAGACGTCCAACCAACGCGCCACCGAATGAACCGGAACGACGATTCGATAGTGTTCAGTCCATAGTTACGACCCATGATCTGGTACGTGTCGGGGAATATCACCGCAAAGAACCCGGCTGCACCAACTACAAGAACAACCACTTTGCCAAAGAACTTCAGCTGATCGAGCTCGCCCAGAACTACCAACGGATTCAGCGAACTCAAACTCCCGCCCGCCCCCGCCATGGCCGTCAGAATCTGGCCTGCGGTGTCAAAACTATCCGCCCTGAAGAACACCCACAACACAGTCGCAAACACGAAAGTGATGCCCCACCCGACGAACTTAGGTACAGCCAGTCCGGGCAGCGATCTCCGTAGCAAATGATTGAACGCCAGACCAACGCCATGCAGCGCTCCACATGTCACAAACGTCCACGCTGCGCGGTGCCACAAGCCACCGATCAACATCACCACAAATATGTTCAGGTACCAGTGCGGGATCGACACCCGGTTGCCACCGAGCGGAATGTAGACGTAATCGCGAAGAAAGCTGGATAGCGTGATGTGCCAGTTCCGCCAGAACTCGATCAGACTTGAAGATCGGTACGGGTTCATGAAGTTGACTGGCAGCCGAACACCAAACAATGCAGCCAGTCCAACGGCTATATCGGAGTAGCCGGAAAAGTCGAAGTAAATCTGGAACGAATGCGCAAACGCTATCAAGCACGATTCGATGAACTACGGATCGTAGCCCTCTGCCACCGCCTCGTAATAGGGATCAACGTATCCCGACATGCCGTCTGCGAGAATCACCTTCTTGCCGAGCCCAAACGCGATTATCGTGAGCCCGATAGCCAGATTTCGGGCCGTGATCCCCGACATCAAGTTTTTGCCCAGCTGTTGGGCAATCTGATCGTGTCTCACGATAGGACCCGCTATCAACTGCGGAAAAAATGCGATGAACAGGAAATAGCGCCTGAAACTCGTCTCGACAACTAATCCCCGGTAAGTGTCGACCAGAAACGCGATTTGTTGGAACGTGAAAAACTAAATCGCTAGCGGCAACGCGATGCCCGTCACTGCCCAACTCATCCCAGAAATTTCCGAAAGCGAATCTGCGAAAAACCCTGCGTACTTGAACACTCCCAGCAGCACGACGTTTACTGTAATTCCCACCGCGAGCAAAAGCCCTCGTCTATCAGCAGTTCGCAACGCCGCGCCGAGCGCGTAATTAACCCCGATCGATCCGAGTAACAGGATTACCAGAGGAGGATTCCAGATCGCGTAAAAAATCACCGACCCGACAAAAAGCACAACAAGTGGTGCCCGCTGCCTGCCCAAACGGGTACTGAAGTGCCAGACCAGCAGCATTACTGGAAGGAAAGCCAGAAGGAATGGAAACGAGTTGAACAGCAAGTTGGAATAGCCAGCCAAAGATCAGGAAAAACGACTAATCCGTTGATCGTACACATTCACCAGCGAACTAAACAGTTGCCGGTTGCGCCTGAAGCCCAATGCCTTCGGTATCTCGTGGGGGCCGGCTCGGTATCAGCGAGTGGGCCCGGCTCATCACCGGCGTAAGCCCGATAACTATCAAAAGCACTGTCATACGACTCGGATCCATCAATGCTCCGCTGCCAATCCCGCCAATAACCATCGTCATCGCGACGATCATCGCAACAATGCCCATAGAACGATCACTCATGTTCGGTGCATTGTTGGCAGCCCGAGTTGCTCGAACCACGACCATCAACCAGAGTTGCCATACCAGCAAGAATCCGTCAGCCCATAACGCCTCAGAAGTATCGGTATTCGCTCGTACGCCCTGTTTACCTCTCAGCAGTGAAATCGAAATACGAGAGCTAGACGCTAGAAAAATCTTCCATGCGCTCTTTGAACGAATCATCGGGAGTACCACGAAGCAAGTTAGGAATGGTCGTGACATATCTCTCGGTCGACGTTAATGTCGAATGGGCGAATGAGCTGCTGAAAATACTCGACACCAGCACAAAGACCAATACTAGAATCGCTGACGCCGAGAGGAACTTCGCCTGCACACTCGGCCGACCGAGTGAACTCCACCAGATCAGTCCAAGTGCCAGGGCAGGCGCAGCTGTCAAAAGCCCCATCCTCGATCCAGTCAGGTATACCCCAAGTATCACATCGCCAATCCCAAGCGAAGCGAAAGCCATCTGCGGAGTTGTTTTTGATCGGATGATCAGAACGAACTACGCACCCAGGCTAGTCACCAGGAACAAACCGCTACTGATCGGGTCTGCCACTCCATATGATCGGGAATATAACTCGCTCAGGACTTCTATCTCCTCAACCGAGTAGTCTTTCGCCGAGAAGTAAGTCTCGAACATCCATTGCCCGAACCAGGAAATATTGAAAGCCTGAAAAATCGTCACCGCCGCAACTATCGCACTGGATACGGCGAGGACTACGACAATCGACTTGACGTCGCGGCTGGTCACGCTAAACGCCAGCACCGCCACAATGCCGTATTTCACAAACATTAGCGCGTCGTGAATGTGAATCCACGACATCGTGCCAAGCAGCAATGGAAATAACAGCGTCATTGTGAACATGCCAGCAATGGCAGCGAGGATCGAAAGCGAAGACTTGGCTATCTTTGGCTTTTCAATAAACCAGCTCGTGATAGCGCCAACTATTAACCCGTTCGAAATGATACTGAACTGAAGAGTGTTAGTGATTTTGACTTCGGGCTCAAGAAACGCCAGGAACAACAACGCCACAAGAACGTAAAAACGTTTTCCGGCAGAACCAGCCACAGCAGACGCTAGGAATATTCCCGAGACGACCAGACCGGCGAATCCGGTGTGATACGCATTGATGCTCGGGTGAAGAGCTAAACCTACAACTATGAAAAGATCGACCGCAAACGCTGCCAGCCCCTTCACGAAAATCACTGACACTGTGTGTATTTCCTGAATGGCAACTTATAACTTCTGTTGAAAATACCTTCACCGTGTTGCACATTGGTGGAGATTCACACCAAAATCAACACCGCCACCTACAACATTTACGCTTAGTAGATAGCACGCATGCCATCGTCCAAAAGCCCGATTCCGCTCTATTTCGTCTAAGACACAATTAGTGCGTCTGCCTCGTCACCAGATACGCTGGTACATGGCAGCAACATGACCATCAGCACACCACCCAAAAAACTGAAAATTGTTCACCTCGTAACCAGTCTTGAAGTTGGTGGAGCGCAACACAACATGCTTCTCGGACTTCCGCGATTGGACCGGGATCGATACGAACACCACATCGTTTCGATAATGAACCGAATGCAAATGCGGCAGCAGTTTCTGAAAGCCGGAATCGGTGTGCACACTCTCGGTCTAAGCAACAAAACTGATCTCGCAGTCGCCCTTCGACTTCGTTCGCTCCTCAAGCAACTCCGACCCGACATCCTCCACACCTATCTGATTCACGGAAACGTACTCGGGCGAATCGTCGGACGACTGGGCGGCGTACCGGTCATCATCGGATCGGAATTAACTATTGGGCAGGCAGGTCGGCTCGGAAGACTGGTAACGAAACTCACCAATCCGCTAACAGATGCCGTTGAGGTCAACTCCGAAACCGGTGGTAAAGCGATAGTCGCTGACCTTGGAGTGCAGCCCGAAAAAGTAGAGGTAGTGCTACCGGGACTCGACCTTGAAGTGTTCGGCAGATCTGAAAGCCGAACAGCTATCAGAACCGAGCTAGGTCTCGACACCAAACAGCATCTCGTGCTCTACATAGGGCGTCTTCGCCCGGTCAAAGGCGTCGACTTCGGGATCAAAGCGTTCGCACAGGCGCTTGCCACGCAGCCCGACATGCACATGGCGCTGGCAGGCGAAGGCGAGCAACGCCAGCACCTCGAAAATCTCACATCAGAGCTTGGTATATCTGAAAAAGTCACCTTTCTGGGAGTCAGAAATGACCTTGCCGACGTGCTATCCGCAGCCGATAGCGTCCTCATGCCATCGCTAACCGAAGGATTCCCCCGTGTAGCGATCGAGGCAATGGCGTCGTCAAAACCGGTCATCGCTACCCGCGTCGGGGGAACACCCGAAGCGATAGTCGATGACCAGACAGGAATTCTCGTCCCCGCAAGGGATATCGACGCGATGGCAAGCGCCATAACTCGGTTGGTCACCGATCCCGATTTACAGTCCCGGCTCGGATCATCAGCACGGCAGCGAACTGAGCAACATTACTCTGCAGCAAGCTACGTGGCGCGCCTCGACCAGATGTACCAACGGTGGGCGAATACCACGAAGGCGAGTGCCGCCCGAGTGGTAACGCAGAATGGGCAGAACTGATGCTTTCGGCCCTCCTACGAACAGCACGATTTTTCCGTACCCCTAGCATGGCGACGACATGGGCGGCTGAATTTATCGACGATCGCATCACGACCCCCCGCCACAGGAAACACCTCGATTACTACCGCAGCCGTCAGAATCCCGTCGCAGAAGGGGTCGCCGACGCGCTGGCTGTCGAAGTATCCACCGTCGACGAACAACTGGGTAACCTGCCTGATTTCTTGATTGCCGAAAACAAAGACCCGGGAATGACAATCAAGTGGTCTGCAACGTCTGAACTTGCTGCAACGACATACGCGCTAGTCAAGCTGCTCAAGCCAGAAGTCGTAGTCGAAACCGGTGTTGGAGCCGGGGTCAGTTCGTGGACCATTCTTCATGCAATGGAAGAAAACGGCCTCGGACGACTTGTCAGCATCGACCTGCCAACTCCCAATACCGAGCTCCTCCCAGAGGTCGGTTACCTCGTCCCTCGTGAACTCCGTCATCGATGGGAACTGCGGACAGGCCCGTCCCAAAAACTGCTCCCACAGGTACTCTCAGAACTGATTGAGATCGACATGTTTCAGCACGATTCTCGTCACTCGTACTCAAACCAACTGCGTGAATATCAAACCGCATGGCCGTTCATTAAGAGGGACGGAATGCTCGTTTCAGACGACGTCAGCAACGACGCCCTCCACGACGCTAGCCGCGCATGGCATAGGGAACCAACGATCATTGGGCAGAGCAAGGACTCCCCGATCGGCCTCGTTTCGAAATCGCAAGCCACCGCCCGAACCAGCTGACCATTGTCACACAAGCGAAATAAACCAAAGCCAACGTCTATAGCTCTCGTCGTCAACCAGAACGAGATCTTCTATCGATTGCGTATGCCGTGGATCAGGCTTCTCAGGGAAAACGGCTACAAGGTCTACGCGGTAGTTGCCAGCGGAGCCTGGAACGACCTGATCGAAGCCGGGGGCGCTGAATACGTCGAATGGAAACTAAGTAGAAGTGGGCGAAATCCTTTCGCTGAACTCGGCTCCGTTCTTGGTCTCACAAGAATCTTGCGCCGAATCAAACCCGACATCGTGCAGAACTTCCACACCAAGCCGAACATCTACGCGCCGATCGCAGCAAAGCTGGCAGGCGTGCCGTTGAGAGTTTCGACTGTGACCGGACTCGGCTACACCTTCGTCGATCGACCCGGGCTCGGTGGTCGAATCGCCAAACGCATGAACCTCGGCATGTACTCGTTTTCGAACCGCCTCGCAGGTGAAGTTGCGTTCCAGAACCCCGACGATATGAAGTTGCTCAAGGAACGCGGTGGTATTCTCCGATCCAAAGGTCGATTCATTCCAGGCGGGTCAGGTGTCGATGTCACCGAGTACAGCCCCGGCACACGCGACTCTGATGCTGCACTAAAACTACGAGAATCACTCGGTATTTCTAACGACGCATTTGTCGCAATGTTCGTCGGCAGACTGCAACTCGATAAGGGCCTGGTCGAATTCGTTGAGGCTGCGCGACTTCTCAAAAAGAAGCGGCAGGACATCGTGTTCGTCATGGTCGGAGCACCTGATCCCGGCAACAAAAGATCAGTCCCGGAACAGATGCTGGCTCAATGGAAGACCGAAGGCGACGTGGTCTTCACAGGACGTCGTGAGGATGTCCCAGACTTAATGGCCATGGCGAACACCATCACTACTCCAACGTTCTATCGCGAAGGCCTGCCTCGAACACTTCTCGAAGCCGCTGCCACCGGTCTACCACTGATTGGCACCGATATGCCCGGAGTGCGCGAAGCCATCAAGAACGGGGTAAACGGCATTCTCATTACGCCTCAAGATTCACAGGCACTCGCTGACGCGGTTGAAGAACTGGCAGACGATCCTGAAAAATCTGAACGCTACGGCGAAGAATCCCTCGCCCGCGCTCGAAACGAGTTCGACCATAAACGGGTCGTCGGGGAATATCTGAAAATGTACGAAGAGCTCTGGAACAACGGCTGAAACCGCTTACGTCGTTATTTTTGGGCGAACTCGCAATACCTCGTAAAACCGGGGTACACGCAATACCGAATCAAACATGACACGATTCTTGAATTACCTGTTCGCCCAAATGCTGGGTACCCGGAATGACTGAACGACTAAATGACTGAAGTACTCGCAATAATTCCCGCCCGAGGCGGAAGCAAAGGGCTTCCGGGTAAGAACGTGCGACTTCTGGCGGGTCATCCCCTCATCGCCTACAGCATTGCCGCCGGGCTACAGTCGAAACTCGTCGACCGGGTGATCTGCTCGACAGACTCAGAAGAAATCGCAGAAGTCTCCCGTCAATACGGCGCAGAAGTACCCTTCATGCGACCGCCCGAGCTATCACAGGATTTAAGCCCCGATATCGACTTCTTCAACCATGCCATTACGGAACTCGGAGCAACCGGGTATCGCCCCGACATCATCGTTCAGCTCCGACCCACCGATCCAATTCGAAGGCACGGCCTTGTCGACGACGGAGCACAACTGCTGATCGACAATCCTGAAGCTCACAGCGTCCGAACCATCGCCGAACCCGGCTACAGCCCGTACAAAATGTGGACGGTCAACGAATCGGGAACACTCGACCCACTGCTCACCGTTCCCGGTATCGCCGAGCCGTTCAACTTACCCCGTCAGGATCTGCCTGAAGTCTGGTGGCACATCGGCGTTCTGGACGTGATTCGAACCGACCTCATCACCCAAACTAACTCTCTTAGCGGAACCGTAATTCTGCCCCTTATGGTCGAACGAGCCGCTTCAGCCGACATCGATACTCTGGACGATTTCGAGCGTGCTGGAAAGCTCCTTGAGAGCCTCGACTGTGTTCGCCCATAGACTCGTGCCGCCCTGCTCAGCCGACAACACCACAATCTCCAAATGCCCACAAGACTGATCATAGATAGCGAAATCGCTGCCCGAGACATGCCCTCGCTATTCGGCAACGAGTGGAAGTGGCCGATCAGCCTGTCTCAGTACGACCAGCCGATTACTGACTTCATCGAATGGTCAGACGAGTTTCACAGTGAAATCAGCGACTCCCAGCAGCTACTGGCAGCCTTTTTCCTGTGCAAATCAGCACTCCTCGCCGACCTTTCATATCTTTCTACTGCACTACTTGATATTTCGATTTCACGACATGCAGGGTTCGTTCCGGAGTACGGCGAAGACAAGTATCTCTACCAGATGATCGATCAGGACTCATATCCCCAGATCGTCCCAGCAGAGCTCCAGGTCACCTCTCAACGTCTCGGCATGCAGGCGAAACTGCGGGCATCAGCGAGGCGATACGCACGCGGGATGACCGACCGACGAGCACTCCGTTCGAGTTCCGTACCCGACTACTCGATTGGCCTGAATCCTCTCACCCGAGAGGTCGCCCCAGAAACTGCACGGCGAATACGCCTTACTCACGCCGACGTCATTCGAGGACGTTCGAACCAGTCAATTCCTAAAAGAGTTACTGACCTAGCAGAATTGATTTCAACTAAGTTCTGCGAATTTCTGGCTCCTGTTGCCGGAACGGTCAGCCCCAACTACAGGGCCTATATCCAGTGGCTTGTAAACGAGCATTTCACATACGGCTGGATCGATGCTGGTGCAACGGATTTGCTAAATGAAAGTGCGAATACGTCACAGTCTCGTCTATTCACAGGCACCGGTGGAGGATACGCGGCGCGACTAACGGCATATCAGTTCGGCAGATCAGGTCGGCAGGTATTACGCACGACACACGGCGGCGACACGCCGTTGTTTAAAGACGTTATATGGCCGTCAGTCGAGTTCCCGTTCGCTTCTACCTACGTCGCATACGGCGAGCATGGGGCCAGAAACCTTGCGACCAACATCGCAAACCGCTCCGAATCTTCCATTCAAATCTACGCCAGCAACGTGGTTGCAGCGGGATCGAAATATCACCAGTCGATCCGTGACTCTGCAACCCCAACCCCAAGCACGAATCACTCGATCCGAAACATCAGCGTTATTACCGGCTCCTTCACCGGTATGTACCCGGTAATACCGCACATGAAACTCCACGACGTCGTTTATCTCGAATGGCACAGAAGATTGCTCGCCTCGATTACCAATCTGGGCTATCTGGCTGTTTCCAAACGCCACCCAAAAGGCTTACTTGCGAACAAGCGTCTATTCAGCGACGTGAGCCACGATGAACTACTCGACGCGCCCATGAGTGCCGTCGAACATTCTGCCGATGCCTACGTG
>Ga0209403_10003620_pt1 | contig 17326 bp, 19 predicted proteins | sample ArcticOcean_MG_C_8_FD_187440 | JGI IMG/M metagenome (GOLD analysis project Ga0209403, IMG submission 187440) | Marine microbial communities from western Arctic Ocean - ArcticOcean_MG_CB11_86 (SPAdes) (version 2) | ecosystem: Environmental > Aquatic > Marine > Oceanic | place: Arctic Ocean... | reverse complement strand
AGAAATTTTTTATCAAGCACATTACCGTTTATAATTTTCAATCTTTGGCTAATAATAGATTCATGAAACTCTTCAAGTCTAGTTATACTTCTTGAAATTAATAAAACTTTTGCACCGGCCTCAAGAAGGAGTTTTATTAAAATTTTACCTAGGAAACCAGTTCCACCTAAAACAAGAATTTTTTTATTTTTAATTGAATGCAAAGTTCTTACCTTTAAAAATTATATTAATTGTATTATAGTTTTAAATTAAATGGTTTTTTTGAAACTATTTTGAAATTTGAATGTTTTATTTTAAATATTAGCTAATAATACAATTTTTTTATAAAATCTACTAGGTGAATGATGACTTATTTTATATACCAAAACGATATTCCTTCTGATATTAAATTTCATGACATAATTGCTATTGATACAGAAACAATGGGATTAAAGTTACATAGAGACAGATTATGCTTGATACAATTATCGAGTGGTGATGGAAAAGCTCATTTAATTCAAGTTTCCAAAAATGAATTAGAGAAAAAAGATAAATTTACTAATTTAAAAAGAATTCTTAATGATAAAAACTTAACTAAACTATTTCATTTTGCAAGATTTGACATAGCTGTTTTAGAAAAAAATGTCTGCACAATAAAGGGGCCAATTTACTGTACAAAAATTGCATCAAAATTGTGTAGAACTTTTGGAGCAAGGCATGGTTTATCAGATTTATGTAGAGATCTTCTCAGCCTTGAATTAGACAAACAGAACCAAACTTCTGACTGGGGTTCAAAAGAACTTAGCGATTCACAATTAAAATATGCAGCATCAGACGTTCTTTACCTTCATAAAATTAAAGTAAAATTAGATTTAATTCTTGAACGAGAAAACAGAAAAGATTTAGCTGAATCTTGTTTTAATTTTTTAAAAACAAGATCAAGGCTAGATTTGATTGGTTTTAATGATTTAGATATTTTTTCTCATTAAAAACAATATAACTTAAATAAAGTATCTAGATTGAAATAATATGTTCCGAATAATTTCTGGTAAATCAATATTTGCATTTTTAACATTAACTTTAATATTAATCTTTATTGGAAATCATTTTCTAACGAACAATTCAAATATAGAACCCAAACTTATAGCAAATGAAAATCTTTCAAAAAAAATTATAGGCGCTAGAATATATAAGGAAAATGAAAAAGGTGAAAAATATTTGATAATTGCTGAAACATTAAAAGAAAGCGAAACTAAGGGTAAGAAAGTAGAATTAGAAAATTCAATTACAACTATAAGTAAAAACGGCATAATAACAAATATTTCTGCTGGGTTTGCCATAATATCAAATAATTATGAGAATTTTGATCTATCAAAAAAAGTGAAGATAACAAAAAAAGCTAGGAATTTTATCTTGAAAACTAACAGCTTAACTGGAACCCTTGATAAAGGTAATTTTTTTACAAATGATAAAGTAGACATTGTCTCAGGAAACATTAGGATCAACGGAGAAGGTCTTGATTTAAAACGAAATGGTGAGTATATAAAAATTAAAGGGAAAGCAAAACTGATAATGGTTTTGTCAACAAAAAATGAAAACTAATAAATTTTATCTTTTATTGTTTTACTTAACATTTTTTTTATATCCATTTTCTGTACTTTCAAAAAATGAGAGTGCTGAAAGTAAATCTCAGTTAACCGTTGAAGCAGATGTATCTCTTGAATGGTTTGAAAAAGAAAAATATTATTTAGCTAAAGGTAATGTTTTACTTACAAAAGATGGCTTAAGATTAAATGCCAATAAAGTCAAAGCTAATTATGAAGTGAAGAAAGGAGAAAACGTTCTCAAAAAAATTATTGCTGAAGGAAACATCACTTTGACTAAAGGAAAAGTGAAAGCGACAGGCAAATTTATGACCTATGATGTAGAAAAAAAAATTGCTTTAATGTCAGGTTCTTTTCAAACTTTTTCTTCACCTTCCGGATACATAGAATCTACTAAAGTTCTTATGTTTAACGATACAAACAATAAAGCAGAAGCTATAGGTAAAGTTAAACTAATATTAGCTAATAAAACTAGAATTTACGCTGACAACATAAAAGCTGACTTTACTGGAAAAGCAAAAACTCTACAAAAAGCAATTGCCAAAGGAAACGTAATAATAGAAAACAATTATCAAGGAAAAAAATCTAAAGCAGATCTTGGAATTTATAATTCTTCTAATGAAACAATTGAACTAAGAGGCAATGTAGTAATTATAAATCAAGGTTCAACAATAATTGGCTCTCAAGGAATAACAAATATTAAAACTGGCAATAGTAAAATAACAGGAAACCCTAGTAAAAGAGAACGTGTAAAAGGGATATTCTCTCAAACAAAGAAAAATAAAAAAGGAGATAAATCTGAATAGTCTTGAAGAAGAACTTATACGTCTGAGAGAAACTGTATCAAACTCTGATATAATTAAAAGCTCTTCTAATCTAAACGATATAAGTAATAATAAAAAAGTTACATCAACTCCGAAATCCTTAAACCAAAATAATGGTGAACTGTTAATTAATTCTATATCAAAAACTTATGATAATAGAAAGGTGGTTAATAATGTTACTATAAACTTAAAAAAAGGCGAAGTTGTTGGCCTTCTTGGCCCTAATGGAGCAGGAAAAACTACATGCTTTTATATAATTGCTGGTTTAATTGAATCTGATTCTGGCCATATTTTTATGGACGAATCTTATATTGATCATCTTCCGATGTATATAAGAGCAAGAAAAGGAATTGGGTATTTACCTCAAGAATCATCAATATTCAGAGGACTAACAGTCGAACAAAATATTTTATCAGTCCTAGAAATACAAGATTATACAGTTAACGAAAGATTCCAAATCCTAGAAGACCTAATTTCAGAATTTAATATTAATAATATTAGAAATTCCTTTGGTTCAACGTTATCTGGGGGAGAACGCAGGCGAGTAGAAATTGCAAGAGCATTAGCAACAAACCCAAGCTACATACTTCTCGATGAACCTCTTGCAGGGATTGATCCCATTGCAATTAACGATGTTAAAAATTTGATAAACAAATTAAAATCAAAAAATATTGGTGTACTCATTACTGATCATAACGTGAGGGAAACTCTTGAAATAGTTGATAGAGCATATATATTATTTGATGGATCAGTAATGATGTCAGGCCAACCAAACGAAATCAAAGCCCACAAAGGTGTGAGAGACGTTTATTTAGGAAACAGTTTCTAAAACAAACTTTAAACGTTATATAAATAAAATCTAAGCTTGACTGATTTATTTGATAAGACTATTTAACACTTCCTGAATTTATTTTTTTTAATTTTTTATAAAATTTAGAGGATAAGGTTAATGAATATAAATCAAATGTTATCAGAGAATTCATTTCTTGTTGGCTTAAAACCATCAAGTAAAAAACATATACTTGAAGAGTTAAGCAAATTAGCAGAAAAAGAACTAAATATAAGCTCAAGAGATATATTAGAAAATTTAATTAAAAGAGAAAAATTAGGTTCAACTGCAGTTGGCAATGGGATTGCTATCCCTCATGCAACAGATGATACTATTACAAAACCAAAAGGTTTTATGGCAATATTGACATCAGGATTAGATTTCAATGCAAATGACAACCAACCTGTAGACATAATATTTTTGCTTTTAGCTCCAAGTAATAACGGCTCACAGCATTTGCAAGCTCTCGCTTCCGTATCAAGATTACTAAGGAATAGCGAGCTTGTTTCTAAATTACGAGGTTGTCAAAATACTGAAAGTGCTCTAGCTGTAATATCACAATCTATCAAAGATGAGGCAGCTTAGTTTCAAGCCTAGTTATTAACTTGATTAATGATAGGTTTATGATCAATAAAATTTATTATAGAACTAAGAGCTTCAGATGCAATGTCATGAAAGCACTCATCCGTCCAGCATAAAGCATGTGGTGTTAAAATAACATTTTCGAATGACAGAAGCTTACTATTTTTTGCTAATGGTTCTTGAACTGTAACATCCAACCCAGCTCCTGAAATACTTTTCGTTTCAAGTGCTATTTCTAAATCTGCTTCATTAATAACAGGTCCTCTGGATAAATTAATAATACAAGCACTTTTTTTCATATTAGAAAAGAACGTCTTATCAATCATCCCATTAGTTTTATCATTTAAATTACAAAGTATAATTATAAAATCACTTTCGTTAGCTAATTTGATAAGGTCAACTTTTATAGCTCCTTTGTTATATAATTCTTCTTTAGTTAAAAAAGGATCAAAAGCTAAAATATTTCTAAAAAATGGTTGTGACAACTTTATCATCTCTGTACCAATACTTCCTGCCCCAACAATTCCTAATGTTTTTTTTGTTAAGCCTGTTCCCATAAAATCTGTTCTATCATTCCATCGACCTGATCTAACCAATTCATTTTTTTGTAACAATCTTCCAGAAAGGGCAAGTATCATTGTTAAAGCAGCAACTGCAACAGGCCTTCTAACTGCATTTGGTGTATTGGTTACTATTATTCCTTTTTGTTTCATAGCCTCAATGTCAACAGAATCATAACCTACTCCAAAGCGAGAGATTATTTTTAATTTACAGTCTTCTCTAGAAACTGATTTAGCAGTAGCTTGAGGGAGATTCAGAAGTATCGCGTCAAATTCACTTGCCATTTCAGGAGTAATTTCCTTTATAGATTTATCCATCCAAGATATATCTATATCCATTCTATCTTTTAAAATTTCAAGAGCACTATTACCAAAACAAGGCATATTACTTTCATTGAGCAAATCTCCTGAAATACCAACTTTAAACTTCACATTATTCTCCCTACTATGTATTGATAGAATTATCGTTTTAATATTTCAGAAACACCTTTTCCAAGAATACTCATTTCCGTTCCGACAGCAATCATGTTAAAACCAAGGTTCTTATACATATCTAATTCATCTTTGTTGTTAACCATAATACCTAGACTCTTATTATTTGATTTAGCAGCTAAAACAATTCTATTTATAGCATTTAAATATAAAACAGACTTAAAATCACCAGGAATACCTAAAAAATTTGTTAGATCAAAATGTCCTACCCAAAGACAATCCACACCATCTATTGAAGCAATTTTTTCAACATTATCCAGACCTATTTTTGTCTCTATTTGAATAATATTTACTAACTCTTCATTTGCTTTTTTAATATAAAATAATGGATTTTTATTTTCATAATTATCATGAGCGAAGCCAAAACCAGCACCCCTCACTCCCTTTGGAGGATATTTAGAAGATTGAACTATTTTAATTGCATCCTCAGAAGTATTGACCATTGGAGCCATGATCCCAGCAGCACCTATATCTAAAGCGCGAGCAATATAATTATAACTGACTTCAGGAATTCTAATTAAAGGAGAAATACCATTAGCATTACTAATAGCTGCCAATGTTTTAAATTGTTCTAAAGATAAACCTCCATGTTCCATATCAAATATAATAAACTGACATCCAGCATTTTTTAGAATCACAGGAATACCTGGACTAAAAAATTCAAAAATCATTGCCCCACGGATTTCGTTTAACTCACTAACTTGTTTTTTTAAAAACATTTGATCTTCCATATAAAAAAATTAACTCTAAAATTTAATTATCATTAATTAATTATAAAAAATAAAGAACTATTTTAAAATTAATAACCTAAATCTCTATCTACCGTATTAGGTGGTATAATATTGTTATTTAGACATGTAATTGCGTTTGCAATTTGTTCCGCTGCTGTATTAGGGTTTGTTTCAGCAGCAACGTGAGGCCATAAGGTTATATTATCTTGTTTCCACAATGGGTCGTTTGCAGGTAAAGGTTCATTTCTGTATACATCTAAAACTGCATGAGAAATCTGACCTGATTGGCAATTTTCAATTAAATCTTCTTCTACAACATGCTCTCCCCTTCCAGCATTAATAAAACAAACACCTATTTTCATAGATTTAAAAATAGAACTGTTAAAAATGTTTATAGTTGATGATGTAAGAGGAAGAAGACATACGTGAATATTGCTATTTTTAATCAATAGATCAAAACCTTTTTCCCCTTCAAGGCATTTGATACCATTAATATTTTTTTTTGTTCTACTCCAACCATTTACATCAAAACCTAAAGAATTAAGATCTTGAGCCACTACCCTACCTATCGCTCCGATACCATACACCCCAATTTTAACTGATAAGAAATTTATTTCATCTCTTGGTTTATATATCATACTTTTTTCTTGGTCATGATACCCTTGAGTATCTCTAATATAATTCAAAACGGAAAGTATAACCCAATGACTCATAGACTTTGCCATATATGGATCAACAATTCGGATTACATGAACATTATTTGGAATAGAGTTATCATATAAAATATGATCAACACCTTGACCTAACGAAATCAAACCTTTTAAGTTTTGTAACTCATTCAACCTTCTTAAAGGAGCCTTCCATATTAGAGCAATTTCAGCTTTCTTAGCTTCATTTGATAACAATGGAACTAGTGTGATAGATGGAATAAATAACTTTAGTCTTTTTTCCCAAATATTTTGAACTTCTATTGAAGTCTCTTCTTTAAAAAAAGCTACTACAGGCATATTAATTAAATCCCTCCTATTTTATATTAGAAGTTATGGTGGAGCTAAGCGGGATCGAACCGCTGACCTCTACACTGCCAGTGTAGCGCTCTCCCAGCTGAGCTATAGCCCCGTTAACTAATCCTTTTCTTCTTCTATAATGTCTACGCTTATTACATCTTCACCATTAATGTCATCTTCATCAACAAATGATACGTCATCCTCGATGCTAATCTCTGTTTCATTATCTGAAGTTTTATCCTCTTTAATCAATTCGACAATTACATCATCATCGTTTGCTTCTTCTGGGGTTTCAACTTCAATATCTTCAACGTCAGTTGTATCAACTTTGTTTTCAGCTCTCAACTTAGAAGAAAAACTTTTACCTTTTCTACTTTTTAGATATAAGTCGGGATCAAATTCTACATTACATGTTGGGCAAGTAATAGGAGATTTATTAAAATCATAATACTTTAATCCACAAGCTGGGCAAATTCTCTTTTTACCCCATTCAAGTTTTGCCATTATTTATCTCCTTTAATAATAATAATAATAATGGGATTAGACTTAAAAAAAACATTCTGTCAAAAGATTTTTAATAATTATGTTAACTTTTATTAATTTAAATATATATTAACTAAAAAATACTAATAAAATAAGGTAAATTAAAACTTATGAACTCAATTATATCTTCTAAAAGTTTAAACTTATCAGGTGAAATAAAAGTACCCGGTGATAAATCTATTTCACATAGAGCTTTAATAATTGGCTCAACAGTTAATGGGAAAATTAGGATACGTAACTTATTGGAAAGTGAGGATGTATTAGCGACAGCAAATGCATTAAAAAAATTAGATGTGAAAATAAACAAAATATCTAATGATGAATGGGAAGTTTTTGGGAACGGTATTGGGTGCCTAGAAGGATCTAATTCATTGCTGGATATGGGGAACTCAGGTACGGGAGCTAGATTATTAATGGGTTTAGTTGCTGGATCAGATGTTGAAGCAACATTTACTGGTGATCAATCATTATCAACAAGACCTATGGAAAGAATTACAACCCCACTGATCAAGACGGGAGCAAAAGTAAATTGCAATAATAACAGTACACTTCCAATAAATATTAAAGGGAGTAAAGTACCATTACCTATTTTATACCACAGCCCAATAGCATCTGCTCAAGTTAAGTCATCTATTTTATTAGCTGGACTTTCATCTTTAGGAAAAACAACAATTATAGAACCTTTCCTGTCTAGAGATCATACAGAAAGATTACTTAAATATTTAGGTGCAGAAGTTATTACTACTCAATTAGAAAATTCTTCTTGGGAAATAATCTTAAATGGAATGCCTCAACTAAAACCATTGAACATAAATGTCCCCTCAGATCCTTCAAGCGCTGCATTTCCTATAGTAGCGTCTATCATTACTCCAAATAGTAATGTCTTAGTTAAAAATGTTTGTATAAATGAATTAAGGATAGGATTATATAAAACTTTAATTGAAATGGGGGCAAACATAAGCTTCTCTAATCAAAGAGAAGTTGATGGCGAATTTGTAGCTGATATTAATGCAAAATCAAGTGAACTCTCTGGTATCATTGTTCCAAAATCCAGAGCCCCATCTATGATAGATGAGTACCCTATTCTTGCAATCGCTGCAATAAAAGCAAAAGGTGATACAATAATGGAAGGTATTGAAGAGCTTAGATACAAAGAAACAGATCGAATTAAAGCTATGGATGATGGGTTATCATCAATGGGAATTAAAACAAAAAGTACAAAAGATAGCCTAACTGTACATGGAAAAGGAAAAACATCACTTATAAGTGGCGGCATTGAAATTGATTCAAGGCTAGATCATAGAATAGCAATGTCTTTTCTATGCTTAGGTTTAATAACTGAAAAACCTGTTATAGTTAACGATACAGATACAATAAACTCATCTTTTCCAATCTTTTTTGATCAAATGAACAAAATTGGTGCTAAATTAAAGTATTTAAAAAATTAATAAAAAGTTAAAGTAATTAAAAAAATGATTGAAATAGCTATAGATGGGACCGCTGCATCAGGCAAAGGCACATTAGGAAGACACTTATCAGCTAAATACGGTTTTCCACATTTAGATACTGGTTTAATGTTCAGAGCTGTAGCTTTTGATCTTTTATCACAAAAAAATATTAAAATAAAAAATTTAGAATCATTAAGTTGTGAAATTGCTAAGGATTTGGATTTAATTAAAATCAAATCACAAGAACTAAGATCTGAGGAAACTGGGTCTATGGCTTCAAAAATAGCAAAGTTTTTTAAACTTAGGGAGATATTAAAAACTAAACAAATTAAATTTGCAAACATAAACAAACATAAATATGGTGGATGCATATTAGATGGAAGAGATGTAGGAACGGTAATTCTTCCAAACGCAGATTTTAAGTTTTTTATTACTGCCTCAATTGAAGTTAGAGCAAAAAGAAGATTGTTAGAAAAAAATATATCTTGCTTGCAAGACATCGATGTTGAGTGTATGTTGCAATCTTTAATAAAAGATATCTCTTTAAGAGATAAATCAGATAAGAGTAGGTTATTGTCTCCTCTGCTTCCCGCAAAGGATGCGCATATAATAGATACAAGTTTAATTGACGCTAATGATTTAATGTCAATTGTAACTAAAATAATTGAAGGAAAAAATATAAAAATATGACAATAACAATGGATTTTATTGTCTTCAAAATTAACCCATAACTAGCTGATAGAATTTAAAATTCAAATTAGTTAAACTTAAAAGTTAAATAACTTTTAAATCCATAGGTATAACTTCTAATATCAGCAAAATGCATTTTTATGCACATTTTTTAAAGGAGAATTATATTGTCCCAAGCTGATTTAACAGCCAATCCTGATCAGGAAAGTTTTTCAGATTTATTAGATCAAAGCTTCCAAGAAATGGCAAGCATAGAAGGTTCAGTCGTATCTGGAACCGTTCTTTCAATTGAAAAAGATATGATATTAATTGATGTAGGGCTTAAGTCAGAAGGTAGGGTTCCACTTAGAGAATTTGGAACAGATGATAGTGATGTTGAAATCAAAGCTGGTGATATTGTTGAAGTTTATATCGAAAGATTAGAAGATATTAATGGACATGCTGTTTTAAGTAGAGAAAAAGCTAGAAGAGAAGAATCATGGGTAAATTTAGAAAAAGCTCACGAAGCTCAAAAAAGAGTTAATGGAGTAATATTCGGCAAAGTAAAAGGCGGTTTCACAGTAGACCTTGAAGGCGCTACTGCGTTCTTACCTGGAAGCCAAGTTGATATAAGACCCATAAAAGATCTGGGCGCTTTAATGGGTACTCCGCAGCCGTTCCAAATATTAAAAATGGATAGAAGACGTGGTAATATTGTAGTTTCAAGAAGAGCTGTTTTAGAAGACAGTAGAGCTGAAGCAAGGTCAGAGTTGGTAGCTAACTTACAAGAAGACCAAGTACTCCAAGGAATTATCAAAAATATAACAGATTATGGTGCTTTTGTTGATTTAGGTGGAGTTGACGGGTTACTTCATGTAACAGACATTTCTTGGAAAAGAATAAATCACCCATCTGAAGCTCTTCAAGTAGGAGAATCAGTTCAGGTAAAAGTTATAAAATTTAATGATGAAACACAAAGAATATCCCTTGGAATTAAGCAGCTATCAGAAGACCCTTGGTCAAAAGTATTCGAAAGATTTCCAATTGGTTCTAAAATGTCAGGTATTGTTACAAACATAACTGATTATGGTTCTTTTGTTGAATTAGAGGATGGAATAGAAGGATTAGTGCATGTTTCAGAAATGAGTTGGACTAAGAAAAATGTTCATCCTGGAAAAATTGTTTCCACTTCTGAAAAAGTAAATGTTGTAGTTCTTGATATAGACGTACCTAAAAGAAGAATTTCTTTAGGTATAAAGCAATGTATTGATAACCCATGGGAAATATTTAAGGCAAATAATAAATCTGGCAAAATAATAGAAGGTGAAATAAGAAACATTACAGAATTTGGTTTATTTGTTGCTCTTACAGAAGATATTGATGGTCTAGTTCATTTATCAGACTTAAGTTGGGATGGCAATGGAGATGACCTAATAAAAAATTATGTAAAAGGAAATCAAGTGAAAGCCAAAATTCTTGATATTGACATAGATAAAGAAAGAATTTCACTTGGCATAAAACAATTAACAGAAGATGTTGCATCTACTGAAATTGATAACATAAGAAAGGGCTCTACAGTTACATGTACAATTACTAATATTTCAGATGCAGGCTTAGAAGTTACGGTAAGTGATAGCATCAAAGGTTATATTAAGAAAAATGATTTAGCTAGAGAAAGAGCTGATCAAAGAACAGATAGATATGGCGTAGGTGACAAAGTAGATGCTACTGTTACAAATGTTGATAAAAAACAGAGAAAAATTTCACTGTCCATAAAAGCAAAAGAAATTGAAGAAGAAAAGAAAGCTATGGCTGAATATGGATCTTCAGATAGTGGAGCTAGCTTAGGTGATATTTTAGGAGCAGCATTGGCTAAGAAAGATAACTCTTCAAAAAATTAATATTAAAATTTTAAATTAAAGGTGATTCAATTGAATAAATCAGATCTTGTATTAAAAATTGTAAGTTTAAATCCAAATATTTATCAAAAAGATGTAATCAAAATAGTTGATGTCTTTTTTGGGACAATTATCAAAGCCCTTACAAGAAATGATAGAGTTGAATTAAGGGGGTTTGGCGCATTTGATATGAAAAATAGAGAAGCTAGAGTAGCTAGAAATCCAAAAAATGGTTCTATAGTAGCTGTTCCTAGTAAAAAAATACCTTTTTTTAGAATGGGAAAAGGTATGAAAGAACGATTAAATAAATGACGACTATTAAATGTATTTTATATTGATATTATAAAACATATTTTTGGTAAAACGTATGAGTAAATCATTAAAAATTAAAATATGTGGTATTAATGATAAATATTGCATGGCAACTGCACTAGAGTGTGAAGTTGAATATATAGGATTGGTTTTTTTTAAAAACTCCCCTAGAAATGTTTCAATAGATTTTTCAAAAGAATTATTAAAAAATAGAAACACATACTCTAAAATTGTTGCACTAACCGTAAATCCTGATGATAATCTAATCTCAAAAATTATATTAAATATTCAACCTGATTTTATTCAGCTTCATGGAAGTGAAACACCTGATAGATGTATAGAAATTAAAAATAAGTTTAATATTGCTATCATTAAAGGAATTGGAGTTAAAACTAGAGAAGATTTAATTAATTCAACTAAAAAATTCGAGAACCATTCTGATATATTACTTTTAGACGCTCCTTCAATGACATTACCTGGTGGGAATGGATCAAAGTTTAATTGGAATATATTGAAGGATTATGATTATAAAAAAACTTGGATGCTTGCAGGCGGACTTCAATCAAATAATGTTCAAGAAGCAATCAAAATTACTAATCCTCCTGCAATTGATATATCCTCAGGCGTTGAAGTTGAAAAAGGAATAAAAAGTCCCAAGTTAATAAAAGATTTTGTTAATATTTGTAGAAACATTTAATGGAAATATAATGGTAAAATTTAATTTAAATAGTCTAAGGACAGGGCCTGATTCGAATGGTCGATTTGGAATACATGGTGGAAGATTTGTTGCTGAAACATTAATGCCTTTAATATTAGAAGTAGAAAAATCATATGAAGAAGCTATGAAAGATTCATTTTTTCTTGATGATTTAGATATGTATAGACGAGATTATATCGGAAGACCTAGTCCTCTGTATCTTGCTGAAAGACTTACAGAATATTTTGGCGGGGCTAAAATCTATTTAAAAAGGGATGAACTAAACCACACTGGGGCGCATAAAATTAATAATGTTATTGGACAAATTTTATTAGCAAAACGAATGGGTAAAAACAAAATCATTGCTGAAACAGGAGCAGGACAACATGGGGTAGCAACAGCCACAGCATGTGCATTGTTTGGATTTGAATGTGAAGTCTTCATGGGAGCAATCGATATAGAAAGACAAAAACCTAATGTCCAAAGGATGCAGCTTTTAGGAGCTAAAATAAACTCTGTAACCTCTGGCAAAGGTACATTAAAAGATGCAATGAATGATGCACTAAGATACTGGGTATCACATGCTAATTCTCATTTTTATATTATTGGTACAGCCGCTGGACCTCACCCATATCCTAAAATGGTTCGTGATTTTCAATCTATAATTGGCGAAGAAGCAAAAAAACAAATTTTGGAAAAAGAAAACCGTTTACCAAATGCTCTAGTAGCTTGTATAGGAGGAGGATCTAATGCTTTAGGTTTATTCCATCCTTTTCTTGATGACAAGGAAGTAGAAATCTTTGGTGTAGAGGCTGCTGGAAAAGGGTTAAAAACAAAATTCCATGCAGCATCTTTATCAGCCGGCACCCCTGGAATTTTGCATGGCAATAGAACATATTTACTTCAAGATGATGATGGCCAAATTATTGATGCTCACTCCATATCTGCTGGATTAGATTATCCTGGCATCGGCCCAGAGCATTCTTGGTTACATGATATAGGGAGGATTAAATATCTTTCTACTACTGATGAAGAAAGTTTAATAGCTTTTGAATTATGCAGTAAATTAGAAGGGATAATCCCAGCTTTAGAACCTGCTCACGCGCTTCATATTACAGGAGAACTTGCAAGAAAGAGAAAAGGAGAAGTTATTATTATGAATATGTGTGGAAGAGGTGACAAAGATTTATCTTCTGTTTTACCTTTAATTATGCAAAAAAGGTTAAAATATTAAATGAGTAGAATAAAAAAAACATTTCAAAATCTTAAGAAAAACAATAAAAAAGCATTAGGTATATTCTTGACTGCTGGAGACCCTGATCTAGAAACGTCTTTAGATATTCTTATTAACCTTCCAAAAAATGGCGTTGACTTTATAGAGATTGGGATGCCATTTTCTGATCCCATGGCAGATGGGCCTGTTATACAAGAATCAAGCGACAGAGCGCTTAAATCTGGTATGAATTTAGAAAAATGTTTATCGCTTGTCAAAATATTTAGAGAAACAAACAACGAAATACCAATTATATTAATGGGGTATTTTAATCCAATATATAAATATGGAAAAGAGGTCTTTGTCAAAAAAGCTTTAAAGTATGGTGTAGATGGTTTGATAATTGTAGACCTTCCCCCAGAGGAAGATGAAGAATTATATGATTATTCAGAAAAACAAAATCTAAGTTTAATTAGATTAATTACCCCAACTACTAATAAAAAAAGACTTAGTCATATCCTTCATGATGCTACTGGATTTATATATTATGTTTCAATAACAGGTATTACTGGAACTCAAGCGGCTAATCCTGATGAAGTTTTAATAAAATTAAATAAAATAAGACAATACACTAATCTTCCAGTTGTTATAGGGTTTGGTATACGTACACCAGAGCAAGCTTTAAAAATGGCTAGTATTTCTGATGGCATTGTTGTTGGTTCAGCAGTTGTTGAAAAAATAAAATATTCTCTTGATGATAAGAATAAAGCCACTAAGTATACAGTATCTTCATGTTTAAAATTTATATCTGAAATCTCAAGTAAGTTACGACATAATTAAACCTTATTATTTTGCAAATAACTAATTTTAAAAGAAAGTTAGAAAATTGAATTGGATTAAAGAAACGGTACTTCCTAGATTTAAGGCTTTGGTTAATAGAAATGAGCCTGAAGAAATTTTATGGATTAAATGTAATTCATGTTCTCAAATGATTTTCCATAAAGAATTCCGTGATAGTAATAATGTATGCAAAGCATGTGGCTTTCATGGAAATTTATCTGCACAAGAAAGAATTGATTTTCTTTTTGATAAGAACACAATTGAATCAATCCCAATTTCAAACGTTAAAGTAGATCCTCTTAAATTTAGGGATAAAAAAAAATATATAGATAGAATTAAAGATGCTCAAAATAAAACAAAACTAGATGATGCACTTCTAGTTAGTTATGGATATATTAATAATATTCCTATGGTTTTAGCATGCTTTGACTTTTCGTTTATGGCTGGTTCTATGGGAAGATATGTCGGCGACGGACTGATCTTAGCATCACAAGAAGCTATAAAAAGAAAATGTTCTTTATTAGTGGTTCCTTCGTCAGGAGGAGCTAGAATGCAAGAAGGTATATTTTCATTAATGCAAATGCCTAGAAGTGTTATTGCAGTGAACAAACTTAAAAAAGAAAAATTACCTTATATTGTTTTATTAGCAAACCCTACCACTGGAGGAGTTACAGCTAGCTTTGCAATGTTAGGAGACGTTCATATAGCTGAACCTGGAGCAATAGTTGGATTTGCAGGTAGAAGAGTAATAGAAGAAACAGTAAAAGAAACACTTCCAGATGATTTTCAAACTGCTGAATATTTAAAATCTCATGGTATGATTGACCTAGTTATCCCTAGAATAGAGCAAAGAGAAAAAATTTCTAATCTATTAAAATCATTAACTTTTTATAAAAATTAACTTTGTTACTTTCAACATATGCTGAATAATATTCATTTAGAATCTAAATTATCTAAAACATTAAAAAGAATGTTGACGCTACACCCCAGACTTATTGATTTTAATTTATCTAGATTAAAAAAATTAATGCAAGAATTTAATGAACCTGAAAATAAATTGAATAACGTCATTCATATTGCAGGGACAAATGGGAAAGGATCAACGGCTTCTTTTCTTAAAGATATATTGGAAACTCACAATTTATCTGTAAATATTTATACATCTCCTCATTTAATAAACTTTAATGAACGAATACGTATAAAAGGAGATCTAATCTCAGATGAAATGTTAATAGAAATTTTAAATGAAATAGAAATAAAGAACAATAAAAAACCAATAACATTTTTTGAGATAACTACAGCTGCTGCATTGATATCTTTTTTTAGAAATCCTAGTGATGTGAATATAATTGAAACAGGATTGGGAGGAAGACTGGACGCTACTAATATAATTGATAACAAAAGGATCTGTTTAATAACTAAAATAGGTTATGACCATACCGAATTCCTTGGAAAAACAATACAAAGTATAGCCTACGAAAAAGCTGGCATTCTTAGAAAAGATGTTCCAGTAATAATAGCTAAACAAGATAATTTAAAAGCTTATAAAACTCTCCAAGATTTAGTATCTAAAATTGATTCAAGAATAATTGATACAGTTACTTTATCTGATGATTTTACACTCGGATTAAAAGGTGATCATCAATATGAAAATGCTTCAACTGCTTATACCGCAGCATCAACAATCATCACAAAAATTTCTGAATCAAAAACTATCCTAGGTTTATCTAAGACTTTATGGCATGGAAGAATTGAAGAAATAAAATCTGGTAACATAATTAAATATAGAAATAATATTACTATACTTGATGGAGCACATAATATAGATGGCGCTATTGTTATTAGAAAGTATTTTCAAACACAATCAACACCTAAATGGAATTTAATTATTGGAATGTTAAATAATCGTGACATCAAACAATTTGTTAGTAAATTTAAAAATTATATAAATGTTGCCTATACGATTCCAATAAAAAATCAAAAATTTTCATCCCACCCTAACGAATTAGCACTAGAATTGAATGATTTAGGTTTAAAATCATATCCTACTTTGAGCTTGGAGCATGCACTAAATAAAACAAATAAAGATACTCCTCTTTTAATAACAGGATCTCTTTACTTAGCTGGAGAAGTTTTAGAATTGAATAAAACCATCATAAAATAAATATGATTTTTGTACTATAAAGTTTCATTTACCCATGCTTGTAAAGCTGACTTTGGAAGTGCTCCCATTTTTTCTGATACTTTCTCACCATTTTTAAATATCATTAATGCTGGTATACTTCTAATACTATAGCTATGAGAAACTGTAGGGTTTTCATCAACGTTCACTTTAACTACTTTTAGTTTATCCTTCATTTCTTCAGAAATCTCTTCTAATGATGGAGCTATTGCTTTACAAGGGCCACACCATTCTGCCCAAAAATCAACTAAAACAAACTTGTCAGATTCTAATACATCTGCTTTAAAGTCTTGATCGTTAGTTTTACTAGTAGCCATTTATCAATCTCCTTGAGTTATTATTTAATTCTATGCTTTTTCATATTTATTTTGAAGATCTACTAAAAAATTATTTAAGTCCTCTAAAAATAAAAGTTTTTCATCATCTTTTTCTTCTTCTAATTTTACTCTTAAATTATCTAATTGCTGGTATGATTTTGGAATTGTATTCCATTTTTCATTATCAGTGCTTAATACTTGTTTTGCAATAATTTTATGAATTTCTTGATAATCAGATGACGGTAAAGTTTGAGGAGATTCTTCATAAATCAATCTATGAGCAAAGTATTTATAACGTTGATCTCTAAATTGATTTGAGATATAATTTTTTTTATCCCAGTCTGCATTATAAAAATCAAGCATCTTAGATTTATCATCATTATCTGGAAAGCCTCCCATGTACAAACTATCTTCAGGTTGAATGTCAATTTGAGATTTTGACAGTTCCTTCTCTTCATTTTCTTCAAAAAGAATTCTCTGTATTTTATTTTTAAAGTCACCATTATTTTTTATTATCATAGCTCTGTGTTTTAAAACATCTAAACCTATAGCTTCATATGCGACAATCCTATTAACATAACTTTCATCCATCAAAATAG
>Ga0209403_10003609_pt1 | contig 17350 bp, 17 predicted proteins | sample ArcticOcean_MG_C_8_FD_187440 | JGI IMG/M metagenome (GOLD analysis project Ga0209403, IMG submission 187440) | Marine microbial communities from western Arctic Ocean - ArcticOcean_MG_CB11_86 (SPAdes) (version 2) | ecosystem: Environmental > Aquatic > Marine > Oceanic | place: Arctic Ocean... | reverse complement strand
CTTTCTCATCATCGTTTTCCTCTCGGGTTGACGATGAGCTAAAAGTACCTCTTAAGCAATGGGCCAATTATGTCCAACTAGGGCTGACGGGGTACACTACTTTCTTTTTGGATATACAGGAGAAAGTAGCCGTAGTAAGAGGCCTGCTTGCAAGCTGTGAATCGCTGGCTAACCGGCGCCAGCTGTTTGGAAACAGCCTGCATACAATAGCGATAAACACGCTTCCATTTCTTGCTGCGGATGAGTTGGGCTCTTTCTGGGAGCAACTGGACAGTCACCCCTGTCTGCAATCCTGGCCCCGGGAAATACAGCAATGGGCACGACTCTATGCAGCGATTGGGCTCAATCGGCACGCGCAAACAGCCATGCTGGCTGAAGCCATCATGGCGGACAGCATCGACTCAGCCAGTCCTCAGTTGAGCTTTCTGATGGGAGCAACCCTGAGCGCGTATATGCAGACAGGTCGCTGTGGGGAAGCCCGGGAATTTGCAATCCAGGCTATCGAGCGTGCCAACGGCGAAATACAGTTTCCCTTGTATATTAAGATTTTATTTGCGCAACTTGATATCGCTGGATAGACAAATTCCAGCAATTTCGCCTATTTTTCTACTGTCTGCTGCTCCAGGTGTCTGGCTGCTCTCAGGATATTCTTCAGGCCATAATTGCCTTCGTGGCAGGCGAATTCATAGATGGGCTGATCTGCCAAAACCATGGGGAAAGCCACTGACCAGGGTTGTACCCAGGCAGAGGGGTCTTCCACGGTAAATTCATATTGCAACATATCCGCTGCAATGCGGGTAAAACGCTCCACCAGCAGCATTTTGCGGGAGACCATAATGGGGCGTGTGAAGTTGGTTTTCTCTGAGAAATTTGTCGACTCGACCACCAGGGTTGCGCCTTCCCAGTGGCCGCGAGGGTCGCCGTGCCACTGCCCGATTTTCTCCGGCAGATGGGGTCGCCCGTCCAGCGGCACGATGCGAATATCGTGAATCATCTCATTGAGAATCATAACTGTGTCTGCGGTTTGCAAAATCTGAATGTTGTTATTGTAGGGTCCAGGCAACATGCCCTGGGGGATGCCCCAGGTGATACAGCGCTCGATGAGGCTGCGATCGATCCAGCTATCGGCGGGGCCACGGCCTTCCCGCGCAGTGGCCCGGGCGGTCATTCTGTCGACAGCGGTCTGCGTGTAGCCGGGAATGCGGCCGTTGGCAGGATCAACTATTAGCGAAGTTTGACCCGAAGCCAAAACTGTTGAGCCGAAATCGAGGTCCCCGGGATCATGCACTGTAATTATCTCGAGACCTCCGCGCGCGTCCAGCGGTACGCCGTCCGCGCGTGCGGCACTGGCTTTTTCATAGGCCAGTATCTCTTCCTGATTGAGAAAGGCCTTGTCGGCAAATCTTTGCGGTCGCTCCAGCTGTGTGATAGTACGACGATCCCAGACGCCTTGAAGGTCTGGATGTCCCCACGGCGTTTGCTGGGCGGCATAAGGGCTATCGGTGGAAGTAATTGACTGCCCATTCCCGGTCAGTGGCGACATGGAAATAGTAAGAACGGCGGCAACAACTAGCATACGTCGTTGTATTAGCATGATTTTCTCCGGCCGCAGAATAGAGGGGGTAGTTTAACATATTCAGGGGGCAATCCAATACCAAAACAGCTGCCTCAGAGTGGCTGCTTCACCTATGCGTAAAGTTGGGTGCGCGTTTTCCCCGGAACGCCGCCACTCCTTGTTTCCCGTCTTCACTTTTCCCAACGCGTATCACCTAGTCTGTTTCGACCTCTAGCTGAACGCCTCGTCTCGGCCTTATTGATCGGCCTTCGATTTAACCCTGGCATACACTTCAGAGCTGCCGTCCTTGTTCATCAGGATGATGTCATAGGCGATGAAACGATTGGCCATTTCCATGCCGGGCGCGCCCATGGGCATGCCAGGCACGGCAAGCCCGAGCGCATTAGGAGGAGGGGACGCCAAAAATCGGGTGATGTATTTGGCTGGAATATGGCCTTCGAAGACGAAACCTTCCTGGGTGACGGCGGTATGGCAGGATTGCCATTGGGGTAATACTCCCAGTTCATCTTTCACCCCGGTGATATCTCGGGGATGAATGATGGTAGATGCGAAGCCGCGTTGCTGCATGTGCTCGATCCAACCCACACAGCAGCCACAGGACTCGAGTTTGTAGACATTGAGTGCAATGTCATCCAGTGACTGGGTGGATGCAGCTATGCTGGTCAAGCTTAAAGCCGCAGCAAACAGCAGCGCCGTCGTCAACCTGGCATAGCTGAATAGTGTGTTATTGGGATCGGTTTTCATGCTTGACTCCAGGGTCGTGCAATTTAATGAATAGTATCGGCTAGGGTTACTCGATCAGTATAGCCGCCAATTGTTACATTACGTACGCATAAACGAAATGTTTTCCACCGGTATCCGTAGTACTTCGGCCCTTACCCGACATGAATCGATGGAAGTCGATGAGCACGATGAAATCAGTCTGGAGCTACGGCGCCAGGACCTGAAGATCAATCTGCTGTTGGATATGGTCGGGGAACTGCTGGTGCAAACGAACAAATTACCTGCCGAAATCATGCTCAAGTTGACAGCAATGGGGCTGGAATATGACGGTGGTTCCGCTGCATACAAGGCGGGAGCGAAGTTAGAGATAGCCCTTTATATATCCCCTTCAACGCCAAGAGCACTTAAATTATAAGGTGAAGTGCTGGCAAGCGACGCCGAGGGCATTACCAGTATTGGCTTTATTGGTGTGAGTCAGGCGGTGCAGGACTGGTTGGAAAAGTTCATCTTCAGGCACCATCGCCGCAACATCGCCCAGGCTCGTGCGCCCAATTGACGTGACTTAAGGTGACGCGGTCTGAGGTGACGTGGTCTGAAATAAAGAGAAGGCTGCGTTAGTATCTGAGCAGCCAGGTTTCATTTCCAAATTCTTCTCTATGCTGAACCAGGGCCGCCTGCGCAGAGCTGAGCGTGGCATAATCGGATACCGCCACACGGTATTGTCTGCCCTGGTCGAAAGGAGGAATAATTGAAGGATTCTCTCCTGCTGCCGCCAGGGTGTCTGCGTGCTTGCGCGCCAACTCTTCGGTCAAAAAGCTGAATACGATGACGTAGATATTGCCGGTAGCGGCACTTAGCAGGGTGGTGCTGCCGACGCTTATGTATCGCAGTGGCCAGATATCATCGCCGTATTTGCTCTTGAACTGGGCGATATTCGTCTGCACCTCCGCCATGGTTTCATAGCCAGCAATAGTGACACGGTAACGGCGGGACGCATCGAACGGGGATAGAATTGTTGGCGTATTCTGATTTTTTAGTAAGCTGCGTGCATGTTCGCGGGCCTTACTTTCGGTAAGAAAGCTGGCAACTACAATATAGAAATCTCCAGTGCTGGCGCTGAGGGTTACGATCTCGGTGGAGGATGCTGCACTGGCACTTGGCACCGCGACTACTTCGCTATCAGCTGCATCTGTCTCCACGGCGGCATCGGCATCACCTGAACTGCCCGTAGCTGGCGTTGCAGCAACAGTGCTTGGCTCATCAACGTCAGCTTGCACATCGAGGGGCTCGATATCTGCAGCCGCCAGCAAAATTTCTGTGCTAGCGGTGGGAGCCGTTTCAATAATCTCCGGTGCCGCCTCTAGCTCAGTTTGTTCGTCGACGAAAACGGTTGCTTCTGCAACCGGGGCCTCCGCAACCGGGGAGGGTGCCTCGATGGCTGTGTCGACTTCTTCGGCAACTGCGACAAACTCTTCTTCGACTGCGGCCTGCGTCGCTGCAGCGTCCGTGTCAGCTGCGTCCCTGTCAGCAACAATGGCCGGTGCAGCTGCCGCCGGGCTTGCATCGGCAATGACGGGTTCGTCAGCACCAAAACCCACAAACAGTATGACTGCGACCACGACTACGGTCGCCGACAAGGAGCCATAGATAATTTTCGGGGACAAACGTCCGCCCCCTTGAGCTTGAGTGTCGGTGTCGATTTCGACATCGGGTATGTCCGTTTCAATCATCGAATCGCTTGCTTCCACTTCTGGTTTTGAGTCTTTAGTGTCCACCAAATCAAGCAATTCTGCCTGGACTTGTGCACCCGCTTCTGGCTCGTCAGCTGCCTCTGAGGGCTCGCTAGTTGCTGTTTCTTTCGAAGGCTCGCTGGCTATCTGTTCTTCCTGCTCCATTTTTTCGAATTCTTGCTGCACTTCCTCATCGCTGATATCGATTATGTCTGGATCAATTTCATCCATCTCAACGCCATCTAACTCAATACCGTCCAGCTCAACACCGTCTAACGCAACACCATCCAGCTCATCAATATCGAGCTGGGCGTCGGCATCCGCGCCGGCAGGTTTTTCAGCAGTCAGCTGCAGATCGTCAGCATCCAGATCCGGCAATTCCAGTTCGTCTTCACTGCCACTGGATTCAGTGGCTTCTGTGCCGGGCTCGTCTTGATCATCTCTATTAGTCATAAATTGATACTCAATTTGAATTCAAATTGGTAAATTTGAAACGGGAGAGGCATTTAGAGCATAATCACCGTCTTCTACAAAGTCCATAATCAGCCAAAAACACAGACATAGTCTCAGCGCTGAGACGCCCATGTGAGTGCTGTTTAATATCGACGCCTGCTCAGAGTAATTGCTTAAATTATAAGCTTCTGGCGCGTTCTTCCAGGCTAATAATGTCGGTAATCTGGAGCCCAAATCTTTCATTGGCCAGCACTACCACGCCGTGAGCGATCAACGCGCCGTTCACCAATATGTCGAGGGGTTCTTCGAGCAAGCGCTCAAGCTCTATGACCGTTCCCTCCTGCGTTTCAAGCAGATCACTTAACACCATTTGTGTGCGCCCAACTTCAATGGACAACGACACCGGCACTTTTAACAGGGTATCGATATTTACATCTTTGCCACTAACCGATCTGGCGATAGCTTCGGCGCTGGACGGCGCTTCCTGCTCAACCGCCACGCCCTCTGCCGCCGGAATCGGTCTCCACAGCAACACCGTCTGCTTCCATTGCGGCAGCCATCTCAGCCATGTGATCGGTAGCGGAGCCGGTTTCTTCAGCGATTTCTTCTGTTGTTTTCTCTACCGCCACGCCGTCTGCTTCCATGGCCGCTGCCAATCTGAGCTATCGAGCCGGACAATTTTTAACACTGTGGTGCAATCAGTTGGGGATGGAAAACGAAGGTCGCTGCTACTCTTTGGCCAGTGTTCCAGCCCTTGATAAATCCTTGATTATCCAAATAGCAAAAGTAGACTCCGGTTGCGTCAGCGGTTGGGCACACGATCAGTTAGAAGTTGGTCAGAAGGTTTTTATTCAACAGCCAGCAGGTGATTGTTTTTTCGTCCCCTAAAACGATGGGCAATCAATTTTGCTAGCCGGTAGTGGAACCGGTCTCGCGCCTTTGTACGGCATAGTGCGCGATGCCCTGCAACAAAATCACCGGGGCGATATGCATTTGTTTCACAGCGGGAAAAACATCGAAGAATTGTACCTGCACAAGAAACTACGAAAACTGGCGGCTGACTATGAGCAGTTTTACTACTACGCCCGCGTGGAACATAACAAAGGCAACGAATTGTTCTCCGCACAGACGATGGAAGAAATGATAGCAGAGACATTCCCAATGCTTGACAATTGGCAAGTGTATTTGTGCGGCAATCCCAATCGGGTGAAGCTATTGCGAAAACAAGCCTTCCTCGCCGGTGCCTCCATGCAGCAAATATTCAGCGATGCCTTCGAAACGAATTAGGCAGTCCATTGGCAAACCGGTAGTAGAGAATGACAAAACGGTTAAGGTCATCGGAGCATTCCAGGACATAACAGATCGAGCAGATCTTTTCTAAGCTGACTATGAATGCGAGCCAGGCAAACCGGGTGGCGGACGTTTGTTCATCAGTATAGAGAACTCTCGTGACGGCATGGATGACGCAAACAAGTTCGATCTGCTACTCACCGACGTGGTCTTGCCGGGTGCCATCGATGGGCCATCGATAGCGAAAGAAGCACATGAACGGGACCCTTCACTGAAAATCGTTTATATGTCAGACCATATCAAAGATTTCAAGCTTGATTACAGTGGGGGCGGGATGGAAATAAATTTCATTCAAAAACCCTTCTCCTATACCCAGTTGAGTTCCAAGCTCAGATCAAGCTTCGAGCAGTCCGGTGCGGCATGATAAGCCAGGCTCTGTCCCTGCCCGTAGATGCTGCCGGCCTGGGGCCTGCTTGAAGGCAACGGCTGGAGGTTTAGTTAGCCCCCAGCCGCCGATGAAAGGCTATGGTTTTTGCAGTTTCAAAACAAATCGGTCTGTCTTGCCACGAACACTGGAATCGAAGACCATCTTGCTACGATCGTCTTCAGGATTGCGCAGCAGGTTTGAAGTTGCTACTACCGTGAATCCCGCGGCTTCGGCGGCCGCTATAGTCGCGACTTCACTGCCCCGGTGCAGCGCTGTGTTGTCGTTATCAGGACTGCTGGAATGTTCGATCACACCCAATATGCCGCCTGGCTTTAACACGGCGAAAAGGGCTGATAGAAACTCGGTGATTCTGGCGTTGCTACCGGAATTGGTCATCTCATGCATTTCCAGCGCCAGTATGGCGGCGTCCACAGAGTTGCGGGCGAGGCCCAGGTCTGAGAAATCCCTGTTCAGTCTCTCTACATTTGCCAGTCGATTGTTTGCCAGTCTTGTGTCGATAGCACCAGCGGTGCGCGCACCGCGCTCGCCGGTCAGCGACGCCGGCGGATTTTGCATGTAGACCGTGCCAGATGCGCCTACGGCATGGGACAACACCTCGGTGTAATAGCCAGCTGCAGCAATCAGGTCGATGACAGTCATGCCCTCGTCTATGCCCAGAAACTCGACTACGTAAGCCGGCTTACGACCCGCGTCCCTTGCCTTGTCGGCATCTGCCCTGCTGGCAGAATTGCTGAGAGCCGCGGCCAAAGAGCCTGCATCCAGAGCTTGTACGGAGCCGGTTAGTAAGGTCAAAACGGCAATACAAGCAGTGATAAGTGATTTCATAACCAGTACCTTTAGTTTATTAATTAAAGTATTCAGTAGTTGCCGCCAATTCTGCTGCTGGCGGCTGACAGTGGTTGCTCGAGTTCAAACTGTGACAGAATACGGCCTAATTCGCGGCAGGGAAACAGGGGACTCCTATTTTTAGCCCAGCGCCATGCTATTAGACCGACTTCATTTTAATAAAGTCACCCTGCGCGAGCTTATGCAGATCGCCATACCTATGGTGGTTTCCCAGGGTACCTTCGCTGTAATGATCTTTACCGATCGCTATTTCATGTCGCAGATCGACCCAACCCACATGGCTGCGGCGTTGGGCGGGGGTGTAGCCGTGTTTTTCTCTTTCTGCTTCTTCTCCGGAGTGTTTTCCTACGCCAACGCGCTGACGGCGCAGTATCTGGGCGCCGGTGACATCGAGAAATGTCCACGGGTTGTGACCCAGGGGCTGATTATGACCGCCATGAGTGCGCCGTTGCTGGCAATCATCGCCATACTCGTGGCGGGGATTTTTGAGGGCATGGGACATGATCCGGTACAGGTTGAACTGGAGCGCAGTTACTACCTGTTACTGATGATGGGAACCGTAATTACCCTGGCCAAAATTTGTATTTCTTCCTATTTTGCCGGCATCGGTAGAACTACTATCGTGATGGTTGCTGATGTCTGTGGACTTATTCTAAACATACCGCTTTGTTATGCGATGGTGTTTGGCAAGTTCGGATGTCCTGAAATGGGCATCGAGGGCGCTGCACTGTCTACAATCATTGCCACGCTGTTCGCGTTCCTGTTGTTCGTCGGCTTCTATTTCGGGAAAGAACACCGGGACAAATTCAAAGTCATGCAGTCATTCAAATTGGATCGTGGCATCCTCAAGCGATTCACGCGTCTGGGATTTCCATCGGGGATGGAATTGTTCCTTAATGTTGCCGCCTTCAATATATTCCTGTTGATGTTTCAGGGCTACGGCATCGTGGAAGGAGCCTCGGCGGCCATCGTCTTCAATTGGGATATCTTATCGTTCGTTCCAATGGTGGGTTTGAACATTGGAGTCGTCAGCCTGATCGGTCGCTTCGTCGGTGCCCAGGACATGGAGCGCACTAACGAGGTGATTTCGGCGGCTTTCATTATGGGCCTGGCGTATTCGGCTGTGTTGGCTTTCTGTTACATAACATTCAGGTTTTCGCTGGTGGAGGTGTTCGCGCCGCCGGCAGGAGATTTTAGCGAAATTTTAGAGCTGGCGGGTTTTATGATGGTTGGTTTGTCGAGTTACGCTATAGCCGATGCCGTCATTCAAGTTTCCGGAGGTGTGTTACGGGGATCAGGGGACACCCGCTGGTTAATGTATGCATCGGTGTCTCTGCACTGGCTGATGCTGGTGGCGCAGTACCTCATTATCCGGGTGTTCGAGTGGGGTCCGAAAGCCTCCTGGCTGGCGTTCGTGGTAATGATTCTGGCTATCGCCGTGGTCTATGTCTGGCGCCTGCAAAGTGGGCACTGGCGGGATCCCGAAGCCCTCAAGCGGGTAATGTCAGAAGCATAAATCCAGACCTGGAAACACGGCTTCGAGCTGGCTTTTCTCGAGATCTACAAACAATCAGCGGCGGCGCAGTGTGCCATCGGTGAACCAAAGCAGCCAGCGCCATTAACTATGCTGTTCTGAAACTCTCTTTCTCTACTTGCAGCTAAGCGCATAAGCAGATAGCCTTTCCGGCTACCTGTCCCAAAATTCCAGCTAGAGCATCAATTATGAGAACAATTCGAATACTTTCTGCGGTTGTTGCGCTGGCAAGCGTAGCTTTATCGTCGCAGACCGTGGTCCTGTCTCAATCTGAGAATTCAGTGCAATACCCACAAGCTTTGCTCAATCAGAAGAATAATTTTGCCCGTGGTGCCGCCGCTGCCATGGCGGAGCCCTACCGTGGGGTCGCTACCAGTAGCGGTATTGTCAACGGCCTGTTTTCGCTGCGTGATACTGGCGTGTCGACCGAAGCTGTGCGTGCCGCCGCCGCGAAGTTTCTGGCGACGCTCGATTCCGGAGAACTCAGTCGCGCCCAATTCGCGGTCGATGACCTGGAATGGCGCAACTGGTCGAACGTGGATGTTGGCATCTTTGCCCGTCATGGTATTAGTCTGGAAGAGATGGCGGCAGCGCAAAAAACGGCGGCCTGGGAACTGCTGGCAGTGGCACTGAGTAGCCAGGGTCTGGATCAAACCCAGAGCATCATGCGAACCGAACAGGCTTTGCTGGAAATAAATGCTGAGCCGATTCGCTATGGTGAAGAAAAATACTATCTGACGTTTATGGGAATTCCCTCGGTAGCTGAGCCCTGGGGCTTTCAGTTGGATGGACATCATCTGGTGATCAACTTCTTTGTGCTGGGTGATCAGATGGTCATGACGCCGGCATTTTACGGAGGTGAGCCAGTGCTTACGGAATCCGGCAAGTATGCTGGCAATGAGATTATGCAGGACGAACAGGATCTTGGGCTGGCACTGATGCAGTCACTGGATAGCTCGCAGCAGGCTGCAGCCACTATCAAGGCGGTTAAGACCGGTAATGACAATAGGGCAGAGGCGAATAAGGACAATCTGACTATAGATTACGAAGGTATCATCGGCAGCGAGCTTAGCAGCGCACAAAAATTGCGCTTGTTGGACGTGATTCGAGCATTTGTAGGCAACTTGCGAGACCCACACGCGGCGGTGACCATGGATGAAATCGGTCAGTACATCGATGACACTTATTTCGCCTGGATTGGAGCCGCACAAGACGATTCGGTTTTTTATTACAGGATTCACAGCCCGGTAATTCTCATCGAATTTGATCATGAAAATCCCGTAGGCACGCGCCAGAAAAACACAGCCGGCACTCCAACCAGAGACCATATTCATACCGTTATCAGAACTCCAAATGGCAATGACTATGGCAAGGACTTGTTAGCTCAGCATCTGGCTACACACCCACATTAAGACAAGGGTCATGACCCCATTGCTATTTCACAAATTCATGTCTGTCACTGAGCCATCATCTGGCTTTAAGTAATCTATGTAGGACAGCAGTGGACCTGACCCCTTGTAAAATTTACGTAGGCGGAGAATTAAAATGACTAAAATTGATAATAAATTTACCGCAACACCCTGGCGGTTTTTGCTAATGGCAGCGGCATGGAGCCTGGCTCTTGACAGTGGCTCGCTCAGCGCACAATCCAACAATCCGTTCGGTATTCCTACGCAGGCGGCACCTAATCCCGCGGCGAACATAGTCGCCGCACCGGGTTCCCGTGGCCAGGGCTGGCTGGGGCAGGGTCGATCGGAAGTAATAGCTCGCCATGGCATGGTGGCCACCAGCGATCCATTGGCAGCGGAGGCGGGTCTGGAAATTCTGAGAAGCGGAGGCAACGCTATTGATGCAGCCGTGGCTGCAGCAGCGGTGCTGGATGTCACCTCGCAGAATGATACCGGCATCGCCGGCGATCTGTTCGCACTAATTTGGAGTGCCCGGGACAAGAAGCTGTATGCGTTAAATTCCGCAGGTTGGGCGCCGGCAGGCTGGACCCCGGAATATTTCAAGGAAAAGCTCGGGGTAGATAGAGTGCCGGGCTTCGGCGTCAACGCGGCCACTGTACCCGGCGCGATATCCGGCTATGACGCCATGTTAAATCGTTTTGGCACTATGGACTTCAAACAGACCCTGGCACGGGCAGCGCAATTGGCGGAGGAAGGCTGGGGCCAGGCAGAGCGTCGGCATCGAGACCTCAGCAGTGTGCAGGACAAGCTCAATCGTGACGCGGACTCCAGCGCCGTATTTCTAAATGATGGCGAAGTACCTGCGCTGTACAGCATTATCCGCAATCCGGGACTGGCCGACGCACTGCGTTTAATTCAGGAGCAGGGTCGTGATGCTTTCTACAAGGGCGCCATAGCCGATGCCATTGTCGCCAAGATGCAAGCCGACGGCGGTGTCATGACCCATGAGGACCTGGCCCAGTTCGAGTCGGAATGGATAGAGCCTCTTAGCACTAACTACCACGGTTACGATGTCTACCAGCTACCGCCTCCGGGTCAGGGCTTTGCGGCCCTGGAGATGCTGAATATTCTCGAGGTGTGTGCGCCCCAGCATGATGTAAACCTAGCGTCCCTGGGACCATCACACCCCGACTATTGGCATTTTATGGTAGAAGCCAAGAAACTCGCCTACTCGGATTTGCAGGCCTATAACGGCGATCCACTGTTCAGCGATATACCGGTAGCGAAGTTGCTGTCGAAGTCCTACGCTGCAAGCCTGTGTGATCGCATCGATATGGATGTGGCTGCCGCGCCTTCTGTTACCGGTGGTCTCGGTGGGGGCACCATCTACCTGACTACGGCCGACCGCTGGGGCAATATGGTTTCGCTAATTCACAGTGTGTTTTCGGTTTACGGCAGCGGCGCGACCATCCCTCCCTATGGCATGATACTGCACAATCGCGGTGTCGCTTTCTCACTGGAGGCCGGTCATCCTAATGTTGTAGCTCCACACAAACGTCCCTTTCATTCCATTATCGCTGGCTTTGTCCTGCAAGCTGGCGAACCCTTGATGACTTTCGGCAACATGGGCGGTGCGGTACAACCTGAAACCCATGTTCAACATATGGTGAATGTTATAGACAATGGGATGAATGTGCAGATGACTACCGATGCGGCAAGATTTACCCACAGTCAAAATAGCAATGTATTATCGCTGGAGGCGGATCTTTATAATCTGGTTGGAGCCGCGTTAAAAGCCAAGGGCCACCGCGTGGCATCGGTGGATGGCAGTCGTGTCGGTGGTTACCAGGGCATCTTGTTTACCAGGGATGTCTCGATGCCAGAGCCGGTCTTTACCGAACAAAGTATCAACGAGGACCATCCTGTGAACGGTGTCTACAGAGCCGGTTCCGACCACCGCAAGGATGGGCAGGCAGTGGGCTGGTGATGTTTCCCATGGGTGTCGAAGCAACGTAAAGATACCGCTAATGCGTATCCCACAGACTTCGGCGACAGCATTATTGGGCCCGATGGCAGCAAACATCCTCAGAGGACGATAGGAAAATTCTCTGGTTTTTCCTGTTAGCAGCCGGCTGACGATGTTTTTTGGCCAGGTGTTTTTCCTGTCTATCGGCAAATTGAGTTGTCGGCGGGAAATATTTCCCATCGTCAAGATTGGATATCAGCGCACAGTCTCCCAGCGCCCAAATTCCATCTACACCAGCAACAGACAGAGCGGTCACTCTTATTACAGCGCCTTGGCTATGCCGACTATCTTTGGCAGGACCAGTTGGAGCAGACCTCGGGTACAATGCCAGGGCCCGCGCTAGTGATGACGATGGCACGAACGTCGTCATCGGCACACTGGAAGGCATCTATCAACTCATCTCGCATTGTGGTTGTGAAGGCATTGAGCCGGTCGGGCCGCTTGAGGGAAATAGTAAGAACGCGTCGATCTATTGCATATAATATTGTTTCGTAACTCATGGGTTTGTTCCGTTTTTAATCGTGGGGAAATTCCAATTCCTTATTCTCTGTGAATTCAATAGTGAACGCTGCAAGTAACAACGAAAGGAAGATCATTTTTACTTGTCTTAATTGCCCTGTTTATTCAATCATAGATGTAAGAATAGTTGGACTGCGAGCTTGACACATCGACTCCCTCTACGGCAACATACAGCTTCAACAAAAAGGAGCAAATCATAATAAAAATAAACTCCGTAATTCTCAATGTATTCATACTGTTATTCGGACTTGCAAGCGTCGATAGCAGCGCCCAGGAGAATGAACCCTCCACAGCATTTTCATCTCCACACCGCATTTCAGCACCCAAGCTTATTGTTGACGACCTGGGCCGGGCTGAGAATTTTTACAAAACTTTCCTCGGAGTCCTGCAACTTCGTCGCATCGACACCAGCCTGGAGGTGTTCGACGAAACCATCTTCGGCTATGGCAAGGGGGCCAACGTCGCCCTGTTTGAGCCAAACCCCGAGCTCGAAGCGCCATTAGTAAAAAGTCGCCATCCGGTAGTGTTATTCAACACTCCCAATCTGACTGCAATCACCGATCGACTGGAAGCCACAGGCTATCCGGTGCGTTATATCGGTAGCGAAGGCGGCGACGGATTATTCATCGGCATCACCGAAGATCCCAGCGGTAATGTGGTTGAGATTGTTTCCCGGGGCGATGTGGCAAACGTAGGAGGTTCCAAACTTATCGTTAGTAATCGCCAGCAATCAGAAGATTTTTACGCGCGGGTGTTCGAAATACCACCGCTACGTTACTTCAAATCGGATTCCTATGACGAAGTTTTAATGAACTTTGGTGAAGGAGCCTTTCTGGCATTATTTGAATCCAAGGTTGAACCACAATTAGTGAAAAGCCGCTTTCCAGTAGTGGCTATATCCACTTCCGACTACGATGGAGTCATCGCTCGCCTCGAACTTGAGGGCCTTGGTATGACAGAATACACTCCGGGTAGAATTACAATTGCGCAAGACCCCAGCGGCAACGCTATCGAGATTATCAGGCGTTAGAAATAAGGAGATACTCACAACTTGGCAAGTGACTGCCTGGTGCTCGGAGGATGCAGCTGCTTCATTGCTGCTCCACGACTACATCTTTATCCCAGTTGGCGATTACTTCATCGACGTCCTGATCATAGCGAGCCATGACTCCGTCAAACTGATTTCGATAGGTTAGACCAAGGTTAATACCATCGATAATCACATTCCTGACTTTCCATCGTCCTGCCCCATCGGTTCGCATAGAGTAATTCACCGCATAGGTACTGCGGGCTGCAATAGCCTCGGTACGAATAGTGGCGCGCCCGCTGCTCACATCAAAATTTGCTTCAGGATCTAGAACCTCAACGGCTTGAACTTCAAAGCCAATAAAGCTTTCCAGGTACAATTTAACCATGGTGTTACTAACTACACGCAACAATTGCTCGGCTTGATCTGCATTGATACTGTCTCGATGCCGTCCAGTTACCGCTCTGGCAATCGATTCAAAATCAATGATGGGTTTAAGCACTACCATAAGTGCTTGAATAAAGTCTTCGGTGACCTCATTACCGTGTATTTGTTTCTGGTCTTCTATGGTCGCCATAATGAGATCGGCAGATGCTCTGATCATTTGATGAGGATTATTTTCTTCGGCAATCGCTGCTGTCACAATAAAACCGATTACAAGTACTGCTATTGCTTTGCAAAATGGATGCAGCCGCCTGGTGACCTTATCTTTCAATTGCCTCATTGTATTTTCCGTTTAGCTGGGTCTATTGTTAGGTGACAACCACGAAGTCTTGAATGTGACTTTTTGGATGTCAGCTTGTTACTGGTTTGGCCGTTGCATCCCTTCGATAAAAAAAGATCAGTAATGCAGGTAGTACCGAAAGATTTGCTGTTAATGCCAGAACCATAGCGGTCGCCGTCAGTACGCCGAAGTACACGGTGGGAATAAAGTTGGAAAAAGCCAATACAGAGAAACCGATAACGACGGTAGCCGAGGTGTAGTAGATGGCATCGCCGGGACTTCGATGGTTGTTCTGAACCGCGGTTCTTACGTCCGAGCCATTGTCAATTTCCTGTCGAAATTGGTGTAAATAGTGAATAGCGTCGTCCACACCAATGCCGATAATAATGGCCGATATGGTAATAGTCATCATGTCCAGGGGAATTGCTGCGAAGCCCATAATTGCCAGCACCGTGGCTGCCGCCAGAATGTTAGGCAACAGTCCAAGTAAGGCGAGTACAGGAGATCTTAACAGCACCAGAAACAGCAAGAAGATGGCAGAAATAACAAATATCAGCGTCGATTGTTGGGAGTCGTACAGACTCTTCAGCATGCCTGTTAAATTGCATTCAAAAGTGACCCACCATTTGCACTGAAAACTGACCCACCTAATCAAGTCGGATTATGGTTCATTTCTTCGCTTTTTGCCTAGATTTTTCCTTGTTGCTGGTTGAGTTTTTAAAGCGATAGCTATCATTCCCGGTTTCAATGATATGGCAGTGATGAGTCAGTCGATCAAGCAGTGCCGTCGCCATCTTTTCATCACCGAAGACATTGGGCCATTCAACAAAGCCCAGATTGGTGGTGATGATAATACTGGTGCGTTCATACAGCTTGCTGAGAAGATGGAATAATAGGGCGCCTCCTGCCTGACTAAAGGGGAGATAACCCAGCTCATCCAGAATTACCAGATCCGTGTGTATCAACCGGTTGGCCATGCGTCCCTGCTTGCCAATTTGTTTTTCCTGTTCCAGCAGGTTAACCAGTTCAATGGTCGACAAGAACCGAATACGCTTATGGTGCTGCTCGATAGCCTGTACCGCAATGGCGGTGGCCAAGTGGGTTTTGCCGGTGCCGGGGCCGCCAACAAAAACAACATTCTGGGCCTCTTCCATAAATTCACAGTGATGCAGTGACGTAATCAGTGTTTCGTTAGCTTCGCTTTGCCTAAAGTCAAAGCCCGACAGATCGCGGTATGCAGGGAAGCGCGCCACCTTCATTTGATACTGGATAGAGCGCACTTTTCGTTCAGCAACTTCGGCTTTAAGTAATTGCTGCAATATGGGCTCTGCTTTGCTGTAAGCAGGTGATGCCTGCTCAGACAGTTCTGCAATGCTTTGCGCCATGCCGTGGAGTTTCAATGACTTCATCGTTGCGATCGTGGCATCAACGGACATGGTGTTTCCCCCGCAAGCGATCATAACGGCCAGTATTGGCTTTAGGTTCCTTTACCAGGGTGAGTTCAAGGCGGGGTTTGAGCGATGCTGGTTTTGGCTTGTCCAGCAGACGATTAAGGCAGTTAATGACGTGCTGTTTAGAAGGACTGCCGCTGGTCAGTGCTGTGGCAATGGCTTTCTCGACTGGGTGTTCATCATGTTGCAGCACCAGTGCCAGTACATCGACCATGTCCCGGTCTCCGCCGGGGTGCTTGAGTAATTGCTTTTGTAGTTTACGGAAGCTCTCTGGTAGCTCCAGGAACGGGGCTCCGTTACGCAATGCGCCGGGCTTGCGCTGCAGTACCGACAGGTAATGACGCCGGTCATAGAGGGTTTGTCCCTGTTGGTTGTGGTCTCGTGTGAACACTCGCTGATGCTCTGCAATCACCTTCTCCTTTGCCACCATCACCAATCGATGCGCATAAACATGCAAGCTGATGGGCAGATTGGCAAAGGAAGCAGGCACACTGTAGCGGTTACTATCAAACGTGATTCTTTACTTTTATATTTACGTTTTTGACTGTGGGTGTTATCCTGGTTTAAGTAGTAATAAATTGGGAGTTGCGGAGGGATACAAGGTGCTACGAAGCTTAACGCTATCTGCTGTGCTGTTTGGACTTGCGACTACTGTGTCGCTGCAGGCTGCCGAGGCTCCTGCGTCAGTCGCATGGCAGCGGGCCCTGCTCGATCAGTACTGCATCGTTTGTCACAACGATCAGACCCGCACCGCCGATCTGACGCTGCAAACCATAGCGCTGGATCGGGTCGGTCAGCACGCCGATGAAATCGGCGTCTGGGAGAAAGTGGTGCAGAAGCTGCGGGCGAGAGAGATGCCCCCAGTGGGACTCCCGCGACCGCTGCGGCCTGACTACGACCGCATGGCGTCGTGGCTGGAAGCGTCGCTCGACAACGCCGCCGTAGCTGCGCCTAACCCCGGTCGGCCGGTCGTCCACCGGCTCAACCGTGCCGAATACACTAACGCCATCCGGGACTTGCTGGCACTGGAGATCGATGGGCGTGAGCACCTGCCCGCGGACGATTCCGGCTACGGCTTCGACAACATCGGCGACGTGCTGAGCCTTTCACCCAGCTTGTTGGAACGCTATATGATCGCGGCGGCGAAGATCAGCCAGCTTGCCGTCGGCGATCCTGGCATTCGCCCCACACTCCAGACCTATAACATGCGCACGACACTGATCCAGAACGGCCGCACCAGTGCAGCGCAGCCGTTCGGGACGCGGGGTGGCACGTCCGTAAGTCACTACTTTCCGCTGGACGGCGAATACCGGGTGAAGATCCGGTTGCAGCGGACCCACGCCAACCAAATCCGCGGACTGGCCCGGCTCCAGGACATTGAGGTACGTCTGGATCGTGCACGTATCGCCGAGTACACCATCGGTGGAGACGGCATCATCAACCCCTGGGCTGCAGTGATGTACGCCTCGGCCTATGAACAGACGGCGGATGACGACCTGGAACTAACACTCAACGTAAATGCTGGCACCCACGCCATCGCTGTCGCCTTTTCCGAACAGCGCGGCCTGCCCGAGGGACTGCTCGAACCGAGTCT
>Ga0209403_10003606_pt1 | contig 17365 bp, 13 predicted proteins | sample ArcticOcean_MG_C_8_FD_187440 | JGI IMG/M metagenome (GOLD analysis project Ga0209403, IMG submission 187440) | Marine microbial communities from western Arctic Ocean - ArcticOcean_MG_CB11_86 (SPAdes) (version 2) | ecosystem: Environmental > Aquatic > Marine > Oceanic | place: Arctic Ocean... | reverse complement strand
TGATTTAGTCGTCTATATAGAAAATAGCACATTCGTGCTGAATATGAAGCCGCAATTTAATGGCTAGCTCTTTGCACCATTTCCTCAGCGTGAGCCCTTGTTCTATCAGTGATTTCAACCCCTCCTAGCATTCTAGATAACTCGTCCACGCGTTCTTTTGGCTCTAATATGCGAACGTTCGTTCGGGTAGTCTTGCCATCCGTTAACTTATGTATTTGGAAGTGATGTAGACCTTGGCTTGCTACTTGAGGTAAATGTGTCACGCAAAGCACTTGTCGGTTGTCTGCTATGTCTGAGAGTCTTCGGCCGACAATCTCTGCTACTCCACCACCGATTCCTGCATCTACTTCGTCAAACACAAGTGTGGACACTCCAACAACACCCGCGCTCACTACTTCTAACGCCAGGCTGATGCGTGACAATTCTCCACCTGAGGCAACTTTGGCAAGTGGGCCGAAGTTTTGCCCAGGATTTAGAACGACTTGAAATTCAACCCAATCCAATCCGGTAGCATCTGCTTGTTCAATAGTTTTGTCTTTAACAATTACACGGAATCGGCCATGCGGTAATCCAAGCTCAATAATTTGGCTGGTTACTGCTTTACTTAGAGATACGGCGTTCTCTACGCGGCTTTCTGTAAGTTGTTTTGCAGTTTTAAAGTACGCATCTCTTGCTTGCGCAACGCTTTTTGATAGTGTGTTGAGCGAATCGGATGCATCCTGAAGTTTTTCGGCGTTGGCCTTCAGATGGTTGAGAAAACTGAATAGAGTTTCACTATCTGTTTTATTGCGTGTTGCTAGTTCACGTGCTTTTGCTAGCCTAGTATCAATCCATTCGAGCCTATGGGGATCTGGTGCTAAATCATCTCGGTAACGTGCAAGCTCTACAGCAATTTCACGGATTAGTATTTCCGTTTGATTGAGTTGCTCTAAAGGCTCGGATAGAGAAGGATCCAATTCTAGAAGACCATCTAAAGAACGCCGGGCAATGGAGACTAAGTGATGAGCAGATAATTCATCACGTTCATAAACGTCTTCCAAGATTTTATTTAAAGAGATAGCTAACTTATCTGCATGGGCTAGACGATTACGTTCGATTGCAAGTGCTTCCACTTCTCCGTCATTCAAAGCAAGCTTTTCGAGCTCATCTATTTGAAAGTTTAAAAGCTCGAGTTGGATTTGACGGTTATCTCTATTCTGATTTTCGAGATCAAGCTCTGATCTAAGAGCCTGCCAATTATTGAAAGTTTCTGCGATTTCTTGCGTTAACAGGTTTGGGTCACCGTGATGATCAAGAACCTCTCTTTGCGCAGCCCCATGGAGCAGAGTTTGATGAGCTGCTTGACCGTGGATGTTTACTAGGAGTGAGCCTAACGTTTTTAGGTCTTGACGAGTCACTGGACTAGAATTGATGAATGCTCGTGAACGACCTTCTGCGTAAATAACCCGTCTTAGAAGACAAGTTTCCTCATCATCTAGCCCGCGCTCGACAAGCCAATCCATGGCGGGATGTTCTGTCGAGCATTCAAATATTGCGCTAATCTCTGCGCGTTCAGCGCCCGGACGTACGGCACTTGCGTCGGCTCGATTGCCAAGCGTTAGACCCAAGGCGTCGACAAGAATGGATTTGCCCGCACCTGTCTCTCCGGTCATCACGCTTAAGCCTGGTTTAAGGTCCACCTCGATTTCGTCAATGACAGCATAGTTTTTGACTTTTATCAGTCTGAGCATCAATCGTCCGGATTGGAATCCGGTCTCTGAGCGCGATTGTTTTGTCCCCAAGACAGTTTTGAGCGCAGTAGTTCATAGTAACTATGTCCCTGAGGGTGCAATAACTGTACGGTTTTCTCCGACATGCTAATAGTTAAGGTTTCCTCTTTGCTCATTTCGCCAAGATCCTCTCCGTCACAGGCTACCGTCGCTGATTGATGGTCTAACCTAGGTTCAATACGAACAACGATTTGGCTCGATGATCTGACAACTAATGGCCTATCTGAAAGGGTATGAGGGGCAATAGGAACGATAACAAGAGCGTCAACATCTGGTTGAATGATAGGGCCTCCACAAGACAATGCGTAGGCAGTCGAACCCGTTGGTGTTGCAATGATTAACCCATCCCCACCATGAGTGTTTACATACTCACCGTCCACATAAGTGCGAAAATCTTGCATATGGCCGGTATGGACAGTTTTAAGTGCCACGTCATTTAACGCAAGCATAGGGCCGAGTGTTTTATTGGTGCTTGTGATTTTTGCTTGGAGCATAAGTCGTGTCTCGGCGATATAGTCTCCAGAGATTACGGCACCTATAGTTTCAGCCATTAATTCTGGAGAAATATCGGTGAGGAACCCTAGTCGTCCACGATTCACCCCTAAAAGTGGCACGGAGTACGTAGCTGATCGTCGCGCAGCATGCAGCATGGTGCCATCACCACCAACAGCGATAATAAGGTCTACCTCGGCGCCCAACTGATCAGCTGGTACGCAAGTCGCATTGCGAAACCCTGTTGGGATATTCTCTTGATCTGGAATTAGGACATCCAGTCCAAGAACCCTTAGTTGGGTGAATATCTCCAGCGCTGGTTCTGCAACCCCTGTTTCTCCGAGGTGTCCCCAGAGACCAATTTTTTTGAACCTAGTAGTCATGCGGCTCAGATCAGAAGCAACCTAAAGGTACATTGTACTGAAGTAGTGTCCGCCACGCTCGTATCAAAATAAGACAAAAATCCGCATGGGTTCTTGACAGTACACTGAGCCGGTTGATAGCGTATTTTATAAGTATCTTCGGTATCCGATTGAATGGTAGTTTCTTGCTGACTATGAATAAATGACAGAACTTCCAAATGAACGCGCTCAACACCTTCTGCGATCGTTGGTGAATAGGTATATCCAAGATGGACAGCCTGTTGGATCGCGCACACTTTCGCAGCATGCTGGGTTGAATATTAGTCCAGCAACGATCCGAAATATCATGGTTGATCTTGAGGAGTTGGGGTTTGTTACTGCGCCTCATACATCCGCTGGCCGTATCCCGACAATAAAAGGCTATCGGTTTTTTGTAGATACATTGGTCAAATTGCGGCCTCCAAAGGATGAGGAGTTAGTGCAGTTTGAAGATGCATTGAAAGATAGCGATCCTCAGGCACTAGCATTATCAGCATCCAATTTGCTTTCTGCAGTGACTAAGCTAGCAGGCGTGGTAACTCTCCCACGTCGGACTCATGTTGCATTACGTCAGATAGAGTTTTTGTCTCTTTCTGATCATCGTGTTCTGGTAATTCTCGTTCTGAATGATCGAGACGTGCAGAATAAAATCCTTCATGTTAATCGGGATTTTACAGAAGATGAGTTACGTCGCGCTGGCAACTATCTTACTGAACAGTTTAGAGGGTGCGAGATTAATACGGTAAGGGATCGGTTGCTGAGGGAACTACACGAAACTCGAGAGAGCATGAATGCTCTTATGGTTGATGCTATAGAAATTGCTCAGCAAGCGTTTCCCTCTAAATCCCCGGAAGGCGAATTTGTTGTCGCAGGAGAGACAAATCTGATGGGACTTGAGGGCCTAGGTGATATGGGGGCCTTAAAGCGGCTTTTTGAAGCATTTGTTGGTCAGCAGGATCTTCTTCATCTTCTTGATCAGACCTTGAATGCACATGGAGTACAGATATACATAGGGAACGAGTCAGGGTATCAACTGCTAGACGAGTGCAGTATTGTGGCTGCGCCTTATGTAACTGAAGACGATACTATGGGAGTGCTGGGTGTTATAGGTCCAACACGTATGGCTTACGAGCGTGTTATACCTATTGTGGATATTACAGCTAAACTCCTTGGCAGCGCCTTGAAGTATAGAAACTAGGCCGCATATTTCCTCGAGATATCAGTTCTTGGTAAGGATGGGCGCCAAAAAGGCGTTCTTATATAGAGGGAAGATTTTATGACTCAGGATTCTAACGCTGATGTGCAGGAACACTCTTTGGATGAACCCAATGAACCGGGTGAGTTTCAATGTGACAGCACGTCAAATGAAGATGTCATGCAGGAGTGTGTTGGCTCAGAAAGCTCAGAAGAGATTAATGAGATAGATGTTGTTCGTAGGCAGGCGGCTGAGAATCATGATCAGTACGTTCGCGTTGCGGCAGAGTTGGAGAATTATAGAAGACGCGCAGGCCGTGATATGGAAAACGCTCGTCTCTATGGAGCGGAACGGCTTGTGCAAATGCTGTTGCCCATCAGGGATAGTTTAGAGGCTGGAGTTGCTGTTGAGCAGGCTGATATCGAGGTGCTTCTGGAAGGAAAGAAAGCCACGCTGAGATTGTTGGATGCTGCGTTCGAGCAGTTCGGGATTCAAGAGATAGACCCGGAAGCTGAACCCTTCGATCCCAACAAGCACGAAGCAATTACATTGGCATCTTCTGATACGGTAGAGCCTGATACCGTACTAACGGTAGTTCAGAAAGGCTATGTTATGCATGATAGGCTTTTGCGCCCAGCCCGTGTGATAGTGTCAAAGGAACCGGATGGCCCTTAGGGTTGAGCCTGAGTCTGCCCTGCTAAATGCCCTTGAATTGAGTTAAACATCCCCCATTTACATGCTAGAACTTAATTGAAGCTATTGGGAGAACTGTAGCCATGGGACGTGTGATTGGTATTGATTTGGGCACAACTAATTCTTGTGTTGCTGTTATGGATGGTGGCCAGCCAAGGGTCATTGAAAATAGTGAGGGAGACCGAACTACGCCCTCTGTTGTGGCTTTTAGCAAGAATGATGAGGTGCTTGTAGGTCAAACAGCCAAACGTCAAGCTGTCACTAATCCGACTAATACTCTTTTTGCTATTAAACGCCTGATTGGTCGTCGATATGAAGACGATGTTGTTCAGAAAGATGTTGGGATGGTGCCTTACGGGATTGTGAAAGCGGATAATGGCGATGCATGGGTCTCCGCTAATGATAAGAGTATGTCTCCACCGGAGATTTCGGCACGCGTGCTAGGAAAGATGAAACAAACTGCAGAGGATTATCTGGGTGAACCGGTGACTGACGCAGTGATAACTGTGCCTGCGTATTTCAATGATTCGCAGCGCCAAGCGACCAAGGATGCAGGTCGGATTGCGGGATTAAATGTTAAGCGCATCATAAACGAACCGACCGCAGCAGCACTGGCCTATGGGCTAGATAAAAAGCGTGGTGATAGACGAGTTTCCGTATATGACCTCGGTGGTGGAACTTTTGATGTTTCGATTATAGAGATTGCAGAGGTTGATGGAGAGCATCAGTTTGAGGTGCTTGCAACAAATGGTGATACGTTCCTAGGGGGCGAGGATTTTGATAAACGGATTATTGATTATTTATCCGCGGAATTTGAGAAAGAGAGCGGAATCGATATTCGCAAGGACCCGGTGGCGATGCAGCGACTTAAGGAAGCTGCGGAGAAGGCTAAGATTGAACTGTCCTCTAAGCAACAGACAGAGGTTAATCTTCCCTATGTCAGCGCGGACGCTGCTGGTCCAAAGCATCTGAACATTAACCTCACTCGTGCGAAGATGGAGTCTCTTGTAGAGGACCTGGTTGAAAGGACGCTTCTTCCCTGTAAGACAGCACTGAATGATGCGGGATTGAAAGTTTCAGATATCGATGATGTGATTCTCGTGGGTGGACAGTCACGCATGCCCAAAGTTCAATCTGAGGTTCAAAACTTTTTTGGCAAAGAGCCGCGTAGAGATATTAACCCAGATGAAGCTGTTGCTATGGGCGCGGCAATCCAGGGTGGTGTGCTTTCAGGCGAGGTTAAAGATGTTCTGCTGCTAGATGTAACACCTCTATCATTAGGTATCGAAACCTTGGGTAGTGTTATGACTCGATTGATTGAGAAAAACACAACAATTCCAACCAAGGCAAGTCAGGTGTTTTCAACGGCTGATGATAACCAGACGGCAGTCACAATTCATGTTCTTCAGGGTGAGCGCGAGCGTGCAGCGGATAATAAGTCGCTAGGTCGATTCGATTTGACGGATATTCCACCCGCACCACGGGGTATGCCTCAAGTTGATGTAGCGTTTGATATTGATGCAAACGGAATACTCAATGTTTCAGCTAAGGACAAGGCTACGGGCAAGGAGCAGAAAATCGTTATTAAGGCATCTTCTGGGCTGAGTGACGATGAGATTGATCAAATGGTTGTGGATGCTGAGGTGCACGCCGCAGAGGACCAAAAGTTCCGAGAGCTTGTGGATATGCGAAATCAGGGTGATGCGCTTGTTCATGCAACAGAAAAGATGTTGGAAGAGCTAGGCGAAAAGGCTGAAGCTGACGAGCGCGCTCGTATTGAGTCTGCAACCTCAGAACTGAAGGAAGCCGTAGTCGGTGATAATAAGGAAGCAATTGAAGCTAAGATTAAGGTGCTCAGTGAAGCCTCGGCCACGTTAGCTCAAAAACTTTATGCTGAGAAAAATGAGGCTGATACTCAATCTTCCGAAGCTGCAGAGGAAAACGAAAACGTTGTCGATGCGGAATTTGAAGAAGTTGAGGACAGCGATGATAAGAAAAAGAGTGTGTAAGACGCGCTTATTGAGGAAAAATCCACTGATTGATTGAGGATCTGTATTGCTCGCTGCCTGGCGAGTTAGTTTTTGGCTATTGATGCGAAATGCGCGTGTAAGGATTGAGGAATGTCTAAACGGGACTACTATGAAGTCTTAGGATGCGGCAGAGACGTGGATCAGGGCGAGCTAAAAAAAGCCTATCGCCGTTTGGCCATGAAGCATCACCCAGATCGAAATCCAGATGACCCGGAAGCAGAGATCCATTTTAAGGAAGCCAAAGAGGCTTACGAAACCCTTTCTGATGGTGACAAGCGAGCAGCTTATGATCAGTTTGGTCATGCGGGCATCGGAGCAGGTCAGGCAGGTGGCGGCTTTAGCTCTGGAACTGATTCGTTCGGTAATATTTTTGGAGATGTTTTTGGCGACATTTTTGGTGGGAATCGTGGAGGCCGGTCGCAAGTTTTTCGTGGAGCAGACCTCCAGTATGAATTATCATTATCATTAGAACAGGCGGTTGCTGGTGATTCAGTAAGTATTGATGTTCCAACGCAGGTTGAATGCAATAAGTGCGATGGTGCTGGAGCAGAGCCGGGGACAGAACCAACCTCTTGCGTTACATGCAACGGAGTAGGACAGGTTCGTGCTCAACAGGGTTTTTTCTCTGTCCAGCAGACCTGTCCGACTTGTAGAGGGTTAGGTAAAATTATTGCTACCCCTTGTAGTTCCTGCTCTGGTCGTGGACGTACTAGCAAGGTAAAGACCTTGGCTGTGCAGGTTCCAGCTGGTGTAGACGAGGGGAATCGCATTAGACTGTCACAGGAGGGTGAGGCGGGACGTAACGGCGGACCATCTGGTGATCTATATGTTGATATTGTCGTAAAGCCTCATCCAATCTTTGAACGAGATGGTGGCAGTTTGAGTTGTAATATTCCAATTAGCTTTGCAGCTGCGGTTTTGGGTAGTTCGGTAGAGGTTCCTACATTAAATGGGCAGGTGATGTTGAAGGTTCCGCCTGAGACCCAATCTGGCAATGTTTTTCGATTGCGAGGAAAAGGAGTGCGACAAGTTCGTTCAAGCGGTGTGGGTGATTTGTTCTGTACAGTACAGATAGAAACACCGGTAAAATTAACTGATGAACAAAAAAACATGCTAGAGCAGCTTGATAAATCCCTTCAGACGGGTGGCTCACGGCATAGTCCGCGAACTCGCTCGTGGTTAGATGGTGTTAAACAGGTTTTTGGGCGAATGGGGGCATAGCTCGTGTTGAAAATTGTGGTGCTTGGGGCGTCTGGTCGAATGGGTCAGGCGGTCTTGCGTTGTGCTAAAGAAATAGAAGATATCCAAATAGTCGGTGCTGTTGCCGAACGGGGTGATGCTGCTCTAGGTCGAGATGTGGGTGAGATCTGTGGAGTTGGCCCATTAAATATTGCACTTACTGATGACTGTGAGGGCGCCTTAAGAAGTGCCCAGGTAGCCATTGATTTCACGTTGCCTTCCGCAACTAAAGAAAATGTTAGGGCCTGCGTGGCAACTGATACAGCATTGGTAATTGGTACTACAGGATTGAAGCAAAAAGAGATCGAAGTTATTGAGTCTGGGGCAACAAAAATTCCTTTGTTATATGGGCGGAATATGAGCATTGGCATGAATGTTCTGATGGATATAGTTAGTCGTGCTACAAAGGCATTGGATATTGACTATGATATTGAAATTATGGAAGCCCATCATCGACGGAAGGTGGACTCTCCGTCTGGGACAGCTATTGCGCTTGGCGAGTTAATCGCAGAGACAAGAGGGCAGAATCTAGACGATGTGGCGGTATATGAACGTCGTGGACATAATGGAGCACGCACTCCGGGCTCTATTGGATTTTCAGTGGTTCGGGCCGGTAATATAGTTGGTGATCATACCGTGTTGTTTGGTGGCCCAGAGGAATGTATCGAGCTTACTCACCGAGCAGTTGATCGTATGACTTTTGCGCATGGAGCGGTTCGAGCAGCAAAATGGCTGTCTGGACGGAAGACGGGTCTGTATGCCATGGCTGACGTCCTGGGTCTGTAGTTAAAAAAATTTTGTTAGAGATTATTTGCCGTTATTTAGGGTGTTGAGGCAGATGGGACGCATCACTAAATCTGAGCTAAGTAGAGGGTTGCTAGTGGTGAAAAGGTGCTTAAATTACACGCATTTTTTATGCGAGTGTATTCTTCCATCCGGCAACGCATTACACTCCCTCTCTGAGACTCCCTAAGTTATAGGATATATGCGGGATTAGCTGCGCGCCTTGCGGCTGTCCCGCTTTGTTTATACAAGGCGCAGAAATAAAATTCAGGAGCTCAGGTTGGTAGAGCCAGCGATACTAGCGCTTGAGGATGGGACTATTTTCACGGGTTTATCCGTGGGAAAGCCAGGTCAGGCATTAGGTGAAGTAGTATTTAATACGGCTATCACGGGTTATCAGGAAATTCTGACAGACCCTTCTTATTGTTGTCAGCTTGTTACGTTGACATACCCACATATTGGGAATGTAGGGACTAACTCCGATGATATGGAGTCAAGCCAGGTGTTTGCTGCCGGGTTAGTAATTCGTGATCTTTCTTCTGTAGTTAGTAGCTGGCGTTCAGAATTAAGTTTGGCGGATTTTCTATGTCGCAATAATACGGTAGCTATCGCCGATATAGATACCCGTAAACTTACTCGTATTATTCGTGATAAGGGTGCGCAAGCAGGTTGCATTCTTACAGGGCAGAATGCTAATTCTGAGGATGCTATAAAGGCGGCGCAAGGATTTCCTGGCTTGAAAGGTATGGATTTAGCTAAAGTTGTAAGCACTCAGAGCGTCTATGAGTGGGGCCAGAAGAGTAAATTGAAAGGAAGACGGGATGCTTCTGGAGAGATTGACTTCAAGTTTCATGTCGTAGCCTTCGATTTTGGGGTAAAACGTAGTATTTTGCGATTACTCAATGATGAAGGATGCTGCGTCACCGTGGTTCCAGCTTCAACCTCTGCTGATGAGGTGCTGCAGCTTCAGCCAGATGGGGTTTTTTTGTCAAATGGGCCGGGGGATCCTGAGCCCTGCAAGTATGCTATTGAAGCAATACAGGCATTGCTAAAGACAGACATACCTATTTTTGGCATTTGCCTAGGTCATCAATTGTTGGCGCTAGCTAGCGGCGCTAAGACAGTTAAGATGAAATTTGGTCATCATGGAGCCAATCACCCTGTAGTTGATCTTAAGACCGAGCAAGTGATGATTACCAGTCAAAATCATGGTTTTGCAGTCGAGGAGAAAAGCTTGTTAGACCATACTCATGCCACCCATCGGTCACTTTTCGACGGGTCTCTTCAAGGTATTGAGAGAACTGACAGACCAGCATTCTCTTTTCAGGGGCACCCAGAGGCTAGCCCGGGGCCTCACGATATTAGACCTTTATTTGGTCGATTTATTGAGTTAATGGCATTGTTCAAGGATAAAAACAAGAAGAGTTAGATTTAAAAAACAATGTTTAACAATTACTTAATTATTTAATGAATATTTTACTTTAACTATCATGCCACGAAGAGAAGACATAAAAAGCGTACTCATTATTGGGGCTGGACCTATCATAATTGGTCAGGCCTGTGAGTTTGATTACTCGGGAACTCAGGCCTGTAAAGCTCTTAAGGAGGAGGGTTACCGGGTGGTGCTGGTGAATTCAAATCCGGCAACAATAATGACGGATCCTGCAAGTGCGGATGCTACATATATAGAGCCAATTCGATGGCAAACCTTGGAACGGATCATAGAGAAAGAACGCCCGGATGCATTGCTGCCCACTATGGGCGGCCAGACTGGGTTGAACTGTGCTCTGGATTTGGATCGAGAAGGCGTTCTTGACCGGTATGGAGTGGAATTGATCGCTGCCTCAAGAGAATCAATTGAGATGGCTGAAGATCGAAACCTATTCCGCATTGCTATGCAGGAAATTGGACTGGAAGTTCCAAATGCAGCCGTAGCTAATACTTTGGAGGGTGCTTGGGATATTCAGCGCGATGTCGGTTTTCCAACAATTGTGCGCCCATCATTCACGCTTGGTGGTAGTGGGGGAGGTATTGCCTACAATCGCGAAGAATTTGAAGAGATTGTTCGGAGTGGCCTTGAACAGTCGCCGGTGACGGAAGTTCTTGTAGAAGAGTCGGTGCTTGGTTGGAAAGAATTTGAAATGGAGGTAATAAGAGATCGCAAAGATAATTGCATCATTATCTGCTCAATAGAGAATTTAGATCCAATGGGTATCCACACGGGGGATTCAATCACGGTGGCACCTGCCCAAACACTTACCGATAAGGAATATCAACTTATGCGAAACGCCTCGATTGACGTTTTGCGAAAGATTGGTGTGGATACGGGCGGATCTAATGTTCAGTTTGCGGTAAATCCTGATGACGGTCGTTTGTTAGTTATTGAGATGAATCCGCGTGTATCAAGATCTTCTGCATTGGCATCGAAAGCAACAGGGTTTCCTATTGCTAAAATCGCTGCAAAGCTTGCGATAGGTTATACGCTTGATGAGTTGCGCAACGAGATTACAGGTGGGGCAACGCCAGCTTCCTTTGAGCCTAGCATTGACTATGTAGTAACAAAAATACCACGCTTTACGTTTGAGAAATTCCCCTTAGCTAATGATCGACTTACGACTCAAATGAAGTCGGTAGGGGAGGTTATGGCTATTGGCCGAACATTTCAGGAGTCACTTCACAAGGCTCTTAGAGGGCTTGAGACAGGAGCAGATGGGTTTACTCCTATCTGCAAAGAATCAGAAACAGATGCGGAACGTGCTGCGCTTCGAGAGGAGTTGCAAATGGCAGGCGGGCAGCGGATTTGGTACATCGCTGATGCCTTTCGGCAAGGATTCCTTCTTGAGGAAGTATTTAATTTAACCGCTATTGATCCTTGGTTTCTAAGTCAAATAAAAGATCTTATTGAAGATGAGATGGCATTAGCGAGTGTTGGTCCCCAGGCGTGTACGCCAAGTGAACTACGCCGACTTAAGCGTAAAGGATTTAGTGATAGCCGAATAGCCGCTCTTATAGGAAAGGATGAAAAACACGTAAGAACAAAGCGTTACGAGAATAATATAAGGCCCGTTTTTAAGAGGGTTGACACTTGCGCAGGCGAATTCTCAAGCGATACGGCTTACCTTTACTCAACTTATGAAGAAGAATGCGAAGCGAGCCCAACGGGTGCAGACAAGATTATGATTCTTGGTGGCGGTCCAAATCGAATTGGCCAGGGAATAGAATTTGACTACTGTTGCGTTCATGCCTCTTTTGCTTTGAAGGAGGCCGGTTACGAGACAATAATGGTGAATTGTAATCCGGAGACAGTTTCCACTGACTTTGATATATCAGATCGCCTTTATTTTGAGCCTCTCACGCTTGAGGATATTTTAGAAATTGTCGAAAAAGAACAGCCTAAGGGGGTTATTGTTCAGTATGGCGGTCAAACACCTCTAAAGTTGGCTGAGCCGCTCGAGGCTGCAGGTGTTCCAATAATTGGCACTTCACCAGACTCGATCGATCTTGCAGAGGATCGAGAGAGGTTTAAACAGTTAATCGATAAATTAGAGCTTAAGCAGCCTCCTAACCGCACAGCTAGGACTGAGGAAGAAGCTGTGCAGATGGCGGCCGAGGTTGGATATCCCTTGGTTGTGCGTCCATCCTATGTCCTAGGTGGTCGTGCTATGGAGGTTGTTTTTGAGGAAGAAGATTTAAGGGGCTATATGGCTGCGGCTGTTAGCGTCTCTAATGAGAGCCCTGTACTTTTAGACCGGTTTCTAGATTTAGCTGTCGAGGTGGATGTCGATGCTATATCTGATGGTGAAAATGTCATCATAGGCGGAATTATGGAGCATGTGGAGCAGGCTGGCGTGCATTCAGGTGATTCTGGTTGTTCCTTGCCCCCTTTTAGTCTTGATGCAGCTCTTCAGGAGGTTCTTGGAGAGCAGGTTGGACTGATGGCCCGTGAACTGAAGGTTATTGGAATAATGAACACGCAGTTTGCGATTCAAAATGGCGTTATTTATGTGTTAGAAGTCAATCCTAGGGCTTCCCGAACAATTCCATTTGTTTCAAAAGCTACCGGAATGCCATTTGCTAAAATTGCGGCTAAAGCAATGGCCGGTGTAACTTTTGAGGAGCAAGGGGTAGATGCACCTTGTAGCCGTCCTTATTACTCTGTGAAGGAATCGGTCTTTCCATTCATCAAGTTCCCTGATGCTGACCCCATCTTGGGGCCAGAAATGAAATCAACAGGTGAGGTTATGGGTATTGGACGTACGTTTGGCGAAGCCTATGCCAAAGCTCAACTAGCATCTGGAGTCATTTTGCCTCGGAATGGAACGGCCCTTATCAGCGTGCGTGATAGTGATAAGCCTGGTGCCGTAGAGCTTGGAAAAATCTTAATTAATAGGGGATTTGAGATTTGCGCGACAGGTGGAACTGCTAATGCCCTCTCTGAGGGTGGCGTTGTCTGCCGGCGTGTTAATAAAGTCAGGGAAGGAAGACCTCATATCGTTGATATGATAAAAAATTCTGAAATCAGCCTTATTGTTAACACGACTGAAGGCAAACGGGCAATCAAGGAGTCTTATTCGGTTCGAGCCGAAGCTGTCCATCAAAAAATCACTTATTACACAACGCTAACAGCTGCGAAGGCCACGTGTGATGCTTTAGATCACTTAGATAATACTGTAGTTAATAGACTGCAGGATTTACATAATGAGGTTGCATAATGTCAAAAGTCCCTTTGACAGTCCGTGGTGCGGAGCAATTGAGAACAGAACTCAAGCGTTTAAAGGCAGAGCGTCTTGAGATTAGTGCAGCCATTGGCACAGCACGTGAACATGGGGATCTTAAGGAAAATGCTGAGTACCATGCAGCTAAAGAACAGCAAGGGTTATCAGAGGCTCGAATTCGTAATATTGAAGGTAAGTTATCCAATGCTCAGATTATAGAGCTTTCCAATCTAAATGTAGGTGGTAGGGTTGTGTTCGGTGCGACTGTTGGGCTTGTAGCTGCTGGCTGTAGCACCACGACCATTTATAGGATTGTTGGAGAAGATGAAGCCGATATAAAAGAGGGCCTCATTTCTATTAAATCTCCTATTGCTCGGGCAATGATTGGTAAGTCGGTAGGGGATACTGTCGAGGTTGCTGCACCAAGCGGTGAGCTTATTTATGAGGTTGTTTCCGTAGAGTACGTAGATTGAGTTTGACGAAGTATCGACTAACTCGTCTTCGACAGCATTAGCTTGGGTTTTTTTGCTTTTCGGTACAGAAGCGCAACATTTCCAGTTCGCTGCACAAGCGTGGCGGCTGATCGTTCAAGTAGTTTGTCTAGTAAGGCGTCTCTCTTGTCTCTATCGCCTACCCGTACACGAACTTTCAGAAGCTCATGATGTTCCAGTGCTCCGTCTAGCTCTCTAAATACATTGGTTGTAAGTCCTGATCCTCCTACAAGGATAATGGGTTTTAAGTCATGCCCTTTGCTTCGTAGGTATTTGCATTGTGATTTACTTGGCTTCATGAAGGAGAGTATATAAGGCATTGCTCTACAATGGTGCAAAAAAAATATGAGAAAACGATCAAAACCTACTAGTCATTGGAGAAATCAGCATAAGAAAGATTTCTATATGGAAAAGGCATTGATAGAGGGTTGGAGGTCAAGGGCGGTCTATAAGTTGCAGCAGATCCACGCTAGTGACCGACTTTTCAGGCCTGGCATTCGATGTGTGGACCTTGGTTCAAGCCCAGGAAGTTGGAGTCAGTTTGCCTCTAAGCTCATTGGTTCAGATGGACGGTTATGGGCTGTAGATCAGCAGCCAATGCAGCCAATTATTGGGGTAGAGTTTATTTTGAGGGATTTTACCGACTCAGAGACAATTTCTTTTTTACGTTCTGCATTAGGAGATGACTCAATTGACCTTGTAATGTCAGATATGTCACCCAATATCTCAGGCAATAGAGCGGTTGATCAGCCCCGCGCAATGGGGTTGGCCGAAGACGCACTTGCATTTGCCTTAGAAACACTTGGTGAGGGAGGTAGTTTTCTGACCAAGCTGTTTCAAGGCGAGGGTTTTGAAGAGTTTGTTGGTTGTATTAAGCAGAGTTTTAAGTCTGTAAGGATCATTAAACCTCGAGCGTCTCGTCCAGAAAGTCGAGAGGTTTACTTGCTGGCGAGAACGTATCGGATGTAGTAATGTCTTGAATTTGAAAGTCTTTATAAATTCCTTGAGGGTAGCGCATTGAATGATCTAGCAAAGAACGTAATTCTGTGGATCGTAATCGCGATCGTTCTCTTGTCAGTTTTTCAGAGCTTTAGCCCAAGCGGTCAGAGCGTCAGCTCTGTTCCCTATTCTGTATTTCTTCAGCAGATCCAGGATGGTTCTGTAGAAGAAGCTACGTTTGATGATGAGGCGATCCATTTTGTAAGGGATGGAGTTGAGTACATAACGTATAACCCGGAGTCAGAGAACACTGTTCTTATTGATACTCTGGTAGAGAATGATGTTGTGATTCAGGCTAGTCCTCCCGAGCAGCAGTCATTTTTTCTGCAATTATTTATTTCATCTTTCCCAATTCTCTTGTTAATTGGCGTGTGGGTCTATTTCATGCGTCAGATGCAAGGTGGTGGTGGACGAGGCGCTATGTCTTTCGGAAAAAGCAAAGCCCGGTTGCTTGATGAAGACCAAGTTAATGTTACCTTTGCAGACGTAGCTGGTATTGAGGAGGCTAAGGAAGAAGTTTCTGAGATTGTCGAGTTTTTAAAAGACCCAGCGAAGTTTCAACGGCTTGGTGGAAAAATACCGAAAGGCGTGCTGATGATCGGTTCTCCAGGAACCGGTAAAACATTACTTGCAAGAGCTATTGCAGGTGAGGCAAAGGTTCCTTTTTTTACAATTTCAGGCTCAGATTTTGTGGAAATGTTCGTGGGAGTTGGAGCATCCCGCGTACGTGATATGTTTGAGCAGGCCAAAAAAAAATCCCCCTGCATCATCTTTATTGATGAGATTGATGCTGTCGGGCGCCATCGTGGTGCTGGTCTCGGCGGAGGGCATGATGAACGTGAGCAAACGCTCAATCAGCTTCTTGTTGAGATGGATGGTTTTGAAGGTAGCGAAGGCGTGATAGTTATTTCTGCAACTAACCGTCCCGATGTGCTTGACCCAGCATTATTGCGCCCAGGACGGTTTGACCGTCAGGTCGTAGTGCCTTTGCCTGATGTCAGAGGTCGTGAGCAGATTCTGAAGGTGCATATGCGAAAAGTACCAATCTCCAAAAATGTGAAACCATCTGTTATAGCTAGAGGTACGCCTGGGTTTACTGGTGCAGACCTTGCAAATTTAGTAAACGAAGGGGCTCTTCTTGCGGCAAGAGCTAATCTTCGATCCGTGACAATGGAGCAGTTTGATAAAGCTAAAGATAAAATTATGATGGGTGCAGAGCGACGCTCTATGGTGATGAGTGAGGATGACAAAAAATTAACCGCGTATCATGAATCAGGTCACGCAATCGTTGGACTAACGGTTTCTGATCATGATCCAGTTTATAAGGTTACAATTATTCCGCGTGGTCGGGCGCTTGGGGTTACGATGTTTCTTCCTGAAGAGGATCGTTATAGTTATTCAAGACAACGCCTCATGAGCCAGATGAAAAGTCTTTTTGGAGGACGAATTGCAGAAGAGCTAATCTTTGGTCCTGCATATGTAACTACCGGTGCCTCAAATGATATTGAGCGGGCAACCGATATTGCGAGAAGCATGGTTACCAAATGGGGGTTGTCTGAAAAACTAGGCCCATTAACTTATTCAGAAGATGATGGAGAAATTTTTCTCGGCAAAAGCGTGGCACGCCATAAGTCCGTTTCTGATGTTACCGCAAATATAATTGACGAAGAAATCCGGCAGTTGATTGACGAATGTTATCAGGATGCAAAGGCAATACTTGAGAAAAAAACCGATAAGTTGCACCTCATGGCCAAGGCTCTTATCAAGTATGAAACAATTGATGCGTCGCAGATTGGACAGATTATGGATGGTCAGGAGCCTAGTCCTCCAGACGATTGGGATGATTCTGAGCCAGGGGAGGAAGAGGGGGAAGTTGCTAATCTGGAAACATCGAAGGGAAAAGGTGATTCTCCACTTGGTGGTCCTGCAAGCCAACATTAAGTTCTCTTCAATTAATAGCTCCATTTTAGTTTAGAGGACACATTTCTTGCGACGGCAATATTTTGGGACCGACGGTATTCGTGGAAAAGTTGGTCAGTCGCCAATGACGGTTGGGTTCGCCTTGCAGTTGGCTAGTGCTGCGGCGCAGGTTCTAGTACCAAAGGGCGGGACAGTCTTGATTGGTAAAGACACGCGTGTTTCTGGTTATATGTTTGAGTCCGCGCTTGAGGCTGGATTTGTGGCGTCAGGGGTTGATGTACTTCTCACTGGCCCTCTGCCCACTCCAGCTATTGCTTTTCTTACTCGCAAGTTTAGTGCTGATTTCGGTGTTGTTATAAGTGCTTCTCACAATCCTTATTATGATAATGGAATCAAATTTTTCGATCGAAATGGCGATAAGTTTTCAGATGAGTTGGAAGAGGCTATAGAAGCGTATCTAGTCGAAGGGAGGGGGCCGCTTACAAAAAGCTCAAAGTCTCTCGGTCAGGCTAAACACATATCTTCAGCGCGCATGGACTACCAAGAGTTCTGCAAGGGTACGATTCCTAAAGAGACAAATTTGAATGGGCTGAGAATTGTAGTTGATGGTGCCCATGGAGCTGGCTATAAGGTGACTC
>Ga0209403_10003602_pt1 | contig 17370 bp, 13 predicted proteins | sample ArcticOcean_MG_C_8_FD_187440 | JGI IMG/M metagenome (GOLD analysis project Ga0209403, IMG submission 187440) | Marine microbial communities from western Arctic Ocean - ArcticOcean_MG_CB11_86 (SPAdes) (version 2) | ecosystem: Environmental > Aquatic > Marine > Oceanic | place: Arctic Ocean... | reverse complement strand
GGTCGGGGCGACAGGATTTGAACCTGTGACCTCTGCACCCCCAGTGCAACGCGCTACCGAGCTGCGCCACGCCCCGATGACCCAAAGATAACATTCAGGCGCGCCAAATGGTCTGGGTTATCGGTCAATCTGTTCAGTGAAGTCGTAGGTAATCTGAACAACGTGGTTGGTATAATTTTGCTTGCGCAAAGGAATGATGAAGTCAGCAACGGATATGACTAACCACTTTGCACAGGATACCGATGGCTAACAACGAATCCACAACCTCGAACATGCGAACTCTTTTGGGCGATGCCGAAGAGCTGAACTCGCGCGTTGAGCAGATCGTGAGGCGACTTTGACCTTGCTGAACTTCAACGTAACGTCGATTCGTTAGAAAAACAGACTATCGAACCACGCTTTTGGGATAACTCAGACGCCGCTCAATCAGTTATGCGCAAACTTGCTGCGGTTCGTGGCGAGCTAGAAACTTGGACTAACCTTTCGAGTGAAGTCGCAAGCACTGTTGAACTCTTCGGACTCGCTGTCGAAGAAGGCGATGACGCCCTTGGCGCACAGTTAGCAACTGATCTTAAGAAATATTCAAAATCTGTCGAATCTCTCGAATTTGAACTGCAACTCAGCGGCGTTAATGACGCCCGTCCCGCATTTCTTACAGTGACTCAAGGCGCAGGCGGAGTCGACGCTCAAGATTGGGCTGAAATTCTCCTGCGAATGTATACCCGTTGGGCCGAGCGACGCGGCTTCGATGCTGAGGTGGTAGATCTGACTCCGGGTGACGAGGCGGGAATAAAGAGTGGCACGATAAAAGTCGACGCAAAATACGCTTACGGATATTTGCGATCAGAGGTCGGTGTACATCGACTCGTTAGGCTTTCCCCATTTGATGCCGATCACAGACGCCACACGAGCTTTGCTCGGGTCGAGGTTCTGCCTGAGGCAGACGAGTCAGAAGAAGTGAAGATTAATACGGATGATCTTCGGGTCGACGTGTTCCGCGCAAGCGGCAATGGCGGTCAGAACGTCCAGAAGAACTCAACTGCGATAAGGCTCACCCACCTGCCGACAAAACTCGTCGTCGCGGTCCAGAACGAACGATCTCAAGCTCAAAACCGTGAAATCGCAATGCGAATTTTGCTTTCACGACTCGTAGACTTGGACACGAAAGCAAAAGCTGAAGAACGAGCCAAGCTCAAAGGTGAACATGTTTCTGCCGAGTTTGGCAGACAGGTTCGCAGCTACGTCCAACACCCGTATCAGATGGTCAAAGACCATCGAACGGATTTTCAAACTGGCGATGCCCAATCGGTGCTCGATGGCGATCTCGACGACCTGTTGAAATCGTATTTGAGCTCCCAAGTGGAATCAGCGTCAGCTTCAGCGGAGTCTGGATCATGAACATATGATGACTTCGACGTCTAAATAAACCGAACGGAAAAGGTATGCATCTGATGCTTGACACCAGAAACCAACAGTGCACAAATTCCGTAACTACCACTTGACGACTAATACCTCACTACGATTATCAGACGATCTCGTCGAACAGAGAAACTAAGTTGAATTCAGGATCTAAATTGATGCGAAGAACGGTTTTTGGCATGGCTCTCGGCCTTGTCCTGATAGCTGCAATTGCTTGCAGTGGTGGTTCAGACTCTCCAGCAGAGTCGAACGTACTACCAACATCGACACCTCCAGCGGCGCGTGCAAATCAACCGGCGATTGCGCCAGATTTGCAAGACACCTCTGACACAGAGGATGTAGCGGGTGGTGATGATCCTAAACAGGGCGGTGTGTTCACCGCCCTCTGGAGCGATCCTCCAACTTTGGATCCGCATCTGGTAACAGACGGAACATCGTACGGAATTGTGATCGAAATCTACTCTGGACTCGTTCGATTGGGATCAAACCCGGCGAATCCGTTCGAGCCTGACCTCGCTGAGTCGTGGTCGGTGCTGGAAGGCGGAACCGTATATGAGTTCAAGCTCCGAAATGGCCTAGTTTTCTCGAACGGTGACCCAGTTACCGCTCAGGACTTCAAATGGTCGTTCGAACGGGCTGCTCATCCTGACACAGCGTCCACAGTCGCTGAAGAGTTCTTGGGTGACATCGTTGGTATCCAAGATATCGTGGATGGCAACGCAGCAACCGCCGAAGGAATCGAAGTGGTCGACGAGCGAACTCTCAGGATCACTATCGACGCTCCAAAGGCATATTTCATCGCCAAACTCACGTACCCAACGGCGTTCGTACTGAACAAGAACAATGTCGAATCACTGGGGCGAAACTGGGTTGATGAACCGGTTAGTACAGGTCCGTTCACTCTCAAGGAGTACCGAATCGGCCAGCGCATTCGCCTTGCTCGAAACGACAACTTCTGGGACCGATCAGCTTATCTCGATGAGGTTGTATTCAACCTCGCCGGTGGTGTCGCTATGGCAATGTATGAGAACGACGAAATTGACGTTACTGGCGTTGGTCTTGCCGACCTCGAACGTGTGCAGGATCCTACCGAAGATTTGAACAAAGACCTCGTTGAAGTTCCACCAAACTTTGCAGTTTCATATGTTGGCTTCAACATCGATGAAGCTCCGTTCGACGATGCTAATTTCCGTCAGGCGCTTAACCACGCCGTCGACAAGCAGTTGATCGCCGATCAAGTTTTCTCGAATCTTGTGAAACCTGCGTACGGAATTATTCCTCCCGGATTCCCCGGATTCTCTGCTGAAATCAAAGGACTTGAATTCGACCCTGAACTCGCTCAGGATCTGCTTAATCAGTCGGCATACGCCGACCCTAGCACCCGACCAAGAATCGTTCTTACGGTTCCTGGTACTGGTGGATCACCTGGTCTAACGACCGAAGTCGTTGCCGACATGTGGCGACAGAACCTAGGTATAGAGATTGAGATTCAGCAGGTTGAATGGGCAACGTACATTCAGGACCTACACCGAGGCCGTTTGCAGGCATGGAGCGGCTTGTCTTGGCAAGCTGACTACCCAGACCCGCAAACGTTCATTGATGTGCTTTTCCGATCGAACAGCGCAATCAACTACGGTGGCTACTCAAACTCGCAAGTCGACGAATACGTTGTGGCGGCACAGACCGAGCAGGACGCTACCAAGCGAGTCGAGTTATATAACGACGCTGAACAGCTCGTCGTTTCTGAGGCTGCATGGCTCCCACTTTGGTGGGGAGTCGACTCGAAGGCGCTTGTGAAGCCTTGGGTTCAGGACTACCAGTTCTCGTCGCTAACGATTGCGAAGTTCAAGGACGTTTGGCTCGATAAGTAGGGCTGACACTCAGTTAGAAACAAGATTGCCCCGGTAAAACATGACATAGGTAATATGTCGTGACTCGGCTTGCCAGCCGAGTGCCGGGGCAATTATTTATCACCGACCGATCGACAATTTGATCGAACCAACTACCGCTCGTCGCAATGAAGGACTGTAACCGCACATGCTGGCATACATTGTCCGACGTTTACTATGGACTCCCGTGTTGCTGGCTCTAGCGGCGTTCTTTGTGTTTTTCATGGGGACTTGCGCCCCTGGAGATCCTGCGGAGCTTCGACTTGGACCGAGAGCCACACCCGAGCGCATCGAAGTGGAGCGAGCTCGACTCGGACTCGATAGACCGCTTCTTTTCCAGTATGCAAAATACGTCAATGGTATTCTCAAAGGCGATTTTGGCGACAGCTATCACTATCAAGGTCGTCCGGTACTCGAACTCCTCCTGCCTAAGTTATGGGTTTCGGTTCAGCTGAATATTGCTGCTCTGATCGTCGCTATCCTCATCGGATTGCCACTTGGTTTCTATGCTGCAAAAAAACAAGGGACTGGGCGTGATCCTGCCATCGTAATTTCGATGCTTATTCTTTACGCCATGCCAATATTCTTTACTGCTCCACTCTTGATCCTGTTCTTCGCTGTAAAACTTCATTGGGTCCCGGCCGCCGGATGGGACGGATTCTTCTCTCTTCAAATAATCCTTCCGGCGCTCACCATAGGAATTCCAGGAGCGGCGATTTTTGTTCGACACATGCGAGCGAGCACCCTTGAAGTTGTTGGACAAGAATATGTCCGCACGGCGCACGCGAAGGGCATGTCGAACTTCGTGGTGAACTATCGACATATCGCTCGAAATGCGCTGTTACCGATTCTTACGATCATGGGTTTCACGCTGGCAGGAATGTTTGGTGGCTCGCTGATCGTCGAACTCATCTATGGAATTCCTGGTGCGGGGCGATTGTCGCTCGATGCAATATTCCAGCGTGACTTCCCAGTGCTCACAGCTTTAGTGCTGCTCAGTTCCGGAATGTTGGTACTCGCAAACCTTGCAATCGATATCGCTTACACGATCGTCGATCCACGGATAAGGCTGCAGTAATCGCATGGAGAACAACCCAACATTTGAAGGCCCGAAAGGGACAGATCCTAAGCTAGAGCATGTTGCTGCGGCACGTGGACGCGGCCATTGGCGTGACGTATGGTCCAAATTCCGTCGCCGCCGACTCGCGCTCGTAAGTTTGATCCTGATTACGTTCATCTATCTACTGGGTATTTTTGCGCCGCTCATTCAGACTCACGACTATCAGGAAACCAACCTGAGACGGACACAGCAGGGGCCGAACATCGAAAACTGGCTCGGCACCGATCGAGCGGGACGAGACCTGTACACCCGCGTTGTATGGGGCATCCAGACAACTGTCATCATCACCGTCACGACGTTCGTAACTGGAAGTCTGTTTTTGGGCGTGTCGATTGGGCTAGTCGCTGGATATTTCCGCGGTTGGATTGACGCCGTGATTATGCGAGTCGGGGAGGTCGTGTCGGCGTTTCCGGATATCTTGTTAATTATCTTGCTCGCCGCTACTTTGAGACCTCGGATCATTGAATTAGCGCGGAATATCGAAGATTCGACGGGAATATCGGGACTGGTTAGCTCCGGGATCGTCGACTATGTCGTGATCGGTATCGCTCTACTCCCGCTGAGTTGGTTTGGAATGATGAGGCTGGTTCGTGGTCAGGTGCTCGTTCTACGAGATGCTGAGTACGTTCAGGCTGCCCGCGCCATGGGAACTTCGACGCCTCGTATTTTGTTTAGGCACATCCTACCCAACGTGGTAAGCCCGATCATCGTTTCGGTAAGTTTCGGTATCGGTGCGATCGCATTGTCAGAGGTTGTTTTGAGCTTCTTCGGACTCGGTGTTCAACCACCTCGACCTAGTCTTGGCGTGATGATCGGTGAGGTCACAGCTCGTGGCGGGGCGAGTGTTTCAGTGCTGCGAGATCACCCCGAGCAATTGCTCGCGCCGATCATTGTTGTATGGCTTTTGATCTTCTGCTGGAACATCGTTGGAGATGCCTTAAACGACGTGCTCAACCCCCGAGCTCGCTGAGTGGTGCCAATGGCACTTTTTCTGGGGTTCAGGAGAGGGCTCTGGCGCGCCGGGTTTAGTGAACAGATGGCATTGCCGTCCCTCATCTGCGACCACTTACACGGAAACGTCTTCCTTCTTGATACGAACTGATAGCACTAACGTCGTTACACGGTATCGACTGTGGCGCCGATCACGCACCACTGTTTCCGTGTAGCCATTACCGTGTAGGTGTACACGGCTGAATGAACCGAGGGAAACGCTATTCGCCTCGTCGGTTAGAAAGCACTCTCGGAGTCAGGTCGTGAAGTGTTTCGTGTCCTGAAAAGTGACGTTCGAGTTCGCTCACCATTTCTTCAAAAAATCTGGTTCGAGATCGTTCGGTAGTTCCGGCGATATGAGGCGATAGGAAGACGTTCGGTAGTTGGCGAATTCTCGATCCGACTGGCACTGGCTCCGGGTCGAACACGTCCAAGCAGGCCGTGATATCTCCGATTTCCAAGCGTTCGATAAGTGCATCAGAATCGACTATTGGGCCCCGAGAAACATTCACGAACACTGAGCCAGGCTTCATGCTATTGATCTCGTTGGGTCCGAGCATTCCGCGCGTACTCGGCGTCAAAGGTGCGAGGCAAGCTATGACATCAGTCTTCGAAAGAACAGCATTAAGTGATGTCAGCGTAAATCCAAGCGAGCTAGCCAACTCCGGGTGGACGTACGGGTCGTGAACCAGGAGTTTCACATCGAACGGCTTCAACAATTCGATGAGTCGTCGAGCGATGTAGCCAGCTCCTATCAATCCGACGGTCTTCCCTGTCAACTCTTCGTTCTGAGCGAACTCGGCTGTCGAGTCACGTTGTTCGGGCGTGCCCCATTGCTCGCCTGCAACAAGACGGCGAAAATGTGCGCCAGCGTTTCGTAGTCCGATGAGCATCATCCCGAGTGCCCACTCTGAAACTGGATATGACGATCCGTGGGTGGTATCAACTGCCCGCACCCCGTTCGACAACGCGGCTTCGACGTCGATTCGTTGTGCGAAGCGATCGCCTTCCATCTCACCGATCAGTTTGAGTCGCGGAGAAGCCGAAATAACGGATTGATCGATTCGCGGTGATCCGTGACACACGACAACTGCATCTAGCTTAGAAACGAACTCCGTAACTTCTGATTTCGTTGAGTCTGAAGTTGCGGGTACGTCGTCCCAGCTGGTGTCTTCGTCGCACTCATGCCAATGGAAGTCAGCAAATTGCTCAAGCCGTTCGAGATCGATGGTGGCGACGTATCTATTGCGGACTTCTTTGTTGCAGACAATTCCCACTTGTGGGCGAGATTCGGACATTGATAAGTTTCCTTCGACAGGAGAGTCGAGTGTCGGTCGTCAAATTTGGCAGTAAGTGTATTTCTGTGGTGCTACTATGGCTGAACTCACAGGCAATTCGTGAGTGGTTTTGTGTTTTGGAGCATCGTAGATGAGTTATTTCAAGTCCCGTAGATCCGCAGTTGTCGCCCGGAACGGCTCTGTGGCAACCAGCCAACCTCTCGCTGCCCAGGCCGGTTTGCAGATGCTCAGAGATGGCGGAAACGCTATCGACGCAGCCGTCGCAACAGCTGCCGTGCTCAACGTGGTTGAGCCTATGTCGACGGGGATTGGCGGCGACATGTTCGCTCTAATCTGGGATAAGAACGAACGTAAGGTTGTTTCACTCAACGGTTCAGGCCGGCAAGCAGCAGCAGCCAATGTTGCCGATGTTCGCAAGGCTGGATACGAGTCGATCCCAAACAACGGTGCTGGAAGCCAGTTTGCAGTCAGCGTTCCGGGCACTGTTCATGGCTGGGAGACCGCTCTCAACCAGTACGGTCGAATGACTCTTAAAGAAGTCCTTCAGCCAGCAGTCGACTACGCTCTAAACGGTTACGCAGTGTCGGAAGTTATCGCTCATAGTTGGGGGGGTGCCGAAACTATTGCTAAGTTGAACCACCGACCGTCAGGTAAGGAATTGCTTCCTGGATCCGCTGCAAATGGTGCGCCTAAGTACGGCGAAGTCGTAACGCTTCTTGAACTCGGACGAACTCTTCAGATGATTGCCGAAGGCGGAAGCGAAGCGTTCTACAAGGGTGAGATCGCAAAGAAGACCGCTGAATTTGTTCAGTCTGAAGGTGGATGGCTTACCGAACAGGACCTCGCGAATCATCACTCCGATTGGGATGAGGCGATTAGCACGAACTATCGTGGAGTAGATATTTGGGAATGCCCGCCAAACGGTCAGGGCATCGCAGCACTCATCGCTTTGAACCTTGCCGAAGGCTACGACATCGGATCGATGGGCGCGCAATCGGCAGATCGATATCACTACCTGATCGAATCGATGCGACACGGATACGCCGATGCGTTCCAGTACGTAGCCGACCCACGAGTTGCCGAGGTTCCTATCGATCCATTGCTCAGTAAGGACTACGCCAACCGCCGTCGAGCTGGCATTTCTGGTGTTCAGGCCGATCCGAATGTTTCTTACGGCGACCCAATGGGCAATGCTGACACTGTTTACCTGACAGCGGTCGATGGCGAAGGAACTGCAGTTTCGTTCATCAATAGCCTGTTCAACGGATTTGGCACGGGCCTAGTGGTTCCGGGAACCGGAATGGCGCTACAGAACCGTGGTTCTTTGTTCTCGTTCGATCCGAACCACCCAAACTACCTTGAAGGCAACAAACGTCCGTTCCAGACGATCATCCCTGCGATGGCGACTAAAAACGATGAAATGTGGCTGAGCTTCGGTGTCATGGGCGGATTCATGCAGCCTCAGGGTCACCTGCAGGTCGCATCGAACATGATCGACTACGACATGGACTCGCAGGAAGCACTGGATGCTCCTCGATTCAAGGTCGAAGTGGAAGGCAACCAGGATGTGATGGTCGAAGAAGACCTCTCTCCTGATGTCGTCAAGGAACTAGAAAAGCGCGGACACACAGTGAACGTTGTATCGGGTTACGACCGAGCCAACTTCGGTGGCGGTCAAGTGATCTCTCGTGATCCTGAATCCGGGGTTCTAACTGCTGGCTCTGAGCCTCGTAAGGACGGCTCTGCTGTCGGGTACTAGTTTGTAACCAAATAACTAATTTCAAAGCCGTCGGCACTTTAGTGGCGACGGCTTTTTTTATTCATGGGTACTTCTGAGGTCGAGCTTCGAGGGTTGAATATTAAGGATGATCTAGTATTATTTGAGAAATATTAGGAATAATTAGGATTCTACTGGAACATGTGGGAACAATCATGAGTCTGAGTGTTAGAGACGTCGCAGTACGGCTGAACGTAAGTGAGAAAACCGTTTACAAGTGGTTGAAGACCGGGCTTATCCCAGCGAATCGAATCGGCAAATCATGGATCATCACCGAAGAATCGGTACTGGCGCTCGTCGAGCCAAAGCAGTCGACTCCGGTAGGCAGCTCGCCGCGTTTATCCGCCGCACAAACTTCAGCGACCGCACCGGCTCGAGCGGCTAGTGCTTCACATCCAAGATCAACCGGGGATGATGCCGCACATCTAGCTCGATTCACAAACATTCTTTCGGGCGCAGTCGATCAGGGCGTGGCCGGGATTCTCGGTCCAAGGGCGACCGATTCTGAAACATCGTCGACTATCGCTTCTGCTCTAGCCAATGCCGATGGCGAGGTACTTCTTCAAGGCATCGGACTTCGAGAATTCTTCGGGGATCGAGGGCACACAGCGATTATCAAACAAATGGCAGCTGAAGATAGGGCAGTTCAAATTCGAGCGATTCTCGTGAACCCTGTCAGCGAGTTTGCGAGAGCCAGAGCTGTCGCAGAGGACGGCGCACAGTTTGTCGATGAAAGTCGTTTCAAGGCTGGCCCGCTCTATAACGACAGCTGGAGAAGTTTGAACGTAATAGCTGCAATGAAGAAGGATGCGGCATCACGTGCGCACTTCGGAATCGACGTACGATTCGTCGATCATTGGCCATCGGTTTACCTGGTAATGACAGGTGAATCTACATTTGTTGAGACGTACCAGTTCGGCAAACCGAACGCCGCTGTAGATGGAAGCTCGATCGACGGACTCGTTCCGATGTTCCAGTTCCAAACGAATAGCTCGTACGCTTCGATTCTTCGGCAGCACTTCGACTACATATGGTCGGGTGAGAATCCTCACGTTCGCACCCACTCCCTAGCCGACATAGCCGAGGCAATGCACGTCGACGTTTAGGGCTAATAAAGGGCATATTCCTCGAATTCAATCGAGCCGTACACAAGATCTGAACGGGACGTATCGAACGGAGCGGACTCGATCTGGCAAGAGGTGTAGCCGGGATCCACAAGCGTCTCCGCAAATATGAAAGTTATGATGTCTCCCGGAACCCCGTTTACGATCGATTCCGTGCGACATTCTACGGCAAAAAAAATCATTTATTCTGCTCCATAACCCCCTCCCCCTGGTCACATTGTGCCGTGAAGTCGAGTCCCTGAATTGACGAATTGGTAGCCGACAACTGAAGATCCTGTGAGTACGAATACTCTCACCGGTCGCCCAACCATACGTATTTCAATGTCTTCACATCCGAGATGGGCGACCTGTATTGCGGCATCGACTGACGCGTCAACTATGTCCTCGATGGCAGTGGCTCTGCGGATCGGCTCTCGCAGTTCCTCGTAGAACGGATTTTTATCGCTTTCCGACGTACCGCACGCAGCGATTAATCCAATCAATGTTGCCAGTAACGCAATTCGGAGATTCATAAAGATGATTTTAACTAATCGCATGGCAACATGATGCGTAGTTCCGGAACTATACAGAACTAATTACGTGCTCTTGGCGAAATAGTTCCTAATAACGCCGCATTGGTAGTTCTACTCTTACCTGCGTTAACAGAACACGCGAGCGCCGTAAGCCATTGGATCGAACGGGCACACGGACGTCTCAGTCTCAACTGTTCAAAGAAAAAATATTCTTCTGGAGGCTCAATTTTGGGCAAAATCAATGTAGCGATCATCGGTGCAGGGAACTGTGCATCATCGCTAGTTCAGGGACTACACAAGTACAGCGAAATCGACGAAAACTCGGATCGAATTCCTGGCCTTATGCACAACGTTCTCGGCGGATACGCCCTGAGCGATGTAAACATCGTTGCTGCATTCGACGTCGACAAGGAAAAGGTCGGTAAAGACCTCTCCGAAGCCCTCGTTTCCAAGAACAACAACGCCATTCAGTTCTTCGACGTTCCAAACATGGGCGTGAAGGTTGACCGTGGCATGACTCACGATGGAATCGGTGAGTTTCTTGAAGACCTCGTTGAGGTAAACCACGATCCAAACACTCCAGGTGGCGAAACTGCTGACGTTGTTGGCATTCTCCGAGACCGTGAAGTTGACGTAATGATCAACTACCTCCCAGTTGGTTCCGAGCAGGCAACCAAGTGGTACGTCGAGCAGGCACTTGCTGCTGGTGTTGCGTTCGTGAACTGTATTCCAGTATTTATCGCACGAGAAGCCTACTGGCAGAAGCGATTCGCTGACCGCGGTATCCCCATTGTTGGTGACGACATCAAGTCTCAGGTCGGTGCAACCATTGTTCACCGAGTACTTGCCCGATTGTTCGAAGACCGTGGCGTACGACTCGACAAGACCTACCAGTTGAACTTCGGTGGAAACACTGACTTCTACAACATGCTTGAGCGATCACGCCTGACATCGAAGAAGATTTCGAAGACCAACGCAGTTCAGTCGCAGCTCGAAAAAGAGCTTCCTACTGACGACGTGCATATCGGCCCATCGGACCACGTCCCCTGGTTGGAAGACCGCAAGTGGGCATACATTCGACTTGAAGGTACGTCATGGGGCGACCAGCCACTCAACATTGAGTTGAAGCTTGAAGTTGAAGACAGCCCGAACTCTGCCGGTGTTGCAATCGACGCAATTCGATCTGCCAAGATCGCAATGGATAAGGGTATTAGCGGAGCTATCGAGCCTGCTTCTGCCTACTTCATGAAGTCGCCTCCAGTTCAGATGCGTGACGACGATGCTCGTGTCGCTGTTTTGGACTTTGCAGAAGGCAACGACCCGGAAGCGTTGGACTCTGCTGAATAGGCTTTCGCTTTAGAACGCACCATAAGTGCTAGTACGTGCCGCTGGAAAACCAATATGATTGCTTCATATAGGATCAGCGGCACTTTTGGTTAACGCTTCAGCAGTTGATTCAATATGCCGGGCGGGTAGGCATGAAGTTTGTTAGGGAGGTGCTTATTGCGGATTGCTCAAGTATCGCCTTACGACTTTGCCCATTCCGGTGGAGTCCAGCGCCACATGGCTTCCCTCAGCCGTGAACTCCAAGATCGAGGGCATGAAGTTTCGATCCTCGCCCCTTGTACTCGTGATGAACCCGCTGTAGACGTGGGTGATGTTGATCTAAGAACGTTTGGCAGATCCGTTGCTGTTCCGACAGCTGGCTCAGTAGCCCGAATTTCATTTTCCGTGTGGCATGAGTGGCGCCTGAAAACGATGCTCGAAAACGAAAAATTCGACATCGTGCACATTCACGAACCTCTTATGCCGATGTTTGCCCTCACCGCATCGCGCTTTTCGCCCTCAACGACTATCGGTACATTCCACGCCTTCAACGAAGGCCGTGGGCGCGGGTACATGTTTTGGAAGAAGGTTTTGAACCGAGGAGCAATTCGCCTAAACGGTCGAATCGCAGTCTCGGAACCTGCCAAGCAGTTCGCCAATCGATATTTTGAAGGCGATTACCGCGTCATTCCCAATGGGCTTGATGTTGAAAGATTTTCCAAGCCGGCTCTAAAGCCATCGATACTCCGCGATGACGCGATTAATCTAGTATTTCTGGGAAGAGTCAATGAACCCCGCAAAGGGCTTCGATACGCACTCGGCGCTTATTCGTTGCTGAAGTGGCAGTACCCAAAGCTTCGACTCGTAGTAGTGGGGGCAGGCGTTCCCGATCGTGAGTCGTACCGAATCATGGGAGAGCGATCTCTCGACGACGTTATATTCACTGGGCCAGTCACTGACGAAGAACTTCCCGGCTACTACCAGAACGCAGACATATTCTTGGCGCCCAATACGGGTAAAGAGAGTTTCGGATTCATAATCATCGAAGCGATGTCGGCTTCGACTCCGATAGTCGCATCAGACATACCAGGATTCGCCTCGGTGATGACCGATGGTCGAGAAGGGCTGATGGTTCCACCAAAGAACGAATCTGCTCTTGCAGGGGCCATCGAACGGCTTATAAAAAATCCAGGATTACGTGCTCAACTTGCGGTAGATGGCAGGGCAACGGTTCATCAATATCGATGGACAAAGGTCGCAGATTCAGTGCTCAACTATTATGATGAAGTAATGGAAAAACAACACGTGACACCAGCGAAATATCAGGGCTGGTAATTTTTTTGCCCGATCTTCAATCTCTCAGATACGGTCTTCGCGGTGCTGTGACTAACTGGTTCGAGCGTCCAGCTGTTTCGATTCTCGTAGCACTCAAGGTATCGCCCGACGCCGCGACGGCGATCGGACTGATGATTGCTGTTGTAGCCGCTTACTTCACGAGTCAGGGTGACTTCCTCATTGGTGGAATCCTCGTTCTGGTCGGCGCAACCTTCGATTTACTTGATGGCGGAATTGCCCGCGCAACTGGCAGAGTGAGCAAGCGAGGGGCATTGACCGACTCTGTGTTCGACAGAGTGTCGGAAATCGCCCTGCTGGTTGGACTCGGCATGTACTACACGTCTGGAAAAGACGAGAGCCAAACCGCAGTTCTTCTCGCATTCGTAACCGTAGGCGGGTCGCTGATGGTGAGCTATGTACGTGCGCGGGCAGAAGGACTCGGAGCCAAGGGAACGGCTGGCTTCCTTACTCGTCCCGAACGAATAATTATCACCGTTGCGGGTCTCGTTCTTGGATATCCGATGGCTGTTCTTTGGATTCTTGGAGTGGGAACGCCTCTCAGTGCAGCTTGGCGATTCTTCGACGCATGGCGAGCAATCGACTCCGAATAATCAGTAATTTGCATCCCTAAGACTGTGTTTTGGCGTAAAACGGTTGGTACACATAACTTCAGTACGGTAATCAGTCGCGACTGAAGATAGCGACATCACGGAATGCAACCCAACTTGAACGTCACTTTTCCAAAATCACACACCAACCGATCGTCGATTCTTATGGTCGCTGTATTGCTGGCGGCTGTATTCAGCTTTATTGGAACTGGTGAATACGTATTCGCTCAAGACACTCCTCCGATTACCGTGATTTCTTCAAGTGTTGAATCACAGTTTCCAGAAGGGATGACGTTCAAGCTCGACGCCGAGTCGGAGCTACGTATCGACGACATTCGAGTTACTTTCGAGATAGGCGATAGAGGGTCGACTCAGTACGCCTATCTAGAATTAGATCAAACTTCGCGTCCTCTGGTAAATGGCGAACTATTTCACCGTACAAACAGTCGAGATCGCTATATTCCGCCTGGAACGATGATCAAGTACTGGTTTGAGATAACCGACGAAACCAGCGAGACGATGCTCACCGAACCCGAATTTTTTCGGTTTGATGATGCCAGATTCGAGTGGCACGAAGTGACTCTCGGAGCCGTCACTATTCTCTATCACGGTCCAGTGCGCACCCGAGCAGAGCGATTGGCAGAAGCTGCAGTCGAATCTCTTGGAATCATGGGGCCCGTGACCGGTGCTGATACCGAAACGCCTATTGTTATGACGCTGTACAACAACAACGCCGAGATGATCGGAGCGGTTGTTTCTAGAAGTCTCGCTAGTAGTCGTGAACTGATTACTGAAGGACAAGCGTTCGATGCTGAGAGTGTTGTGATCGTGCTGGCAGGTCGATCTGACGTTGGAACCGCAACTCACGAGATGACCCACATCTTAGTTGCACGTGCAGCCCGTTCAAGCGGTGCGGTGCCATTGTGGCTCAACGAGGGTCTAGCCGAATTCGGGAACCTCGATCAAACGGTGTCGTATGAGCGGTTCCTCGAATGGGCCGAAGGCACCGACCGGTTAATTCCGCTCAAGGGTCTACGATCGTTCCCCGGCGACCCCAATTTGACATTGGTTGCGTATGGTCAGGGTCGAAGTGCCGTCAAATACATGATCGACGAGTATGGTGAAGAGAAAATGGCAGAATTATTAGCCACACTCGGAACCGGACTGGGAATCGATACGGCACTCGACGCCGTGTATGGATTTGGAATCGATGGGCTAGAAAATCTCTGGCGTGAGTCGATTGGCGCAGAACCTTATATTGAGCCAACTCCGGGTCCTACACCGACGCCGGACCCTGAACCAACTCCAACCTACAAGCTGCTGACCTCACCGCCTAGTTCTAGTGGTCCTGACGATAATTCAGATTCCGAAGCTAACGATGAAGTTGAGCCTACGGTATTTATCGAAACTACAGTTGATCCGGATCTCAACGACGAGGCATCGAAGCCGGCTGAATCAGATGATGGCCATATCGTCGAATCTGTTGCCACTATCGAAGAGCAAGCATCCGGTGGATTCTGTTCATCGCCTTCTGAAGGATCGGTAGACGGAACCTCGGGCGCATGGGTGCTTTTAATAGTTGGACTAGCCGCAGGCGGTCGCTACAGGGCACGACAGAAGGGCTAGGCGACTATCTGAGTCGCTGGGTCTTGCTCAGGATTGTCATCAGTCTTCAAAAAGGGTCGAAATACATGAACCGTGTAGAGTAAATCGCAGTTATCTATTACTAAATCACATATATATCGCATTTGTGGGCTACTTGTTTACGCTACGAGCATCGCTGAGAAGTCGTTTGAGTGTTCCACCCAAAATGGCCTGTTTATCTGGCTCGCTGACGAAATCGCAGTGGGTACTGAACGCCTCAAGCGCTTGAAGGTGGGTCATCGACTTTTTAACGACTGGGAAGTCAGAACCCCACACCATGTTCGTCCCGAATGCCTCGTAACACTCTTCGTAGACCCAACGCGTGTCCTTATAAGGGAAGTTCCACGTCGTATCGGTCAAGTAGTGAAAACCTGAGAGCTTAAGGAACGCATTAGGGAACTTGCTTGTTGCAATCACGTTATCTACGTTGGCTCTTGCATCATCTCCATGCGCTCGTAGACCCGACATGTGGTGAAAGAGGAAGTTGAGATTTGGGTGACGTTCGATTGCCTTGCGAAGTTCGTTCTGATGGCGTGGCGCCATCGAAATACTGGCGATTAGACCGAGTTGCTCTGCTGTACCGAGAAAATCGATTCCCTCTGGCGAGTTAAACCAGCTTCCATCGTCTTCGGCCGCCACGTAGTGAGTAAACGCCTTCATTGGCCAGCGGTTGGCAGCCTGCTCCAGACGTTTTGCGGCACCGGGTGTGTGATACGTATCCGACCACATAGAGTCGACATCAGCGAACTGTTCGAGTCGGTCCGGGTACCTGCTTAGCGCGTCGGCTACGTAATTGTTATTGTCGAAATTCTGAAATATCTGGGCGCAAACTATCGTTGCGCGGTCGACACCGTTCGTATCCATCTGATGAATAAGTTGTTCGACCGATCCGTGATTTTCGGGGTCGGGTACAGGTGGTAGGTATGGCCAGTGTGACCACGCGTGGCAATGTGAATCAATAATCATTTGGCAACATCTTTTCGCATTATTTACGAGTACGCCAGTCGAAATCGTATTGAATTGTCAGCAGTTTAGTGGTGTGTAACCGAGGTGTCACACCTCCGCAACATTTAGGAAACACCTTGCCCTTAGATTTCATCTTGAGTTCTGTAAAACAGCATTATTTGGGAGAGAAATCTAATGGATTCTGGATCAGTAGCGTGGATGCTAATGGCATCTGCCCTCGTACTTTTTATGACTCCTGGCCTGGCGTTCTTCTATGGCGGACTAGTCCGAGGTAAGAACGTAGTCAGCACGGTGATGTACAGCTTTGTATCAATGGGTGTCGTCAGCGTAGTTTGGGTTCTATGGGGTTACAGTCTTGCTTTCGGAGAAGGCGGTCCGTTCATAGGGAACTTAGATTTCCTCGGGTTCAAAGACGTTTCGAGTGACCCTGAAGACGGCGCAATGTTATTTGCCATCTTCCAGATGATGTTCGCCATCATCACGCCAGCTCTTATTACTGGAGCTATAGCAGAACGTTTCAAGTTCACAACCTATCTTGTATTCCTTGTAGCGTGGATCACATTTGTGTACGCTCCGATCGCTCACTGGGTGTGGGCTGGTGATGGATGGTTGTTCCAAATGGGTGCACTCGACTTTGCCGGTGGTACTGTCGTTCACATCAACGCAGGTATCGCAGCCGTTGTAGCAGCGTACCTAGTCGGCAAACGACGTGGTGTAGACCGCGGAGTTGAGCCACACAACGTTCCGTTTGTCATTCTTGGTGCCGGAATCCTCTGGTTCGGTTGGTTCGGTTTCAACGCCGGTTCAGGTCTTGCAGCCGATGGACTCGCCATCAGTGCTTTCCTCGTGACTAACACTGCCGCCGCCATGGCGCTGGTTGTTTGGGTCATTCTCGGCCACATCCACACCGGAAAAATGAGTGGTGTTGGTGCAGCAACTGGTGCAGTAGCCGGTTTGGTCGCAATTACTCCGGCATCTGGTTTCGTTGGGCCGATGGGCGCAATCGCAATCGGACTAGGCGCTGGTGTACTAACGTTCTACGCAGTTCGTATTCGACACAAATTCGGATTCGATGATGCGCTTGAAGTAATGGCCGTTCACGGCATTGGTGGTATCTGGGGCGCAGTCGCTACCGGTATCTTCGCAGTCGGTGGAATTGGGCTTGTCGATGGAAATGCTCAAGTGCTTGGATACAACGTTGTCGCCGTACTCGCAACCATCGCCTATTCGTTCGTTGTTACTTTCATCATCTTGAAGATTCTTGATGTAATACCTGGTCTGGGTCTCCGGGCTGATGAAGCAGATGAAGATGCCGGACTCGACGTATCGCTCCACGGTGAGCGTGCATACGTCGGTGACGGA
>Ga0209403_10003601_pt1 | contig 17371 bp, 18 predicted proteins | sample ArcticOcean_MG_C_8_FD_187440 | JGI IMG/M metagenome (GOLD analysis project Ga0209403, IMG submission 187440) | Marine microbial communities from western Arctic Ocean - ArcticOcean_MG_CB11_86 (SPAdes) (version 2) | ecosystem: Environmental > Aquatic > Marine > Oceanic | place: Arctic Ocean... | reverse complement strand
CATAACGCTGAGGTAACGCGGCACGCCCTCGTTCAGCTTTTGATCGCCGTACTGATACCCGTCCATGTTGCCTTCAGCCGCCATGATTCCAGTCAGGCCCTGCATCAAAAGGTCGTAGCCCGGGTTGCCAGCGAACGGCCCCTGCCGCCCAAATGCCGTTATCTCGCTGTAAACGAGGTCGGGTTTGATCTTCCTCAGTGTGTCGTAATCGATTTTGAGAGCATCAAGGACGTCGGCCCGGTTGTTCACCGTCACGACGTCGGCCTGCGAAACAAGCCTGTGTACGATCGACTGACCTTCTTCTGAGTTCAGATCGAGGCAGACCGATCGCTTGCCGCGATTGACCGTGATGAATCCCTTGCTCTCGGAATCGGTAATTGGGGCAATGCCAGCGCGCCACGGATCACCCCACGGTGGCTCGACCTTGATGATGTCCGCGCCAAGATCTGACAGAAGCAGGCCGCTAACCGGCCCGGCAATAATCTGTGAAAACTCAATTACCCGAATGCCCTGGAGCGGACCAGTCATCCATGCACCTGCTTAAATCTGACGTTTGCGGCAACGCATCTTGCCGCGTGGGCGCAGCTTAGCCTAGCGCGGCTCCAGATTCGAGCAGTGCGGTGATCTCATCAGCAGAATACCCGGCCTCCATCAGCACTTCCGCCGTGTGCTCTCCAAGTGCGGGCGATGGGCGTACGGCGTCCAATGGCGTATCGGAAAAATTTGTGTTGGGGCCCACGAGCTGCATCTTGCCGCCTGCGTGGTGCTCCTGTTCGATCACTAGATCGTTTGCCTGCGCCTGTTCATTATCGAGCAACCCTTCGACGAACTGGACCGGCATTGCGGGCACACCAACCTCGTGAAATCGTCGCAGCCAACCTGCGGACGTTTTCTCGGCGATCAGTTCCTCGACCCTAACCAGCAGGTCATCGGCAAATTCAATCGACTCAGGCGCTTCGAGATCGTAGCCCGGCTGGAATCGCCGGTCTTCAAAACCGACGCAATCGGCCATCCGTTTTCTGAGCGGATCGCTAAGGCATGCCACGGCTATGAGCCCATCTTCAGTCTGGTACGGCCTGTAATAGATAAGCATCGCAGATGGAAACCAACGAGCTTCGTAGTACAAGTCATTGAGCTCGTTGTATGAGATACCTGCCTGTTGAAGCATCGGGAGGTCTTCGTCGTACCACTCTTGCGGTTTAGTCGGGTTGCCGGGGATGCGTGCCAGGTGCCCAGATAGGGTGGTCATAGCGTTCGCAAGAAGCGACGTTCCTATCTTCTGACCCCGCCCACTCTTTTCCCGATGGTAGAGGGCGGCGCAGACCGATTGAACGATCGCGTATCCCGTGGCGAAGTCCACGAACGGCGTTGTGCGAATCATCCGTGGCACACCTCGCCACATGATTCCCTCTGACTGCATGATTCCACTAAAGGCCTGGGCGAGAACGTCGTAGCCGGGTCCACCCGCGTATGGGCCTTTCAACCCATAGGCCGAGGCTTCTGCGTAGATGATGCGCGGATTGATGGCCGAGAGTGTGTCGTAATCGATCCCAAGCTTTGCCGGGACGTCTGGCCGGTGGTTGGTGACCACGATGTCAGCGTTCTCGACCAGACGATGCGCAGCGGCGCGTCCGTCGTCTTTAGTCAAATCAAGTTGGATGGAACGTTTACCGCGATTGACGGCTATGAAGGCACGAGACTCGTGCTCTGCGAACGGGCCTCCACCATCGCGCCATGGGTCGCCCCAGGGTGGTTCGACCTTGATCACGTCCGCGCCCAAGTCTGAGAGCATGACTCCGCTAACCGGACCAGCGATGATCTCGGTGAATTCGATGACCCGTACACCGTCCAACGGTCCTGTCATGCGGCTGAATTTCCTTTCCAGTTGCGCTTTGTTTCGGCAGGACACCCCCTTTGAGAACCTCAAGGAGCGTCTCTGAGAGATTCAAGGAACGGCGCCTGCCTGATCATGGCTATCTTGGGGGCGGAGTGATCTGAGCACCACGAACCCCGACATCCAGACGTTCGATGCTGTTACTCCCGGCAACGGTTACGTAGACGGAGTCTTCCCACCAGCACATGTTCGTGACCCGGTCTCCACGCATTGGGTAGCTCCACACAAGCTCTCCGGCCTCGACATCCAGCACGTCGATGGTCCCATTGAGCCACCTTGCGACCCACAATCGGCCATGTTCATCGAACTGACAACCGTCGACCCCATTGTTTGGAAACTGGTAGACGAGCTTCTCATTGGAAGCGTTACCATCGGAATCGAGATCATAGGATACGATGCTGTTTGTCCGCGACATGGCTACGAACAGGCGAGACTGGTCGGGATGTATGGCTAGGCCGTTTGGGTATTCGAGGTTCTGAGCAACGCGGGTAACGGCTCCAGGCGCGCCCGGTTCAGACATGGCAATTCGATACACGGCCCCGGGCTGCGGGTCGGTGCTAACGCCCGGATCGGTGAAATACACGTTCCCCCTCAGATCCATACACACATCATTTGGCGCCATGTACGGTTCGCCATCAAAGGACTCGGTCAGGACCGCGATCAGCTTCTGATCGATATCAATTCGGGTAATCCGTTTCCCATCGTGATCGGCACATATCAACCCCCGATTGCCGTCGTATTTGAGTCCGTTGACCACACCTCCGGTGTCGATCCACAGTTCGACCAGGCCGCGCGGCGCCAGTCTCCCCAGTGTGCCTCGGCGAAGGTAGTTCACAAAGTACAGGTACCCGTCTTCGTCAAAGATTGGGCCTTCTGCGAATTCGATGTTCGCAACGACCGGGTGCGGAGTGAGAGTCTTGGGAAGTTCAGGCGCCTGCGCCACGTAGTGCTCCTCGTGTGCTGTAGACAACGGTCATGCTCCGAAATCGGAACGCTGCGCACAGGACGGTTGATGCCAAACGTAGCACTAGTTCCTAGTGCCAGACAACATCCGCGAGAAGCGGAGCGTATGGAATCAAGCGCCGGGGAGAATTGCCCCTGATGCCGCACTTACTGCATCCGCCAACGGCTGCGGGTAGACGCCAAGCAGTACAGTCCCGATCAGAAGTCCGCCAAGCAACACCCAGCTTAGTCGTGGGATTCCGATCGTCAGAGGCGTGTCGTCAGATTCGGCCACGTCGTCGATGAACATGCGTTTTACGACCATCAGGTAGTAGTAAAGCGAAACGACGCTTGCCGCCATCGCAATCCCCGCAAGCCACAATAGGCCCGCCTCGGCCGCAGCCGTAAACAGGTAAAACTTGGTCAGGAAGCCGACAAAGAACGGCAGCCCAGCCAGGGAGAATAGTGCCACCGCCATCACAAGTGAAAGGTATGGTGATCGTTTGGCTAGGCCCGAATAAGCGGACAGTTCATCGGTCCTGATGTGGTTGAATACGGCAATCACGACCGTGAATGCAGCGAGGTTAGCGAAGGCGTAACCAACCAGATGCAGAATCACGGCGTCCGAAGCCAGCTTGATGGAGATTACCTCCCCGCCTTCGATATGTCCGAGTGCGGCAACGCCAACCAGCAGGAATCCTGCCTGCCCGACGCTGGAGTAGGCCAGCATCCGTTTGATGTTGCTCTGAACGATTGCCACCAGATTACCGATGACCATCGTGCCGACCGCAAGGACGGCAACCAGTACCTGCCATTCTTCGAGCGCCGGCATAAGTGCCTGTGTGAACAACCTCAGGATTAGAGCAAATGCAGCGGCCTTCGATGCGACCGCAAGGAACGCCGTAATCGGGGTTGGTGCGCCCTCGTAAGTGTCCGGCGCCCACATGTGGAACGGCGCAGCGGCTACTTTGAATCCAAGCCCGGCGATGATGAGCGCCAGCCCGAGTATCAGCGTCGAGTCCAAGCTCCCAGCGTTGGAAGTGAGATGCTCCGAGATGCCATCGTAGTAGGTGGTACCAGTAGCTCCCCAGACCATGCTTATCCCGTACAGCAATATGGCCGAAGAGAACGCCCCGAGCACAATGTATTTCACACCGGCCTCATTGCCATGTGCATCATCACGCCTGAAAGCCACCAGCACGTACAGGCTGAAGCTCAATAGTTCTAGAGCGACGTACGCCGTCAGCAACTCTCCAGCCGCGGCCATGCCAATCATCCCGACCGCGGCAAACACCAGTAGTGCATAGAACTCACCAGGTTGGCGTATGTGTTGCCGAACGTAGTCGCTAGCAATAAGTACGAGCACGGCGGTAAGTGTCGTGAGGAACACGAAGAAGAAGAGACCGAACTTATCGGCGATGAACAACCCTCCGTAGAGGGTTTCTACGGTGTCCCATCTTTGAACCATCGCCACAACGGCACTTAGCACCAACCCGCCGGCTGCAAGCCACGAAAGGTGAAATCGGTGTCGCCGCGGCAGGATGAAATCAATCGTCAACACGGCAAACGCAACGCCGACGAGGACGTATTCGGGGGCCAGCAGGGAGAAGTTAATGTTCATCCGGTCACCACTGGTATGTGTCGTACGCCTTCACGAATAACGTCGATGAGGAAGAACGGTGCGAACCCGACCACGAGCAGGATCAGAGCAAGTGTCCCGGCAACCAGCTTCTCGTTGAGCTTGAGGTCAGGAAGGCTCTCCCAGCGCCGGGCCGTCTCACCGAAGTAGACCTTTGCGAGTAGCCGGAGCATGTATACGGCCGTGATACCGGCGCCTATCACCGCAAGCGCTCCAACCCACGGGTAGGTCTGGAACAGTCCCAGGAACACCAGTAGTTCCGCCACAAAACCGCTAAATCCGGGTAACCCAAGTGACGCAAACCCAGCGATGGCAAAAAAGAACGCGCCGACAGGCATGACTTTGGCCAGTCCACTCAGGATTCCGATGTCTCGGGTGTGGGATGTCTGGTAGATGGCCCCGGCAAGCGTAAACATGAGGGCGGTCATAATGCCGTGGGAAAACATTTGCAGCACGGCCCCTGTAACCCCGAGTGTGTGCAGTGTCGCGAGCCCGAGGAATACGTAGCCCATGTGGCTGACGCTGGAGTAGCCGATGACGTACTTGAGGTCCGTCTGCGACATAGCCGCTATCGAGCCGTAGATGACGTTTACGGCCCCCATCCCAAGTAGCAGCGGAGCCCAGGCCTCAGCGCCTTCCGGCATAGTCTGTATGCCGACCCGGATAATGCCGAACGCACCAAGTTTCATCAGCACACCAGCGTGCAGCATGCTCACGGATGTCGGGGCTGAGACGTGTCCGTCGGGCGACCACGTATGCAGAGGCCATAATCCGCCAAGGAGGCCAAAACCGACCATCAGTAATGGGAATACCCATTTCTGGAAGGACTCGTCGAATCCGACCCTTTGCAGATCAACCAGGTTGAATGTATTCAGGTCCGCCTCGACGAACATCGCGATGATCGACACCCAGATGAGCACACTTCCGCCCACGAGAAATAGCACCAGTTTCATGGCGCTATATTCCTTTGACCGAGTGAAACGCGGGAAGCTGGTGCTGGAACCCCAGAAGGAAATCAGCAGGTACATCGGCAGTACGGCGATCTCGTAGAAGAAGAACAGGAAGAACAGGTCGAGGGATATGAAGGTCCCGTATACCCCGCCGACCAGCAGGTTGAGCAGGATCAGGTAGTCCTTGCTGCGGGCGTCAACATTCCAGCCGATCAGGATCGCCGCCGGGAACGCAATCGCAGTAAGCGCCAGCATCGCAACAGCGATGCCGTCGACGCCGAGATCGAACCCGATGCCCAATTGTTCGAGCCAGTCCGTCTCGCTGATGAACTGGTATTGAGCTCCGTCGGTATAGTCGAATCGCAGTAATATCCACACCACAGAAGCCGTGGTGGCAAGCGCAACACCCGACGAAAACCACTTCATAGGTCGAAGTTGATCGCCTTCTCCGGGCCAAAGAATGAGCGCTAGCGCCGCCGCAAAGGGCAGCACTACCAGCAAAATCAGCACGCTGTCGTCAAAACCGTTCATTGGCTAGACAGACCACCAGATCACGCCAAGTACGACAGCCCCGATCACCATTCCAAGGGCGTAGTTGTAGACCATCCCCGTTTGTATATATCGAAGAACGCCGCCGCCCCAGCGTGTTGTTTTGCCCGGGCCGTCAACGCCGATGTCGTTAACCCAGGCGCGGTCAATAAAGGCAGTAAGCCGAGCCGTGGGGAGCACTAGGTGATTGATGGCCCACTGGTACACCTCGTCAAAGTAGAACTTGCGCTCCGCCGTGATCGCCACGAACCCGAGCCGAAGACGTATGGCCGTCGCCGAAATACGGCGCTGTATGTAGATAAGCCATGTCACGTAGAGCCCGACTGCGACGATCACAACAGACGCAGCCGTGATCGCTGTATTGATATGGAATCCTTCTTCGGAATCCGTGACCCACGATACGAAGCCCATGTAGTCATGGCTCCACTCAAAGGCGGTCGCGCCGAGGCCAGCAGCCAGTAGGGTAAATACGCCGACCGGCGCCCACATCCGGATGCCAGGTTCGTGTGCGTCCTCATTTGAAGACGACAGCTGTCCAAGAAATACCCGGTAAAGCATCCGCCCCGTGTAGAGCACGCTAAAGGCGACAGCCACGAACGTCACAACTAAGAAACCGTCGTTGAGGCGTCCCGTGTGTACCGCTAGCAGAATCTCGTCCTTGGAGAAAAACCCGGCCAGTAATGGGAGGCCAGCAAGCGACAGGGCGCCCACCCAGAACGCAACGGTCGTGAACGGCATCTTTCGCCATAGACCACCCATCTCCCGGATATCGGTCTCTCCAGTTCCGTGGCTGATACTTCCAGCGCCCAGAAAGAGGCTTGCTTTGGCGAATGCATGTGCCAGCAGATGGAACATCGCCACGCCCGGAAAACCCGCTCCTACCGCGAGCATCATGAACCCGAGGTGGCTGATCGTGGAATAAGCCAAGATCCGCTTCAGGTCGGTCATCACCAACGCCATGACTCCCGCAAGCAAGGCCGTCATAAGTCCGATTACGGCGATCAGGTCCAGTGCGGCCGGGACCATGTTGTATATCGGGAACAGACGTACGACCAGGTATACGCCCGCTACCACCATGGTTGCGGCGTGGATGAGGGCACTGACCGGAGTCGGGCCTTCCATGGCGTCTGGGAGCCACACGTGCAGCGGAATTTGCGCCGATTTACCGGCCGCGCCGCCGAATATGAAGATCAATGCCCACTTGAGCTGTGTCTCGTCGATGCTTCCCGCGTGCGCCAGTTGCGTTATGTCGTTGATGTCAAAGGTTCCGGTGGCCCGAAACAGTAGGACAAACCCGATGAGTAGTGCCACATCGCCGATTCGTGTTGTGATGAACGCCTTTTTGGCGGCTTCGGCGGCGGATCTTCGCTCCCACCAGAAGCCTATGAGCAGATACGACCCAAGGCCGACCAGCTCCCAGCCGAGGTAGAGCAACAACAGGTTGTCGGCAAGGACGAGCGTCATCATCGCCGCTGCGAAAAGCGACTGCAAAGCGAAGTACCACCAGAGCCGTGGCTCCCCATGAAGATATTCAAGCGAGTAGATCTGTATGCCAATTGCGACGAATGACACGACCCCCAGCATCACTAGCGAAACCTCGTCTACCGTAGTGCCCCAAGTGAACTCGAACCCGCCGACGGTAAACCACTCGATCGAGCGCGTTACCGCGCCGTCATCAAGGAAGGTGACGAAGACGATAATCCACACCGCGAATGACGCCACGATGGCCCCTATCGACAGGTAAGGGGCTATTGCAGGAATACGTCTGCCAGTGATCAGGATCAGTACGAACGCGATCGCCGGGATCACGGGTGCCAAGAATGCGGCCTCAGTTCCCATCAACCGCCTCCTTCGTGTTCGAAACGCCGTTCAAATCAGCTTCACCCGTGGAAATCACTGCTACCACTTCATCACATTGAGTTCATCGACGTTGGCGGAACCACGATTGCGGAATACACGGAGAACTATCGCCAGAGCCAGCCCTATCTCTGCAGCTGCGATGGTGATAATGAACACCACTAGGATCTGGCCAAACACGCGAACATCGGCAGCACGGTCCGAGAATGCGGCTATTCCCACAAGATTGACGTTGACGGCGTTCAGCATGATTTCGATCGAGATCAATACCAGCACGGCGCTGCGACGTGCCAGCACGCCGAATATCCCGATGCTAAACAGAGCGGCACTGAGAACCTGGAAGTGGACGAGTTCGAGCATATGTGTCTACTCCCCATCCTCTAGGTTGCGGGCCAGCATGATCGCCCCGATTAGCGCCACGAGAAGCACTAATGAGACCATCTCAAACGGGACCGCCCAATCCGTGAACAGACTTAGCCCCAGGTTTTCGAATCCCGTCCCGCTATCCGTGGCGACACCCGTCGCACCCCCAAGGCTCGCCACGTCTGATGCTACGAAGGCTAGGACCAGCAATCCAAACACGCCGATGCCTGCAAGCATGGCCAGACCGCGCTGTCTGTGGTCTGCACGCGGCTGGTCGTCCGAGCGCGTCAGCATGATGGCGAATAGCACTACAACGGTCACGGCACCGCCGTAGATGAGGATCTGTGCGAGAGCAAGGAACTCTGCGACGGCAACAAGAAAGATCCCTGCAACAGCGAGAAGCGCCACCAGCAACATAAAGGCAGCGTGCACGACGTTTCGAGTCAGGACGACGCCGAGAGAACTCAGAACCGTGGCCACCCCCAGTATGTAAAAGACGACGAGCTGTGCGGTCACGCTGCGTCGTCTCCCGTCTCTTCAGCCATGTTTACCGAATCGACCAAATCAGGGGCTCCGACGACGGACTCTTCAGCTGCCTTTGCCTCCTCCTCGGCGGCTTTTGCAACTGCCCGCTCGTTCGGAGATGCGGCGTTCGGCTTTGACTGCTTCCAACCCACTTCCACCTGATAGACCCGCCCCATATCGAGCAAAGTCGGGAGATCGACCCGGTTCGCGTTCCTGAGCCGTTCACTGCGCTCGTGCTCGAGACTCATCTCGATGGCGTCGAAGTTACATACGTCTACGCAAATGCCGCAAAGGATGCAGCGGCCAAGGTTGATCTCGAACGACTCGATGATCTTCTTACGATGGCTAACGCCCTCGGAAAACTTCTCATTGTCCTGCATTTTGCCCGACATGCACTGTGTCGGGCAGTAGCGCACGCAGACCATGCAGCCGGTGCAATATGGCTCGTCACGGGCTACGTCCCACGTGAGCGCTGGAAAGCCCATGAAGCGATTGTCTAACGGGAGATGTTCCTTCGGGTACTCGGACGTCACCTTGGAGCGCAGCGCCCCACGGAGCGTTACCCCAAGGCCCCGGAGTCCACTCAGCATCGCTTAATCACCTGCCTGCCCCTCACCTGAAATCTGAGTCTGAGTTGGAGCGTTAGGCATTGGTCGCCCGATCTCACCCGCCGATCTCCTGAGTATTCGCACCGTCTGTGGCCGGTCGCGCACACCTCGACCTCTTTGCACACCGATCGCCGCGCCGATTAGGATCGGAAGTGAAAGCGTTGGCATCATCCACAGCGGCCAGTCGTAGAACAGCACAACGGCGATCAGGGCGAAGTTGACGAACGCAAGCGGGATCAACACCTGCCATGCAAACGTCATCAACTGATCAATCCGGAGACGCGGGTAGGTTCCCCGTATCCAGAATATCGTGACCGCCACGATATAGGTCTTGAACATAAACCACGCGCCACCCACAAAGTTCGTCGTAGTGCTCGATAGATCGTTGCCAAAGATCGATTCCGGCGGGTTCGGCCAGCTCCATCCACCAAAGAACAGGACAATGATCAGGGCGCTGATGACAAAGGTATTGAGGTACTCGGCCAGAAAGAACACCGCCCAATGCGCGCCACTGTATTCCACGAACGGGCCGCCAACGACCTCTGACTCGGCGTGATGGATGTCAAACGGAGTCCTGCCAAGTTCGGCAAGGCCTGCGATGAAGAAGATCACGAACCCCATCGGCATCACGAACGCGAACGGAATCAAGCCCTGCCCTGGAAGATCCCGCGTCGCTTCTCCGATGGTGATCGTGTTTCCGCCGATAACGGCGTCAAGTGAAAGCGATTGTACGAGTACTGCTACGGACAGGATCACTATCACGATCGGGATTTCGTAGCTGACTAGCTGAGCCGCGGCACGTAGCCCGCCAAGCATCGAGTAGCGGCTCGAAGACGCCCAACCACCCATGAGCAGCCCGACTACGCCGATTCCGCTGATGGCGACGAGATAAAGAAGTCCAAGATCCAGCACGCGTACGGCGACCCTATCCCCAAATGGGATGGCAAGCCAGATCAGGAATGCAGGAACGGCAACAAATACCGGCGCCATCCAGAAGAGCAACTTATCGGCATAGGCTGGGATGATGTCTTCTTTCGTCGCCAGCTTCATAGCATCTGCAAAAGGCTGCAATAAGCCGTGCGGCCCGACTACCGACGGCCCGGCCCGCTGCTGGATACGCGCAAGTGTTTTGCGTTCCAGCCAGGTGAGCGAAAGCACGCCGACCGCGAGTGCAGAAAACAGACCAAACAGTCCGGCAAACGCAAATAAGATATCGGTGAAACTCAACGGTCCACCTCCCCGAGAACGATATCGAGCGTCCCGAGTATCACGACGGCGTCGGCTATGTAGTGACCCACGGTCAGGTCACGGAGGGCCTGCAGGTTGCAGAAGGACGGCGGCCTTACCTTGAGCCGGTACGGCCGATCGCCGCCTTCACTCACGATGTAGACGCCGAGGTCTCCGCGCGGGTTCTCGCAGTGGGCGTAAACCTCGCCGGCCGGTGGCCGTGCGATTCGACGTATTTTCGCCATCGTATCGCCTGGTTCCATCAAAGCTATGGCCTGTCGGATGATGCTGACCGACTCTCTGGCCTCGAGAATCCGAACGTAAAAACGATCCCAGCAATCACCCGCACTACCGACGGGGATCCCGAAATCCAGTTCGTCGTAACGCGAGTACGGCTCATCTACCCTGACGTCATACGGGACCCCGGACGCCCGTAGTACCGGGCCGGAGAGGCCCCAGTCCAGGGCATCTTCGCCTGAGATCACGCCGATCCCAGACGTACGTTCTAGAAAGATTTCATTCTCGGTCAATAGACGGTCCGTCTCGCCTATTCCGTACTCAAGTTCATTGCACAGTGCCAGCGACCGGGACTCAAAATCGTCCGCCACGTCCTGTTTGACGCCGCCCACCCGGAAGTAGTTGTGCATCATCCGTGCGCCACTGACTGATTCGAACAGCGCCTGGATTTTCTCCCGGTCCCGGAAGTTATACAGCAGCGGTGTGATCGCGCCCATGTCGATGGCGAACGTGCCGTAAAAGAGCAGGTGGCTCGCTATGCGATTGAATTCGCACATGATAATGCGGATCAATTCGGCACGAGGCGGCGGCGCAACATCCATGAGCTTCTCTACGGCGGACACGATCACAAGCTCATTGTTGAAATTCGATACGTAATCCAGCCGGTCAAAAAGTGTGATTATCTGGCTATACGACTCGTGCTCGCACAACTTCTCGGAACCACGATGTAGATATCCGATATGCGGGACGAGGTCCTGAATCTGTTCCCCATCAACACGCAGTTCCATGCGGAACACGCCGTGCGTTGCAGGATGCTGCGGGCCCATATTGACCATCATGTCTACGGTCCCTGGCTCGGGACTCGGCACCTGGGTGACCGTGCTCCCCATGTTCGTAGGTGTTGCGTTCTCCGTCATACCCCTACCACTCTTCGTAGTCGTTCAACGGGTAGTTTTTGCGGCCCGGAAAGCCGTCGAAATCGTCAGGCAGCACAAGCGGTACCAGATTAGGGTGGCCGTTGAATTCGACCCCGAAAAGGTCGTGCATCTCACGCTCGTACCAGTCGGCACCACGCCAGACGCCGGTGACAGAGGATAGGGAGGGGCGGCGTTCAGGCAGCCGGGTCTTCACCATCATTTTGTGACGATGTGTCATCGAGTACAGGTGATATACGACCTCGAACTCGCCGTCCTGCTCAACATAATCGACCACGGTAAGCAGCCGCAGGTAGTCAAATCCGAACGTTGGGTCATCTTTTAGTTGCCGGCACACATCAACCAGATGATCTGCCGGCACCCGACAGACTACTTCGTCGATGGCAGCCCCGATCTCAACCTTGTGGGCCGCAAACGCTTCAGGGAGCCTCTCTGCTAGCGCTAAGCCTTCCGGAGGCAGCGCTACGGCGGCCCTCTGTACTTCCGGTTCGCGACGCTTCACCGGTGCCGAAGTGGATTTCGCGCCTGAGTTCGAAGGATTGTTTTCGCCTTCTGATGGTCCCTGAGAGGTCAATCGACCTTGCCTTCTCGAGCGTCCGACTTGATCTTATCCTGAAGTTTCAAAAAGGCGTCCATAAGCGCCTCAGGACGCGGCGGGCATCCCGGGACGTATATATCCACGGGAATCAGATGATCGACCCCCATGACCACCGAGTAAGAACGGTAGTACGGGCCGCCGTTTGTGGCACAACTGCCCATAGCGATCACCCATTTAGGATCCGGCATCTGTTCGTACAGTAGCTTTATCGGCTCCGCCATTTTCTTTACAACGGTGCCCGCCACAATCATCACATCTGACTGTCTTGGAGACGGCCATGTGACAATGCCAAAACGGTCTACATCGTGGTGCGGCATGTACGTCGAGATCATCTCGATCGCACAGCACGCAAGTCCAAAAGTCAGCGGCCACAGTGACGATTTACGGGCCATCGCCACAAGCTGGTCGGCATTGGCGGTGATCACTCCCGGGACATGAGACCGCTGAAACGGGCTCTGCGCCGGGGTGTTGCCCTTGCCTTCGATTATCTCCATACCCTCTATCGCCAATTCAGCCCACCCTTACGCCAAGCGTAAGTCAACCCGAACATCAGAATGCCGAGGAAGATCAGCATCTCATAAAAAACTGCGGCGGCGGCCTCCAGGAAAACCACGGCCCACGGGAACAAGAAAACTGCCTCGACGTCAAAGATGAGGAAGGCTAGACCAAAAACGTAGTAGCGGATGTTCGTGCGGGACCAGGAGAAAGGCGTCGTCTCGATTCCGCACTCGTAGGGAATTCGACCACGTACACTCTTACGTTTTGGAGCGAAAATGTAGGAGGCGAGAAACAGTATGCCGATCGTCAGCATCCCGACAGCGCCGGCGATGGCAATGACCGTCCAGTTATCGCTGAACCCTTCAGGCAAGGAGGGGACCTCTGTCTTCGATTGATTCAATCATGAAGCCAATCCGTTCGATTGCACGCGAAACAGCGACGGATTTCGTTTATCTGCCTGCGAGGTTGAGGCTAGCACCCAATTACGTGCCATTCAACAATGTTTACGAACTCTCGACCCGCGATTTTACGTGTTCACCCTGTGACCTTCGTCAGGACACATTGTCCAAAGCGTCGATTACCGTATCTAAATCCTTGTCTCCTCGCCCTGAAAGAAGCAACAGAACAATTGAATCTTGGTCGAGTGTTGGAGCCAAATCAGAGAGATATGAAAGTGCGTGTGAAGGCTCTAGGGCTGGGATAATTCCCTCTGTCCGGCTCAACAGTTGGAACCCTTCGAGGGCCTGAAAGTCTGTGATGGCGACATAGTGGGCCCTTTCGGTGTCCCGCAGGTAGCTGTGCTCGGGCCCCACGCCCGGGTAGTCCAGCCCTGCTGAAATGCTGTGCGCTTCCTGAACCTGTCCGTGTTCATCCTGGAGTAGGTATGACATTGCGCCGTGCAGCACGCCCGGGCGCCCCTTCGTCATCGTTGCGGCGTGCTCGGTGGTATCGACGCCCGCCCCCGCTGCCTCAACGCCGATCAATCGCACCGAGTCGTCGTCAATAAACCCGCTAAACAGGCCGATGGCGTTGCTGCCGCCTCCCACGCACGCGATGGCGTAATCGGGAAGCCGTCCCGTTGTCTCAAGAATCTGTGCGCGGGACTCTCTCCCGATTACCGACTGGAAGTCCCGAACGATCATTGGGTAGGGGTGCGGTCCGACAACGCTGCCGATGATGTAGTGGCTGGTTTCGATGTTCGTAACCCAGTCCCGGATCGTCTCGTTGATGGCATCTTTTAACGTTCGACTACCGGAGGTCACTGTCTCGACTGTCGCTCCGAGTATCTCCATGCGTCGGACGTTAGGCGCCTGGCGGCGTATGTCCTCTTCACCCATATAGACGACACATTCCATCCCAAACATGGCGCAAACGGTAGCCGTGGCAACACCGTGCTGCCCGGCACCTGTTTCGGCGATGATCCTTTTTTTGCCGAGCCGACGAGCGAGGAGTGCCTGTCCGACAGCGTTGTTGATCTTGTGTGCGCCGGTGTGGATGATGTCTTCGCGCTTGATGTAGATCTGCGCTCCACCCAGTTCTCGAGTGAGATTCGAGGCGAAGTAGAGAGGTGACGGGCGCCCGACGTAGTTGGCGAGCAGATCGTCTAACTCCGCAATAAACGCGGGGTCAGAGCGTGCCGACTTGTATTCGAGTTCAAGTTCTTCAAGCGCCGCCATCAGCGTTTCAGGAACGAAACGTCCGCCGTAGTCCCCAAATCGGCCGCGGGAGTCGGGAAGCGTGGGTCGGGAAGTGGTACCGGTCAATTGGTTTTCCTGACTTTAATGCGCGTGCCGTTTTCGTCACTAACGGTCACGTATGAAGCGACATCGGGGCTGACGATCATAATAATGAAGCTAGAATAGCAGCCGGTTCGACCCTCTATCTGCCTCTACACGGACATCCTATTATCACCTCTAAAACGCCCCATATCCGGCCTGATCGCGATCAGTACTACATGGCTATCAGTATTGCCGTGCGGGCACGCGCCAACTGCCTTGGCAGCAAGGTCGGCGCGGTGATCGTTCGTGATGACCGGATCGTGTCGACCGGATACAACGGGACAGCCCAGGGCCTCCCGAACTGCGAAGATGGCGGATGCCAGCGCTGCGAGAACCGGGGCACAAAATACTCATCGGGCGAGGCATACGACCTGTGCATTTGCGTACATGCCGAGCAGAACGCCGTCCTATCGGCAGCCCGTTTCGGCACCCCAATAGAAGGGACCGATGTGTATACAACACTGCGCCCATGTTTTAACTGCACGAAGGAGCTGGTGCAGGCAAGGGTGCGTTCGGTGCGTTACATGTATGACTGGAAGCATCCCCGAGCGGACGTTCGGGGTGAGTACAACCGACTCCAGGGTTTCATCAGATTGGTGGCGCAGGTCGAAACTGATGATCCCGACGCAGCATGGGCTATGCCGGGGCTACGTGGAGGGTTGGAGATCGATCCGCCGGGACCGGGCGCCCAGAGTGGGTGAGAGGGGCGGGTAGATAGAGCCGCCTAACGACCGCCTTTGTACCATATGTCGCTACTGTGATCTTTACGAACGGCTGATCTGTACTCCAACTGAGTCCGCACCACGAAGCGCTCCAGGTTTTTGAACGCTCACATCAACTCGGATTACAGCCTCGGGCTCAAGGCATATCGTTGCGACCTTTCGGGCCATCGACTCTAACAGTCCGTATGACGACGCCTCGACATGTCCCTGTACGGCCTTACTAATGTCACGATAGTTGATGGTGTCTTTTATATCGTCTGATTCTCCGGGTTTGGTGAGGTCGGCGTACAGGGTGATATCGATGACGACCTCCTGTTTTGTGACGCGTTCCCAGTCGTTAATTCCGATAATGCACTCGACGCGTAACCCCGTGATGTGGATGCGATCCGTCGTCATGACTTGTGTGCTGGGATCATGTGTCATCTAACTCTCCGATAGATCATGCTCGAGACAGCCGTTGGCCGCCGTCCACGTAGATGGTCTCTCCAGTTATGTAGTCGTTCTCAATCAGGGTCATAACGACCTGTGCCACCTCTTCTGGAGTCCCGAGTCGGCCGAGAGGCGTGCGAGAGGCCAACTTCTCGGATAATGCATCGTCTTCATCCGGCGCGGCGGTGACCGGCAACAATATTGCCCCCAGCCCTAGTTCGTTGACTTGAATTGATGGCGCAAGAGCCGCCGCAAGTGAACGCGTCAGCCCACCCAGTGCCGCCTTGCTAACACCGTACGCAAAGCGCTTGGGACGCGTGGTATTCCAGTCCGTCAGGTTGACAATCTTTCCTGGATTGCCATCCAAATGCCTTGCCATAGACCGCGAAAGGACGAATGGGGCGGTTACGTTCACGGCTAAATTCATGTCCCAATTGGCGTCGTCCGTCTCGTTAAGCCAACGATCCTGAAATACAGAAGCGCTGTTGATCAAGATGTCCAGCGCGCCGAATCGTTCGACCACGGCCGGGACCAGAGATTCCACCTCGGAACGATCGCCAAGCTCGGCCTGGAACATGTCGGCCTGACCACCGCCGGAAATAATCTCGTCGACAAACTCACGGGCCTCTGTCTCCGAGTTCCGGTAGTGGACCGCTACACGAGCGCCAGAGTTAGCTAGTCGGCGTGCAATGACCTTTCCGACGCGTACGCCGGCTCCGGTCACGAGGGCAACTTTGTCTTGTGTGTTCATCCTTAGATATGTACCCCCCCTGTATTATTCCAGGTGCGTCCCATCACATCTTGGGATCGGAGCCAGCGCGGATGTGCATCATGAACTCGGCGCGTGTGGACGGGTTGTCCCTAAACGCTCCCAGCATTGCGCTGGTCAACATGCGCGTACGCTGCTTTTTGACGCCGCGCATGGCAGCGCACAGGTGGCTGGCCTCCACGACGACGGCAACGCCACGGGGTTTGATCAGATCCTCCAGGAAAATGGCGATCTGCTGCGTCATTCGCTCTTGGACTTGCAAGCGACGAGCGAACATGTCCACGATACGTGGAATTTTGGAAAGGCCGATCACTTTATCTTCAGGAAGGTAGCCCACAGAGGCGTGTCCATAGAATGGGAGCATGTGGTGTTCACACATGCTGTAGAAATCGATATCTTTTACAACCACCATCTCGTCGTACTCGACATCGAACAGGGCGTTGTTCAGCAACTCCACGGGATCGGTCTTGTAGCCGGATAACAGTTCGTCATACATACGAGCGACGCGTGACGGAGTATCGGCGATTCCACTCCGAGTAGGGTCCTCACCTACGGCTTCGAGAATGGTGCTGATCGCACCGGCCACTAGGTGTTTAAATTCTGCGTTGAGGACAGGCCCGTCCTTGAACTCGAATTCAACCGGGCTCTTACTGAGCCCGTCCGCCGCCATTAAGGGTTGTTCTTCGATCATTCAAGTTCCCTCCCTGTCGCTGAATCAACGGCTTCCGACCGGCAGTTCGTCGTTGGTGAACATAATCATCATTGTTAAATATATGCTGTCTATTGTCAACATTTTTTTCAATATATGTTCCCATCCAGCAAGAGCACAGATGGCCGTTTTTCAGAAATAG
>Ga0209403_10003596_pt1 | contig 17396 bp, 16 predicted proteins | sample ArcticOcean_MG_C_8_FD_187440 | JGI IMG/M metagenome (GOLD analysis project Ga0209403, IMG submission 187440) | Marine microbial communities from western Arctic Ocean - ArcticOcean_MG_CB11_86 (SPAdes) (version 2) | ecosystem: Environmental > Aquatic > Marine > Oceanic | place: Arctic Ocean... | reverse complement strand
GGCGAAATTGTAATTGGAACAATTAAAAGAGTTGAAAGTCACTCTGTGACTATAGACTTGGGTAGAGCAGAAGCTATAATTAAAAAAGATCAAATGATACCTCGTGAACAATTAAGGCCTGGGGATAGGTTGAGATCTTTCATCATAGATGTTAAAGAGGAAATAAGAGGGCCACAAATATTTTTGTCACGCGCATGCAACGAGTTTCTAGCAGCATTATTTACTCAAGAAGTGCCTGAGATTTATGATGGAATTATTGCAATTAAAGGCGTTGCTCGAGAACCAGGAAGTAGAGCTAAAATATCGGCGTTTTCAAATGATCCTAGTATTGATCCTGTTGGAGCTTGCGTTGGGATGAGAGGATCTAGAGTTCAGGCTGTCGTAGGAGAGTTGCAGGGAGAAAAAATTGAAATTATTCCATGGTCAGATGATCCAGTAAGTTTTGTTATTAATGCTTTAGCACCGGCTGTTCCATCTAAGGTTGTAATGGATGAAGACGCAGGAAGGATGGAAGTTGTCGTTCCAGATGATCAGTTATCTTTAGCAATAGGAAGAAGAGGACAAAACGTTAGACTGGCATCTCAATTAACAGGTTGGTATGTGGATATTTTAACTGAAGCTGAAGAATCAGGGCGAAGACAAGAAGAGTTTGCTGAAAGAACTAAAATTTTTATAGATGCTTTAGATATTGATGATGTTATAGCTCACCTAATGGTTGGAGAAGGTTTTGTTTCAATTGACGATATAGCGGATGCATCCTTGGATGAACTAGTATCTATTGAAGGGTTTGATGAAGGTATTGCTTCTGAATTAAGTGAGAGAGCTAAAAACTACATTAAATTTGAGCTTGAACGGGTAGAAAAATCGTTAAAGAAATTAAAAATTAATGATGATTTATATAACTTTGATAAGCTTAGTAAACAAAATATTTTAATCTTAGCAGAGAATAAAATAAAAACACTAGATGAGCTTGCTGAATTAGACAGTGAAGAGTTATTTAATATACTTGGCAAAGATGTATTTGTTAATGAAGAAGAGGCAGGTTCCGTAATTATGTCTGCAAGAGAACATTGGTTTTCAGATGAGAATCTGGACAATTAGTTTAAACAAATGAACTAAGGAATAGTTATTATGGAAGAAAAAACAAGTGGAGAAAGAAAAAAGTTGAGTCTTTCTTTGGATGGAAAATTAACATTAAAAAATTCTGTTACATCTTCTAAAACTTCTAGCAGTGTTACTACAAATTCTCGTGCTGGAAGAAGCACTGTCCAAGTAGAAGTTAAACGAACAAAAAGACCATTGATAAGACCATCTTCAACTTCAAATGAAATTGTTAGTGAAAAATTCAATGTAGAGAATAACTCTGGTTTAAGTGCTAAAGAAATTCATAATAGAAGTAAATTACTGCAAGAAGGTTTGGCCAAAACAGCAGCTGAAGCAGAAACATTGGCTGCAAAGAAACTTGAGCATGCAAAAGCAGAAGAGGCTCGTGTAGCTGCTAATGCTGAGATGGCTAGTGTTGCTGCTTCAAATCTAGCCCCTGAAGACAAAATCTTAGCTAGAAGAAAAGCAGAAATTGCAGAAATTGCAGAAATTAAAACAATAGAAAATGAACAAAAGAAAGCTCAAGTTGAAGCAAACATAGTAAAAGAAGCTGCTTTGCAAGCCGAAAGAGATAGGCAAAAATTATCAGACGATGAAACAATGCCAACTAATACAAAAACATGGAACTTTAATAAAGCCCAAGATAAAGAAGTATTTAAAGAACCAGCTAAAAAACTTACTTTCACGCGAGGGTTAGAGGAAAAAAGACAAGGAAAAATGACTATTGCGAGAGCTTTAGATTCAGATAACGTTAGAGTTAGATCTCTTGCATCTGTTAAACGAAGAAGACAAAAAGCAAGAATGCAAGCAGACCAAACACCTGCTATAAAACAATTTAGAGAAGTAATAATACCTGATAAAATCATAGTTTCTGAACTCGCAAATAGAATGACTGAGAGAACAGCAGATGTTATTAGAGAATTAATGAAAAATGGTATTATGGCTAATGCAACTGAAGTTATTGATGCAGAAACAGCTGAGTTAATTACTACTGAATTTGGTCATAAGGCTAAAAGAGTATCAGAATCTGATATAGAATTAGATTTAATAACTCAAGAGGAAAACCCTAAAAATCTAACCACTCGCCCTCCAATTGTAACTATAATGGGTCATGTGGATCATGGTAAAACTTCTTTATTAGATGCCCTAAGACAAACCAAGGTTGCTGACGGAGAAGCTGGTGGAATTACTCAACATATAGGTGCTTATCAAATAACGACTAAATCTGGATCAAATATATCTTTTATAGACACTCCAGGACATGAAGCGTTCACTGAAATGAGAGCAAGGGGAGCTAATGTAACGGATATTGTAGTTTTAGTTGTTGCAGCAGATGATGGAATTAAAACTCAAACTATTGAAGCTATAAAGCATGCAAAGGCGGCTGCATGCCCAATAATAGTTGCAGTTAATAAATGCGATAAACCTGAAGCAAATCCAACTAAAGTTCGTACTGAATTACTCCAGCATGAACTCATTCCAGAAGAAATGGGAGGAGATATTCAGTGTATAAATGTTTCAGCAAAAAATAAAGAAGGTCTTCATGACTTAATAGAAGCTCTGGAGTTGCAAGCTGAACTAATGGAATTAAAAAGTGATGCTACAATTAATGCAAATGGAGTTGTTATTGAGGCTAGGGTAGAAAAAGGTAAAGGTTCAGTGATCACTATGTTAGTTAAGTCTGGGACACTAAATGTTGGTGATATAATTGTAGTTGGTAGTGAGTCAGGAAAAGTTAGAGCGTTATTGAATGATGCGGGATCAAGAATTATGAGTGCTGGCCCATCATTTCCGGTTGAAGTGCTAGGTTTGTCTGGCACACCAAATGCAGGTGATTTAGCCCATGTAGTAGAAACAGAAGCTAGAGCAAGGGAAATTGCTGAGTATAGAGCAAGAAAATATAGAGACAAAGAAGTTACGCTTACTGCTAGAGGATCTGTAGAACAGATGCTAGCTGACATTCAGGCTGGTGAAGCATCTGAACTTCCAATTATTATTAAAACAGATGTTCATGGTTCATTGGAAGCTATAAAAGTAGCTCTAGAAAAACTTGGAAACTCTTTAGTCAAAATAAAAGTGTTAACTGGAGCTGTTGGAGCAATTAATGAATCTGATATATCTTTAGCCGCGGCATCTTCTGCTCTTGTTTTTGCTTTTAATGTTCGTGCAGTTCCAAAAGCAAGAGACTTATCAACAAGAGATGGTGTAGAAATTAGATATCATTCAATTATATATGAATTAATAGAAGATGCAAAATTAGCTTTGACAGGGATGTTGGATCCTGACTTACAAGAGACTTTTATAGGGTATGCTGAAATTAAGAAAGTATTTTCAGTTACTAAAGTTGGAAAAATAGCTGGTTGTTTTGTTACAGAAGGAATTGTAAAAAGAGGATGTAGTTTTAGACTATTGAGAGATAATACAGTTATACATCAAGGTATGTTAAAAACACTCAGAAGATTCAAAGATGAAGTTAAAGAAGTTCGTGAAGGAATTGAATGTGGAATGGGTTTTGAAAATTATAATGATATCCAAGATGGTGATATAATGGAATGTTTTGAAGTTAAAGAAGTCGCACGAAGCCTAGAATCCATTGATAAAAAGGTAGGATAAATGGGGAATGGAAAATAAATTTAACTTTAAGACAAAAAGAACAAAAAAAGATAATACTACCAAATCTCAAAGACAATTAAGAGTTGGAGAAGAATTAAGGCATTTGATTTCTAATGCCTTACACCGTGAAACATTTTATGATGTTGTTTTAGAAAGTAATAACATTACAGTCACGGAGGTTAACGTCAGCCCGGATCTTAAAAATGCAAAAGTTTATATTATGCCTTTAGGAGGCGAAAATAAGATTGAGGTTCTTGAAAGTTTAAATAGAATAAAAGGATACATTCAAAAGTTAATATCAAGTGAAATTCAATTGAGACAAATCCCAAGATTAAGTTTTGTAATTGATACTACATTTGAGTATGCAAATAAAATAGATAATATAATTAAAAATATAAGGGAAAATGATTAAATCATTCATAATAAACGAGGTTGATTATTAGTAAAAAAATTAATGGTTGGATCATATTAGATAAGCAAGTAGGAATTTCCTCTCGTACAGCTGTAACAAAAATATCAAGAATATTAAAAATCAAAAAAGTTGGTCATGGGGGAACTTTAGATCCTTTGGCTTCAGGGGTGTTACCTATAGCTGTGGGTGAAGCAACTAAAGTTATTTCTTTTATGCAGGATAAAAAAAAGTGTTATTCTTTTACAATAAAGTGGGGAGAAACAACAGAAACAGATGATCTAGAAGGAGCTATATTAGAAAGATCTGAAGTGAGGCCTGATATTAAGCAAATTAATTCTGTAATTCCTAGTTTTATTGGTCAAATATTACAAAAACCACCAATATATTCTGCTATCAAAGTAAATGGACAACGTTCTTATAAACTTGCTAGAAAAAACATTCAGGTAAATCATGAATTTAGAAAAGTAGAGATTTATGATTTAATTTTAAAAAAAATTATAAATCTGGATAAAGCAGAGTTTGAAGTTAAATGTGGAAAAGGAACTTATGTAAGATCGCTAGCTAAAGATATAGCAGAACAACTAAACACTAAAGGGCATGTAATTCAATTGAGAAGATTGTCAGTTGGAAATTTTGAAGAAAAAGATACGATTTTAATAGATTTTACTAAAGAAATAATACATAGTCCGGTGATTTTTAATAAAATTTTACCAATCGAAACTGTGCTAGACGACATCCCGGCACTAGTTTTAAACAAAACCGAAGCGAGGCAGATAAAACAAGGTCAAAAACTTGAATTAAATTCTTTAGAAAGTATAGATCATTTTTTTAAAAAAAATCCAAATTATAATAAATTTGAAAAAATTTATGCAATTGAAAATAATGATCCAATAGCTTTGATTAAAATTTATGAGGGAATAGTTAAACCTGCTCGTATAATTAATTTATAAATAGAAGGGAATGACGATGTCGATAGAAAAAGAAAAGACAGTTGAGATAATTAAAGGCTATGGAAGTAGCGAAAAAGACTCTGGTTCAGCAAGTGTACAGGTTGCAATTTTAACAGAGCGAATTAAAAATTTAACAGAGCATCTTAAAATTCATAAAAAAGACTTTGGATCACGTCGTGGTCTTCTAAGTATGGTTGGGCAGAGAAGAAACTTGTTACAATACATTAAGAAAAGAAATGATGCCAGTTATCAAGAGTTGATAAAGGGTTTAGGATTAAGACGTTAATTTCTAAAATAATCAGAAAAATAATAATATTAGATATTGTTATTAATTTAAAAAAGTTTGTTTAAGTAACATGAAAAATATAGCAGGTAGAGGATAAAAGTATGTTTGAGGTATATAGGAAAGAAATCACATGGGGTGGTCGTTTATTAACTTTAGAAACAGGAAAAATTGCTCGACAAGCTGATGGAGCAGTTATGGTTACTTATGGTGGAACAACTGTTTTAGTTACAGCAGTAGGTTCTGCTTTTGCTAAACCTGGAATAGATTTTTTTCCATTAACAGTAAATTATCAAGAAAAAACTTTTGCAGCAGGAAGAATTCCTGGTGGCTTTTTTAAGAGAGAAGGTCGACCTTCAGAAAAAGAAACTTTGGTTTGCAGATTGATTGATAGACCAATTAGACCATTATTTCATAAAAGTTATAAAAATGAAACTCAAATCATAGCAACGGTTCTAGCTCATGATATGGAAAATGACCCAGATGTAGTGGCTTTAATAGGTGCTTCAGCTGCCTTGACAATTTCAGGATTGCCATTTATGGGCCCAATTGGAGCATGTAGAGTAGGCTGGGATGGTAAAAATTATATTTTAAATCCAACAACAGAACAAATGCAAGACAAAACTCTAGACCTAGTAGTAGCGGGAACTAATGAAGGAGTTTTAATGGTTGAGTCTGAGGCATCTGAATTATCTGAAGAGATAATGCTTGGAGCAGTGGATTTTGGCCATAAAGAAATGAGTTCAGTGATCAAAGCAATAATAGATTTAGCAGAGGTGGCTGCGAAGGAACCTCGTCCATTACCTGAAGAACCAAAAGAAAAAGACCAGTATTTAAAAACTATAAAACCGTTTCAAAAAAAGTTTGAAAAAGCTTATAAAGAAATGGATAAATCAAAAAGATCTAAAATGCTGTCTGAAATAAGGAGCGATATTATTTTAGCTCTCGGAGAAAACCCTAATTTGACACTTGCGTCTTCATTAACAAAGAATGCAGAAGCTGAAATTGTCAGGGGCAGTATATTAAAAACTAAAAAAAGAATAGATGGAAGAGATACTAAAACAGTAAGGCCAATAGTTGCAGAGGTTGGTACTTTACCAAGAGCTCATGGATCGGCTTTGTTTACAAGGGGTGAAACTCAAGCGTTAGTTGTAGCTACACTTGGTACAGGCCAAGATGAACAGATAATAGATGCTTTAGAGGGTGAATACAGAGAAAATTTTATGCTGCATTATAATTTTCCGCCATATTCAGTAGGAGAAGCTGGGCGAGTTGGAACACCAGGGAGAAGAGAAGTAGGCCATGGTAAATTAGCATGGAGAGCAGTACATCCTCTTTTGCCAACAGGTGATGATTTTCCATATACAGTTAGAATTGTCTCTGAAGTAACAGAATCTAATGGTTCATCTTCAATGGCAACTGTTTGTGGTACTTCATTGGCTTTAATGGATGCTGGTGTGCCTATTAAAAAGCCTGTAGCTGGAATTGCAATGGGATTAATTAAAGAAAAAAATGATTTTTCCGTGTTGTCAGATATACTTGGAGATGAAGATCATTTGGGTGATATGGACTTTAAAGTAGCTGGAACCGAAGACGGTATAACTAGCCTACAAATGGATATTAAAATAACATCTATTACAAAAGAAATAATGGAAATTGCATTAGATCAGGCAAAGGAAGGTCGTATCCATATTTTAAAAGAAATGTCTAAGGCTATTGGTTCATCAAGAGAAGCTCTTGCTGATACTGCACCAAAGATAACTACAATGAAAATTAAGGTGGAAAAAATTAGAGATGTCATTGGTCCTGGTGGAAAAATGATAAGAGAAATATGTGAATTAACAGGCGCAAAAGTTGACATTGAAGATGATGGAACAATTAAAATAGCAGCATCTGATACTGAATCTTCTTTAGCGGCGCAAAAGAAAATTAATGATATTGTAGCTGAAGCAGAATTAGGTGTGATCTATGATGGTAAAGTTGTAAAAACAGTTGATTTTGGAGCATTTGTTAACTTTCTGGGAACAAAAGATGGTCTAGTACATATTTCTGAATTACAAAATGCTCGTACACAAAAAACAACTGATATATGTAAAGAAGGTGACACGGTTAAGGTAAAAGTAATAGGCTTTGACGACAGAGGTAAAGTTAAACTTTCTATGAAACGTGTAGACCAAGAGACAGGTGCTGATATAGAGGATAAAAAAGAAGAAGAATAGTTTTAAAATACAGTGAGGTAGTTATGAGTGATGTAATAGCAAAATCAGAATGGATTAAAGCTTGGTCAGAAAGTGGAATAGGTTGGGTTCAATTAAACCATGAAAATAAACTTAATCCTTTGTCAGCAGGTTTTATCTTAGCAATTAAGGAAGCGGCCGAAAAATTTGATAAAGACACGTCTATTGGATGTATAGTTTTAATTGGATCTGAAAAAGCTTTTGCTGCTGGAGCTGATTTAAAAGAAATGGTAAAGCTAAATTACGCATCAGTATCCGAAACAAGATATATAGAGAATGGTTGGCTTGATATACCTAAAATTCAAACTCCTATTATTGCAGGTGTAAAGGGTTATGCTTTAGGAGGTGGTTGTGAATTAGCTATGATGTGTGACTTTATTATTGCTTCTGATAATGCTCGATTTGGACAACCTGAAATAAATATTGGTGCAATCCCAGGTGCAGGTGGATCTCAAAGACTAACTAGATCAATTGGAAAATCAAAAGCAATGTTAGCCGTATTAACTGGTGATATGATTTCTGCAACAGAAGCAGAATCGGCAGGTTTAGTAGCGAAAGTATTTAATATTGGTGATTTTGATCACTCTCTTAAAGAAATAGCATTAAAAATAGCTAATCAATCTAAGCCTTTAGCTAAATTAGCGAAACAAGCTGTAAACGTGGCATACGAAACTACTTTAGAAGAAGGTATAAGATCTGAAAGAGCTTTATTTTATTCTACTTTTGCTCTTGATGATCATGTTGAAGGTATGGAAGCTTTTTCAGAAAAAAGAAAACCGATTTGGAAAAATAAATAAATTTCTATTTTATTAGTCTAAATCATCTGATTTAGGTATTCCTACACTATGTAAGCCACCATCTACATGATGTATGTTTCCTGTAACTCCTGATGAAAGATCAGAAAGTAAATATAATGCAGAACTTCCAACTTCTTTTAGTTCAGGGTTGAACTTTAAAGGTGCAACGCTTTCAGAGTATCTAAAAACATGTCTTGCTCCTGAAATAGCGGCACCAGCAAGAGTTTTTACTGGTCCAGCAGAAATAGCATTAACTCTAATATTATGTTTTCCTAAATCCATTGCTAAATATTTAATTGATGCTTCTAAAGCAGCTTTAGCAACTCCCATAACATTATAATTTGGAGTTGTTCGTTCTGCTCCTATATAAGAAAGAGTTACTAGGCTTCCTCCTTTAGAAGACATTAATGGAAAAGATGATTTTGCAGTTCGGGTAAAACTGAAAGTTGATATATCAAGGGAGTTCAAAAAATTTTGTCTACTACAATTAATATATTTACCTTTTAATTCATCTTTATCTGAAAATGCTAGTGCATGAACAACAAAATCGATTTCATCCCAATAGTTAGAGATATTTTTAAAAAGATTTTCTATTGAATTAGGTTCGTGCGCTTCTTTAGAGACATCACATTCAAAACAGTTTGAAGCTTTAATACTATTCATTAGTGGAATTAATCTTTTTTTAAACCCATCATTCTGATAAGTAAAGGTTAAATCAGCACCTTGGTTAGCTAATTCCTTAGCAATTCCCCAGGCTATAGAGCGTTCGTTAGCAACACCCATAATAAGACCTTTTTTATTTTTCATTAATGACATGATAATCTCTTGTTTAATTATATATAGAAAAAGCTAGGCATGCATTGGTTCCACCGAAACCAAAGGAGTTTGAAAGAGCAAGATTTATTTCTATGTTATTAATTGTATCTCTAGGTATATCAATAGATCCAATATTAGGATCGTCTTTAAGTATATTAGCAGAACCAGAAATAAAATTATTATTCATCATAATTAAAGTATAAATTGCTTCATGAACTCCAGTTGCCCCAAGGGAGTGCCCAGTTAAAGATTTTGTACTGGTGAGCTTTGGTAAATAATCACAGTTTTTAAATACTTCTTTAACAGCATGCAATTCTTGCATATCTCCAACAGGTGTACTTGTTCCATGCGCATTAATATAATCTACATTTTGATTTATACCAGATAGTGCTTGCTGCATACATCTAATAGCTCCTTCTCCACTAGGTGCTACCATATCATGACCATCTGAGTTTGCGCAGTGACCAGCAACTTCTCCATATATTTTAGCTCCTCTAGCTTTTGCATGCTCTAGTTCTTCCAATACTAATATTCCACCACCACCAGCAATAACAAATCCATCTCTATCAATATCGTAAGGTCGTGAGGCTAGTGTAGGGTTGTCATTGTATTTACTAGACATTGCGCCCATAGCATCAAATAAAACTGACAAAGTCCAATCAAGTTCTTCTCCACCACCAGCAAACATTATTTTTTGATTCCCATATTTTATTTGATCAGAAGCAATTCCAATGCAGTGTGCTGAAGTTGAACATGCTGAGGTTATAGAAAAATTTATACCTTTAATTTTAAAAAAAGTTGCAATACAAGCAGATACGGTTGAACTCATGCATCTTGGCACCATAAATGGGCCTACTCGCTTAGGCCCTTTTTCTCGAGCTATGTCGAATGACTGAAGTAAATTGGCAGTACTTGGACCTCCAGATCCAGCTACAAGTCCAGTTGTTGGATTAGATATTTCATTATTTGTTAGTCCAGCATCTATGATTGCTTGTTCCATTGCTAAAACAGAATAAGCGGCTCCAGCACCCATAAAACGTAATTGTTTTTTATCTATATGTTCTTCTAAATTTAATTTAACTGTTCCATGAATTTGACTTCGAAATCCCATATCTTTATAAACAGGAGAGTGCACAATTCCTGATTTTTTATTAATCAATGAATCTTTCACTTCGTCAACGTTATTTCCAATAGAACTAACTATTCCCATTCCTGTAACAACAACTCTTTTTATATCAGCCATTTTTTAACCTGCTTTTATATTGTTTTGCTCATCTTGAAAAAGTCCAACGCGAATATCAGAAGCCTCAAAAACTATTTTATTATCACATATGACCTTGCCGTCTGCAATTCCCAAAATTAATTTTCTCATTATTATACGTTTGAAATCAAGTAAATACTCTACTTTTTTAGCAACGGGTAATATTTGCCCTGAAAATTTAACTTCTCCAACTGAGATAGCTCTACCTTTTCCTCTTCCACCCATATTGCCCAAACAAAAGCCTAATAGCTGCCATAAAGCATCCATTCCAAGGCATCCAGGCATTACAGGGTCATTTTCAAAGTGACATGCAAAAAACCATTTATCAGGTGTTATTTTAAACTCTGCATGAGCTAAACCTTTATTAAATTCTCCACCTGTTTCACTAATGTTAGTTATTTTATCGAACATTAACATTGGTGGAAGAGGTAACCTAGGAAAATCTAGACCAGCTAATCGTCCTTTTGCACAGTCAATTAATTCTTCATAGCTAAATGAATTCTTTAATAAAGTCACTAAATAATACCTTCTATAATTTCACTTACAACATACTAAATCTTATATTATTTTCAAACTATAATAAATCAATTATTGAATATGATTTTTTGTTAATCCCCAAATAAATTCTTTTTGAACCCATCCATCAAATTTATCATTTTTAACAATTATAACTTTACACCATTCAGTATTACATTTTTTAATTTCAATTAATAGTTGTGGTAGAAGTTTAGCTTTAGATAGACTTTGGTTTGAAGGGCTGATTTTAAGAAACGTAGTTTTTAAAATTAAACCTGTTTTAACTGATGATAGTAAGTGAGTTGCTATCCAGCCTTTTATATTATCATATGTTACAACTTGTCTCCAATTATAGTATTCAGCAATTATTTTCATTGGATATTTTTTTTTCCTAAATTCAAATTTAATAGGGTAGTTAGGTCCAGGGCCAGACCTCATAAAAACACGTGATTGTTTCAAAGACACCATTCTTGGTATTTGTAAGCCACTTCCATTAATTGCAACTTTAGGTTCATAGTTATTAGCTAAACTATTGTTTGTAAAAAGAATCAAAAAAAACAATGAAAGAATTATTATTTTAAGTTCCAAATTATGTAATAAAATCAATGGTTGCATATAGGACATTCAATGTTTTTTATTAATTTAATTTTATCTAAACTTTGATTAAATCCGTCATACAAAAAAAGATAACCAGCCATTGAAGAATATTTTTTTAAAGCTATTTCCTTAATTCCTTCAGTAACTTGCATGCAAGCAATGAAGCCTGTGATGGACCCAATTATTCCTGCATCTCTGCAGTTTGTAATAGGAGCTTTATCGATAGTTTTAGGAAACACACATTCATAGCATGGGTATATATCATTTATACCGCTTTTCCATATAGACAATTGACCTTCCATTTGTACTGCTGAACCGGATATTAAAATTTTATTAAAAGTATGTGACAAAAAATTTGAAACATATTTAGTTTCAGGGTTATCAGAACAATCAAAAATAAGATCAAACTCTTTTATATTTGAAGAAGCATCTAATTTTTTTACTTTGGGCATAACTAATATATTAGGATTAAGTCTAAGACAGGCTTCAGCAAGACTATTAGCTTTATTAAGACCTATTCTATTATTGTCATGTGCAATTTGTCTATTAAGGTTAGTTATTTCTACACAGTCATCATCCCATATTTCTATGCTTCCAAACCCTGCTGCAGAAGCATATAACGCAACTGGACAACCAAGACCTCCAGCTCCAACAATAAGACACTTTGTGCTTAGAAGCTTTTCTTGACCTTCTTCGTCAAAATTTGGAATAATAACTTGGCGAGCATACCTATTTAGATCATTTTCATTGAGCATTTTATCCTCGAATTTTTAAATTTTAATAGATAAAATATTATTAATCTTATCAGCTAACTTAAATGCAATAGTATTTTTATCTTGTTCGGCCCATTCTTCACAACTATTTTTATCAATTAAAAAAACTTTATTAGTATTTTTTCCAAACACTTTATCTTTACTTACATCGTTCGCTATTACTAAATCAATTTTTTTAGAAATTAATTTTTCTTTTGCATAAGCAATTATATTTTCAGTTTCTGCAGCAAAACCAACAACTAGTTTTGGCCTTTTTTTACTTTGAGCTACTGATGATATTATATCTGGATTTTCAATTGCTTTAAACATTAAGGGGTTTTTAGATTTCTTGATTTTATTTGTAAGGTTTGTTTGTAATAAATTTTTAAAGTCTGGGATTAATTTCCAGTCAGCTACTGCAGCTGCACAGATAATAACTGTTGCAGGTAATTCAGACATAGTTTTCTCAAACATTTCTTGAGCTGATATAATATGAATTATTTTATTAACATTTGGTAAAGGTATACTAACTGGACCTGTTATTAAGGTTACAAGAGCCCCTCTCTTAGCTAGTTCTGAAGCTATAGCAAATCCTTGTTTGCCAGAAGATTTATTACTGACGAATCTAACTGGGTCTATGTTCTCAATAGTAGGCCCTGCTGTAACTATTATTGAAATGTTCCTTAAATGATCATTCGTTAAATAAGCTGTTTTGTTTAAATGAGATATTAATGTGTTAAATATTAATTTTGGCTCAGCTAAACGGCCTGTGCCGCTCTCTCCACAAGCCATATCGCCACTTTCTGGCTCAATAAACTGAACACCTCTACCTAAAAGTTTTTCATAGTTTTCTTTTGTAGCCAAGTTATTCCACATTATAGGATTCATAGAAGGAGCTAGTATTATTTTTGAAAAAGAGGCTAGTAAAATGGTGCTTGCAAGATCATCTGCAATACCACAGGCTAATTTTGCCATTATATTTGCAGTTGCTGGAGAAATTAAAATTACATCTGGTTTCCTTGCTAAATGAATATGATTCATTTTTGACTCGTCTTCAACTGAAAACAAGTCAGTATAACATTTTTTCCCATTTAAACTTGTAACAAGTAAGGGGGTGATAAACTGTTGGGCAGATTTAGTCATTACTATATCAAGATCTATTTCGGTATTTTTAATAAGTCTTATAATCTCAAGTGACTTATAAGCAGCAATCCCACCGCATATAATTAGAAGCACATTAAATTTTGTGTTAGTTAATTTTTTTGAAATTAAAAATTGTTCAATATTGATATTTAAATGCTTACTTAATTTTAATAAAGGTTCATGTTTATTTTTGGGAATCTTACTCAATTTTTTCCAGTTTGATATTGCAGATGGTTTAATATTTAAGTATTTTGCAACATGGCCTGTTCCGCCAAGAGTTGAAATTAAGTCTGGAATATATTTATTTAAAATCATTTTGCTCTCATAACATTCTATAATATAGTATTATAATAGAATAAAATGAAATTAAAATGAAATAATTCATTTTTTTGAAATAATTTTTTCAATTTTTTCAATAATTTCAGGAAACTTAAGTAAAATAATTTTATTTTTATGAATCCATTCTTCTAAAGTTTTAAAAGGGTCATCAGTTTCGTTTATCCATTTATTTATTAAGGGTCTAGATAATTCCCACATGTTTGTTTCCGGTCTAAGTTGTCTTGCTATCCCCTCTGCCATTAACATTGTTTTTTGTAATAATGAAAATTGTGATTGAATCTCAATATTATAAGTTTTAGATAGTCCTAGTATTTGCCCTAGTAATTTAGCTAAAGAAATTTCACCTATAGGCTTGTTTAATATAGGAGTTGAAATAGCTCTTATTGCCTGAGCTAGTTGTTCATAGGAGACATCATTACCTAGCATGTTAGCTTCAGCATGAATTTCAACGACTTTTTTATAATTTTTATCTAACAAATAAGTCAGTAAAAGAGCTAGAAATTGACGATCCTGATTCTTTAATCTTCCCATAATACCAAAATCTATTGGAACAAGAGTGCCATTTCTATCTATAAAAATATTACCAGGATGCATGTCTCCATGAAAAAAACCATCACGAAATACCTGTAGAAAAAAAACTTCAGTAGCAACCTCAGTAATTTTTTCTATGTTATGTTTTTGTTTTTTTAAAGCAGAGATATCATCAATTTTTATTCCTTCAATATATTCTAAAACAAGTATTCGTTTAGTTGTTAAATCCCAATATATTTTTGGAACTCTATAATTTAAATGGTTTTTAAAATTTTCCGCTAATTCATCTGCTGCAGAGGCTTCCATTGTTAAATCTAGTTCAATTAAAGAAATATTAGAGAAAACTTCAACAGTTTTAGATAGTTTCAGCCGTTTTATTTTAGGAATAAAAAGTTCAATACATTTTGAAACCCAGTAAAAAAATCTAAAATCATTAAATAATAATTTTTCAATTTGAGGTTTAAGAATTTTAACAGCTACTTTTTCTCCATTTTTAAGAATGCCTATGTGAACTTGAGCAATTGATGCTGAAGCAATTGGCGTTTGATCAAATGAAATAAAAACATCGTTAATTAATGACTTAGTTTCTTTTTCAACAATATCTTTTGCTATCAACCCTGAAAAGGGCTTAACGTCATCTTGTAACTTTTTTAAATGATCACTTATTTCAATGCCTATAAGATCTGGTCTAGTAGATAAAGCTTGTCCAAACTTAACAAAACCAGGGCCTAATTTAATTAGGCAATGTAAAATTGTAATGCCTATATTTGCTTTATCATTTTTATAAAGAAAAAAATTAATAATTTTAATTGCAAATTTAAGTTTTTTTGGAAAAAAATCAATGTTTGATAATGGAATTAAAGCACCTGCTTTTGTTAATTTTATAAGAACCAAAAAACTTTTTATAAGAAAAAAGGGTGTTTTCCATATAGAATATTTTAATTTATTTTTTATAAACATTAAAATTTCCAACCAGAATGTAATGAAACAATTCCATTAGATAAGTTACGATATCTTACTCTAGAAAAGCCAGCTTCTGAAAACATTTCAGAAAGTTCACTTTGGTTAGGGAATTTTCTTATAGATTCAACTAAATATGTATATGCATCTTTATCTCCAGTAATTTTTTCTCCAATAATAGGCATAAATTTAAAAGACCAAAAATCATATAATTTTTTAACAATATTATTCTCTACTTGGCTAAATTCTAAACAAATAAATCGTCCCCCTGGTTTAAGTATTCGAAAAATCTCCTTTAATGCAACATCTCTATTTGTTATATTTCTAAGACCAAAAGCAATTGTTGCTCTATCAAAAGAATTGTCAGGAATTGGAATTTTTTCAGCACTAGCCGAAATCCAGTGCAACTTTTCTTTATTTTGTTTTTTTCCTGCTTCTATCATTTCATAATTTATATCAATTATATAAGCAGATCCTCCACCATTATGGATAAATTTTTGAGCTATGTCACCTGTTCCTCCAGCAATATCAGCTAGTTTTTGATTTTTTTGAGGGGCCAACCAATTTATGAGATCGTTTTTCCAAACTCTATGAATACCAAAGCTAGTAATATCATTCATAAGATCATACTTGGTTGCAACAGAGTTAAATACGTCATTAACAAGCCGTTGTTTTTCTTCTCTTTTAACAAATTTGTAACCAAAATCTATATTTGAGTTATCTATGGGTGACATTTTAACCTCAATTCATATATGTTAATTGAATATACTTTTTTAATATACTTTAAAACACTGTTAATTTTGAAAGAATAAACAAATGCCAGAATTACCAGAAGTTGAAACAGTAACTAGAGCGCTTTCTAGAATAGTTAGGAGATCGAAAGTGAAAAGTGTTGAAATTTATAGAACAGACTTAAGATGGAAAGTACCAGATGATCTTAAAGAAACACTAGAAAATGATATTTTTGAAGAACCTTTTAGAAGAGGAAAATATATATTAATACCAACTGAAAAAGGTAATATTTTATTAATTCATTTAGGAATGAGTGGGCAAATTAAAATAAAAGATTCAATTCCTACATTGTTAAAGCATGACCACATAAGGATTATCATTGAAAATAAAACAAATCATATTTTTTCAATTACATATAATGATCCAAGAAGATTTGGGTATGTTGATTATTTAAATAAGGTAGATATTAAAAAACATTTTTTATTAAAAAACATAGGAGTTGAACCGTTTAGTGAAGATTTAACTAAAAATTATTTACATAATATTTTTAAAAAAAAAATAACGAATATAAAAAATGCACTATTAGATCAAAAAATCATTGCTGGAATAGGAAATATCTATGCAAGTGAAATTTTATTTAAAGCAAAAATTAAACCTCATAGAAATGTAAATAGTCTTAAATCTAAGGATTTAGAATTAATAATTAAATCTACAAAAGAAATACTTAAAAAATCAATAAAAAAAGGTGGTACGACAATTAAAGATCATAAACAACCTGATGGAAAATTAGGTTATTTTAAGCAGGACCTTGCAGTGTATGGAAAGGAAAATAAAAAATGTATTGGTTGCAACAATTTAATTGAAGTTAGTATAATCAGTAATCGATCAACTTTTTTTTGCGATTATTGTCAAAAATAATTTGTTTAAAAGTAAGGGAAATTAGCTATTTATAACTTGACATAACACTAAGTATTAAGTAATGGATAAACATTAAATTAAATAAAAAGGTATTTCTAATGGCAAATCATATTTCTTCCAAAAAAAGAATAAGGCGTAATTCTAGGATGGAGATAGTTAATAAAATTAGAAAAAATAGAGTCAGAACTTTTATTAAAAAAGTTGAAGCAGCTATTGAAAAGGGTGATAAATCTTTAGCGCAAAATGCATTTGTAGAAGCACAACCTGAAATGCATAGGTCAATAACTAAAGGTGTTTTTAAAAAAAATACAATATCACGAAAATTATCTAGATTATCAACAAGAATCAAAAATATAGCTTAATTTTAATCATTTATATTACTATCAAATAAGGGGCTTAGCCCTTTTTTTTTGGAAAAAACATAGCAATAAACGA